>OFCZ01000024.1_pt1 | contig 61638 bp, 55 predicted proteins | sample 1521011 | NCBI WGS metagenome assembly OFCZ01 (sample SAMEA2532532, study PRJEB24079) | metagenome | biome: bacteria; feature: seaside; material: soil | place: India | collected 2012-02-01 | depth 0.1 m | reverse complement strand
CGCGGCCCAGTTGCTGGGCGTATTCGGGGTTGTTCCAGATATCGGGGCTTTCCAGCTCCCGGTTCACTTCTTCCAGGCGTTCGCGCTTGGAATCGTAGTCAAAGATACCCCCGTAGCGAAACCAGCCTGCTCTGCAGGTCGGCGATGCGCTGGCGGATGGGGTTCAGTTCGATCATGGCGGGAGGTGGGGGCACACAGAGGAACCGGGGATTGTAACAAGCCGCTGCCGGCCCCGCCCGCCCCGCCGCGCGGAACCGGCCTCCCCGCGGCCTCCGGCCTTCCCGGCGCGGGTGCCGTGCGGGTGCCGGGACGGTCGAGATGACGCTCAGGCGCTTCCGTCCTGTTCCGCGCCCGTGCGCGAGCGCAGCCCTGCCCGATGGCGACGGCTGCACGGCAACGCGGTGCCATCCTTGAGGTGGACGCGGGCATCGCCGGTGTCCAGCGGTTCGATCGAGACGACCTGATCGAGATTGACCAGATAGCTGCGGTGGATGCGGACAAAGCGCGCCGGGTCCAGCTTCGCCTCGACGCCGGCGATGGTGCTGCGCAGCGGGTAGTCGTGACCGCGCACACGCAGGTTGACGTAATTGCCGGCCGCCTGCGCCCACTCGATGTCGCTGGCCGCGACCAGGAACTCGCGGCCCAGCTTGCGGACCAGGAAACGCTCCGGCCGCTCCACCGGTTCCAGCGGCGGACCTTCGTCGGGCAGATCGAGCAGACTGGCCTCGCCCTGCCAGCGGCGCAGCAGCAGCCGGTAGATCTCGATGGTCAGCACCGTCCAGATGAACGTGCGGACGTCCTTGAGGTACTCGTAGAAGAATTCCCGCGCCCAGGGACCGAAATCGTATTCCGCGCCCTGCCAGCGATAGGCCAGCATCCGCAGTGCGACCATGCCCGCCACATGCAGCAGCGAATACACCAGGCTGGCCAGCAGGTACCAGGGCAACTGCCGCCGCAGGGTGTCCCAGTGGAGGGGGAAACGGCGGGTGAACGCCACCACCGCCGGCACCAGCGCCAGCAGCACGACGCCGCTGGAGCTTTCCCAGACCACCGGTTCCCAGTCCGCGATCCGCAACCCGGCCCGATGCACGTCCATCACCGTGGTGATGCTGTTTCCGACCACGTTGACCAGGATGCCGATCACCCAGAAGCCGACTTCGAGACTGCGGCGCCAGGGCTGGAAGCGGTGGTAGAGCGTGTCGGAGGTAGAGGCCATGCGCGCATTGTAGGGGCGTGCGCGGCATGCAAGCGTGGCTGTAAGCCCATCGAATGATCAGGTGCTGACCGTCGTGGCTCAGCCGTTTTTCGTGTCGGAGCCGCGAAGGGTCACGCAAGCGCCTCCCAATGCCGGACCAGCAACTGGATGCCCCGGCGATCCTGGTAGTCGTCGGTGTCGAGCTGGTAGACGGCGTGGAGCCGCTTCGGTCTGGGCTGCTCGCGCCAGCCGCCGAAATGGATCGCGCTGACGGGCTGGGCGCGGCCTGCCAGCCGCAAACTGAATTTCAGGTGGCGTCCGCCGAGCACGCGCCAGTCCAGCACCTCGAACTCGCCATCGAACAGCGGCTCCGGGAAGCCCTGCCCCCAGGGTCCGCCGTCGCGCAGTGCTTCGGCATGGCGGCGATCGAATTCTTCCGGCAGCAGTTCGCCGTCGCTCAGCCATTCGGCCTGCAGCAGGCTGTCGTCCAGCCAGCGCGTGGCGACATCGCGAAACGCGCTCTCGAAGGCTGCCAGGTTCGCCTGCGCCAGGCTCAGGCCCGCGGCCATCGCGTGGCCGCCGAATTTCTCGATCAGGCCCGGACATGTGGCATCGACGGCCGCGAGCGCGTCGCGCATGTGGAAGCCGGGAATCGAGCGGGCCGAGCCACGCAACGCGGTCGCGCCGGGTTCGGCGGGCGCGAAGGCGATGACCGGGCGATGCAGGCCGTCCTTGATCCGCGAGGCGACCAGCCCGACCACGCCGGGATGCCATTCGGGATCGAACAGGCACAGCGCCAGCGGCGGTTCCGTTTCCACCGCCGCGAGCTTCGCCAGCGCGATCTGCGCCTCGTCGACCATCTGCTGCTGGACGCCGCGCCGCTCGGCGTTGATTTCGTTGAGGGTGGTGGCCATTTCGCGCGCCTGCGCGGGGTCGTCGCAGAGCAGGCATTCGATGCCCAGCGACATGTCCTCCAGGCGGCCGGCGGCGTTGAGCCGCGGCGCGATCGCGAAACCGATGTCGGACGCGGTCAGATGGCGGGCGTCGCGGCCGGCGACCTCGATCAGGGCGTGCAGGCCCGCGCTGCCCTGCCCGCCGCGCAGGCGCCGCAGGCCCGCGCCGACCAGGGCGCGGTTGTTGGCGTCCAGCGGCACCAGATCCGCCACGGTGCCGACCGCGACCAGGTCCAGCAGTGGCGTCAGATCCGGTTCGCCCTGCGGCCAGCGGCCGGTGTCGCGCAGGCGGCGACGCAGCGCCAGCAGCACGTAGAAGGCCACGCCCACGCCCGCCAATGCCTTGCTGGGGAAGCCGTCCTCGCGCAGGTTGGGATTGACGATGGCATTCGCCGGCGGCAGCGTTTCACCGGGCAGATGATGATCGGTGACCAGCACCTGCCAGCCCTGCGCGCGTGCGCGGGCGATGCCCGCATGGCAGGCGATGCCGTGATCCACGGTGACCAGCAGTTCCGGTTCCAGCGCCGCCAGTTCGTCCACCAGCGAGGGCGACAGGCCATAGCCATGCGCCATCCGGTTGGGCACCGTCGCGGTGACCCGCGCCGCGCCCAACGCGCGCAGACCACGCACCATCAGCGCGCAGGCGGTCGCGCCGTCGCAGTCGAAATCGCCGACCACCACGATGTGCCGCCCTTCGTCGATGGCGGCCTGCAACAGGCCACCCGCGGCATCCAGGCCGCCGAGCGCGTCGGGGGGCAGCAGTTGCGCCAGGCGCGGCTGCGCTCCCGCGGCGGCACTGACACCTCGGCCGGCGTACACGCGTTGCAGCAAAGGCAGGATCTGCGCCGGCCATTCGCCGGCGACCACCGCATCCCGGCGGCGGATCCGGGGCGAAGCGGTCACGCCGTCAATCCGGCGGCCGCGCCTTCCAGGCGCGCCAGCGGACGGCGCCAGAAGCGCCAGCGTTGATCGCGGCGCAGGATGAAGCGCTCGCCATCCTCGAAATCCAGTTCCAGCGCATGCAGCTCGCCGCGCGCCAGCGCGGCCAGCAAAGGTTGCAGGGCGTCGCGCGCGAACACCTCCGGCTGGCGCAGGTGGCGCAGATCGATGAGCGCGTCGACCGCGCCGCCCTCGCCTTCGGCGGTTACGCCGGCGGCGAGCGCGAGCGCACGCAGGAGCGTGTCCTGTCCCTTGACCTGGCGGAACCGGGTGTCCACCGACTGCGGCAGGCGTCCGCCGCCCCAGAACCACAGCGAGTTGACCGGCGCCTTGCCGGCCGCGATGCGTCGCGCGTTCCAGGGATGGTTATGCAGCACGATCTGCGCCTCGGTCAGCAATGCGCGCCAGCGGCGGCCGTCGTCGCCCTCGGGCAGGTGCGCGAACAGATCGTCGCCGAGCACGTCGCCGATCGGCGCGAACACCGGCAGCCGTGCCTCCCGAGGCAGGCGCAGGTACCAGCGCGAGGGTTGTGGCGCATCCAGCAGTACGCCGGCATCGCCGAACAGCGGCTTCAATGCCGGCAGCAACTGCGCGGTGTCCTCGGCGTCCAGCGCCAGCGCCTCACCATAGGCGAGCATGCGCGCACCGTTCATGTCCGGCGACACGCGCGCGGGATCCGCGCGCAGCCAGGTGGCGCCTTCGGCATCGCCGGCATCCAGTTGCCGGGTCAGCGCGGCCACCGGCCAGTGATCGGGCACCAGCCGGAAGTGCCGGCGCAGTTGCGCCCGCTCGCCCGCGTCCAGCGTCTGGCGATCCGCGCGCCCCAGTGCCCTCGCCACCTCGTCTGGCAGGCGTTGGCCGGCCAGGCGGGCGCGGGTGGGCAGCAACAGGGTGGCGGTCGCCATCGCCCGGGTCAGTCGGTGTAGCTGACGCCGACGATTTCGTACTCGCGCTGCCCGGCCGGCGCGTCGATGGTGACCGCGTCACCCTCGTGCTTGCCGATCAGCGCGCGGGCCAGCGGCGAGGAAATCGCGATCAGGCCCTGCTTGATGTCCGCCTCCAGATCGCCCACGACCTGGTAGCGCTTCTCCTCGTCGGTCTCCACGTCGGCCAGCGTCACCGTGGCACCGAACACGATGCGCGAACCGGCGTTGAGCTTGGTGATGTCGATGATTTCCGAGTGCGACAGTTCGCTCTCCAGCTGCTTGATGCGGCCTTCGATGAATCCCTGCTGCTCGCGCGCGGCGTGGTACTCGGCGTTCTCCTTCAGATCGCCGTGCGCGCGCGCCTCGGCAATCGCGGTGATGACTTCCGGCCGCTTCACCGTCTTCAGCAGATCCAGTTCCTGGCGCAGCCGCTGCGCGCCCTTCATGGTCAGTGGTGCTCTCACCCTTGCAGCTCCTTGTGCAGTTCCTGCAGGGCCCAGACCGGGCCCGTACCGCGGAATTCCAGCGAATGCACCAGCGCCTTGGCGCCGGCGATCGTGGTCGAATAGGTGACGCGGTGCTGGAGGGCCTCGCGCCGGATGGAGAAGGAGTCGGCGATGGCCTGCCGCCCTTCGGTGGTGTTGACGATATACACGATCTCGCCGTTCTTGATCAGGTCGACGATGTGCGGACGGCCCTCGACCACCTTGTTGATCTGCTCGCAGTCCAGGCCATGCTCGCGCAGCCACGCCGCGGTGCCCTGGGTGGCGACCAGGCTGAAGCCGCGCTCGACCAGCGCCTGGGCGACCGGCAGCACGCGCTTCTTGTCCGGATCACGCACCGACACGAACGCCTTGCCCGGCTGCGGCGCCTTGATGCCGCCGGCCTCCTGCGCGCGCGCCATCGCCGCGCCGAAGCTGCGGCCCACGCCCATCACCTCGCCGGTGGAGCGCATCTCCGGTCCGAGGATCGGATCCACGCCCTGGAACTTGGCGAACGGGAAGATCGCCTCCTTCACCGAGTAGTAGTCGGGCACGATCTCGGCGGTGGCGCCCTGCTCTTCCAGGGTGCGGCCGGCCATGCAGCGCGCGGCGATCTTGGCCAGCGGCATGCCGGTGGCCTTGGACACGAACGGCACCGTGCGCGAGGCACGCGGGTTCACTTCCAGCAGGTAGACGGTATCGTCGCCGTCGTCGTTGGCCTGGATGGCGAACTGGGTGTTCATCAGGCCGACCACGTTCAGCGCCTTGGCCAGTTCCACCACCTGCCGGCGCAGTTCGTCCTGGGTGGCGGCCGACAGCGAATACGGCGGCAGCGAGCAGGAGGAGTCGCCCGAGTGCACGCCGGCTTCCTCGATGTGTTCCATCACGCCGCCGATCAGCACCTTGCCGGTGCTGTCCGCGATGATGTCCACGTCCACTTCGACCGCGTTGTCGAGGAAACGATCCAGCAGCACCGGCGAATCATTGGACACCTTGACCGCGTCGCGCACGTAGCGCGCCAGGTCGGACTCGCCGTAGACGATTTCCATCGCCCGTCCGCCGAGCACGTAGGACGGACGCACCACCAGCGGGTAGCCAATCTCGCGGGCCAGCGCCAGTGCCTGCTCGTCGGTGCGGGCGGTGCGGTTCGGCGGCTGCTTCAGGCCGAGCTTCTCGACCAGCTGCTGGAAGCGCTCGCGGTCCTCGGCCAGGTCGATCGAATCGGGCGAGGTGCCGATGACCGGCACGCCGTTGGCTTCCAGCGCGCGCGCCAGCTTCAGCGGGGTCTGGCCGCCATACTGGACGATCACGCCCTTGGGCTGTTCCAGTTCGACGATGGCCAGCACGTCTTCCAGCGTCAGCGGCTCGAAGTACAGGCGATCAGAGGTGTCGTAGTCGGTCGAGACGGTTTCCGGGTTGCAGTTGACCATGATGGTCTCGTACCCGTCCTCGCGCAGGGCGAGCGCCGCGTGCACGCAGCAATAGTCGAACTCGATGCCCTGGCCGATGCGGTTGGGACCGCCGCCGAGGATCATGATCTTGTCGCGCGAGGTCGGCTCGGCTTCGCACTCGTCCTCGTAGGTCGAGTACAGGTAGGCGGTGCCGGTGGCGAACTCGGCCGCGCAGGAGTCGACCCGCTTGTACACCGGCTTGACGCCCAGCGCCTTGCGCAGCACGCGCACGGCGGCCTCGTCGGTGCCGGCCAACTGGGCCAGGCGCGCGTCGGAGAAGCCCATCCGCTTCAGCCGGCGCATGCGGCGCGCGTCCAGCGAACCCAGGCCGTCGGCGGCGATCTGCTTCTCGTCGGCGATGATTTCCTCGATCTGGTCGAGGAACCACGGGTCGATGAACGACAGCGCGTGGACCTGCTCGACGCTCATGCCGGCGCGGAACGCGTCGGCCACGTAGAACAGGCGTTCCGGGCCCGGCGACTTCAGTTCGCGGCGCAGCTGGGCCAGATCGTCCTCGCTGGACAGATCCAGGCCGGTCGGGTCGAGGCCGACCTTGCCGGTCTCCAGCCCACGCAGCGCCTTCTGCAGCGATTCCTGGAAGGTGCGGCCCATCGCCATCACCTCGCCCACCGACTTCATCTGGGTGGTCAGGCGGGCATCGGCCTGCGGGAACTTCTCGAACGCGAAGCGCGGGATCTTGGTGACGACGTAGTCGATCGTCGGTTCGAACGAAGCCGGGGTCTTGCCGCCGGTGATCTCGTTCTTCAGTTCGTCCAGGGTGTAGCCGACCGCCAGCTTGGCCGCGACCTTGGCGATCGGGAAGCCGGTGGCCTTGGAGGCCAGCGCCGAGGAACGCGACACGCGCGGGTTCATCTCGATGACCACCACGCGACCGGTCTGCGCGTTGACGCCGAACTGCACGTTGGAGCCGCCGGTGTCCACGCCGATCTTGCGCAGCACCGCGATGGAGGCATCGCGCAGGCGCTGGTATTCCTTGTCGGTCAGGGTCTGCGCCGGCGCGACGGTGATCGAATCACCGGTATGCACGCCCATCGGATCCAGGTTCTCGATGGAGCAGACGATGATGCAGTTGTCCGCGGTGTCGCGAACCACTTCCATCTCGAATTCCTTCCAGCCCAGCACCGATTCCTCGACCAGCACTTCGGTGGTCGGCGACAGTTCCAGGCCGCGGGTGACGATGTCGATCAGTTCCTCGCGGTTGTAGGCGATGCCGCCACCACTGCCGCCCAGGGTGAAGCTGGGACGGATGATGGTCGGATAGCCGACGCGGGCCTGGATTTCGATCGCCTCTTCCAGCGTGTGGGCGACCGCGGCGCGCGGGCACTCCAGGCCAATCTCGCCCATCGCCACGCGGAACAGTTCGCGGTCCTCGGCCATGCGGATGGCCTCGCGCGAAGCGCCAATCAGCTCGACGCCGTACTTTTCCAGCACGCCGTGGTCGGCCAGATCCAGCGCGCAGTTGAGCGCGGTCTGCCCGCCCATGGTCGGCAGCAGCGCGTCGGGCTTTTCCTTGGCGATGATCTTCTCGACCGTCTGCCAGTTGATCGGCTCGATGTAGACCGCGTCGGCCATTTCCGGGTCGGTCATGATGGTGGCCGGGTTGCTGTTGACCAGCACCACCCGGTAACCCTCCTCGCGCAGCGCCTTGCAGGCCTGGGCGCCGGAGTAGTCGAACTCGCACGCCTGGCCGATGACGATCGGGCCGGCGCCGATGATGAGGATGGTCTTTATGTCGGTGCGCTTGGGCATGGGCTTACTCGAAGAATTTCGGGGGGATGCCGCAGGCATCGGAGATTTCGGCGGCCATCGCTTCCAGCTGGACATCGCTGGTCGAAGGCTGATCCGCGTCCTGATCGGTGAACTCGCCGTAGCCGGACAGTTCGCGCAGGCGGCGGTACTGCGAGCCGTAGGCGAAGGTCATGAAGGAGACCAGCTGGTCCGGCGCCATCGCGCTCGGGTCGAGGCCGCCGGGCGTACCGGTGACCACGTTGTCGATCGACTGGCCGCCCAGCCGCTTCATCGCCTCGCCGGCGCCGTCGTCCAGCAGTTTCAGCGAAGCCAGGAATTCCTCCGGGGCCTCGTCGGCGAACGCATCGGCGGCGCGCCGCTTGCGGGCGACGAAGGCCGTCCGGTTCACCTGCTGGCTGAAGCAGGCGCGCTGCTTCTCGTCCAGTTCCGCTTTCAGCGCTTCCGGGTCCTTCTCCATCAGGTGGCTGAAGATGCGATGGATCGGGAACATGTCGACCAGGTATTCGGCCATGCGCCCACGCGCGGCCGCATCGACCGTGGCCGGCTCGGCCGAGGCGCTGCCGGCGCAGGCCAGCAGCGCGGCCGCCAGCAGGTGCCGCATCCGCACAGGGCTCACGCCGCGCGTTCCATGCTGGCGACGAAGCGGTCGAACAGCGGTGCCACGTCATGCGGGCCGGGCGAGGCTTCCGGGTGGCCCTGGAAGGAGAATGCCGGCGCGTCGGTCAGTTCGATGCCCTGGTTGGTGCCGTCGAACAGCGAGCGGTGGATGACCCGCACATTGGCCGGCAGGCTGGACTCGTCGACCGCGAAGCCGTGGTTCTGCGAGGTGATCATCACCCGGCCGGAATCCAGGTCCTGCACCGGATGGTTGGCGCCGTGGTGGCCGTGGCCCATCTTGAGGGTCCTGGCGCCGGCGGCCAGCGCCAGAAGCTGGTGGCCCAGGCAGATGCCGAAGGTCGGGATCTTCTTCGCCACGAACTCGCGGATGGCGGCAATCGCGTAATCGCAAGGTTCCGGATCGCCGGGGCCGTTGGACAGGAAGATGCCGTCCGGATTCAGGGCCAGCGCTTCGGCGGCCGGGGTCTGCGCCGGCACCACCGTCACCTCGCAGCCGCGTTCGGCCAGCATGCGCAGGATGTTGTGCTTGACGCCGAAGTCGTAGGCCACGACCTTGAATTTCGGTTCGGCGTGGACGAACTCGCCGCGATCCAGATCCCACTGGCCGTCCTTCCAGGCGTAGCGTTCGGTGGTGGACACCACCTTGGCCAGGTCCATGCCCTTCAGACCGGGGAACTTGCGCGCCGCTTCCAGCGCCTTGTCCACGTCCACGTCCGCACCGGCCATCAGCGCGCCGTTCTGGGCGCCGCGGTCACGCAGGATGCGGGTGAGCTTGCGGGTGTCGATGCCGGCGATGGCGACGATGCCGCGGGCGATCAGCCATTCCGGCAGCGCCACCTGGTTGCGCCAGCTGCTGGGCCGGCGCGGCACGTCGCGCACGATCAGGCCGGCACCCCAGACCTGGCGCGCTTCGTCGTCCTGGTCGGTGCAACCGGTGTTGCCGATATGGGGATAGGTCAGGGTGACCAGCTGGCGGGCGTAGGACGGGTCGGTCAGGATTTCCTGGTAACCGGTCATCGCTGTGTTGAACACCACTTCGCCAACGGAAAGGCCGTCTGCGCCTACGGATTCGCCCTCGAATACGGTGCCGTCTTCGAGTACGAGGATTGCGGGTTGAGTCACGGGGTTCGCCTTGGGGTGGAGGAACCCTGCCCCTCCGACTTGCGGCTGCAAGAAACCGCGGACTCGGCGTTTTTCCGGTCCGGGGCGGTAGGTAACAGGCGAGCGGGAATTATACGGGCGAGCCCCCGCCCGCGCTACCGTTTTTTGACCGATCCACACGTCGCCCGCAGGCGGCGCGCCCACTGTTCAGTCTGCGGACGCGCGGGAAAGACCGCTTTCACGGGGATCGCGGTTCCGGCGCAAGCGCGTCTCCACGCCGCCAGTGCGCGACGCCCCGGCCGTCACCGGGCGTCCCAGGCGCGAGCGCTCGAACCACCACAGCGCGCCGGCGAAGCACAGCCACGCCAGCCACCACGGCCAGGCGCTGCCGCGTCGCTCCGGCGCGGTGCCGGCGGCGGCGCGCGCAGATCGATCCCCGACCAGCCGCCGGGTCGCCTCGCGCAGCGCCATCGCCCGCAGGCCAGGCGCCTCGCCGGGGGCGCGGACCGCGAACGGCCATTCCGCCTCGCCCAGCTGCAACCGATGCCATCCACCGCGCATGGGCCAGTAGCCGGCACAGGCCGACGCACCGCTGGCGGGATCCGGCAACAGGGTCGTGACGGCGCCACCGGGCGCGATCACCCGCGCCTGTCCGGTGATGCCACATATGCGCACGCGCTGAGCGGCGCGCGCATCGGGTTCGAACACGGGCGCGGCGCCATCGCGCGCGCGCGCCAGGGTGGCGAACGCATCGCTCCACAGTTCCGCGTGCAGATCGTCGCGGCCGGCGAGCGTCAACCGGTAGGTGTCGGTCAGGGGCCACACGCCGATCCGGCCGCGTCCCTCCGCCCGCCAGCTCGCCAACGGTTTTCCCGCGACGTCGCGCAGCAGGGACGCCGCATCGTCGCTGTCGTCGCGCAGCGTGCGCCGATTCAATGCCGGGGCGCCGACGGCGTCGGTATCGACCGGCGCATCCCGGCTGCCGGCGCCCTGGCGCGCGCGCAGGCCGTCGTCGTCACGCTCGGGAATCGCCAGCCGCACCTCGGCGCCGTCGCCGCCGCCGGATACCGTCAGACCCAGTTGCCGCAGCTGCCGACGCGAGCTGTCCGGCAGCGGTCCCTCCACCCGCAGCAGCACCCCCAGTCCGGCGCGTACGGCGGCTACCAGCCCCGTACGCGAGGCATCGCCGAGCGCGGCCCAGCTGCGATCGTCCAGCACCAGCAGGTCGAAGCGTTCGAAGGTGGCGGCGTTCAACGCGAGCGGCGCGTCGCCCAGTTGCATGCCCGCGCCGACCTGGATCTGGACGTGCGGTCTCATCCCCGCATCGACCATCCAGCGACGCAGGTATTTCAGTTCCGGATTGGGCGCGGCGGCCAGCACCAGCACGCGCGGTGGCGGTTCTCCCGCCACCCGGATCGGCACGTCCACGGTCTCCACCGCGCCGCGCGATCGATCCGAAATCCGCAGGCGGAAACCCACCAGCCCGGCCGCGCGCGCGGTGCCGCCGACGCTGAAATCACCCGCCGCCGACGGCGTCGCCGCGTCCAGGCGACGGCCGGCCGGATCCAGCAGTTCCACGCTCCCGCCCTCCACAGCATGCACGCGGCCGGTGACGACGAATGCGGCGCCGGGCGCGACCTGCGCGGGCGCGTCCAGCCGGACCAGGCCGCGCGGCAGCGGCGCGGCGTCGAAGCGCAGGCCGTGGCCGCGCGCGGCGTCGAGATCGCGTGCTTCCAGGCCGGCGCCGACGACATGGAGTTGGCGCATGCCCGGATACCGTCGCAGCGCGGTGGCCAGATCCGGCGCCTTTTCCGCCTCCGGCGTGGCGGGTGCCTCGGGCAGCGCGACCATCACGTCGCCCGGCGCACGCACGGCGCGCGGCGCCGACGCACCAGCGGTGAGCACGGTCAGGGTGCCGCGCTGGCCGGGAACCGTCGGCGGCATCAGCGCGAAGTACAGCAACAGCGCGTACAGCGGCTGCGCCAGCAACAGCACCGCCAGGCGCCAGCGACGCGCGGGTTCGAACGCGCGCCGCTGCCACCACAACAGGCGCCCGATGCCGAGCACGGCGGCGAGCGCGAGCAATCCCGCCAGCAACGCGGCCGGGTTCATGGCGTCCGCTCCCGTCGCAGTGCGTCGAGGTAGCGTTCGCCGGCGGCGTCGGTGGCACGACGTTGCACCTGCGCCGGCGGACGCGCCAGCACCGGCCACAACCGTTCGCGCAGGCGCTGGCGGCAGGCCAGGCAGGCCGGATCGCCGCGCACCGCGTCGATGGCGGCGAACAGCGACAGCGGATCGGCCACGCGGGTTTCGTTGTCGCGCAGCCAGCGTTGCAGCGCGTCGAGATCCGGCGCGGAGCCTTCCGTTCCCTGCCGTGATTCTTCCAGCGCCTTCCAGGCGGCGGCCGGCACCGCGTCGCCGGTCGTCGCCGGCGCGACGGCGAGCTCGCGGCGCGCCAGTCCGTCGCGCTTGCCAGTGAGCCGCCGGCTCTCGTCGGTGGGCGGCAGTTCCGGTCCCACCCGCGCCAGATAGATGCGGCTGGCCTGCTGCACTTCCTTGATGTAACCCAGCGCCTTGTAGGCGAACGGCAGCGCCTGGTCCGGACGTCCCTGGCGCAGGTGCAGTTCCGATTGCCACATCTGGTCCAGCGCCCGCTTCAACGTCGCGCGGGTTTCGGGATCCAGCAGGGTCGCCGCTTCGGCGTGATCGTGGGTGTGGCCGTACTCGGCCAGCACGTCCTGTTCCCGGCCCATGCCCTGCGTCGCATCCGCGGAGGCGGATGCGGCGTCGCCATGGTCATGGCCGTCGTCGTCGTGATGCGTTTCTTCGGCATCGTTGGTCGGCGGCGGCTCGGGTTCGCCCTCGGCTTCCTCTCCCAGGAACTGGCCGTAGCGCAGCCGCAGGATGCGCTGGTCCACGCCGATTTCGTCCGAACGGCGCAGGAAGCGATCCGCGGCGATCCGGCGCTTGTCCTTCTGCAAGGCCTCGGCGTCGAGGATGATCTGGCGCTGGCTGCGGAAGTAGGCCGGCAGCACCTTCTTGACCATCCCTTCCAGCGCGCCGCTCTCGTTGCCCGCATCGGCGGGCCAGCGCAGGATCAGGCCGGGACTGCGCGCCGACTGCGGCCGTGGCTGGCGGTTGTCCGCCACCGTCAGCTGGACGATCAGATCGTCGCCGACCGCGAACCCCGCCTCCGCCAGGTCCAGCGCGATGTCGAAACGCCGCGCGCTCGCGCTGCCTTTGCCGGCCACGGCCAGCGTGCGTTCGCGGAACTGGATGTTCTCGCCGCTGCCCTGCGCCAGGGTGATCCGCAGTTGCGCCTGCGCGGCGACCCCATGATCGTCCTTCACCTCGAAGGACAGCGGCCAGCGACGCTGCCCCGGCGCCAGCAGGCTGAGGCCGCGATCCGGCGCCAGCACCGTGATCTGCGGCGGGCGGTCGGCGATCGCGTCGATCCGATGCAGGCGCGGTGCGGGCTGCACGGGCGCGCCCTGTGGCAGCACCCGATAGAGCACGGACTGGTCCAGGGTCGCGCTGGCGGTCCAGACATCGCCGTCGCGGGCCAGCGCGATGCGTCGGCCCTGGTGGAAAACCAGTTCGGCCGCGGCCGGCTGCGGGGCGAAGCGCAGCGTCCAGGTCAGCCGGGAGCCGGCCGGCGCGCGGGTATCCAGGCGGGCTTCGTCTCGCGCGGCCTGGCGCGTATAGGCGGGTGGCACGATGCGCAGATGCTGCCCGACCAGGCGCGGGACGCCGGCCACCACCGGCACCTGTTCGTCGCTGGGCGCGAGCGTGGCCGGTGCCGGTTTCGGCGCCGGCCACGCCAGCAACAGCACAGCCGCCAGCAGGCCGCCGGTCCAACCCGCAATCAGCCAGCGCCGCGACCAGGCCGGCCGCAGTGCGGACGCCGGCACCGCGGCGAGACGCGGTTGCAACCGCGCAAGCTGCAATCGCTGCAACGGATTCAGCCGCGCCGCCTCGGCGAACAGCAGATCGCTGCTGTCCTCCATTTCGCCGCGCGCGTCCAGCCGTTCCACCAGCCAATGCGCATCGAACCGGCGTGCGCGCCAAGCGACGATCGTCGCCAGCAACACCGCGCCCGCCACGCCGACGATCAGGGTCGCGCTTGCGCCGCTGCATCGCCAGCCTGCCAGCATCGCCACGGCCAGCCACGGCAACCCGACCAGCGCGGTATCGAGCATCGCTCGTCGTCGCGCGGTCGCCAACAGACCGGGCAGCACGACTGGACTCATGGCGCCGCGCTCCGCCTGCGCGAGGTCGCCCAGCCACGTTCCAGCACCAGTAACAGCGCAATCAACATCGCCAGCCAGGGCCGCAGATCGCGGGGCGCCTGCGGATAGGCCGCCGCGCCGGACAGTGGCGCGTGGTCGCGCGCGGTCACCCGCGAGGGCGCGGGCATGGGCTCGGCAAACAGTTCGCGCAACCGCGCCGGAAACGCCGGTTCCAGCAGTTGCGGCATGACCGAAGGCTGCAACGGACGGGTGAAGCGCAACACGCGTCCCTGTCCCAGCGCGCCGCCCTCGACGATCGTCGCGCCTGCTTCGTCGGTCCAGTACGGCGTCATCGCGATGGCGTCGCCGACCCGCGCCTGCGCATCCAGCAACACCGTGCCGCCCGCGGCGACCCATTGGCGAATCGCCGGAGGGACCTCGCCCGGCGCCAGCCAGATCAACGCGCGCGCATCGCCAGCCAGCGGCTGCCCGGTGTCCGCCACCGAGAGCCGGTTTGCCGTCGCCGTTCCGCCGCCCCAGCTTTCGGCCGCCGCGCGCAGATAGCGCAGCGCGTCCTGTCGTTCGGGCGCATGGCGCACGGACAGAACAGGCGGCTCGGTTGCGTGGGGCCGGAGCGCCGGTGGCGGCGAACGCGGCACCTCGCGCCAGTTGACCGCGCGCGACAGCCGCGGGCGCTCGCCGTCCGCGCCATCGAACCAGGCGGGCACCACCACCGTCAGCGCCACCTCCGGCGGCAGATCCGCATCCAGTTCGCGCAGCAGGCTGGCGGTGGGCACCGGCGAGGCGGGCGTGGGCGCGGGTGAATCCAGCGGCGGAAATCCGGGCGCCAGCCAACGCAACTCCGAATCCGTTCCACCCCATGCGCGCGCGGCGCTCGCGTCCACGCCCGGCAGCACCACGACCCACGGCGTTCCGCCACGGACGCCCTGCAGGACCGGACGCGCCAGCCACAGCGCGAGCAAGGCCAGCAACAGCAGGCGCAGGAGCAGCAACCCGCGTTCGTCGAAGCGGATGCGATGGCGCGGGCGCGGCCTCTGGCGCAGCCAGCGCAGCGCGGCGAAATCGGTCGGCCGTTGTTCGCTGCGCCGCGCCAGATGAACCAGCAACGGCAGCAGCAGCGCGCCGAGGGCCGCCAGCGCGGCGGGCAGCAGCAGCGCCAGGCTCATGCGTATTCCGCCGCGTCGCGCGCGCCGAACAACCGCCGCAGCGGCAGATCCAGCGGCTGGTCCAGGAAGTACTCGGCATGGCGGATGCCGCTGGCGTCCAGGCGCGCCTTGAGCGCGCGCTGCGCATCGGCAAAACGCGCCAGGTAGTCGTCGCGCATTGCCGCGCCATCGCCCAGCAGTTCCTCGCCGGTTTCCGGATCCCGGAAACGATGACCGCCAGTAAACGGAAAATCACGCTCCTCCGCGGTGAGCAGGGTGATCACCAGCACCTCGCGCCGCGCCGCCGCCAGACGCTCGGCGATTGCCACGCTGGCCTCGTCGAAGCAATCGCCCAGCAGCACCACCAGATCACCGGCGCCGATGCGCTCCCACAACGGGGTGAGCTGTTCCGGCCCCGGAAATGCCCCCTGCGCGGCCAGGCCGTGCAGTTCCAGCAACAGGCGATCGCGCTGGCGGATGCCGGTGGCCGGCGCGACCAGGCGCAGGCCGTCCGCGCGCAAGGCCACCCATCCGAACCGATCGCCCTGCCGCAGCGCCAGTTCGCCCAGGCAGGCCGCCAGCGCCTTGGCCGCATGCAGCCGCGACGCGCCGGGATTCGTGCCGTCGGCCTGCGCCATCGAGGCACTGGCGTCGATCAGGATCCACAGCGCCAGCGGGCTTTCGCGTTCGGCCTCGCGCACGAAGAAGCGATCCGAACGCGCATACAGTTTCCAGTCGATCTGGCGCGGCTCGTCGCCCGGCTCGTAGGCGCGGTACTGGGCGAACTCCAGTCCCGCTCCGCGGCTGCGGCTGCGATGCAGACCGATGCCCTGCCCGCCGATCGCGCGGCGCGAGGTCAGCCGCAGATCCTTCAGGCGGCTGCGTACCTCGGGCGGGATCGGGTCATACGACATCGGACGCGGACGATCAGGCCCGTGCCAGCGGCACGTCGCGCAGCAGCGCGGCGATCACGTCGTCGGCGCCGCGCTGTTCGGCCTCGGCGGCGAACGACAGCAGCAGGCGATGGCGCATCACCGGCGCGGCCAGCGCGGCGACGTCCTCGCGGGTCGCGGCCAGGCGTCCGTGCAGCAGCGCCCGCGCCTTGGCAGCCAGCACCAGCGATTGTCCGGCGCGCGGACCGGCGCCCCATTTGACGTACTTGCGCACTTCCTCCGGCACGCCATCGGCGGGACGGCTCGCGCGCACCAGCCGGGTAATCCAGCGCAGCAGATCCTCGCCCAGATGGACCTGGCGCACGTACTGCTGCAGCACAAGCACGTCCGCGCCCTGCATCACCCGCGGCACTTCGCCCAGCTGGCTGCCGGTGGTCTGCAACAGGATGTCGTGCTCTTCCTGTTCGCTGGGATAGTCCACCCGGATGTGCAGCAGGAAGCGATCCAGCTGCGCTTCGGGCAGCGGATAGGTGCCGGCCTGCTCCAGCGGATTCTGGGTCGCGAGCACGAAGAACGGCGTCGGCAGCGTGTGGGTGACGCCGGCATAGCTGACGGTGCGTTCCTGCATCGCTTCCAGCAGCGCGGCCTGGGTCTTGGGCGGGGTGCGGTTGAGTTCGTCCGCCAGCAGCAGGTTCGTGAACACCGGACCGGGCTGGAAACGGAAGCGGCGATGGCCGGTGCCGTGTTCCTCTTCCAGCAATTCGGTGCCGAGGATGTCGCTGGGCATCAGATCCGGAGTGAACTGCACGCGCCGGAACTGCAGTTCCAGCGCCTGTCCCAGGGTTCGCACCAACAAGGTCTTGCCCAGTCCCGGCACGCCTTCCAGCAGGCAGTGGCCGCCAGCCAGCAGGCCAATCAACAGCTGCTCGACCACGGCCTCCTGGCCGACGATGGCGCGGCCGATGGCGTCGCGCAGGGAGACCAGCCGATCCAGTTGCGCCCGGATGTCGGTTTCGGAAAGTTCGCTCATCGGAAATCCCGTGGAAAAGAGAGGCGGCAGGACCACGACCGCGCGGCGGTGAAGGTCCGTCTCATGAGTTCAACGCATACATGACGATGTTGACCGCGAACTTCGTGTTGTCCTCGGCCAGGAACCGCTTGTTGCGCCAGTCGTAGTCCCATTCGCAACCGTAGTCCTTGTTGCTGTAGAGCACGCCCAGGCGCCCGTCGATCTCGATGCCCTGCAGGTACTCGTGGACCAGATCGTCGCCCCAGCCATTGAGTTCGAAGCCGGTGGCCGGCGGGCCGTCGAAGGTGAAGAAGCTGCGGTACAGCGGATGGTGGTTGGGCAGTTTCTTCATCGCCTTCGCCCCGAAGATCGAGGCCATCTGCGCCTCGAACGACTTGGCGAACAAGCCGTCGATGTCGTGGTTGCAGTCATCCACGAACACGAAGCCGCCGTTGCGCACGTAACGCTCGAAATTGCGCCGCTCGGCCGGGTTGAACTCGACCAGCTTGTGTCCGGCCAGGTAGCAGAACGGCGCCGACAGCACCCGTGGATCGGACAGCGCCAGCACGTGTTCCTTCGGATCTACCCGCAACTGGGTGTAGTCGATCAGCGAAGTGATCAGGTTGGCCGGCATGCGCTGGTCCACGTCCCAGTCGCCGGAGTCGTAGCGCAGGCGGGTGAACCAGAAATCGTAGACGGGCGCCGCCCGCGCCGCGCGGGGTGAAGCGCCCAGCAACGCGCCGGCGAGTCCGCCGGCCATCAGGCGCAGGAATTCGGCGCGGGTCACGCCGGCGCCCTCGCCCGCATCGCCCATGCCGCCATGCCTTCACGCGGGAGCGGAAGGCACGGCAGGGGAAAGGCGGAATCCATCAACGGCACGGGCATCTCGGAGCGGTACGGAATTGCGGACGCCGGCCTGTCCGGCAGGACGCTTTCCGCGCGTCCCGCGCGGTCCCCTCCCGCCACCGGGAGAGGACGCGAACGGTTCAGACCGCGTCGGACAGCGAGGTGAAGGTGAAGTCGCGCAACTTCATCGGCGGGATCATCATCACGAACGAGGACTCGTCACCGGCCACGCGCACCGGTTTGCCGAGTTCCTCGATGTTGTTGAGCATGATCACCGGCGACTCGTTGAAGCGGAAATTCTTCACCGGGTATTTGATCTCGCCGTTCTCGATGTAGAAGGTGCCATCGCGGGTCAGGCCGGTCAGCAGCACGGTCTGCGGATCGACCAGGCGGATATACCAGGTGCGGGTGACCAGGATGCCCTTCTGGGTGCCCTTCACCAGCTCGGCGGTGGACTTGTCGCCACCGGCCATCAACAGGTTGCCGGGCGAACCGACCGCGCGCTTGCCCTGCTTCTGCGCCCAGAAGCGCGAATAGTCCAGGTTGGCGATCTTGCCGTTCTCGACGATCGCCATCTTCTCGCGCGGCAGGTTCTCGCCGTCCCACGGCAGCACCGGCGCGTCCGGATGCCAGGGATCGGCGGTCAGGTTCACCCGCGGGTCGTAGACCTGCTCGCCCAGTTTGTTGCCGCCGCCCTTCCTGGACAGGAAGCTGCGGCCCTCGTCGGCCTGGCGCGCGTCGAAGAAATTCATCATGAAGGAGATCAGGCCCGCGGCCGCGGCCGGTTCCAGGATCACGGTGTACTTGCCCGGCTCCAGCGCCTTGGCCTCGGCCGATTCGCTGGCCTTGCGCATGGCGGTGCGGATGTCGCTGTCGGCCTTGAACGCATTGGCGTCCTTCAGGTTGCGGCCGACCCAGCCCGAACCGCGCCCGTCCTCGGTGCGCACGGTGCAGGTGTAGTCGAAGCTGGTGGCGCGCTGGTAGCCGAAATTGCCCTTGCTGTTGGCGAAGGCAACGAAGCTCTGGCCGTCCTCCAGGAAGCCGGCGGCGATCAGTTTCTCCGCCTTGCAGGGATCGATGGACGCCTTGGCCACCTCGGCGCGGAATTCCGGCGTGATGGCGGCGGTGGATTCGCTGAAGGTGGGGCTGGCCTTGTAGGCCTGCTTGTCGATGGCCGGCATGAACTCCGGATTCTCCGGCGCCAGCCGCGCCAGATCCTCGGCACGGCGGACCACGCGTTCCAGCGCGGCGTCGTTGAACTCGTTGATGGTGGCCACGCCCACGCGCTTGCCGAACGCCACCTGCACCGCCAGATCGGCGTTGCTGACGATTCCGCTGGTGGACACGTCGTTGAGCGCGAAGCGGATGTTGCCGCTGATGCTGCCGCTCAGGCTGGCCGTGCACTCGTCGGCCTTGGACAGCGCAATGACCTTGTCCAGGATGGCCTTGGCCTGCGCTTCGGTAAGGATGCTCATGTTCTGGGATTCTCTCGTAGGGCGGAGCGCGCTCCGCTGCCTTTCGCTGTCGGGGACCTCGGGGTTCGGCGGAGCCGGGCAAACCCGGCTCCACGCCTCAACCCAGGCTGCGGGCGGTATTGATCACGTTGATGCCGTTGAAACGCGCGGTGGAGGAACCGTGCGAGACCGCCGACACCTGTCCGGGCTGGCCCTTGCCGTCGAAGAACGAACCGCCCAGGCGGTAATCGCTTTCGTCGCACACCGCCGCGCAGGCGTTCCAGAATTCCGGCGTGCGGATCTGGTAGGCCACGTCCTCGATCTGCTGGGTGATCTTGCCGTTCTTGATTTCGTAGAACAGCTGGCCGCCGAACTGCGCGTTGTAGCGCTGCTGATCGATGGAGAACGAGCCGTCGCCGATGATGTAGATGCCGTTCTCGACGTCCTTGATCATGTCCGCCACGCTCAGCTTCTGCTTGCCCGGCTGCAGCGAGACGTTGGCCATGCGCTGGAACTGCACGCTGGACCAGGAGTCGGCATAGCAGCAGCCATCGGATTCGGTCTTGCCCAGGATATGCGCCTGATCGCGGATGGTCTGGTAATCGACCAGCTTGCCGTCGGTGATCAGGTTCCAGCGCTTGGTCTTCACGCCTTCGTCGTCGTAACCCACCGCGCCCAGGCTGCCGTTCTGCACCTTGTCGGCAAAGATGGTCACCTTGTCGCTGCCGTACTGGAACGCCGCCTCGCGCTTGTCCAGGGTGGCGAAGCTGGTGCCGGCGTAGTTGGCCTCATAGCCCAGCACCCGATCCAGTTCCAGCGGATGGCCGACCGATTCGTGGATGGTCAGCCAGGTATGCGAGGGATCCAGCACCAGATCGTACTTGCCCGGCTTCACCGACGGCGCCTTGAGCTTGGCGCGCGCCTGCTTGGCCGCGGCGATGGCATCTTCCTTCATGTCGTAGGACAGGCCGTAGTTGACCACGCCATTGGGCGAGGTCACCTTGCCGGAGGCGTCGCCGTCCAGGTATTCGAAACCCATGCCCATCGGCGCGGACAGACCGTCGCGGGTACGGAACTTGCCGCTGGCCTTGTCGATGGCGGTGACCGTCATCGGCACCCAGATGCGATGGATGTCCTGATCGATGTACGAACCGTCGGTGCTGGCGAAGTACTTCTGTTCGTTGACCAGGAACAGCATCGAGTTGACGAAGTCCGCGCCGGCGTTGATCGCCGCCGCATTGACGCCCAGCAGCAGATCCGCCTTGTCCTTGATCGGCACCGCCATCGCGTTCTTGCGGATGGGCGTCTTCCACGCCACCTCACCCACGCCCGGCGTGGCCGCCAGTTGCACCGGCTTGCCCTGCACCTTGCTGTTGGCCTTGGCGATCGCGGCGGCCTGTTGCGCGGCCTTCGCCACGCCCTGGGCGGTCAGCTCGTGGGTGGCGGCGAAGCCCCAGGCGCCGTTGGCGATCACGCGGATGCCGACACCGGTGGATTCGGTGTTGACCACGTTCTGCACCTTGTCCTCGCGGGTGATCACGAACTGGCGCAGGTAGCGGCCGATGCGCACGTCGCAATAGCTGGCACCCGCCTCCCTGGCCGCGGTCATGGCGGTGTCGGCCAGACGCTTCTTCAGGCCGACATCGAGGGAGGTCTGCAATTCCTCGGCGGCGATGGCCTTGCCGAAGTAGGCCGGCAGCATCAGGCCGCCGAGGCTGAGGCCGCTGTAGGCCAGGAAGTCACGTCTGCGCAAGGCTTGCTCTCCAGCGATGAGCCCCGCAGCGCAGGGCCGGAACGGAACGGAATGAAGCGGGACGAAGCGGAATTGCGATGAGGGGGTGCGTGCCGGATTCTTGCCGGTGGCTGAATGGTCCGTCAAATGACTTTCGGCATAGAAGCGATGCCTTCCGGTCCCATTCCCTCGACCGTCGCCTCGACATGCCTCCGGTTTCGCATCGCAGCATCCGCCAGCGTCCCTGGATGCGGATGGCAGGCGTGGTTCATCGCATCCGCGCGGATGCGGACGACGCCACAGGCGATGCGAAAGCGATTCCGCTTCCCGGTTTCGTTTGCACGTGCGCCACGCCCGTCCCTGCAGGCGGACGGCGCGGTCATGCGGGCAAGGCTCAGTCGAGCAGATCGCGGACGCGGTACTGACCGGGTGCGCGGCCGGCCAGACGTCCGGCCACATGCAGGGCGCCCCGCGCGAAGATGTCGCGGTTGGTGGCCCGGTGGACCAGTTCGATGCGTTCGCCCAGGCCTGTGAACTGCACCAGATGCTCGCCGACGATGTCGCCGGCACGCAGGCTGGCGTAATGCACCGGCGCGCCGGCCGAACCGGCGGCCTCGCCCAGTGTCAGTGCGGTGCCCGAGGGCGCATCCTTCTTGTGGACGTGGTGGGACTCGACCACGTCGCAATCCCAGCCGCCCAGCGCGGCGGCGGCGCGCTCGACCAGTTCGGTCAGCACCGCCACGCCCAGGCTGAAGTTGGAGGCCCACACCAGCGGAATGCGGCCGGCCGCCTGCGCCAGCGCTTCCCGCTGCGCCTCGTCCAGACCGGTGGTGCCCGACACCAGCGCCGCGCCGCGCTGCACGCACAGCGCCAGCACCGGGTCGAAGCCCTCCGGCAGGCTGAAATCGATGGCCACGTCGAACGCCGGCACGCCGCCCAGCTCACTGGCGGCGAAATACGGCACGCCCTCCACCACCCGCTGCGCGGGCGATTTGCGCATCACCGCCGCGACGACCTGCCACGGCTGCGGTTGTTCGGCGGCCAGGCGCAACAGGGCCTGGCCCATGCGCCCGGAAGCGCCGTGGATGAGGATGCGGGTGGGCGTGGTTTCCATGCCCGGCATGGTAGCCGAGCCAGCCCCGTGGGCGAAGATGGCGGCCTGCTTTCCCTTGTGGGAGCGACGTGAGTCGCGAACGGGCCGCCGGGATTTCCCGGCTACGCGACTCACGTCGCTCCCGCATGACATCCCGCGGGGATGCTTCAGGCCACGGCGGCGGCGATTTCCTCGCGTACCAGGGCGCCCAGCCGCGCCATGCCGTGCTCGATCTTCTCGGCCGACACGGTCACGAACGACAGCCGCAGGGTGTTCGGTTGCGGATCGACCGCGAAGAACGGCGCACCCGGCACGAACGCGACGTTATCTTCGATCGCCCGTGCCAGCAGCGCGCCGGCATCGATGCCTTCCGGCAGCGTGACCCAGATGAACATGCCGCCGGCCGGGCGGTTCCATTTCGCCTCGGCCGGGAAATGGCGCTGCAAGGCGGACAGCATCAGTTCGCACTGATCGCCGTAGAGCTTGCGGATCTCGGGAATGTGCCGATCCAGGAACCCGCCCTGCACCGCCTCGAACACGATCCGCTGCGAGAACGAGGGCGTATGCAGATCCGCCGCCTGCTTGGCCTGCACCAGCTTGGCGTGCAGCGGTTCGGGCGCGATCAGATAGCCCAGCCGCAGGCCGGGCGCCAGCACCTTGGAGAACGAACCCATGTAGACCACGTTGTCCGGATCCATCGACAGCAGGCTGGGCAACTGTTCGCCGTGGTAGCTCAGCTCACCGTATGGATCATCCTCGACCACCAGCACACCGGCGGCGCGGGCCCGCGCGATCAGCGCGCGCCGGCGCTCCAGCGGCAGGCGCCGGCCGGTCGGGTTCTGGAAGTTCGGCAGGCAGTACATGAAGCGGCCACCGCGCAGTTGCGCCTCGTCCAGCGCATCCACCACGATGCCCTCGTCGTCGCTGCGCATCGACGAGAACGCCGGCTGGAACAGCGAGAACGCCTGCAGCGCGCCGAGATAGCTGGGTGTTTCCACCAGCACCTTGCTGCCCTCGTCGATCAGCACCTTGCCTAGCAGATCCAGGCCCTGCTGGGATCCGGTGGTGACCAGCACCTGGCCGGGCCGGACGGTGATGCCATCGCGGCTGTGGCGCGCGGCGATCCATTCGCGCAGCGGAGTGAAGCCTTCGGTCGGCCCATACTGCAACGCGGCCTGCGGCGCCTCGGCGAACACCTTGTCGGTGGCCTCCTGCATGCGCGCGATCGGAAACGTGGCCGGCGACGGCAATCCGCCCGCGAAGGAAATGACTTCCGGACGTTCGGTGACCTTGAGGATTTCGCGGATCGCCGAACTGGTCAGCGCCTGCGCACGGCGGGACAGGGTGAAATGGCTGTTCATCGGCGCAGTGTAACGGGGATATCGGCGCGTGCCGTTTCGCACTGCGCCAATACGCCGCCGTACCGCGTCAGCGGCCGGCGGCCAGTACCCGGCCGATGCCGCTGGCGTCGATTTCCGCCGCCGCGCGGCGCAGGCCGTCCGCGTCCACGTCCGCATCGAAGCCGATGCGGAAATGCACCTCGCCTTCCGGGGTGCGCGAGGAATGAATCGACGACAGGCTGACGCCGTGCCGTTCGAACACGTGCAACAGCGCACGCAGCGAACCGGGACGATCCTCCGGCAGATGCACGCTCATCGCCTGCGCGCCGGCCAGATCGGCCAGCAGGTAGCCCAAGCGCTCGTAGCTGTAGTTGCCGTCGGCCAGCACCTGCGTGCCCAACGCTTCGCGGTTGCCGGCGAGGAACTCCTCGCGGAAGGCCGCGCGCGCGGCGTCGCTGCCCTCGCCCACCAGCGCCGCCATCCGGCCGATCTGCGCATGCAGCGCGGTGAGGATTTCATGCGCATGCGGATTGCCGAACTGGATGTCCTCGTAGATCGCCGGATTCAGCGACAGGATGCGTGACAGGATCGCCGCGTCCATCTCGAAGGACGCCGAACGGAACGGCAGCACCTCCGCCAGTGCGCCGACCGCCGGGGCCTGCCCACGCAGCACGCCGGCCTGGGCCAGGTGGCTGGCATGCACCATCGCCTGCACCAGCGCCATGATGCGATCGTGCTGTTCGGGTCCGGCGTGGACGTACTCGCCCTCCAGCGCGCGCAGCAGTCCTTCCAGCCAGGGACGCCAGGCATCCAGCCGCGCCTCGCACACCACCGTCACCCGGCCCTTCAGGGTCGGCGCCTTGGGCGGCGCGGTCATCGGATGCAGGCCGACCACCTCGGCGCGCGAATGCAGCATCGCGGCGATCGGCGCGGCCTTGATCGACGTGATGTCCAGCCACAGCTTGCCGGCTTCCAAGCCGGCGGCCAGCTCCGTGTAGCGCCCGATGATCGCGGCGGCATGCCGGATCGGCGCGGAAAAGATCAGTACGTCCGCACGCCGCGCCAGTTCAATCTCCGGCAGCGAATCCGGATCCGCCGGATCGTGTCCGATCACCGCCAGCCCCATGCGGGTCTCGAAGAAATGGCGCAGCCAGCGCCCGTAGGCGCCGGCGCTGCCGACGATGCCGATCAGGGGTGGGGACACGAAAAAGGGCTCCATGAAGGAGCCCTCATTCTAGTCCAGGCCGACACGACGATTCAGGACGTCATGCGATCCCAGAAGCCTTTGACGCCGTCCAGGAAGGTCGCCGACTTGGGCGAATGCTTGCGCGCCTCCTCGCCGACGAAGGTCGCCTCGAACTTCTCCAGCAGCTCGCGCTGCTCGTTGGTCAGGTTGACCGGGGTTTCCACCACCACGCGGCAGTACAGATCGCCCTCGCTGCGGCTGCGCACCGACTTGACGCCCTTGCCGCGCAGGCGGAACAGCTTGCCGGTCTGGGTTTCGGCGGGAATGCGGATCTCCGCTTCGCCGTTGAGCGTGGGCACGCGCACGGTATCGCCCAGCGCCGCCTGCGAGATGCGGATTGGCACCTCGCAATGCAGATCGTCGCCGTCGCGCTGGAAAATATCGTGCTCGCGCACGCGCACTTCCACATACAGATCGCCCGGCGGCGTGCCCGGCGGTCCGGCCTCGCCCTCGCCGGTCAGGCGGATGCGATCACCGTTGTCCACGCCGGCCGGAATCTTGACCGACAGGACCTTCTCTTCCTCCACGCGACCGGCGCCATGGCAGGTCTTGCAGGGATTCTTGATGGTCTGGCCACGACCGCCGCAGGCCGGACAGGTCTGCTGCATGGCGAAGATGCCGCGCTGCATGCGCACGTTGCCGCGACCGCCGCAGGTGGCGCAGGTCTCGACCTGGCCATCTTCCGAACCCGAGCCATGGCATGGTTCGCAGGCCACCAGGGTGGGAATCTCGATGCGCTTCTCGATGCCGGCCACGGCCTCCTCGAGATCCAGCTCCATCACATAGCCGATGTCGGCGCCGCGACGGGCGGCGCGCGCGCCGCCGCCACCAAAGATGTTGCCGAAGATGTCGCCGAAGATGTCGCCCATGTCCGGCCCACCGGCGCCACCACCGCCCATGCCGTGCTCGAAGGCGGCATGGCCGTGGGCATCGTAGGCACGGCGCTTGGCACCGTCCGACAACACTTCGTAAGCCTCCTTGCATTCCTTGAACGACGCCTCGGCGGCCTTGTCGCCGGGATTGCGATCCGGATGGAACTTCATCGCGCAACGGCGATAAGCCTTCTTCAGCTCATCATCGCTGGCGGTGCGGGCCACGCCCAGGACTTCGTAGTAATCGCGTTTCATTGGGCGTGAATCGGGAATGGGGAATCGGGAATCGTCATGCAGGAGATCTCGCCGTCGGATATGAGAACGGGGAACCGGGTATCACGGAAGCGCGGCTGGAGCCGCTTTTCCGATTCCCGATTCCCCATTCACCATTCCCGTTACTTCTTGTCGTCCTTGACCTCGGTGAACTCGGCGTCGACCACGTCGTCGCCGGCGGGCTGCGCGCCCGGGGCGGCGCCGGCGTCGGCACCCGGCTGCTGGCCGGCGGCGGCGGCCGCGTACAGCGACTGGCCAGCCTCCTCCAGCGCCTTGGACTTGGCTTCGATCTGGGCCTTGTCGTCGCTCTTCATCGCCGTTTCCAGTTCGGCGATGGCGCCCTCGACCCGGCCGATCACGTCGCCCGGCACCTTGCTGCCATGCTCGGTGATGGCGGTACGGGTGGCGTGCAGCAGGCCGTCGGCGTGGTTGCGCGCCTGCACCAGCTCATGGAACTTCTTGTCCTCGTCGCGGTGCGCCTCGGCGTCGGCGACCATGCGCTGGATCTCTTCCTCGGACAGGCCCGAACCGGCCTTGATCTCGACCTTCTGTTCCTTGTTGGTCTTCTTGTCCTTGGCCGAGACGTGCAGGATGCCGTTGGCGTCGATGTCGAACGACACCTCGATCTGCGGCAGGCCGCGCGGCGACGGATCGATGCCGGCCAGGTCGAAGCGGGCCAGCGACTTGTTGAAGCGTGCCTGCTCGCGCTCGCCCTGCAGCACGTGCACGGTCACCGCGGACTGGTTGTCCTCGGCCGTGGAGAAGGTCTGCGAGGCCTTGGTCGGGATGGTGGTGTTCTTCTCGATGATCTTGGTGAACACGCCGCCCAGGGTCTCGATGCCCAGGCTCAGCGGGGTCACGTCCAGCAGCAGCACGTCCTTGACGTCGCCGGCCAGCACGCCGCCCTGGATCGCGGCGCCCAGCGCCACGGCCTCGTCGGGGTTGACGTCCTTGCGCGGTTCCTTGCCGAAGAACTCGGCCACCGCCTGCTGCACCTTCGGCATGCGGGTCTGGCCGCCGACCAGGATCACCTCGCTGATCTCGCTGGCGCGCAGGCCGGCATCGTTCAGCGCGATGCGGCACGGCTCGATGCTCTTCTTGATCAGGTCTTCCACCAGCGCTTCCAGCTTGGCGCGGGTCAGCTTGATGTTCAGGTGCTTCGGACCGGATGCGTCCGCCGTGATGTACGGCAGGTTGACTTCGGTCTGCTGCGAGCTGGACAGCTCGATCTTGGCGCGCTCGGCGGCGTCCTTCAGGCGCTGCAGGGCCAGCGGATCCTTGCGCAGGTCGATGCCCTGGTCCTTCTGGAACTCTTCCACCAGATAGTCGATGACGCGCTTGTCGAAGTCTTCGCCGCCCAGGAAGGTGTCGCCGTTGGTGGCCAGCACCTCGAACTGCTTCTCGCCGTCGACGTTGGCGATCTCGATGATCGACACGTCGAAGGTGCCGCCGCCCAGGTCGTACACGGCGATCTTGCGATCGGTGCCGTCGGCCTTGTCCAGGCCATAGGCCAGCGCGGCCGCGGTCGGCTCGTTGATGATGCGCTTGACGTCCAGCCCGGCGATCTTGCCGGCGTCCTTGGTCGCCTGGCGCTGGCTGTCGTTGAAGTACGCCGGCACGGTGATGACCGCCTCGGTGACCGTCTCGCCCAGGAAGGCTTCGGCGGTCTTTTTCATCTTCTCCAGGATGCGCGCGGAGATTTCCTGCGCGGACAGCTTCTTGCCGTCGGCGGTCGCCACCCAGGCGTCGCCGTTGTCATGCTGGACGATGGAGTACGGCACCAGGCCGATGTCCTTCTGCACTTCGGCGTCGGTGAACTTGCGGCCGATCAGGCGCTTCACCGCGAAGAAGGTGTTCTTGGGGTTGGTGACGGCCTGGCGCTTGGCCGAGGCGCCCACCAGGACTTCGCCGTCCTTGGTGTAGGCGACGATGGAGGGGGTGGTACGGTCGCCTTCGGAATTCTCGATGACGCGTGCCTTGCCGCCTTCCATGATCGCCACGCACGAATTGGTCGTGCCCAGATCGATGCCGATGATCTTGCCCATTGTCGGGTTCGCTCCCTAAAAAGTGTCTGTCTTGGTCCGGCGCTGCGCCGGGGATGGTCTGGATGTGGGGTCCGGCCGGCGCGGTTCAAGCGCCGGCGGCCCGCGCGTTCACTCCTGCCTGGCCACCACCACCAGCGCGGGGCGCAGCAGGCGATCGTTGAGCAGGTAGCCCTTCTGGAACACCTGCACCACGCTGCCGGGGGCGGCATCGGGGGCGTCGGCCTGGCTGATGGCCTGGTGGTGTTCGGGGTTGAACGGCGCACCGACCGGATCAAGCACGGTCAGGCCGTTGTCGCCGGCCACTTTCAGCAGCTGCCGGTAGGTCAGTTCCAACCCCTCGCGCAGCGGATTGGCCTCGCCGCCGGCCGCGGCCAGCCCGGCGTCCAGGCTGTCGAAGACCGGCAGCAGATCGCCCAGCAGGCGTTCATTGGCGAACTTGCGCGCCATCTCGATGTCGCGCGCCACCCGCTTGCGCTGGTTCTCCAGGTCGGCCCGCTCCAGCAGCGAGGCGGCCCGCAGCTGGTCCAGCTCGTTGCGGAGCGTCTCCAGTTCGGCGATCAGGGGATTGTCGGCTTCTTGATGTTCGGGCGTCTGGCCCAGTTCGGAATCGTGTTCGTTTTGGCTCATCTCGGGTCCCGTCGCGGCGGTTCCTGCCGCATGACAGGCCACTTATTGGGACGGGCTGTCGGGATTCAAGGCTGCCCCCAGCGCATCGGCCGCCGCCTGGACCACCGGGATCACCCGGTCGTAGGCCATCCGGGTCGGGCCGATCACCCCCAGCACGCCCAGCACCTGCCCGCCGGCCATGTACGGGGCGGTGACCACCGAAACGCTGTCGTGGCGGGCCAGGCCGGTGTCCTCGCCGATGAAGATGCGCACGCCCGGCGCGCGCAGGGTGCGCTCCAGCAGTTGCAGGATTTCGCGCTTGCGGGCGAAGGTCTCGAACAGGTCGCGCAGGCGTTCCAGATCGGACAAGTCCTGCACACTCATCAGCCGGGTCTGCCCGGCCAGCACCACGTCGTCGCGGGGGGGTGCCAGCGCCTGCTCGGCCAGATCCACCGCCTGCGCCAGCAGCCCTTCCATCTCGCTGCGGGCGTCGCGCAGCTCGCGCAGGAGGGTCGCGCGGATGTCGGCCAGCGGACGACCGGCGAAATGGGTGTTCAGGTAATTGGCGATTCGCTCCAGCTCCGAGCGGTCGTAGACCCGGCGCGGCTCGATGACCCGGTTCTGCACGTCGTTGTCGGCGAACACCAGGATCGCCATCACCCGGCGCCCGTCCAGCGGCACGAAGTCGATGTAGCGGAAGGCGAATTGCTCGCGCCGGGGCGCGCTCACCACCCCGACGAAGTGGGTCATCGCCGACAGCAGCTCGGAAGCGTTGCCCAGCAGCGCCTGGGTGCCCGCCCCCGCCGGCAGTTCGGCGCGCAGGCGGGTGATCTCGCCCTCGCCCAGCGACTTCACCTGGACCAGGCTGTCCACGAACACGCGGTAGCCCTGGGCGGTGGGAATCCGTCCGGCGGAGGTATGCGGCGAGCTCAGCAGGCCCACTTCCTCCAGCTCGGCCAGGATGTTGCGGATGGTGGCCGGGCTCACGTCCAGCCCGGCCGAACGCGCCAGGGTCTGCGAACCGACCGGCTCGCCGTCGCGGATGTAACGGGAGATCAGCGCCCGCAGCAATTGGCGGGCGCGGGGATCCAGCGGAGCGTCGGCGGAGGCGGACATCATCGGCGAATAGATAGCCGCATCGCCCGGCCACCGCAAGCATTGAAGTGACTTCCGGCCTCTTGGCGACGGCCGGCCGGTGCGCGTCAATGGCGTTCCCGCTCCGACCGATCCCACCGCCATGGCCTACCTGCTGTTCAAGTTGCTGCACATCGTCGCCGTGGTGCTGTTCCTGGGCAACGTCACCACCGGCGTGTTCTGGGTGCGCCACGCCGCCCGTCACCGTTCCCCGCCGCACCTGGCCGAGGCGATGGCCGGGGTCATCCGCAGCGATCGGGTATTCACGGTGCCGGCGGTGCTGGTGATCATCGCCAGCGGCGGCCTGGCCGCCTGGTTGGGCGGTTGGCCACTGCTGCGCACCGGCTGGCTCGGTCTGGGCATCGGCCTGTTCGTGCTGTCCGGACTGGTGTTCGCCGTGCTGGCGCCGCTGCAGCACCGCCTGCAGGTGCTGGCGGCGCGCGCCGATGCCCGCTGGGAGGACTGCCTGCCGCTGCTGCGCCGCTGGAACCGCATCGGCCTCGCCAGCCTGTTGCCGGCCTGGCTGGCGTTGGCGGCAATGGTGCTGAAGCAGCCCGCGTAGTCCGTCTCGGTTCCTGCGACGGCGCCCCCCGATGCTGGCGCCGCGCGCCATGCGTGTCATGGCTGGCCCTTACAATACGAACATGCTCAGACACCTCGCGATCAAGGATTTCGCCGTCGTCCGCGCCACCGAACTGGAGTTCGGCCCCGGCATGACCGTCATTTCCGGTGAAACCGGCGCCGGCAAGTCGCTGCTGGTGGATGCCCTGGGTTTCCTGTCCGGCCTGCGCGCCGACAGCGGCGTGGTCCGCCACGGCGCCGAACGCGCCGAACTGTCGGCCGAATTCGCCATCGAGGCCAATGCGCCGGCGCTGGCGTGGCTGCGCGAGCAGGAACTGGACGACGAACTGGCCTGCCAGCTGCGCCGGGTGATCCGCGCCGACGGCGGTTCGCGCGCCTGGATCAACGGCCGCAGTGTGACCCTCGGGCAGTTGTCGGATCTGGCCGGGCGGCTGGTGGAAATCCACGGCCAGCACGAACACCAGGCGCTGATGGACAAGGCCAGCCAGCGCGAACTGCTGGACGGCCATGCCCGCAACGCGGCCGAACGGCAGGCGGTGGCGACCGCCGCCGCGCGCTGGTCCGAACTGCTGCAGGAGCGCGAGCACCTGTCCCGCCAGGGCGACGTGTCCGATCGCATCAACTACCTGGAACACCAGCTCGGCGAACTGGCGCGCGAGGATCTGGCCCCGGCCAGCATCGAGAACCTGCTCGCCGGACACCGCCGCCACGCGCACGCCGCCGGTCTCATCCAGGCCTGCGAGGCGGCGCTGGCGCGACTGGGCGACGATGAATCCCCTTCCCTGTCCCGGCAGTTGCAGCAGACCCGCAGCGAACTGGCGCGATTGGTGCAGCACGAGCCGCGACTGGCCGAGATCGACGGCATGTTGGAGAGCGCGCACATCCAGATCGACGAAGCGCTCGGCCTGCTCGGCCAGGTCCGCGACGATCTGGACGCGGATCCGGAACAGTTCGAGGAATTGGAACGCCGGCTCGGCCGTATCCACGATCTGGCCCGCAAGCACCGCACCACGCCGGACGAACTGGCGCGTGTGCGCGACGCCATCGCGGCCGAACTGGACAGCCTGCGCGGCGCCGGCGAACGCCTGCTCAGCCTCAACAAGGACATCGAGGAAGCCCGCGAAAGCTGGAAATCGGCCGCCGCCCGGCTCACCCGCAGCCGCCAGCGCGCCGCCCGCGAACTCGGCAAGACCACCACCGCGCTGATCGCCGAACTCGGCATGGGCGGTGGCCGCTTCGAAATCGCGCTGGAACCCAACGAAGGCGATCGGCCCGATCCGGCCGGCGCCGAGCGGGTCGAGTTCCTGGTCGGCGCCAATGCCGGCCAACCGCCGCGCCCGCTGCGCAAGGTCGCCTCCGGTGGTGAACTGTCGCGTGTCTCGCTGGCGATCGAGGTCGCCGCGCTGGGCGTGGACGCGGTGCCGACCATGGTGTTCGACGAAGTGGACTCCGGCATCGGCGGCGCGGTCGCCGACATCGTCGGCAAGAAACTGCGCGCGCTCGGCGCCCAGCGGCAGGTGCTGTGTGTGACCCACCTGCCGCAGGTCGCCGCACAGGGCCACGCCCATTACCGGGTCAGCAAGGCCCCGGTGGACGGCATGACCCAGAGCGCGGTCGAGATGCTCGGCGCGCGCCAGCGCGAGGAAGAGCTGGCGCGCATGCTGGGCGGCGTCGAAGTCAGCAAGGAAGCCCACGCCGCGGCCAAGCGGTTGCTGGCCGACGTCGCGGGCTGAGTAGTCCGGTCGCGCACTTTTTCGCGCCCCGGCTTCGGCCGGGGCAAGCCTTGGACGGAGGGAAGAAGCTCGCGGCCGGGAGGCCGCTCCTGCCGTGGTCAGGACGTTGTGGGTTCAGCGCTTCTTGCGCACGTACAGGACCAGCGAGTGCTCTTCCAGCAGGTAACCGTGCTTGGCGGCGATTTCGCGCTGCAGCTTCTCGATTTCCGGACTTTCGAACTCGATGATCTTGCCGGTGTCCACATCCACCATGTGGTCGTGGTGGCCGCCGCGATCCAGTTCGTAGACGGCCTGGCCGCCCTCGAAGTTGTGCTTCAGCACCAGGCCGGCGGCCTCGAACTGGGTCAGCACGCGATAGACCGTGGCCAGGCCGATCTCGTCGCCGTGTTCCAGCAACTGGCGATAGATGTCTTCGGCGCTCAGGTGGTGCTGCGAGGTTTTCTGCTCCAGCAGCTCCAGGATGCGCATCCGCGGGTGGGTGACCTTGAGGCCAACCTTGCGAAGTTCTTGGGATTCCATATCGGCGTCTCCGTTCATAACCGGTTTAGCGCCGGCTGCCTGAAGCTGGGTTGCGGCGGTCGCCGGAAGTGTATCATCGGCATGTTTTCCACCTGTAGCCGTCCCATGCGCAAACTCCTGCTGGTCGCCGCCCTCGCCTCCCTGACTGCCGGCTGCGGCATCCTCTACAAGCAGCCGATCTATCAGGGCAACCTGCTGGACAAGGCCGCGGTGGATCAACTGCAGGTGGGCCAGAGCAAGCAGCAGGTGCAGGCGCTGATCGGCAGCCCGTCCATCGCCGATCCCTTCCACTCCCAACGCTGGGACTACGCGGCCAGCGAGCGCACCAACCGCCGCGGCACCACCGAGGTCAAGACGCTGACCCTGCATTTCCAGGGCGACGCGCTGGCCAGCTGGGAAGGCGAATACTTCCCCGAAAACGACCTGCAGCTGGCTTCGGACGTGCGCAAGTTCGGTCCGAACCTGGCCAAGGACAAGAAGAAGGGCGGTCGCGGCGGCCGCTGAGGCGGTCCGGCGCTAGTCCTTGTGGGCGCGGCGTCGCCGCGCTTCCTTGGGGTCCACCGTCAGGGGCCTCAGCAGTTCCACCCGATCCCCTTCGCGCAGGACCGTCTCGGCCCGCGCCACCGCGCCGTGGACGGCATAGCCGCTGATGTCCGGGTCGTCGGCGAATCCGGCCAGGCGCACCGCGTCTGCCAGCCGCGCACCGTCCGGCAATTCCAGCGTCACCGTGTCGAAACGGTGCGGCCAGGCGCGGATGACCTCGACCTTCATTCGCCGCGGTCGGCCACGCGCACGAAATCGTCCACCATGCGATCGGCCAGCCCCTGGAAACCCAGGGTCAGCGCCGGCAGCAGCAGGCGGCTGGACGGCTCGAATTCCAGGGTCAGGCTGACCTTGCAGGCGCTTTCGTCCAGCGCGTGGAATTCCCATTGTCCATGCAGCTTGCGGAAAGGCCCGTCGACCAGCTTCATGTCGATGCGATGCGGGCGGTCCAGGGTGTTCTCGGTGGTGAACCAGGTGCTCAGCGAACCCAACCCCAGATCCAGCCGGGCCACCAGCCGCTGCTCGCCGGTTTCGATGATTTCGGCGCCGCGGCACCAGTCGAAGCGGCGGGGATAGGCGGGAATATCGTTGACCAGGTCGAACATGCGGCTGGCGGCGTGTTCGACCAGGGCGCTGCGGCGGATGGTTTGCATTTGACTCGCTTGTGGTTCCGCCTTCGGCGACAATAAACGGATGGGCAAGAAACCGGACAAGAATAAAGCAACTGGCACCATCGCGTTGAACAAGCGCGCCCGCCACGAATACCACCTGGAGGAACGCCTCGAGGCGGGACTGGCGTTGCAGGGCTGGGAGCTCAAGGCCATCCGCGCCGGCCGGGCCAACATCACCGAGGCCTACGCGACCATCCGCCATGGCGAGATCTTCCTGTTCGGTTCGCAGATCACCCCGCTCATCCAGGCCTCCACCCACGTGGTCGCCGACGACCGCCGCACCCGCAAGATGCTGCTGCACCGGCGCGAAATCGACCGCCTGATCGGCAAGGTCGAGCGCGACGGCTACACCCTGGTGCCCACTTCGCTCTACTGGAAGGGCAACAAGGTCAAGGCCGAAATCGCCCTGGCCAAGGGCAAGCAGACCCACGACAAGCGCGCCGCCAGCAAGGAACGCGACTGGGCCCGCGAAAAATCGCGCGTGATGCGCCAGCACAACCGCGACGCCTGATTTCCCGGTTTTCCCGCAGGAGCGACGTAAGTCGCGACCGCACGAACAGAACCGCCGAGGACAACGCTCACGAACGGATCACGCCCGAGCCAGGACATCCCGGCCCGGAATCCCGGTCGCGACTCACGTCGCTCCTACAGAGGCTGCACGACGCCCTCACCCCGCTAACCGCCGGTTGACCGCTCCGCCCCCGCGACCTTGTAAGCCCTCGCCCCCGCCCCTACACTGTCGCGGTCAGGAAACATTCTGGCTCCCGGGGGTGCACTGGCTTCGACGGGGGTTGCGAAGTTGCCTGGTGCATGCCGAGGGGGCAGCTTTCCTCGTTAATCCAGCGGCAAAACTCTAGTTGCCAACGACGACAACTACGCTCTCGCCGCTTAAGGCGTAAGCCCCGAAACTGCTTGTGTCCGTGCTCGCAGCGTAGGGTCATTATCACGGAATCGCCGGGGGCCGCTGCCTGTCAACTCCCGGTCAACCTCTAACAGGCTGGTCCTGCGGTGCGCTTTGCCCACCGTGCTGCCGCAGGACGAGACTTAACGGCGGGATAAGCATGTAGTACCGGGGATGGAGTGCCTTCGGACGGCGGTTCAATTCCGCCCACCTCCACCATTCAATGGTCTGCTGTTGACCGCAGACGCTCGCGAAAGGCCGGAATCCTCCCTCGAGGTTCCGGCCTTTTCGTTTTTTCCATCCACCGGTTCTTCATCCACCGGTGCGTGAGCAGCGAACGTCTGGGCCGGAGCGCCAAACATGCGCCCGGCATTTGGCAGCCATTGCAGGTGCGGACGACGAATCCAGCTTAGCGGAACCTTCCGCGGCGACTACCATCAACGGCCGGTTCGGCTCCCCTTCGGCGATTCGTCATGCGTCCAAAGACTATCGCGGACTATCGCGTCTCGCTGATGGATTTGACCTTGCCATCGATGATGATGAACGTGATGGTCTTGCCGTCACGGTAGTACTCCCAACGTTCCCCGGTGACGGCGCCGAATTTATTCTGGATCTGCTCGACGCGATCGGGTTTTCCCGCTACCTGGACGACCTTGCCGGCGCTGTCGCCGTCGGTAAGCACGCGGTTGCCGAAGCTGATGGTGTCCGCCAGGGAAGGAAGGGCGAACAGGGCGAGTGCAGCGAACAATCCGAAACGACGCATGATGGGCTCCTTGTCGAAGAGTGCGGGATGCAGGCTTGCCGAGGCAGGCGACGGCAATGTGCCTGCCCTACGCCACCGTTGTCCAGCCTCCCGGCGAGGCAGCAATCAGGTCGAGGGGCGTCACCGGAACCTCCATCACATGCCCGTTTTCCGGGCGCTTGTGGGTACATCCACGACCCGATTACCGGTTCTTTCCGTGGGCTCCCCGCACCCGCTGGCGCGCGTCCTTCGCCTTCTGCGCCATCGCTTCGTAGTGCGCGCGCAGGCGCTCCAGTTCCGATTCCTCCAGTTCCTCCAGATCCAGCAGTTCGTTGTTCGCGCGCGAGGTCACGTGGATGAGTTCATCCAGTTTTATCTGCATCGCCTGGGTATCGCGGTTCTGGGTGTTCTGGATCAGGAACACCATCAGGAAGGTGATGATGGTGGTGCCGGTATTGATCACCAGTTGCCAGGTATCGCTGAAGCCGAACATCGGTCCGCTGGCCGCCCATGCGACGACCACCGCCAGCGCCAGTCCGAAACATGCCGGGCGACCGGTGAATGTGGACGCCTGCTTGGCCAGGCGAGTGAACGCGGAAGGTTTGTTGTTCATGGCCAAATCCTGTTTGCCCGGTTGGAGCGGGACTGTGAACACTCCCGCATGTTGGCGTGGTGAAGGCGCCCATCGGGCCATGCCGCCGCCGGGAAGGACGGCGGACACCGCATTGCCGTGGTCGAGTCCGCGAACGTTCTCTCCACCCCGATTGCGGAACCCTGCGGCCAGTGCCAATCGGGCACTCCTCCGAGGCAAACCATGAAAATCAAGACCGCATTGCTCGTGCTCTTCGCGCTGCTGTCCTGCGCAGCGGCCACATCCTGCCGGAACACCGATCCCGCGCCAGCCGGGCACCATTCCGCCACTCCATGAGGAACACGACCAGCCCCGGCGTTCCGGGGCGGGCGCCTCGCCCGCTTCCGCGCGGACCGGGGAAACGGCGATCTTCCGCCGCCTGTCAGTTCACCAGGCCGCGGACTACGGACTCCGGGTCGTACACCAGTACCCCGTCATCGGTCGTCACCATGGACACCGACGCCGCCAGCCGGACCAGCGCCTCGCTGACCTGGTAGCCTTCGCTTGAAGCGGCGATGTGCCCGTGCGTGCGCGGATCCTCCGCCATCTGCTCGATCAACCTGCCGAACGCCAGGATGCGGTAGAGCAACGACAACTCCTCTTCCGGTTCCAGGCCGTGGCCGTCGATCTCGGCTATCACCGCCTTGATGCCGACGTGGATGGCCGACTCCCCTTCGGTCCATTCGTAGTCACTGGGCAGAGTGCCGGCCAGCGCGGCATGGAAGAGTTCCACGCCGAAGCCCAACAGATCCGGGCCGACCGGCAGGACGATATTTTCATCGTTTCGCGAAGTTTCCATGTGCGCCGGTCCCTGGGCATGGTGGCCCCTGCCCGCCTCGCCGGGCCTGTGCCCGAAGGATGTCGCCGGAACGATCCGGCGACGCTGCCAGACGCCGGATCCGCTTCCCGCGACCCGTTCATTGTGCGTCGCCAAGGATGAAAAGCGGGTCACATCGCAGGTGACCCGGTCGGGCCTCCTGCCAGGTCCCGACGGATGGCATGCACGCTTCCGTCCGTGTGTGGCCCACGCGGATACGTGTCGCCGGCCGTCCGATTTCACGTCTTCTTCCCGCTGCGGGATCAACCTTCATTGCCGGCCCGGAGAAAAGCCGGAGGCCTGTTCGATCGCACCCAGGAACGCCATGACCATTCCGCAACCGCCTTCATTCTGGAAGCGCAACGGCCTTTCGCTGGTACTGGCGATGCTGTTCGCGGTGTTCCTGTTCGGCCAGATGGTGGCCGGCCTCGCGGCGTGGAACCAGGACCGCCTGGAAGCCCATCTGCCGCCGGAGACATGGCCGCTCTATCTGTCCAGCGGCCATTTCCTGTCGGCGACCTTCGAGAACTGGGAAAGCGAATTCCTGCAGATGGGCATGTATGTCCTGCTCACTGTCTGGCTGCGCCAACGCGGTTCCGCCGAATCGCGACCGCTGGACCCCGGCGAGGAGGAGGAACGCATAGAGCCTGGCCCGACACCCGCTCCGGTCGCGGCCGGCGGTATCTGGCGCCGGCTGTACGCGCATTCGCTTTCCATCGCGTTCTTGGTGCTGTTCGCCCTTTCATTCGTGCTGCACGCCTGCGGCAGTTGGCAGCACGAGAACGACGAACGCCGGATGGCGGGCGAGCCGCTCATCTCGCTGGCGGAACACCTGGGTGGCGCACAGTTCTGGTTCGAGTCGTTCCAGAACTGGCAGAGCGAATTCCTCGCCGTGCTTTCGATCGTCGTGCTGTCGATTTTCCTGCGCCAGGACAAATCGCCCGAGTCCAAGCCGCTGGCCGCCCCGCACCGCCAGACCGGGACCTGAGCAGGCGTTCCCGCGCCCTCATGTCCTCGTGCGCGCGTTGGGAACGCCGCGGGAATGACTACGGCGCGGGGTCCGCCGGATGCGCCTGGCCGACGGTGGATGCTCCGCGGCCGGTATTGGCCGCGGCATCGTTTCCCGCCGGGGTGCCGACCCGCAGTTCGTTGCGGATCCCGCGCACGCCGCTGCATGCGTCGACGAGATCCTCGGCGTGATGCTTGAGCCAGCGCCGCTCGACCTGGCCGCCGAGGGTCACTTCACCATCGTGGACCTCGACCGTGATGTCACTTGCGTCGAGCATCGGATCGTCGGTCAGGCGTTCGTGGATGTCTTCGCCTATCCGCTCGTCCGAGCGTGTGTAGCCACGCGGGCCGCGGCCACGGAAGCTGCGCGGCTCCGGTTGCCCGGCGCGCCGGTCTTCATAGTGATAGCCACCCGGATAGGGTTCCAGTTGCGCGTCTTCCCAATCCAGGCCACCCAGCGATCGCAACGGCGCATACCGGCCTTGCTCGCGCTGCGGAGGATTGGCGTTGTCGCTGAAACCAGAACGTTCGCGCCCCCCGTGGCGCTGGGAATAGCCGCCGGGGTCGTGGCCCTGGGTCTGCGACCAGGCATGGAAATCGCGCGGATCGGCGGGATCCTCGTGGCGCGGGTTGCCTGACAGTTCGCGTCGTGCGTCTTGCGGTTTCATGACGGACTCCGTTGGGTGGGTGGTGCCGGCAAGCGTGACCCGGCGGTATGCAAAAAACGCTAGGCCGGCCCGCGTGAGCAGAGGGTATGCATCGATGTGCCTCCCTTCAGTGATAGCCCTGCCCCGCGCGGACCTTGCCGCGGAATACCCGATACGACCATGCCGTATAGCCGAGGATGACCGGCAGCAACAGCACCACGCCCACCAGCAGGAAGCCCTGCGAACCGGTACCCGATGCGGCTTCCCACAAGGTCAGCCGGGGCGGGGCCAGGTAGGGCCACAGGCCAATCACCAGGCCGGCGAAGCCGAGCCCGAAGAAACTCAGGGTCAGCACGAACGGACGCGCATCCCGGCCGCGCGCGAACGCGCTGCGCCACAGCCAGGCCGCATTGAGCAGCGCCAGCGCGGGCACCGGCGACAGCCACCAGAAGTTGTCCTGTTCGAACCAGCGCGCCATCACCCGCGAGTCCAGGAACGGCAGCCAGGCGCTGACCAGCCCCATGAACGCCACCACCAGCGCGGCCAGCGGCCGGGTCAACAGGCGCGCCATCTGCTGGACCTCGCCCTCGGTCTTCATCACCAGCCAGGTACTGCCCAGCAACGCGTAGCCCGCGATCAAGGCGGCGCCGGTGAGCATGGAGAACGGGCTGAACCAGGCGGCCGGCCCGGCGGTGGGATCGGCGGCGCGTCCTTCCACCAGCGCGCCGAGGATCACGCCCTGCCAGAATGCGGCCCCCAGCGATCCCAGCAGGAATGCCGCGCCCCAGACCCGCCGCGAGCGCCGGGCCTTGAAGCGGAATTCGAATGCCACGCCACGGAACACCAGGGCGATCAGCATCAACAGCACCGGCAGGTACAGCGACGACAGCAGCAATGCATACGCCGGTGGGAATGCCGCCAGCAGGCTCGCCCCGCCCAGTACCAGCCAGGTCTCGTTGCCGTCCCAGATGGGCGCGGCGGTGTTCATCATCAGATCCAGCTGTGCCTCGTCCTCGGCGAACGGCGCCAGGATGCCCAGGCCGAGTACGAATCCATCCAGCAGCACGTACATGAGTACTGCGAAGCCGATGATGCCGAACCAGATCACCGGCAGGATCGTTTCGATGTTCACGGCTCCTCCAGCGGGGGATCCGCCGCCGACAACGGGCGTGCCGGCGTATGTTCGCCGCCCTCGGTCTGCGGCGGCGGTTCAAACGGCACTGGTCCGCGCCGGACCATCTTGACCAGGTAGGTCAGGCCGAAGCCGAACACGATCGCGTACGCCACCGCGTAGATGCCCAGCGACAGGGCCACGCTGGCCGCGCCCACGGGACTGACCGCCTCGGCGGTGCGAAGCCAGCCGTAGATGACATAGGGCTGCCGCCCCAACTCGGTGACGTGCCAGCCCGCCAGCATCGCCACGAAGCCCGAAGGCAGCATGAGAATCCAGGCGCGTTGCAGGCCGCGCGCCTGCGCGAGCCGGCCGCGGCGCCAGGCAATCAGCGATGCCAGCGCCAGCAACAGCATCAGGACGCCGATGCCGACCATCAGGCGGAATGCGAAGAACACCGGCACGACCGGTGGCCGTTCGTTCGCACCGACAGTCTTCAGTCCCGGCGTCTGCCCCTCCCAGCTGTGGGTCAGCACCAGGCTGCCGGCGCGCGGCAAGGCGATTTCCATGCGGTTGCGCTCGGCCGCCTCGTCCGGCCACGCGAACAGCACCAGCGGCTGTCCCTCGCCCGGCACGGCCTGCCAGTGGCCCTCCATCGCCGCGATCTTGATGGGCTGGTGCTTGAGCGTGTTGAGGCCGTGCAGATCGCCCACCACCACCTGCAGCGGCACCGCGATGCAGGCGAAGGCGACGGCCAGCCGCAGCATCCGCAGGCCGGCTTCCGGATGCAGGTTCCGCCGCAGATACCACGCGCCCACGCCGCCGATGACGAAACAGGTGGTGATGAAGGCCGCCAGGCTCATGTGCGCAAGCCGGAACGGGAACGAGGGATTGAATACCAGCGCCCACCAGTCGACCGGCCGGAAGATCCCGTCATCGAGCCTGAATCCGGCCGGCGTGTGCAGCCAGCTGTTCGCCGACAGGATCCAGAACGTGGAGAACAATGTGCCCAGCGCGACCAGCAGCGTGGACAGGAAATGAATCCTTTCCGGTACGCGGCCCCAGCCGAACAGCATCACGCCGAGGAAACTGGCTTCCAGGAAGAACGCGGTCAACACCTCATAGCCCAGCAGCGGCCCGAGGATGCCCCCGGCGCGCAGGCTCAATCCGGCCCAGTTGGTGCCCAGTTGGAAGCTCATCACGATGCCGCTGACCACGCCCATGCCGAACGACACGGCGAAGATCTTCAGCCAGAAGAAATACAGATCGCGCCACACCGTCTGGCGGGTGCGCAGCCAGCGCCATTCCAGGAAGCCGAGCCAGCTGGACAGGCCGACCGTGAAGGCCGGGAACAGGATGTGGAAGCTGATGACGAAGGCGAACTGGATGCGCGAGAGCAACAGGGCATCCATGGCGGCTCATCCCTGCCCGGCAGGCTCAATGGCGATTGCTGTCGCTGCCGCTGCGGCGATCGTCGCGTCCCTTGTCGCGGGTTGGCGCTTCAGGCTCCTGTGGCTGCTTGCGGGGTGAACCGCCCTTTTTGCCGGCGCGCAGGACGCGCGCGTGATCGTCGGAACGATCCGGACCGGCGGGGGGATGATGGCGCTCGCGGTCGCCGCGTGTCGCGGTCATGACGGACTCCTGGGATGAACCGCCATCGACGCTAGCGCGGCCGCTGTTAGCGCGGGGGCACGATCAGGTGAAGCGGATGGAAATCCCGCCCGGCAGGCTCAACCGTCGATCCCGGGCACCTGCTTGGCCACCATCAGGTAGAAGATCGCCAGGAACGACAGCAGCGCCGGCACGCCCAGCGCGGTCCAGGCGCCCAGATGCGCCGCATAGCGCGGTGGCAGTTCCACACCCTGCTCGGCCGCCGCCCGGGCGATGTCGCGCAGCCGCACCTGCAACCACACCACCGGCAGCCAGCAGGCTGCCGCGATCACGAACAGCACCAGCGACCAGAACAGCCACGGTGTGGTCAGCGGCACGCCCATCCGATGGGCCAGGTAAAGCCCGCTGGCCGGCTGGAACACGATGGTGGTCGCGGTGAAGATCCAGTCGGCGATCACCACCAGCCGCGCGACCTCCGCCACCAGTCTGGCGTCGCGGGTGCGGCTGGTGAAGAACAGATAGAACGCCGTGCCGATGCCGGTACCGAACAGCAGCGTGGACGACAGGATATGCAGGTACTTAACGAGGATCAGATCCATCGGGCCGGTCCAGTGCATGCAGGGCGAGAATCATCGCCAACAACGGAATGTTCTTGAGCAACGGGCCGAACGGATGCAGCCAGAATTCCGGCAGGGCCACGCTGATCAGCACGGTATAGGCGAGCACCAGCGCCAGTTGGGCGCGATAGACATCACGGCGGCGCCACGGCGCCAGTAACGCCAGGCCCAGCAGCGCATCCAACAGCGCGCCACTCCACAGCGCGAGATCCGCCCAGCCGCCGTGCAGTCCCAGCCGCGCCAGCAGCGCGTGGCTGGCCGCGCGCGGATAGGCGAACAGCGAGACCCAGGCCGTGCCCAGCCACATCGCCGCCAGCGCCCAACGCATCAGCGCCAGGTACCGCCAGCGGCGGACGTGCATCGCCAGCGCCCGCGTCGCCGCGCGATCGAGGAAGCTGGCCGGATCGCGCAGCGGCCGCCGCAGGAACGCACCCAACGGGGCGGAATCGGCGGTGTTGCCACGCTCCAGCATCGCCAGCGCGTCGACACTCGCCAGTCCGCCGCCCAGGCGGCCGGCCCACGACAGCAGGCGGCGCAGCACCGACAGCGGCACGGGCAGGAACGCCGGCGGGCGCGCGAAGGCCTGCCTGAACGTGGCCAGATACTCATGCAGCGCGAGTGCGCGTGGCCCGACCGCCGCCGTCGTCGCGGGGGCTTCGTCGTCGGTGACCAGGCGTTCCAGCAGCGCCGCGATGTCGTCGATGTGGATGGGCTGGATGCATTGATGCCCTTCGCCAGGCAGCGGCGTGAGCGGCCGGTCCGCCCATCGGGCAAACTGGCGCGTGCTGGCGCCTTCCGGGGCGAACACCAGCGAGGGCCGCACCACCCTCACCGACACCGGCAACGCGAGTGCCTGCGCATCGGCGCGTCCCTTGGACGCGAGGAATTCCTCGGCCGCGCCGGGATCCGCGCCCAGCGCGGAGATCTGCACGATCCGCGGCACCCCCGCCTCCGCCGCGGCGCGGAACAGCGCCAGGGGGCCTTTCACGTGCACTGCATCGAAGCTCTGTTTTCCTTTCTCCCGGAAGATGCCCACCGCGTTGACCACCGCATCCACGCCGCGCAACCGCTCCACCAGCACGGCGTGCGCGGGCGGCGCGGTGTAGTCCAGCGCCAGCGTCCCGGTATCGCCGGCGTCGCCAGGCGCGCGTCCCGCCAGGATCACCGCATGCCCCGCCGCCGCCAGCCGCCGCACCAGCGCCGACCCCAGCAGGCCCTCGCCGCCGGCGATCAGCACGCGCATCAGCCGTTCTCCTGGCCGCGCGTGTTCCGGCGTGCGTGGGTATCGGGTTCGGTCGCGAGCATCGTTTCCACGTTGATGGTGATGGGATGGAGCCGGCGCATCGACGGCGCCACGCCCGCGGGCACCAACGCCGCCAGCCAATGGGTCTGGGACCGTTCCGCGCGCCGCGCCCGCGGCTGGTCCTGGCGGCATACGGCGATCGGCTACGCCGTGCATCATGCCAGTTCGGTGTTCTGGGCGGTGATGTACGAAAGCTGGCGGTACCGGCGTCCTGCCCGTCCGTTGGCGAAGGCTTCCGCGATCGCCACCCTCGCCTACGTCGTGGACTATCACGTGGTGCCGCCACGGCTGAGTCCGGGTTTCGAACATCGCATCGCGCGCCCGGGAATGCTGATGACCTATGCCGCCTTCGCGCTGGGGCTGTACCTCGCCGGCCGGCGGCTGGGCGCGCACCGCTAGGCAGTGCGTGCGCGCCAGGCAGCCCGCGATTCGACCAGCGCAGGCAGCGTCACCAGCAACGCCGCGGGCAGCAGCACCCAAGCCTGCATCGAAAGCGTGGGCAATGGATCGCGCCATGCCATCTGCCATGCCGGGACCGCCATGCGCTCGCCGGCGGCCAACGCCAGCACCACCAGGGCGAACCACGGTGCCATGTCGAGCACGCTGTGGACGTGCTGTTCCAGCGGTCCGATCCGGCGCAGCGGATATGCGATCCGGGTATCGCGATAACCCACCACCGCGTGCGCCGTCACCAGCAATGCCTGCGCCAGCAGCACCGTCCATGACGGTCGCAGGTACAGCCATAGCATCACGCCGGTGCCGATGAGGCCCAACTGCACCAGATGCAGGCGCGACTCGGCCCATCCGGAGGTATGCGCCAGGTCCTCGCGCCAATGCAGGGTGAAGTCCGCCAGCCCCGCGCACAGCCAGAGGATGTAACCGGCGTAGGCCCATTCGGCGGAGAGCATCGCTCAGGACGCCTCTTCCCACGGAAACCGCGACAGCGGTTCACTGGTGGGGCCATTGAGGATCGCGCCGCTGGCGGCATCGAAGCGGGAACCATGGCAGGGACAGTCCCAGGATTTCTCCTCGCTGCTCCAGCGCACCACGCAGCCCAGGTGCGGGCAACGCGCGTTGAATGCATGCAGGTGTCCCTCCGCGCTGCGGTACACCGCCACCCGGTGCAGGCCGCGGCGCAGCACCGCACCGGTGCCCCGCGCGATCGCGCTGGCGTCAGCCACTTCGCCCGGCCGTATCCAGTCGCGGTATTGCAGCGCGGCGTTGGCGTTCTCGCGCAACCACTCGCCGCCGCCGCGGACCGGCTTGCGATCCGGGTCGTAAAGCGCGGCCCAGGGATTGTCGCGTCCCTGGATCAGATCCGTGATCAGCAATCCAGCCAGGGTGCCGTGGGTGATGCCATTGCCCGAATCGCCGGTCACCAGATACACGTTCTCGTTGTCGGGATCTCGCCCGATGAATGCAAGGCTGTCCGCCGGCTCCAGTACCTGGCCGGACCATGCATGGGTGAAACGTCCGATTCCCGGGAATCTCGCCTTCGCCCATTCCTGCAGGCGCACGTAGGCGGTCGGATCATCGTCCTGGCCGGTCTTGTGGTCCTCGCCGCCCACGATGACCTGTACCGGATCGGCCGCGTCGCCGGGCACCTGCAGGCGCACATAGTGGTAGGGATCGCCGTCGTCCCAGTACAACGCGTCGGGCAATGTTCCCGGCGGTGCCTCGGCGACCACCGCGTAGGTACGATAGGGCGCCTGCTTGGTGTAGGTCGCTCCGGTCTGGTGGAACGGCACGTTGCTGGCGACCACGACCGCATTCGCGCGCACCTCGCCATCGCGGAGGCGCACGCGCGGCTGCGCACCGCCTTCCACGGCGCTGGCTTCGGCACGCAGGAAGCCGCCGCCCGCATCGCGCACGGCCTTGGCCAGCGCCAGCACATAGAGTCCCATGTCGACCCGCGCCTGCTGATCGAAGCGCAGCACCGGCCCCAGCGTGGCGGGTGCCTCTTCGCCCTCGCCCACCAGTTCGGCGGACAGTCCGGCGGCCTGCGCGGCCTCCACCTCGCGGCGCAGGTTGTCGGTATTGCCGTCGTGCGAAAACAGATAGCCGGGCACGCGGCGGAATCCACATGGCGGATCCGCGGCCAACGCCAGTTCTTCGATCCAGTCGATGGCCGCCGCATGACTGGCCGCGGCCAGTCGCGCCCCGTCCTCGCCATGCTGCCGCGCCAGCCGGTAGTAGCGATCGTCCAGCGCGGACGCCAGGTGCGCGGTGGTGCGCAGCGTTTCGCCCGCGCCGAGCCCGCCGCGATCGATCACCAGCACCCGCCGCCCTTCGCGGCACAGGCACAGCGCCGTGCTCAGTCCGGCGATTCCGGCGCCGACGACCACGACATCCTGTGCCTCGCTGACCGGGCCGTCGAGAAACCAGCCGGCGGTCGCCGAGTCCACCGGCGTCCAGAGCGGTTGCGTGCGTGCGGTACCCATGGCCTGTTCCCTGTTGCGAGGATGGGCTTGGCTTAGCCCACCCCGGAAAAAAATAAAGTGAAGTTCCCCGACTCGACTTTCACCGCTGCGACCGCCAAGCACCGGCACGCAGATTGAAAGCGACCGCTGGAACGGCAATACACGCCGTAACCCCGCCGGCTCCATCCCCCATGAGGGGGAACACGCACCCACGGCCCCGTTTTCCTCTGCCGCCGGCGATGCCGTCAGACCCGGGGCGGATCCGTTTCCCGCTCCGGATTGCGGTGTCGGGCAATCGCGCCGGTGAATCGCGACAGCACGTCCTCGTCAACCGACTCGGCCATTACCAGCGCCGCATCGGCGCTGGCTTCGATGTCGATGCCTGCGATCGACAGCACTTCGCTGGCCGTGCCCAGCGCCAGGATCGCCTTGCCGTGGCGCCAGGCGTCGCGCACGAACTCCAGTACCCGTCCGTCGGCCGACCACCGTGCCACCGCTTCTTCACCGGCTGGCAACACCAATGCATCGAAAAGCACGCTGGGCGAATTCTCCACCGAGGCGTCGGCGTCGAGCGCCTGACCTTCTTCAGTCTCCAGCGCGCCCACGCACGGCCCCAGGATGCGCACGCCCGCGCCCTGCCCGCCGAGCGCTTCCACCAGCGCATGCACCTCCTTCGCGCGTACACCTCGCGTGGCCAGGATCGCCACCCGCCGGCTGCGGATGCCGCCGTCACCCGGCCTGGCGGCCAGGGAAAGCGCCGGCGACAGAGTGACCTCCGGCGCAGGCGGCTGTTCCAGGGCGCGCGGCATCGCCGGCGGCAGGGCCATGCCCAGTCCGGCGGCGACTTCCGCCGCCAGCGTCTCGGACACGTTGCACAGCATCGAAACGACCCGTCGCCGGATCGCCGGCACCGTCACCTTGCTCAGCTCGAAGCGGAAGCCGGCGGCGATATGGCGCTTCTCGAACGCGGTCTGGCTCTCGTAGAACAACGTGGCCTGGGCGAAGTGTTCGGCGAATTTCTCGGGCTTGGCCCGTACCTCGTCGCCCTCGGACGGCTCGGAAAACGAGACGAATCCGGCCGCGCCGGCCTGGAACGGGCAGCCGCCGCCCAGCGAGTTCGGCTCGTATGAGACCCGCCCGCGATGGATGGCCTGGCGGTGCATGCCGTCACGCTGGTTGTTGTGCACCGGCGCCACCGGCGCATTGATCGGAATCTCGTGGAAGTTGGGACCGCCCAGCCGGCTGATCTGGGTATCCACATAGGAATGGATGCGTCCGGCCAGCAGCGGATCGTTGGTGAAGTCGATGCCGGGAATGACGTGCGCGGCGCAGAACGCCACCTGTTCGGTCTCGGCGAAGAAGTTGTCCGGATTGCGGTTGAGCACCATCCGGCCGACGATGCGCAGCGGCACCAGTTCCTCCGGCACGATCTTGGTCGCGTCCAGCACGTCGAAGCTGAAGGCCTCGGCCTGCTCCGGGGTGAAGATCTGCAGGCCCAGTTCGTACTCCGGATAATCACCGGCCTCGATCGCTTCCCACAGGTCGCGCCGGTGGAAATCCGGATCCGCGCCGGAGATCTTCACCGCCTCGTCCCACACCAGCGAGTGCGTACCAAGCACGGGATTCCAGTGGAACTTGCAGAACACCGAATCGCCATTGGCGTTCACCAGCCGGAACGTGTGAACGCCGAATCCCTGCATCATCCGGAAACTGCGCGGGATGGCGCGATCGGACATCAGCCACATCAGCATGTGGGTGGACTCGGGCATCAGCGAAACGAAGTCCCAGAAAGTATCGTGGGCGGAGGCCGCCTGCGGCATCGCGTGGTGCGGCTCCGGCTTCACCGCGTGCACCAGATCCGGAAACTTGATCGCATCCTGGATGAAAAACACCGGCATGTTGTTGCCCACCAGATCCCAATTGCCCTCGTCGGTGTAGAACTTCACCGCGAAGCCGCGCACATCGCGCGCGGTGTCCTTGGATCCGCGTTCGCCGGCCACGGTGGAGAAGCGGACGAACACTGGCGTGCGCTTGCCCGCGGCCTCGAATGGCGCGGCGCGGGTGAGTTCGGACAGGCTTTCGTAGGCTTCGAAATAGCCGTGCGCGCCTGATCCCCGCGCGTGCACGATGCGTTCCGGAATCCGCTCGTGGTCGAAATGGGTGATTTTCTCGCGCAGGATGAAATCCTTGAGCAGCGCCGGGCCGCGCGGGCCGGCCTTCAGGCTGTTCTGGTTGTCCGCCACCGGCACGCCCTGGTTGGTGGTCAGGCGGCGATCGCTGGCGTCGTTGCGCACGCGCAGCAGCGGACCGCTGCCGGCGTCCATGCCCGGCAGCGCCGGCTCCCCGGACTTGCCCGTATCGTTGCGCTCGCTCACCGTGCTGGCGGCCGCTTCCGGCGCGGGCGCCGGCACATGCTCGCCCTCGGGCGGGTCCAGCGCATGTTCCAGACCGTGCTCGGCCGCCTTGTCGGCGTTGTACTCGCGCTCGCTGGACCACGCTTCGGTCAGGCGCGCGACCTCGGCCTGCGGCACGCCCAGCGCCTGCGGGTTTCCTTCGGCCGGGCCGGAATCGGTGCGGGGACGAGTTTTTTTCCCGGCAACCGGCTTCTTGGAAGGGGCTTGCTTCTTGCTCATGGCGGGCACCTCCTGGAGAGAGGTGTCCCACGCTAGCCCGGTGGAGTGAACAGAATGCGTTCGGCGGTCACGCGGGTGACTCGGCGGGATGGGTCTTGCCTTGTTACCCGCCCACATGCGGCGGGCTGGATGCGCCCGCGCCGCCCAGATAGGCCAACAGCAATTCGGGCATCCGGCTCACCACCTCGGCCGGCGGCTCATCGCCGCGGAGATCCAGATACAGGGAAGCCGCCGCGGACAATGCCTCCCGGATCGAACCCGCATCATGGGTGGCGGTGGTGCGCGCCAGCAGTTCGCTCGCCGCATCATCCAGCATTTCCATTCGCCTTATCCCGCGCTGCGGCCGCCCGGCCCTGCGATGAAACATCGGCCCCAATACCTGATCGCGGAAAAAAGCGAGCATCCCCATGGCCTCGAACAGTTCGCCGCGCCCCAGCTTGGCCGCGCCGTAGTGCAACCAGACCCAGGCCCGCTGTTCGAACCATTCCGGGGAGCGCTCGGGCCAATGGATGATCGCCGCGTCGAGCCGGGCTTCGATATCGGCGGCGTCGCGGGCAAACAGTACGGTGGGCCGCTCGACAAGCCGATTCAGATCATCCGCAACGATGAATTTGAGATCCACATGGAGCAAGGCAGGGCCGTAAAGACAGATGAGCAATCTCGGCTCGCCGACATGCTCTCCACTGAAAGCTGACAGCAGGTTGCCCAGGCTTTCCGCGAACTGCCTGCGCGCGGCCATGACCTCGGGATACCCACCGGACTCCACGACCACCACGAAATCCAGATCCGAATAGCGGTCGAAACCACCGTGGATATAGGAACCGCCCGCAAGCAAGGCTGTCAGCCGCGGGTCGCGGGAAACCTCGGTCCGTACCTTTTCGACAAACGCCTGGTGCAGTCGGGGAAGTGTTCCGCTCACGTCCGGCGCTCGAAGGACACGGGCCAAAGCCGGATCGCAATCATGCGGATTCGACTCCCGGCGCGCTACGTAGCGTGCGCCTGGGAAGCCCGCGCTGCGCTTGCATCCCGCGTACCAGCGCCACACCCCCTCCATACACCAGCAGCGGCGCGGCCCAGCTCAACCACAGCAGCGTTGGAATCATCACCATCGGCGAGGCGAGTTCCATCGTGCCGGGAATCCGGATCAGCGCACGGAAGGTGATCGGCGCCAGCGTGACCAGGTAGCAGCCGATCATCCATCTCCGGTGCACGTCCACCTGTCCGCGACGGATGGCGCGATAGCCCGTGAAGGCGGTGGCCAGCCAGGCCAGCGCGGTGGCGCCGAATGCGGTGCGGATGGCGTCCGGCGCCGGGCTGGTGAGGATCAGGCCCACCGCGCCCACGCAGGCGATCAGCATGCCCAGCAGGAAGGTGCGGCCGATCCAGCCATGCACTCGCGGCCAGGTGCGGCGAAGTCGTGGCAGGAATTGCAGAGCCCCCAGCAGGACCGTCAGCGCGCCGCCGCCGATATGCGTCCACAGCCACTCGCGTCGGGTCCAGAACATGCCATAGCTGCCGGCATTCAGTTGGGTGTACTTCTGGTAGGCGATGGAGAGGAACTCGATCGACGCGAGTGAGACCATCAACCATGCCAGCGCCCACGCCGCGTTTCGTGCAAGCGCCGGCCGCACGCGGAAAGGCGTTCGTTCCAGGTTCGGCTGCGTCATTTCATCGCCATCCGCGGGTGAGCGGCTGAGCCTACCTGAGCACGGGAGCACCGATAAGTGGCCTGTTCAGGGATGATCCTTGGTCTTCCCTTTGCCTGTCAGGCAGGCCAGGCTGCGGAGCCTGGACGCCCTTCCATGCCGCTGGGATCGGCCGACAGCAGATCCTCGTGCAACATGAAGACGTCGTTGCCGTCGACGCCCGGGTCACCGATGGCGTAGAGCGTCGAGAACACCGCCTCGTAGGCGGTATTGCGCATCAGCAGGCAGATGTCCCAGGGATCGGCTCCCAGGGCGAGCAGGCGCTCGAGTGCGGGTCCACTGTCGGCCAGCGGATCATCCGGTCGCTGTTTGGCATGGGCGATCACCTGGGCCAGCCCTTCCGGCCTGAGTTGGAGATTGATTACCTCGGCCCAGAGGTGTGCCAGGAGTTCTTCGCGAGTGGGCATGATGTTCCTGTGGTTCGTGGGGTGGGTTCACACCAGGCCCTGGGGATCGGGCATGCGGTTCATCGGTATTGGGCCCTGCCGCGAAGAGCCAATCCCCTCGGTCCCCCTTCTTCGAAGGGGGAGGCAAAGCGGGCATGCGGGATTGGACGGAGTGCTGATCAGCATGCGGAGGCGGAGCCGCGACGCGCCATGTGCCCATGTCCGCAGTAAGTCCATTCGCGCAGATGTACGGACCTTCCCTACTCGCCCTTGATCTCCCTGCGCAGTTGCGCGAGGAGGCGGCGCAGCCCGTGGATCTGGTCGATGAGATGCAAGGCCACGTCGATGCCTTCCTCGTTCACGCCCAGGTCGTCGGACAGATCCCGCACGAGGTAAGCGCGCGCCACGTCGACTTCGCTCAGCTCGACGCGGGTGTCGGTCCGCGCGGGGCTGATCCAGGCTTTCTCGATCCATACGGTCAGCGTTTCGCGGCGGATGCCGGACTGGCTCAGGAATTCTTCCAGATCGATGTTCATGCCGACGGTTCCTCGCGAGGATGATGCGCCTGTCCTGCCTCCCATCCGGAGACGAACGCCTTGAGTTCGGGATCGCCGCCCTTGGGCAGCACGATGCGCAGGCGGACGTATTCGTCGCCACGTCCGCCGCCCCGGCGCGGCATGCCGTGGCCCTTCACCCGCAGCCGGCTGCTGCCGTCGGAACCGGGCGGCACGCTCAGGTCGACATGTCCGGTCGGCGTGGGCACCCGGATTGAACCGCCCAGCACGGCTTCGCGAAGCGAGATGGGCACTTCCAGGCCCAGATCCTCGCCGTCCTGGCTGAAACGGGAATCCGGCATCACGTCCAGTTCGATCAGCGCGTCGCCCGGCGGGCCCTGCTCGCCGCCGGGCGCACCCTTGCCGCGCAGCCGCAGGGTCTGCCCCGGCACGATGCCGGCCGGCACGGTGACGTCCAGGGTGTCGCCGGTGGGCAGCGTCAGCCGGGTGCGGGTGCCGTTGATGGCGTCGGCCAGGCTGATGGGGAGGCGATAGTGCATGTCCTGACCCCGCCGATGCGCGCGCGCCTGCGCACTGCGCCGCAGCAGTTCGGCGAACGGGTCGTCGCCTTCGGCGAAATCCGCGTAACCGGCATAGTCCGCGTCGTCGCCGTAGGCGCGGCCATGCTCGGCGCCGGCATAGTCGCGGTAGTAGCGATGCTGCGGCCGTTCGGCGCCGGTCTCGTCGATCTCGCCGGCGTCGTAGCGCCTGCGTTGCTCCGCGTCCCCGAGCAGGCGGTAGGCGACGGCGACTTCCTTGAAGCGCTCCTCGGCCGCCTTGTCGCCGGGATTGAGATCCGGATGCAGCTTGCGCGCCAGCCGCCGGTAGGCCTTCTTGATGTCGTCGGCCGAAGCGCTCGCCGGGACACCCAGGGTCTCGTAAGGATTGCTCACGCGCCGGCCTCCGCGTGCGCAGCCGCCAGCACATCCATGGCGATCACGCGCACCGGTATCGACTTGGCCGCCGGGGTGCCGCTGATACGGTCGTGATAATCCAGCGGCAGCAGCGGATTCAGTTCCGGGTAGTAGCCGGCCACCGCGCCGCGCGGCATCGGATAGTCGAGCACCGTCAGTCCTTCGACGCGACGCTGCCGGCCGTCGGTGCTGAAGGTTTCCAGCGCGATCCGCTGCTCCGGCCGCAGCCCGCGTTCGCGGCGATCCTCCTCGTTCATGAACAGCACCATGCGATCGTTGTACACGCCGCGATAGCGATCGTTGTAGCTGTAGATGGTGGTGTTGAACTGATCGTGCGAACGCACGGTGGCCAATCGCAGCATCGACGGATCGGCGACCGGGTCGTTCACTTCCAGACCCGGCAGCGGCAGGAAGTTGGCCTTGCCATTGGGCGTGAGCCAGACCCGTCGGCGCGGCGCGACATCCAGATGGAAGCCCTTCGGATCGCGGATGCGCTCGACGAAGTCCGCATACAGCGCCGGGTAGACATCGGCGATGCGCGCGCGGACGAGATCGTAATCCATCGCATAGTCGGCCCAGGGAATCCGGCTGTCCGGCAGCGTCGCCATCGCCATCCGGCAGACGATCTCCACCTCCGGCAACACCTGCGGACTGGCCGGTTCCAGCACGCCGCGCGAGGCGGTGACGTTGGACATCGAATCCTCGATGGTGACGAACTGCTCGCCCGCGGTGGTCTGGATGCGTTCCGAGCGCGCGACCACCGGCAGGATCAGCGCCTCCCTGCCGTGCACCAGGTGGCCCCGGTTCAACTTGGTGGTGATGCCCACGGTGAGGTCGAGCTTGCGCATGGCCGCATACGCCTGTTCGGTGTCGGGCACGGCACGCACGAAGTTGCCGCCCAGACCGATGAACACCTTGGCGGTGCCGTCCATCATCGCGGCGATGGACTCGACGGTGTGGTGGCCATGCGCGCGCGGCGGTTCGAAACCGAACACCTCGCGCACCCGGTCCAGATACGCCGCCGATGGCTTCTCGTCGATGCCGACCGTGCGATCGCCCTGCACGTTGGAGTGGCCGCGGATCGGCGAAATCCCCGCGCCGGGCCGGCCGAAATTGCCGCGCAGGAACAACAGGTTGGCGACCTGCTGGACCAGCCGCGATCCCTGCTGGTGCTGGGTGAGTCCCATGCCGTAGCAGATGATGGTGGCTCCGGAGCGGACGTAGATTTCCGCGCAGCGACGAATCTGTTCTTCCGCCACGCCGGACACGCGCACGATGTCCGCCCAGTCCAGGGACAGGATTTCCTCGCGGACCGCCTCCATGCCCGTCGTGTGTTCGCGCAGGAATCCGTGATCCAGCACCGGCTCGCCCGCTGCCTCGCGCTCGAACAGCACCTTCATCATGCCCTTGAGCAGCGCCAGGTCGCCGCCGATGCGGACATGCACGAATTCGCTGGAGATTTCCGTCGTTCCGAACGTCGCCATCTGCACCACGTCCTGCGGTTCGGTGAACCGGATCAGGGCGCGCTCGGGCATCGGGTTGACCGCGACGATGGGAATGCCGCGTTTCCGCGCCTCGACCAGGTGGGTCATCATCCGCGGCGAATTGGTGCCGGTGTTCTGGCCGATCACGAAGATCGCCTCGGCGCGCTCGAAATCCTCCAGCACCACCGTGCCCTTGCCCACGCCGATGGCGGGCGGCAGGCCGCGGCTGGTCGGCTCGTGGCACATGTTGGAACAGTCGGGGAAATTGTTGGTGCCGAACTGGCGTACGAAGATCGCGTACAGGAAAGCCGCCTCGTTCGGCGTGCGTCCGGACGTGTAAAACTCGGCTTCGTGCGGGCTCTTCAGTCCTCGCAGATGGCGCCCGATGATCCCGAAGGCCGTGTCCCAGTCGCAGGGCACGTAGTGGTCGGTGGCGGCGTCGTAGCGCATCGGCTCGGTCAGCCGGCCCTGCATCTCCAGCCAGTAGTCCGACTGTTCCATCAGTTCGGACACGCTGTGGCGGGCGAAGAACTCGCGGGTGACCCGCGCCTGGGTGGCCTCGAAGGCCAGCGCCTTCACCCCGTTCTCGCAGAACTCCAGCTTCCGGGTGCAATCGGCGTCGGGAAACGCGCAACTCGGGCACTTGAAGCCGCCGGGCTGGTTCATCGCCAGCAGCGCGCGCGAGCCCTTGCTGACCACGCTCTGTTCCAGCAACACCTTGGCGGTGGCGGCGGCCGCGCCCCACCCGCCCGCCGGCTGGTGATAGGGCTTGTAGCGGGGAGGTTTCTGCGCGCTCATGACCGGATACCTCAGCATGCGAACCGTCGAGGCCAGTTAAGCACTTTATGCCGCCCCGCTCCACCTCGCCGCGATGAAACGGATGAGCTACGCTGCGGCGGTTCGTCCGTGCCCCGGTGTTCCATCCGATGGCCGGCGAACGATATCGAAATTGCCATCCAGCGGAAATGAAACACCATGCATGAACGCGGTGACGCCCCGCCCTCCGCCACCTCCGGGTGGGTGGATCGGCATGTCCTGCGTCGCCAGGGCGATGCCACCGAGGCGGTGGTGGATCGGCTCGCCGAGGAAATGCCGGTCGCCATGCGCTACAACGGCCGGCCGTTCGCGGTGATGATGGCTTCGCCCTGCGATCTGGAGGATTTCGCGCTGGGCTTCTCGCTGAGCGAGGGTCTCATCTCCGCGCCCGGGCAACTGCTGGGCGTGCGCACGCATTGGCAACTGGAAGGCATCGAACTGGCGATGACCGTCGCTGGCGACGCGCCCGCCGCGGGCCTGGACGAGGGCGACTCGCGCTGGCTGCCCGGTCGCGGCGGCTGCGGCCTGTGCGGAACGCGCCAGTTGGAGGATGTGGTGCGTCCCGCCGTCCCGGTCAGGGCCACGCCAGGCTTCACCGTCGATGCATTGCGGCGGGCATTGGCGGCGCTGGACGCGCACCAGCCCATGAACGCCGCCACCGGTTCCACCCACGCCGCCGCCTGGGCCGATGCCAGCGGCGACATCCTGCGGGTGCGCGAGGATGTTGGCCGGCACAACGCGCTGGACAAGCTGATTGGCGCGATGACCCGCGCCGGCGACGATCCGGCGGCCGGCATGCTGGTGATCTCCAGCCGCGCCAGCTACGAAATGGTGACCAAGGCCGCCCGCGCCGGCATCGGCTTCATCGCCGCGGTGTCGGCGCCCACGGCGCTGGCGATCGAACTGGCGCGCGGCGCCAACGTCTGCCTGATCGGCTTCGCGCGCGGCGATGATTGCAATCTCTACACCTTCCCCGAACGGCTCGTGGCGTCGCCATGAGCATGTTCCCTTTCTTTTCGCAGGAGATGCCGTGCAACCCATCCTGGCCCAGCCCGTCACCGCGCCGCTGACCCGCGCCGCGATTTTCCTGGTCGTCACCCTGGCGCGCGGCGACGCGCCGGCACGGACCTGCCGCGCCCTGTGCGCCGACCTGGCCGGGCTGGTGCGCGCCATCGGTTCGCGCGTGCCCGACGCGGCGCTGTCGTGCGTGCTGGGAATCGGCTCGGACGCCTGGGACGGACTGTTCGGCACACCGCGCCCGCGCGAACTGCATCCGTTCCGCGAGATCACCGGCCGGCACCATGCCGTCGCCACGCCCGGCGACCTGCTGTTCCACATCCGCGCCGCCCGCCAGGATCTGTGCTTCGAACTGGCGACCCACATCATGCAGCGGCTGGGCGACGCGGTGACCGGCGCGGACGAGGTCCATGGCTTCACCTACTTCGACAACCGGGATTTGATCGGTTTCGTCGACGGCACCGAGAATCCGGTCGGCCAGGCCGCGCTGGACGCCACCCTGGTCGGCGCCGAGGATCCGGCCTTCTCCGGCGGCAGTTACGTCATCGTGCAGAAGTACCTGCACGACCTGCGCGGCTGGAACGCGGTGCCCGAAGCCGAGCAGGAAAAGATCGTCGGCCGCGGCAAGCAGTCGAACATCGAACTGGACGACGCGACCAAGCCCAGCTACGCCCACAACGCATTGACCTCGCTGGTCGAGGATGGCCGCGAACTGGAAATCCTGCGCGACAACATGTCCTTCGGCGACGCCTCCAAGGGCGAATTCGGCACCTACTTCATCGGCTACGCCTGCTCGCCCTCGCGCATCGAGAAGATGCTGGAGAACATGTTCATCGGCAATCCGCCCGGCAACTACGATCGCCTGCTGGATTTCAGCACCGCGGTGACGGGCTCGCTGTTCTTCGTGCCTTCGGCGGAGTTCCTGGAAGCCGCGGGAGATTGAAGCGGGTTTCCGCGGCAAGCTTCCTCCTTCACCGGAATGGAGGCTTCCGAAGGATCATCCGCCCCGCGCCGGCAGCACCCGCGGGTTGCGCAGGATCGCGGCGGAGAGCAGCGACACCAGCACGCCGACCGGGAAGATTTCGATGAAGGTCATCGGCAGCCGGAACAGCGGATTGGCGTACTGCGCCTTGAACGTCTCCATGTCGGCGGCCAGTCTGGCCAGCGCCTCGGGACTGGCGCCCTTGGCCTTCTGCGCCTCGATCATCGCCCTGGCATAGGTGTCGGCGAAATCCATGCCGCTGATGGCCAATGCCGCCTCCCAGGACAGCATGTAGATCAGGCTGGCGATGAAGCTCACGCCCAGGCCCAGGCCGAACGCCGGCCAGAACCGGATCACCCCGCCCCGTTCGCGATCGCGGTGGCGCTTGATGGCCAGGAACACCAGGCTCAGCGCGACCAGCATGGTCAGGTAGCCGATCGCCATGCTGTAGCCGGACGGGATGGCGTCCTGCACGGTCAGCACGATCAGGGACAGGACGCCGCCGGCAATCAGGCCGGCAAGCAGGCCGTAGGACAGGATTCTGCGCAGCATGGGACACCTCTGGGGTCGGGAATGGCGTCATTGGGCGGTCCGGCCCGGCGTGCGGCAATCGGCCAAACGGGTGATTCGGCCCGTTTCCGCCCAAGGATGGCATGTGATCCGCCTGTTCAGGGCAGCAGGCCCAGTTCGCGCGCCCGCCGCACCGCCTCGGTGCGCCGGCGCGCGCCCAGCTTCTCGTACAGCCGCGCCACGTGGGTCTTCACCGTGCTGGGCGCGATGTGCAGTTCGCGGGCGATTTCCTTGTTGGAGCGGCCCGCCGCCAGTTCCAGCAGCACCGTCCGTTCGCGATCACTGATGCCCAGGCTGTCCTGCGCCCGTGGATTGCCATCGAAAGCCGATGGCCGATGGCGGCCGGCAAACAGGCGGGCGCCGACGAACACGCCCAGCGCGAGGAAGGCCAGCGCGATCAGGCCGATGTAGAAATCGTCCCAGCGGGTGCGCGCCAGCCGCTGGTAGTCCAGCCATTGCAGCCCGAGCGCCGCCAGCGCCAGCGCCGCGCCATACAGCGCGGTCCGCTTCACGTTCGGCGATGAGGTCCTGGCGTATCGGCGGCCCATGCCGGCGGATTGTCCGGCAACACCGTCCCCGTTGAAAGGCGTCGCAGCGACTACGGCCGGACCCGGAACACCGCGCTGATGCGCGGCGCCTGCGGGCGGCGGGTCTTGGGAATGCCATGTTCGTGGGTGAGCTGGGAGGCGTGGCTCATGCTGAGCAGGCTGCCCGGCAGCAGATCGATGGCGATGGCCTTGTGGCCCTCGCCCTTGCGCTTGATCAGCATCCGGCGCGGCGCGCCCAGCGAAACCAGGGTGATGGGATGGCCTTCGCGCAGGATGTGCAGCTTGTCGCTGTGCATGGCGACGCTGTCATGGCCGTCGCGATAGAGGTTCATGCCGACCCGGCTGTAGGGCGCGGGCACCACCGCCTGCACCCGCGCCAGCATCTCGGACAGCGGCAGATCCGCAGGGAGCGCCTCAAGATCGTAGTTCGCCAGCAGGCGCGGCACGTCCACCACTTTCTCGTACATGGGCCGCTGCAGGCGGGTCCAGCCGGCGCCTTCGCGCAAGGCCTGGAACCACCGCCACGCCCGCGCCTCGTCGACGAAATCCGGCCAGTAGCGGATGCCGCCCTGGGCATCGTCGACCAGTTGCTGCATGGGCGTGGCGAACAGGTCCATCTCAGTGGAAGTCCCGCGAAGTGGTGTTCAGATCACCCAGCCAGTCGCTCATGTCGCGCAACTGGGCGGCGATGAGATGCTGCACGCCGTCCACGTGTTCCCAGCGCCCGCGCACCGACAGCAGGCGCGCGCCCAGCAGGGCCTTGCGCTGGCGCGCGGCCAGGTGCGGCCAGACCACCACGTTGACCACGCCATGCTCGTCTTCCAGGGTCACGAAGATGACGCCGCTGGCGGTGCCCGGGCGCTGGCGCTGGGTGACGATGCCGGCGGCATGCACGCCACGCCCGTGCGGCATGTCCTGCAACTGGCGCGAATCCAGCACGCGCTCGCCCTGCAATCGCGGACGCAGCAGCGCCAGCGGGTGCGTGCGCAGGGTCAGTCCCAGCGCGCGGTAATCCGACAGCACTTCCTCGCCGGTGCGCGGTGCCGGCAGCACGATGTCGTCCTCGTCCGGGCTGCCGGGCAGCAGCGGCCGCCGGCGCTCGATGCCGGCCACCGCCCAACGCGCGGCATGGCGGTTTCCGGCCAGCGCTTCCAGCGCACCGGCTTCGGCCAGCGCATGGCGGGCCTTTTCATCCAGCCGCGCGCGCAGGCACAGATCGCGCACGTCGCGGAACGGTTGCCGCGTGCGGGCGGCGACGATCGCATTCGCCATCGCCTCCGACAGTCCGCTGATCTGGCGCATGCCCAGCCGGATCACCGGCTGGCCGGCGTCATCCTCGTCGTCGATGCGGAAACGTCCGTCCTCCAGCGTGCAGTCCCATTCGCTGTGCAGCACATCGACCGGCCGCACCTCGACCGGCAGGCGCCCGCCCCGCCCGCGCCGCGCGTCCTGCACGATCTGGCTGGGCGAATAGAAGCCCATCGGCTGGGCGTTGAGCAGCGCGCAGGTGAACGCGGCCGGCTCGTGCCGTTTCAGCCAACTGCTGATGTAGACCAGTTTGGCGAACGAGGCCGCGTGGCTCTGCGGGAATCCGTAGGAACCGAATCCCTTGATCTGCTCGAAGATCTGGTCGATGAATTCGGAGGAGTAGTTCTTTTCCTCCATCAACTCACGGATGCGCGCGCGATGCGGCTCCATGTCGCCGCCGCGTCCCCACGCGGCCATCGAGCGGCGCAGTCCATCCGCCTGCTCCGGGGTGTAACCGGCGTGAATCACCAGCTCCATCACCTGTTCCTGGAACAGCGGGATGCCCAGGGTGTTGCCCAGGATTTCCTCGATGCCCCCGGAGGGATACACCACCGGATCCTTGCCCTGCCGCCGCCGCAGGTAGGGATGCACCATGCCACCCTGGATCGGGCCGGGGCGGACGATCGCCACCTCGATCACCAGATCGTAGAAGTTCTTCGGCTTCAGCCGCGGCAGCATGCTCATCTGGGCGCGCGATTCGATCTGGAACACCCCGACGGTGTCGGCGGCCTGGATGAGATCGTAAGTCCCCGGGTCGCCCCCCGGCAGCTGCGCCAGATCCACCACATGGCCGCGATGCCGCTTCACCAGATCCACCGCCTTGCGGATGCAGGTCAGCATGCCCAGCGCCAGGCAGTCGACCTTCAGCAGCTCCATGGTTTCCAGATCGTCCTTGTCCCACTGGATGATGGTGCGATCGGCCATGGCCGCGTTCTCCACCGGCACCACCGTGGACAGCGGCGCGTCTCCGATCACGAAACCGCCGACGTGCTGGGACAGATGCCGCGGATGCCCGCGCAGCAGCGCGGTCACCGCCAGCACCCGCGCGATCAGCGGATTGTCCGGATCGAAGCCGGCCTCGCGCAGGCGCTGCTCCATCGGCGTTTCGCCATTGCCCCAGCCGTAGCAGTCGGCCAGCAACGCAATCTGATCCGGCGGCAGGCCGAAGGCCTTGGCGACATCGCGCACCGCGCTCTTGCCGCGATAGCGGATCACGGTGGCGGCGATGGCGGCGCGCTCGCGGCCATATTTTTTATAGACGTACTGGATCACCTCTTCGCGCCGCTCGTGCTCGAAGTCCACGTCGATGTCGGGTGGTTCGTTGCGGTCCTCCGACAGGAAGCGCGCCATCAGCAGGCGGGTCTCGTCGGGATTGACCACGGTGATGCCCAGTGCGAAGCAGACCGCCGAATTGGCCGAGGAACCGCGCCCCTGGCAGAGGATGTTTTTTGATTTTGCGAAGCGGACGATGTCCTCGACGGTCAGGAAGAACGCCTCGTAATTTTTCTTGGCGATGAGTTCCAGTTCGCTTTCGATCTGCCGCCCGACCTTGTCGGGCGTGCCATCCGGCCAGCGTTCGCGCATGCCACGCTCGGTCAGTTCGCGCAGCCAACTGGCCGGCGTATGGCCATCCGGCACCAGTTCAGCCGGATAGCGATACTTCACCTCCTTCATGTCAAAAGTGCAGCGCCGCGCCAGTTGCACGGCCGCCTCCAGCAAATCGGCCGGATAGATGTTGCCCAGCGCCCGCCGCGTGCGCAGGTGGCGTTCGCCGTTGCGGAACAGGTGCTCGCCGCACTCGGCCAGCGGCAGACCGTGGCGGATCGCGGTCATGGTGTCCTGCAGGACGCGCTGGCGGCGCACGTCCATGTGCACGTCGCCGGCGGCCACCGGCGTCATGCCCTGCTCCGCCGCCAATGCCAGCAGTTGTCTCAGGCGTGCGTCGTCGTCCTCGTCGCGGTGCAGTTCCACTGCCAGGAAGGCACGTTCGCCGAACACCTGCTTCAGCCACTGTCCCTGGCGTGGATCCGGCGCGCGCGCCGGCAGCCACAGTGCGAACAGGCCACAGGCTTCTTCGCCCAACACGGTTTCCAGGTCCTGGCGGCTGAGCCGGTAGCGCCCTTTGGTGGTGGCACGGCGACCCAGGGTGATCAGCCGGCACAGCTGCGTGTAGCCGCGATGGTTTTCTACCAGCAGCACCAGCCGCAGGCCGTCGAGCAACTGGAACTCGCTGCCCACCACCAGTTTCAGTTCCGTCGCGCGCGAAGCCTCCAGTGCCCGCACGATGCCGGCCAGCGAACATTCGTCGGTGATCGCCAGCGCCTCGTAGCCGCACAGTTTCGCGCGCGCGAACAATTCCTCCGCGCTGGCCGCGCCGCGCAGGAAGGAGAAATCCGACAGGCAATGCAGTTCGGCATAGGCCGGAAGATGGGCGACGGCGGTGTCGTCGTTGGCCGCCGTCCATCCCAGCCGCTGCGCGACTTCCCAGGCCCGCGGCGGACGCCCGCCGGGCGAGTCGGTGTCGCGTTCCTGCTCGCGGCTCATGCGAACCACCCGTGCAGCATCCAGTGGTCCCGTTCGCCCGGCGGCGCGAACGCCCAGGCGCGCTGGCCCTGCGAGGTTTCCAGCACGTAATAGTCGCGGCGCGCGTCGTCGCCATCCCACCAGCCGCTTTCCAGCCGCTCCGGCCCGGACAGGATGCGCGGGCGCGGATCCCGCAACGGTATCGGCTGCGGCAGCAGCCAGGCCGGACGCGGCGGACGCACGGGCGCCGACGCGATGTCCGCGCGCTCGTCGCCGCGCAGTCGCCGCCACGCCCGTTCCGGACGCGGATCGCCGGTGGGCATCACCTGGTGGACCGCCTCGTCGCCCAATCGCGCGCGCAGGCGTTCGCGCAATTGCGGCCAGGGCAGCGTCTGCTGCGCGCGCAGGTCGAACAGATCCCGGACGGCCGGCACGAACGGCGGCAGTTCGCGCGCCAGCAGGCGCACCGCCACCACCGGCGCGGGAATGGATACGCGTTCGAGCCGGTTGCGGGTGAGCTCGAACAGCATCGCTGGCTCACGCTCGGCCGACAGCAGGCCACCTCCACGTCGGTGTGGCCTTCCTCGTGTTCCAGCCGCAGCAGGAACCGCTGCACGCCGCCGTCGCGGATGGACAGGTAGGTGCACAGATCCCCGATCAGGCGGCGCAGCGGGAACAGCAGCGCGGTGTGGCTTTCCACTTCGTAGCCCAGTTCCACCCCCGCATCGAAATAATCCGGCGGCGCGTAATGGGTCAGCGGATCGTCGGCCTCGCCATACAGGCGATCCAGATGTTCCAGCACCTCCAGGCCGAAGCGCCGGCGCAGGCTGTCGCGTGGCAACCCGCGCAGGGTGCGCAGATCGCGGATGCCCATGCGGTGCAGGCGCTCGCCGGCATCGTCGGGCAGCACCGCGCGCCGGATCGGCACGCGATCCAGCACCTCGTTCATGCCCGGCGCCTGCATCATC
>OFCZ01000022.1_pt1:37500-62469 | contig 62469 bp, 48 predicted proteins | sample 1521011 | NCBI WGS metagenome assembly OFCZ01 (sample SAMEA2532532, study PRJEB24079) | metagenome | biome: bacteria; feature: seaside; material: soil | place: India | collected 2012-02-01 | depth 0.1 m | reverse complement strand
ATCCGTATCCGGTCTGGCCCTACCCGCAGGGCGGCAGCGTCTCGGGGAACATCAATATCGGCAACGGCGGCAACATTTCCTTCCAGAGCGGGAGTCCGACACCGCTGCCCCCCACGCCGCCACCGCCGCATGGCGGACACCCCGCCGTCATCATTCCGGCCGGCGGCACCTGGGTGCGCGATGAATGCCACGAACTGCCGCAGGCGGAAATCTGCGCCCGCCTGTCCGACCGCCGCTACGAAATCCTCCGCCGCTACGGCAGCGCGATGCCCAGCGAGCGACGGACGCTGGATCTGGAACAGCGCGGCATCGATGCGCGCATCGCCAATGATTGCAGGAATCCCTGAATGTCCTTTCGCCTCGCCCTGCTGATGCTGCTCGCGGCGCCCGCGGCGCATGCCGACGAACTGGTGATCTATCGCTGCACCGATGCCGCCGGCGCGCTCACCGTGCAGAACATGCCCTGTCCGAAGGGCAGCCGGCAGCAGGTCAAGCGGATGCCGGCGCTGGCCACCGTGCCGATGACGCCCGGTTCCCCCGCTTCGGCGCCGTCGGCGCCCACCCCGGCCGCACCCGCTCCCGCCACGCCCGCTCCCGCCGCCACCGCGACGCCGTCCCGTCCTGCAACCGATGCCAGCGCCAGCGCGCGCCTGCCGCCGCCGAACCTGTTCCGCTGCACCACCCGCGAGGGCGGCGGTTATGTCACCGAGGACAGCGAGCCGGCTTCGCGTTGCGTGCCGCTGCAGACCGTCGGCCTGGATGGCAATCCGCAGACCGGTGCGGGCCAGGCGTGCGAAGTGGTGCACGACACCTGCGCGCGGGTGCCGGACGAAGGTCTGTGCGAGGCATGGAAGAAGCGCAGCGACGAAGCCGAGGTCGCCTGGCGCTTCACCCGCGCGGAAACCAGCGAGAAGAACAAGACCGAGTTCGAGCGCGTGCAGCGCATCCTGGCCGAAAGCACCTGCGGCGGCTGAGCCTCGCGAGGCAATCGCCCGGCTCAGGCAGGCCAGGCCAATCGCGTGCCTGTTCCAGCGCTTTCAGCACGGCCATGGCCTCAGAAGCCGTAGCGCAGGAAGCCTCCATCCACCGCGATGCACTCGCCGGTGACGTAGCTGGCCGCGGGCAGGCACAGGAATCCCACCGCCGCGGCGACCTCTTCGGGCTCGCCGATCCGGCGCATCGGCGTGCGCGCGATCACTTCGTCGTAGTAGTCCGCGTCCGAAAGCGGGCCCGACGTACGCCGGGTGCGGATGTACCACGGCGCCACCGCGTTGACCCGCACGCCATCCTCGGCCCATTCGACGGCCAGGTTGCGGGTCATCTGGTGCAGCGCGGCCTTGGTCATGCCGTAGGGTGCGCCACTGCGCACGGCGGTGATGCCCGATACGCTGCCGACGTTGACGATGGCGGAACTGGCGTGGCGGGTCAGCAGCGGATGGGCGTAGCGCGAGAGCTCGAATGCGGAGAACAGATTGGTTTCGAAGATGCCGCGCCACTCATCCTCGGTGTAATCCACCGCCGCCTTGGTGACGTTGCCGCCGGCATTGTTGATCAGCAGGTTGAGGCCGTCGGCATGATCTTCCACCCAATCGAGGATGGCGCGCCGTTCCTCGTCGTCGGCGACATCGGCGGCCATCGTCGCCACTTCGCGCTCGGGAAACTCTTCGGTGAGATCGTCGCGCGCGGCGTCCAGCAGGTCCTCGTCACGCGCCACCAGCATCACATCGGCGCCGAAGCCCAGCAATTCGCGCGCGATCGCCAGGCCGATGCCGGCGCTCGCGCCAGTGATCAATGCGGTCTGCCCGTCCAGCCGCCAACGATGGGATGCCATGCGCCACTCCGTCCGAATGGGCGTAGCATACCGCCAGCCATCCCGGAGGGGCATTGCATGAAAACGCGCCCGATCGCCTGTCTGCTGCTGCTCCTGCCGTTGTGCGCATGTCGGCCGACGCCACCGCCGACCGAGCGTCCTCCGGAACCGCAGGCCGCGCGCGCCACCGAATTGCGCGACGCCATCCAGGCACCCATCGACAAGGCCAAGGCGGTCGAGGAAGCCACCCGCAAGGCCGCCGAGGATCAGCGCGCCGCGATCGACGCGGCCGAGCGCCAGTAGGCCAGTAATTCCGCCGCCCGCGCACTGGAAAAAAAGAAGCCCTCCTTGCGGAGGGCTCCCGGTTTCGTTTCACCACCGCGCGGCGCGCGGTCAGAATCCACAGAAGCAGTACGCCAGTGCCTTGACCGGCGCGCCGCCCTGGCGATCCTGCAACGCCTCCTCCACGAACCGCAGCTGCGTGTTGGCTTCGGGCAGGCGCTGCGCCAGCATCGCGCGGGCGATGTCGGAATCCTTCAGCCACAGCGCGCCGATGCGGGTGCCGGCCATCTGGCCCATGAACTGGGCGAACGGCGAGGCGTTCTGCTCGATGTAGCGCACGCGGTACTTGCCGGCGGCGCCGAGCTTGGCCAGCTGCGCGGCATGATCGGTCGCCGCCTGCATGCTGCCCAGTTCATCGACCAGACCGCGCTCCTTGGCCTGCGCGCCGCTCCACACGCGGCCGCGGGCGACTTCGTCCACCGCCTCGACCGGCTTCTTGCGCGCGTCGGCGACCTTGCCGGTGAAGTCGGCGTAACCCTTGTTGATGATCGACTGGATCACCTGGCCCACCGCCGGGTCCAGCGGACGGGTGATGTCGAACGCGCCGGCGAAGCGGGTGGTGCCCACGCCGTCGGTGTGCACGCCGATCTTCTCCAGCGTGCGCGGCACGGTCGGAATCATGCCGAAGATGCCGATGGAACCGGTGATCGTCGACGGGTCGGCGTAGATGCGATCGGCGTTCATCGAGATCCAGTAGCCGCCGGACGCGGCCAGATCGCCCATCGACACCACTACCGGCTTGCCGGCGGCCTTCAGTGCGGCCACCTCGCGGCGGATCTGCTCGGACGCGAACACGCCGCCACCCGGCGAATCCACGCGCAGCACCACCGCCTTCACGTCCTCGTCGTCGCGCGCCTCGCGCAGCAGCGCCGAGGTCGACTCGCCACCGATGCGGCCGGCCGGCTGCTCGCCGTCGGTGATTTCGCCTTCGGCCACCACCACCGCGATCTGCGGACGCTTGTCCAGCGTGGCCGCGCGCTGGGTGTCCAGGTGGGCCAGGTAGCCTTCCAGGGTGACCTGGCGGAAACCGGTGTCCGAATCCTCGTCGGCCACGCCGCGTTCGATCAGCAGGGTTTCCACTTCCTCGCGGGTCTTAAGGCCGTCCACCAGCTTCTGCTGGAGCGCGAACTTGGCCAGATCGCCACCGGCGGCGGCGATGCCTTCGGGCAGCGTGTCGATGCCGGCGGCCAGTTGCTGCGGGGTCAGCTTGCGCGCCTTGGCGACATCGCCCAGGTAGCGCTGCCAGACGTCGTTCATCCAGAACAGATCCGCTTCCTTGGATTCCGCCGAAGCGGCATCCAGCACGAACGGCTCGACCGCGGACTTGAACTCGCCCACCCGGAACACGTGCACGTCCACGCCCAGCTTTTCCTGCAGGGCCTGGCGGAAGTACTGGCGATAGCGGCCCAGGCCTTCCAGCAGCAGCCCGCCCATCGGATCCAGGTAGACCTCATTGGCCTGCGCCGCCAGCAGGTACTGGTTCTGTCCCAGGTTCTCGCCGAACGCCACGATCTGCTTGCCCGAGGCGCGGAAGCGCTCCAGCGCCGCGGCCACTTCGCGCAGCGAGGCGTAGCCGGTCGGCTGCAGCTTGTCCACGCGCAGCATCATGCGCTCGATCTTCTTGTCCTCGCGCGCACCATCGATCGCACGCACCAGATCGCGCAGCTGGACTTCTTCCGCGTCCTTGTCGTTGAGCAGCTTGGCCAGCGCGCGGGTCGCCGGGTCGGTGCTGTACTGCTCCACCAGGCGCCCTTCCGGCGCCATCACCAAGGTGGTGCGTTCGGTCACGGGTTTGACCGCGGAGCTCGAACTGATGCCGGCCAGCAGGATCATGAACATGATCAGGAACAGCAGGAAGCCGAAAAACAGTACGTTCAGGAACAGCTTGCGGGCGAAATTCACCACGTTCCAGGCGCCGACGAAGAAGGTGGCGACAGGTCCGCGGCGGGGAGGCGGTTGGTTCATGGGGGCGAAGACTCCGGTATTCCTGGGGCCAGCTTAACGGGTCGGCCCCCGGGGCGGCATGCCCCTTTAGTCACCGTGCGCCAAAGTCAGTCAGGTCGCGTCCGCTGCCAGCAGGCGCCGGCTGCTGCGGTTGAAGCGCCAGCCTAGGCTGATCGCGGCGGCGGTGAGGCCCATGATCAGGCCCAGCCACATGCCCTGCGGCCCCCAGCCCAGCCACAGCCCGAAACCGGCGCCCAGCGGCATGCCCAGGCCCCAGTAGGAGAACATCGCCAGCCACATCGGTGCGCGGGTGTCCTTCAGTCCGCGCAGCGCGCCGGCCGAGAGTACCTGGATGCCATCCGGGAACTGGAAGGCCGCCGCGTACAGCAGCAGCGTGCCGGCCAGGGCCGCCACGGCCAGGTCCTGGGTATACAGGGACACCACCGCGTCGTGGCCGAACAGCAGCACCAGCGCCGACAGCGCCTGGGTGCCCAGCACGATCGCGTAGCCCGCATGCGCCGCCCGGCGGATGCCGGCCGGGTCGCGCGCGCCCAGCGCGTGGCCCACGCGCACGGTGGTGGCCTCGGCCACGCCCATCGGCACCATGAAGCACAGCGCAGCGACATTGATCGCGATCTGGTGCGCGGCGGCGGACACCGCGCCCAGCCGGGCGATCAGCAGCGCGGTCACGATGAACAGACTGCCTTCCATCAGCACGGTGATGCCGATCGGCAGGCCGGTCCGGAGCAGTTGCCCGATCGCGGCCCGGCGCGGCGGCTCGAAGTGGCTGAACAGTTTCAGGTGGGCGAAGCGGCGCGAATGCCACAGGTACAGCGCGAAGCAGGTCGCCTGTATCCACATCGTGATCGCCGAGGCGGTGCCGAGCCCGGCCGCGCCCATTTCCGGCAGGCCGAACTTGCCGAAGGTCAACACGTAGCCGACCGGCCCCAGCACCAGCAGGCCGCCAAAGCCCAGCAGCATGGTCGGCAGGGTCCAGTGCATGCCCTCGCTCAGATAGCGCATGCAGAAGTAGAAGGTCAGCGCCGGCACGCCCCAGCGAATCGCGTGCAGGAAGCCGGTCGCGCCGGGAATGATGTCGGGGGCGATGCCGAACGCGCCCAGCGCGTACGGCGCCAGGCTGAGGAAGCCGAACATCAGCACGCCCAGGCCCAGCGACAGCCACAAGGCCTGGCGGAACAGCGGTCCGATTTCGTCGCGGCGATGGGCACCGTCCAGCTCCGACACCGAGGCGGTGAGCGAGATGAGCGTGCCGATCGGCACCATCATCGGTAACCACAACAGGGCGGTGCCGACCGTGACCGAGGCCAGGGTCTGGGTGCCGTGGTGTCCGGCGATGACGTTGTCGACGAAGCCGATGAGACCGGTGGAGACATGGCCCAGCACCAGCGGCAGGGCAAGTTTCGCGGAAGCGCGGACCTCATCGCCGAAACGCGGCGAATGGGAGACGGTGGAAGACATGGGGGAGACCGCCGGACTACGGTCGCGCGGTCGCGCGCTGGCACCGGGTCACGGGAGGCCGGTATCTTACCCGCTCGCGCCAGGGGAAGCACAACCGCAGATGAGCAGCCAGACCGACGCCTTGCGTCAAGACGACCATGCAACCGCCGCCTGCGAAAACTGCGCCACGCCGTTGCGGGGCGAGTTCTGCCATCACTGCGGGCAGACATCGCACAACCCGTTGCGGCATGCCGGCCACGCCATCGAGGAAGTGTTCGAATCCTTCTGGCATCTGGACGGGCGCATCTTCCGCACGCTGCGCGCGCTGTGCGCGCCGGGCCGCCTGGCCAACGCCTATCTGTCCGGGCATCGCGCGCCCTACGTCGCGCCACTGCGGCTGTTCGTGATCATCAGCGTGCTGACCTTCTTCATCGCTCAGTTCGCCGTGCACATCGGCGAGCCTTCGTCCGACGCGGTGGTCAAGGGCAATTTCGAGAAAGCGACGACCGTCGCCGAAGTCGAACGCCAGCGCGACGAAGCCATCCGCGGACTGCTCGAAGGCAAGGCGGCGGTCGCCAACGTTCCCGGCGCCGGCACCGGTTTCGATCACGGCATCGAGGCGCTGCGCGAGCAGGCACGGGAACGCATCGCCGAACTGGATCCCGGACACCCCTCCCTGCAACAACCGCTCGAGGCCACCGGCCCATCCGCCGCGCCGGCACCCGAAGCGGCGGAGGCGCCTTCGGCCGCATCGCCGGGCATCACCCTCCCCCCCGAATCCTCCACGGCGGAGGCGTCATCCACGCCCGTTCCCTCCTCCATTGCCCGGGACAAGGACCGGAGTACGCAGGTCAAGCCCAAGGGTTTCCTCGACCGCTGGCTGGAGAAGAAAGCGCAGCGTGCGGAAGAGAACTGGGAGCGCTTCCAGAAGGATCCGGAGCTGTTCAAGAACGCCGGGCTCAAATCCATCCCCACCGCGCTGTTCTTCATGGTCCCGATCTTCGCGGTGTTCCTCAAGATCGCCTACCTGGGTTCGGGCCGGCTGTACCTGGAACACTTGGTCGTCGCCCTCTACAGCCATGCCTGGCTGTGCCTGGCGCTGCTCGGCATTTTCCTGCTGATGGCATTGGACGAATGGATCACCCCGCATGCGGCGTGGTTCGCCACCGTCACCGGTCTGCTGCAGTTCGTGCTGTGGTGGTGGATGCCGATCTACCTGCTGCTGATGCAGAAGCGGGTCTACGGCCAGGCGTGGTGGCTGACGGTGCTGAAGTACCTGGCCGTCGGCATGGTCTATCTGTTCCTGGTGAGTTTCGCGGCGATGTTCGTCCTGCTCACCAGCTTCATCAACACATGACGATCATCTACGAAGTCGATCTCGCCATCGGCGCGGATGTCGCCGAGGCCCATGCGCGCTGGCTGGACGCGCACGTCCGCCAGATGCTCGGTTTCGAGAGATTCCTGGAGGCGGAAATCCTGGACCGGCGGGATCCGCCCGCCGAGTCCGGATGGGTCGCGCGCTGCGCGCGCTATCGATTGATCGATCAGGCCGCGCTCGATGCCTACCTGCGCGATCATGCGCCACGCATGCGCGCCGACGGAGTCGCCCGCTTCGGCGATCAGGTGCGCGCGAGCCGGCGGATTCTCGCCGTCGCCGTTCGTTACTGAATTGCGCCGCGCCGGCGGTTACTGGTTGCGGCGCTGGTGCAGCCAGTCACCTCGACGTGCCGGCTCCACCCGCAGCAAGGCGCGCCGGAACGCAGCGCGCTCCTGCGGCGGAATGCGCTGCGCCAGCGCCGCCAGATCGTCGCGCTGGGTCGCGTCCAGTTGCCGCAGCAGCGCCAGCAGCGCATCGCGTTCCACCACCGGCACGTAGGCGAACAATGGTTGCAGGCGCGGCCAGTCCGCGCCCAGTTCCGGTCCCAGTTCCCAGCCACGTTGCTGCAGGGTGTCCTGGCTGGCGTAGAGCGTGCGCAGGCGCGCCTGTTCTCCCGCCGGCAAGGCCGCGAATGCCTGCGCGGCCGCGCGCAGCTGCGCACGCTGCCCCTCGTCCAAGGCGCGCCAGGCCAGGTAGCGGCCTCGCTGGCGTTCGCGCTCGGCCGGCGCCAGCGCGTCCCAGGCCTGCGCCCGCGTGGCGGCCTGTGCGCGTTGCGCGGGCGTGAGCGCGGACCAGCGCGCCTGCCGTTCCGCCAACCGTGTTTCCGTCGACGGCGACTGCGCAAGGCCGTACCCGGCCGCGCCGACCACCAGCAGCATCACCAGTGCCGCCCGCAACTCAGAATGTCGTGTCACGGCCTTCCTCCCGGGCAGCGGCGTCGACGGCGCCGTCAGCCGCGTTTTCCGCGGGCAGCGGCTGGCGGGTTCCGGCCAGGTACCACGCATGGAAGGCCGCGTCGTTCGACAGGGTTTCGCTTTCCGGATCCAGCAGCAGCTCCAGATCCGGGTGCAGCGCCAAGGCCTGCTCGGCGGCCACCGTCGCCGCGGGCGCCTCGGCGGGCGGCAACGCTTCCTGTTTGATATCCGGTTCCTCGGCCAGGCCCAGGCCGGTGCGGCCGACGTCTTCCAGCGAATCGCCAGCGCGTCCGAACATCCCCCAAGGATCGAAGAAGGTCACCGCCAGCCCGCCGGCGCAGGCCAGCACGATCGCGACCACCGCCCAGCGCCGCCAGCGTCCGCGGACGGGCGTCGCGGCGTCGGCACGCGTTCGGGGTGCCGGTGCCACGGGTGTCCGCATGTCCTGTCGCGCAGGCCGGGGCAAAGGCGCCTCGGGCTGGAGCGCGGCTTCGCGCAATCGCGCCAGCCGGGCCAGCCGTTCGGGGGGCAGATCCCGCATCTGCTGCTGGATCGCCTCGGCCAGCGCGCGCCAGCCGGCGGCATCGGGCTGGCCGGCCGCGTCGGTGGGACAGGCCGCCGCCAAGGCGGCGCGGTAGCGGGTCATGTCCAGGCCCAGCACTTCCACCGCTTCGTCTTCCGGCAGGCCGGCCGCCAACCGGCTCAGCAGCACCTGGCGATCCTCCGGGGCCAGCGTGGCCAGATGGGCCACCGCGCCCGGCCAGCGCGCGCCCGTGGGCGGCCGGTGCAGGGCCGGCGATGCCATCATCTTCTGCCAGAAACCGCGCGGCCAATCGGCCATGGGCTGGAGCGGCGCCTGTCCGGCGAAGGCCCGCATCGCGGTCGCGAGGGCGGCATCGCCGTGCTCGGCGTCGCCGCACTGGAGCTGCGCGAACAGCGCGCCACGGCGTTCGACACCGCGCAGGAAGGCCGCCAGGGCGGCGGGCGCCGGGACGGCGGACGGCGATGGATCAGTCATGGAGGCGCGGGCTCATCGCCGCGAATCATAGCGGCCACAAAGGTGATTCCGGGCGCTTGACACCGCTTGGAATCCTGCTCTCCCAAGCGCCGCAAGGCTTTCGCCGATTTGCGTTGTGCACAGCGGTCACGCGAATGTCATGTCACTCCGACCGGGGGTGGCCAGCCGTCACATTTCAACTTGGTTTCACAATTAAGTGACTGATTCCAAAAAGGAAAGTGGCGTTGGCGTTTTTTTCACCAAACACCAGCCGAGGCCCGAAAATGGCTCATCGGCGCGTGGAGCAATGGCGACATGCACAGATTTATCCACAGCTCGTGTGGATAAACCGGAATCTCTTTGACTCACACGCACTTGCGTGAACTTCGTCATTTCTTTGACAGATTGATCCCGCAACCCTGCCCAACCCGCAGCGCTTGACCGGCTCGCTAAACTGCGGGGATGCCGTCGCCCGCAATTCTCCGCGTCGCCCTGCCCGTTCCGCTGCCCCGACTGTTCGACTATCGCCCGCCGGCGGACTCGATGGTTTCGGCCGCGGACGTGGGCCGGCGCGTGCGCGTGCCCTTCGGCAGCCGCGAGCTGGTGGGCTGGGTGGCCGACACCGGACCGGCCGAAGAGGCGGTGGAATTGAAGGCGGCCCATGCATGGCTGGACGCGGAGCCGCTGCTGCACGGCGAGATCCTGGACTCGCTGCGCTGGCTGGCGCGCTACACGCACGCGCCGCTGGGCGAGGTGTTCGCCACCGCGCTGCCGGCGCCCCTGCGCCAGGGCGAGCCGGTGCCCGCCGCCGAACAGGCCTGGCAGTGGCGATTGACCGAAGCCGGCCTCACCGCCCTGCCGCGCCTGCGTGCGGGCAGCCGCCCGCGCCAGCTCGCCGAATGGCTGTCCGCCGGGCCGCAACCGGAGGACCAGCTTGCCAGCCGCATGGAACGCTGGCGCGATGCGGCCCGCACCCTGGCCGAACGGGATCTCGCCGAACGGATTCCGGCCCCGCCCGGCGTCAGCGAAGCCATGCCGCGTCCCGGCCCCATCCTCAACGAGGAACAGCAACAGGCGGCCGACGCGCTGGCCGTGGCCAGCGGTTTCAGCCCGTTCCTGCTCGACGGCGTCACCGGCAGCGGCAAGACCGAGGTCTACCTGGGCGCCATCGCCGCCTGTCTCGCGCGCGGCCGGCAGGCGCTGGTGCTGGTGCCCGAGATCGGCCTGACCCCGCAGACGCTGGCGCGCTTCCGAACCCGCCTGGGCGTGCCGGTGCATGTGCTGCACTCCGGCCTCAACGACAATGAGCGCGCACGCACCTGGGGCGCCTGCGCGCGCGGCGAGGCGCGGGTGATCGTGGGGACCCGCTCGGCGGTGTTCACGCCATTGCCGGAAGCGGGCCTGATCATCGTCGACGAAGAACACGACGGCAGCTACAAGCAGCAGGACGGCATCCGCTACCACGCCCGCGATTTCGCCCTGGTGCGGGCCAAGGCGCTGGACGTGCCGATCATCCTGGGCAGCGCCACGCCGTCGCTGGAAACCCTGCACAACGCGCGCAGCGGCCGTTATCGGCACCTGCGCCTGCGCCGTCGCGCGGGCGAGGCGCAACCACCGCGCGTGCGCGTGCTGGACGTGCGCAAGCGCGCGCTGGAAGCCGGCCTGTCGATGGAACTGCAACAGGCCATCCGGCAGGCGTTGCAGGCCGGTGGCCAGGTGCTGGTGTTCAAGAACCGGCGCGGCTACGCGCCCGTGCTGCTATGCCATGACTGCGGCTGGAGCGCGCACTGCAAACGCTGCGACGCCTCGATGACGGTGCATGCCGGCGGACGCCGGCTGCAATGCCACCATTGCGGCGCGCGCCAGCCGGTACCACTGGCGTGCCCGGACTGCGGCGGACTGGCCCTGCAACCGCAGGGCATCGGCACCGAACGCCTGGAGGAACACCTGGTCGGCGCGTTCCCCGAGGTGCCGGTGCTGCGCATCGACCGCAGCACCACCCAGCGCCGCGACGCACTGGCGCGGCACCTGGACACGCTCGGCGACCAACCCGGCATCCTCGTCGGCACCCAGATCCTCGCCAAGGGCCACGACCTGCCGCACCTGACCCTGGTCGCGGTGGTGGGCATCGACGAGGGCCTGTTCTCGGCGGATTTCCGTGCTGGCGAACGCCTGGCGCAACAACTCATCCAGGTCGCCGGACGCGCCGGACGCGCCGACAAGCCGGGCGAGGTCTGGTTGCAGACCCACCATCCGGATCATCCGCTGCTCAACACGCTCATCCAGGGCGGCTACCACGCCTTCGCCGACGCCGAACTGGTGCAGCGCGAAGCCGCCGGCTTTCCTCCTTTCGCCCATCTCGCGCTGCTGCGCGCGGAAGCCCAGCAGGTCGACGCGGCGCAGGCGTTCCTGCTGGCCGCGCGGCAACAGCTGCGCGAACACGATCCGAAGCTGGAAATGCACGGCCCGCTGCCGGCGCCGATGCCGCGCCGCGCCGGCTATCACCGCGTGCAACTGGTGCTGTCCTCGCCCGAACGCCGCGCACTGCACCGCCTGCTCGACGCCACGATTCCGCTGCTGCATGCGCTGCCCGAAGCACGCCGCGTACGCTGGTCGCTGGACGTGGATCCGCTGGATCTGTATTGAACGACAGCAAGGCGCTCGCGTCTCAGTCAAACCATCATCGGACGCCCCGTTCTCACACGAGCGTCACCGAGTGACGCAAAGACGAAAAAACTAATTTTCGTTGAAATTGAGAACCTGATTCATTGACGCAGCCATGGAAGAAGCTACGTTCAAACTCACCTCGCCCGGACAATCAACAGAAATGAACTGACACCTCGAAAGAGGCCACATTCTGCTCATCATTGACTCGCGAAAGCCGCGCGCGACGAGCACTAAAAAAGGGAGTTCCCAATGAGAACCCTGCTCCTCCTTTCCATACTCATCCAATCCCACATCGCCCACGCGCAATCCACTGCCATTCCTTCCGCCAGTCAATCCAGCATGGAAAGCATGCTCGCCACGGAAATAGGGGATTTCATTCAAGATCGCCTGTCGGGCACGCAAGGAATGCCCGTCCTGGTGAACGTGAAATTCAATCCATCAACAAACACTTTCATCATCGATCTAGGCAGCGCATTCCTTCCAAAAGACAAGTCTCACCTCACCGGTGAGATCGAGGAAAGAATGCACCAAATAGCCTTGCTTGTACGCAGCCATGTGGAAGAAACCATCCCAAATGCCCAGATTGATTTCACGTTTGACGGGAATGGGATCGAACATTACTACCCGAGTGAATACAAAACAAAATATCGCGCCTCACCGATACGATATAGATAGAACCTCCAGCTTCCGTCGTGACCATCACTTATTGATTCATTCTCCAGCCACGGAGCTACCATCGCAGATGGAATATCTGGAAAAAGATTGATTCCCAGGTCAGGTTTCTGGATAGAGAGTCAACCCCGCAGGTACGCCGGCAGCACCAGGCGATCTATCTTCGGTGGGCACCGCGCTTGCCGGTGCAGCTATCCTTTCCTACCAGCTGAAACCCGCGCCGGCCGAAACGCTCTTCTCGCCGCCGCCGAATGCCGCGCCAATCGAAACGCTGGCTCGGTTTCCGACCACGCGTTGATAGCCAATCGCCATGGCCTGTTCGCCGCCCTGCGAACCGATGCCGACGCCGACCCGGTTCCTGCCCGCGAGACCCGCCGTGTTCATCGCCATGCCCGCATAGGCCCCGCTCATGGCGGCCATCTTGTCGATCCGGCGATCCATCCGGTCGATGCGGCGTTCCACGTCGCCACGGAAGGCCTGGAAATCATCCGCCAGCCCGGTGAGCTCGGTGAAGCGCGCGTCGGTATAGGCGTTGGCGGAAGCGAGGGTTGCCGCGTCGCCGGCATTCGCGTGATCCCTGGCGGCATCCAATGTCTGCGCATCCCCCGCGTCGGCATGGCTCCTTGCCGCATTCAACGTCTGCGCATCGCCCGTGTCGGCGTGGTTGTTGGCGGCCGTCAGCGCGGTCGCGGTCGCGGCATCCGCATAGTTCCGCGCATCGGCCAGGGCGGACGTGTTGGCCGCCGCCATGTCGTTGCGCACGGCCGCTTCACGGGCATCGGCATAGCCGTTGGCCGACGCCAGGGTCGCGGCGTTGCCACTGTTCATCTGCGAAACATTGACCGCGTCGTTCGCGGCGGTGCCCGCAGCGACGTGGGTCACGCGGCGCTGGGATGCAGCGGATCCCACCGAGACGACATTCGCCTCGCCGTCATCGTCGCTGCCGGCACCCAGCGCCACGGAGTTTCCGCCAGTGGCGCTGGCGCCGTTGCCGAGTGCGGTGTTGCCGCTCGTGCCTGCGGTCCCGGCTCCCGGGTTCCAGCCACAACACGCGGATATCCCGTCCCCTCCGGAACCGGCGACGCTGTTGTTGCCCAGCGCGATGTTGTCATTGCCGCCAACGCCTCCCGTCCCCCCCCTGCCCCCCGCGGAACCATCACCGCCATTGCCTCCCTGCCCGGCCTGGCTGTTCTCGCCGATCGCGATGTTGCGGGATCCACCCGCCCCACCCACGCCAGCGACGCCGCCGGCCGTGCTGTTGGCGCCATCGCCGCCATTGCCCGCCTGAGCGCCGCCGCCAATGGCCGTATTGGCCGTGCCGCCGGCACCACCGGCCGAGTGGATCCAACCGGGCCTGCTTCCCGGCTGACCGGCAGTGCTCACGGAGCTCCCCGTGCCGCACGCGATGTCCTGACTGCCAGGATTCTGGGTGCAGGGCTCGGTTCCAGCTCCGCCGGTCGCCTGTGCGAACGCTGCGGGCATCGGCAGCACCAGCGCCGCAGCCAGAAGCGCGGCGCAGATCCCGGGTACGAGAACGGAAACCGTCGCGAACGGACGGCGGGTGGTGTGGACGGAATCCATGGGGGCGCTCCAACGTGACGGACAGTTCCCCCGGAAGGCGACTCGCCTTGCCGGGCGCGCAAGAGCGTGCCCTCCGCCATCTGCATCCGGTATCCCCGGAATCAGGTAGTCGTACCACGCGCGCAGGTGTGCGCTCAGGCCAGCAGCGGAAACTCCAACCGCAGCCGGGTTCCCCCGGTGTTCGAATCGATGCGGAGCTGCCCACCGAGGCGCTGGGCCCGCGCCCGCATGCTGCCCATCCCGGCGCCGCGGACCAGCTCGTCGCCCTGGCCCGGTAGGCCCTGTCCATCGTCCTCGATATGCAACTGCAACCGGTCATCGGCCCTGGCCAGGCGGACATTCACCTGGCGGGCCCGGCTGTGCTTGAAGACGTTGGTCAGCGCTTCCTGCAACAGCCGCATCAGATCCAGGCTGCGTGCGGGACCGAGTTCGATGCCATCCAGTCCTTCCAGCTGCCACCGGCTGTCGATGTCGGCGGTTTCCAGCAACCGGCCCAGCCGGTGTCGCAGCGGCGCCAGTTGCGCCGCCAGCGCCGCATGCTCCCGCGCCGTGCTGTCGATCACCAGTCGCAGATCGTCACGCATGTCCTTCAGCGTGCCCACGATCTGCGCCTTGGTGGTCTCTTCCGGCGCGTTCTCCAACTGGGCGATGGCACCCACCAGCGTGCCGCCGAAACCGTCGTGCAGATCGCGCACGAGTTGCAGGCGTTCCCCTGCCCGGCCATGCGCCAGCTCCAGCGCATGCTGCTGCGACAGCGTGTCCGACAGGCGCGACGTCGCCGCCGCCACTTCCTGCTGCAGTTCCTCGTTGAACCCCTCGATGCGCCGCATCGCGGTGACGAAGCGATGGGACAGGACGAAGCCGATGCCGATCAGCGTCAACACCGACGTGAGGCTGAGCAGATAGGTGTCGCTGTGCACCCATCCGAAGAACAGGGCGAAGTCATAGAAGGACACCAGCACCGGCAGCAGCAGGCAAGCGGCCAGCACCAGGAAGTCGATCCGCCGCCGCCGCCACGCCTGCGCCAGGAAGTAACCGATGCCGAGGTAGAAGAACAGGCCTCCCACGACGATCCACGGCATGCGCGCTGGTCCCATCCAGCCCGGCGCCAGCAGGGCGGTTGCGACCGCGGCCACACTCGCCAGCGCCATCACTCTTTCGATGCGCGGAAACCGCCGCTCCGCATAGCGGAACAGGAACATCGTGTAGCTCGCGCCGGTCACCAGGTACATCGCCGCCACGAACGCCTGCCAGCCATCGGTGGTGCCGAACGGCCAGGGACTGGAAACGATGTAGTTCGCGCCATACAGCGATCCCGCCAGTTCCGACAGGGCGAACCAGCCATAGACCGAATCCCGGCGACGGAACAGCCACAGCATCAGGAATAGACCGCCCATCACCACGCTCATGGCGACGTTGATCAACTTGATGTCGTGGCGCGCAAAACGCTCCTGCCGATACAACGCCTGCACGGCGGCGGGCTCGCCCACCGTCATGGTGCCGAATCCGGGCTGATAGGCCGAAAGGCCCGAAACCCGCACCAGCAGGGTGTTCTCGCCCTGGCGCAGCAACGCGGCAGGAATCAGCTGGTAGTACGGCGCCACCCAGGCGCGTGAAAGCGGTTCGACCAGACCCGGATCGCGCGCCACCAGATTGCCGTTGACGTAAATCGCGCCGGACAGGCAGATGTAGTTCACCAGCAGGCCGACGGGCTGGCGGGTGTCCGTCTGTCGCCATCGCAACCGATACCAGACGACGCCATCGTGATCCGGCCAGCGCGTATCCCAGAAGTCCACCAGCTGCACGGGCTCCCAGCCACTGTCCGGCGGCGCGGATTCCTGCCAACCGGAACGCACCGCCTCGGCGCGGTCAATTGTCACCGTCCGGGCCGGCTGCGCCCCCGCCAATCCGGGCCACAGCAGGCACAACAGAAGCATCCAGACACGCACATGCAGGCTCACGGCAGCAGTCCCAACGCCCGGGCTTCGAACACCGCTGCCGTGCGCGAACCGACCGCGAGCTTGCGGTAGATATTCTTGGTGTGGCATTCAATGGTGAGCCGGGACAACGACAACAGGTCCGCCATCTCGCGATTGCTGAACCCCTGCGCCACCAGTCCCAGGATTTCGCGCTCGCGCTCGGACAGGGAAGCGTCCTGCCCCGTCTCCCGCGGCGCGGCGGCGGCGGGGGTCGCCATGACCGCCGGCAGCAGCGCCAGGATCCGGCGGGCGATCATCGGATCGATGGGCGCACCGCCTTCCCGCAGGCTTTTCAGCGACATCAGGATCTCGGCATCGTCGCGTTCCTTCAGCAGATAGCCGATCGCACCCGCGCGCACGCCCGCCAGGATGATTTCCTCCTCCGCCCAGGCGGACACGATGACCGCCTGCGTTCCCGCTGCGTGTTGCTGCATCCAGGCGATGAGATCGATGCCGCTGCCATCCGGCAACTGCACGTCCACCAGCGCCAGCGCGAAGGGGTGTTCCCGCAGGCTCGCCCGCGCGGACGCCAGGCAGTCGACGTCCACGATCCGTGCGTCCGGTTCGGCGATCCTGGCCACCAGCCGTGAAATCCGGCGGCGGACGACAGGATCGTCCTCGATGACCAGCACTGCATCCAGTGTGATCGGCTGTGGCTGCATCATTCCCCCTGTGCCGGCGCCCCCAGGGCGGCTCCGGCAGCCAAGTCTAACGTGACAGGAATAATGAGTGAGCGCGGGCAGGGAGGGTCTCCGTCTTGCTTATGCCCGCGTCCATGCCAGAATTTCCTCCATGGATCTCGTCGCTCTCTTCCCGTCGACGTTGCCGTCGACGCCCACCTGGCATCAATCCGGCGTCGGGCACGCCCGCGGAGTGCTCCGATGAACGCGCCCCTCCCCCATGTGGTCATCGTTGGAGGCGGCTTTGCCGGCTTGTGGGCGGCCCGGGCACTGGCCAGGGCGCCGGTGAGGATCACGCTGATCGACCGCCGCAACCATCACCTCTTCCAGCCCCTGCTCTACCAGGTGGCCACCGCCGGCCTGTCGGCGCCCGATATCGCCGCACCCCTGCGCCACATCCTGCGCAAGCAGGCGAACGTGGAGGTACGGCTGGCCGAAGTCACCCGCGTCGATCCAGAAGCCAGGCGGTTGTGGTTCGGCGATGGCGAATCGCTCGGCTACGACTACCTGCTGCTGGCCAGCGGTGCGACGCACGCCTACTTCGGCCACGAAGAATGGGCCGCGAACGCGCCCGGATTGAAAACCCTGGACGACGCGCTCCACCTGCGACGCCACCTGCTGGTCGCCTTCGAGCGGGCGGAGGCCGAGCCGGATCCCGCCAAACGCGCGGCCTGGCTGAACTTCGCCATCGTCGGCGGTGGTCCCACCGGCGTGGAACTGGCCGGCACCCTGGCCGAAATCGCACGGCACACCCTCAAGGACGAGTTCCGCAACATCGATTCGAGCGAGGCACGCGTACGCCTGATCGAGGCCGGCCCGCGCGTGCTGTCGTCGTTCCCCGAGGACCTGTCCGAACGCGCGCGCCGGCAATTGGAAAAGCTGGGCGTGGAAGTCAGCACCGGCATGCCGGTCAATGCGATCAGCGACGCCGGCTACCAGTTGGGCGATACCTTCGTGCCCGCTAAAACGGTCGTATGGGCGGCCGGGGTCGCCGCCTCGCCGCTGGCGCGCACGCTGGATGTCCCGCTGGACCGCGCCGGTCGCGTGATCGTGCAGCCGGATCTCAGCGTGCCCGGACATCCCGAAATCTTCGTGGGCGGGGACCTGGCGTCGGTACAGAGCGATGGCAAACCCGTTCCGGGCGTGGCCCCCGCGGCCAAGCAGATGGGCCGGCACATCGCGGCGATGATTCGTGCCCGCCTGTCGGGCGCGCCTTCCTCCGCCTTCCGCTACCGCGACTATGGCAACCTCGCCACCATCGGCCGAATGGCGGCCGTGGTCCATTTCGGCCGGCTCAAGCTGTCCGGCCTGCTGGCCTGGTGGTTTTGGCTGGCCGCGCACGTGTTCTTCCTGATCGGGTTCCGCAATCGGCTGGTCGTGCTGCTGAACTGGGCCTGGGCATACTGGAGCTACCAGCGCGGCGCACGCATCATCTTCGGCGCGCCGGACCAGACGCCTCCGGATCAGTGACGATCCACGCGCGCGGCGAAACAGCCAGGGCGCGCGTTGTGCACATGCAGGTAGGCCACGTCGTCGCGCTGGAAGAAGGACGCGATCAGCGGTTCCAACTGGGTGCCTTCCACGACTTCGGCCGCCTGCATCCCGCCATCCGCATCGTAGGCGCGGACGGATAGCAGGCGACGCAGGAAGGCTTCGGGAATCCGATCCTCGAACACGGCGGCCCGGGTCGCCTGCTGACGTACGAAAATCGGGCCGCCCGACCGGTACGGACCGGCCACCTCATGATGTTGGAACGGCAGCAGAAGCAGGGTTTCGCCAACGCGCGCATCGTCCAGCGAAACGCGGCAGGGAAAGCCCCGATCGCTGTCCGCGACCACGCGCCGTATCGATTGCGCGGCCAGTGCCGCATCGTCCAGTGCCCACAGGTGGGTGAACAGATCGGGAGAAAGTCCGGTGATTCGATAAGCCATGACGAAAAGTCCAGTGAACGGGCTCGCAGCATCCTCCCGGCGAGCGCGTGTCGCCATCCGGTTCTTGCGCGGAATAACCGCCGCCATGCATGCATCGGCGGATGCCTGCGCAATCCTTCCTTGCCGGAAGGTGACGATGCATCACCAGACCGATCAATCCTCGACGTGACAGGCATGAACGCCTTCGCGACGACCAGGGAGCGGACAACGCGAACAGCGGAAAACCATTCCGCGCGATCGTGCCGCATTCGCGGAAGGACAAAACAAAACGGCCCCGTTTCCGGGGCCGTTGCTTGTTTCGTCGAAATCCGCCGACTCAGGCGGCGAACAGCGCCTTCATCTTCTTCAGCGCATTGGCTTCGATCTGGCGGATGCGCTCGGCGGAAACGCCATACTCGTCCGCCAGTTCCTGCAGCGTGATCTTGCTGTCCGCATCCAGCCAGCGGCGCTTGATGATGTCGCGAGACCGCTGGTCCAGGCCCGCGAGGCCTTCGCGCAGCAACTCCAGCTGGTTGTCCTCGCTGTCGGCGCGCTCGTAGGCCTGCGACGGATCCTCATCGCCCGCCATCAGGTAACTCACCGGCGACGGCGGCGCATGATCGTCGTCCTCGTCGCCCGGCGCGTCGAAACCGATATCGCGGCCGGACAGGCGCGACTCCATTTCGAGCACTTCACGTTCGGACACGTTGAGGTCCTTGGCGACCGCGCTGACCTCCTCCGCGTTCATCCAGCCCAGGCGAGTCTTGGACTTGCGCAGATTGAAGAACAGCTTGCGCTGCGCCTTGGTGGTCGCCACCTTCACGATGCGCCAGTTCTTGAGGATGAACTCATGCATCTCGGCACGGATCCAATGCACCGCGAAGCTCACCAGGCGCACGCCCATGTCCGGATCGAAGCGCTTCACCGCCTTCATCAGGCCGATGTTGCCTTCCTGGATCAAATCACCCAGCGGCAGGCCGTAGCCGTTGTAACCGCGGGCGACATGCACGACGAAACGCAGGTGCGAATGCACCAGCTCGCGGGCGGCGTCCAGATCTTCATCGTCGCGGAAGCGACGCGCCAATGCCTGCTCGTCATCGACCGTGAGCACCGGAATCTGGTGCACGGCGCCGATATAGGCCTCGAGCGAACCGAGCGCGCTGGGGATGGGGAGGTTGTTCGCCACCAGGGCGGTGGCAGCAGTGTTCTGGCTCATGGGGGTCATCTTAGCAGTCGGGTTGTTCGACTGCTAACCGGTAAAAGAGTTCCCCATCATTCCGACAGTGGAACGATGGGCGGAAATCATTCAGCTTCCGTAAGGGAAACGGAACCGAGGGCGGGCTTCCGGCCATTCGCGGTTTTCCCGCTCCGTTTTCCTTTCATATCAATATGTTGGCTGACCTCCCGGGCTTCACCAAACCACGGCGGACGGCTTGCCAGCGTGTCCGCCAGCAAAGAAGCCGGCAACGGCCGGGCAAACAGGTACCCCTGCAGGAAGGCCACGCCGTGGCGAGCCAGGGCATCGGCCTGGGCAGGGGTTTCCACCCCTTCCGCCACCACGTCCAGGTCCAGGCGTTCGGCCAGGTCCAGGATGGTCCGCAATATCGGCGTGATACCGTCCGGATCCGGCAATCGGCTGACAAATCCCCGGTCGATTTTCAGCCGGTCGGCATGGAGCTCCTGCAGGTGACTGAGATTGGAATGGCCGACGCCGAAGTCATCCAGCGCGATGCGCACGCCCAGTCGCCTGACTTCGTCGAGTACGGCCAGCACATCGGCGTCGGGAACGACACCTTCGCGCTCGGTCAGTTCCAGGACCAGCGCGATCCGCCCGGGTGGAAACGTAGCAAGGAAACGCCGGCAGTGTTCGGGCAACCAGTGAGCGGACAGATGCGCGGGCGTGATGTTGAAAGCGACATGGAATCCCGCCGGCAGCCTCGATGACATGCCGGCCAGTTCCCGTGCCGTACGGGACATCAGTCCCGCAGTCATCGGCAGGATGAAATCGGAACGCTCCAGCTGCGACATGAAGAGGTCCGGAGCCAGCAGGCCGCGGCCGGGATGTTCCCAGCGTGCCAGTACTTCCACACCGGCCCAGCCCCCATCCGCGCTGCGCACGATCGGTTGATAGAAAGGAACGAACTCGCCATCCCGGACCGCTCGCTGGAATTCCCGCTTCAAGGCCCGCCGGCGAATCGTCCAGCGGTGGACCCCATAGCCCATCGGCATTCCAGACAGCGCCATCAACAGCATCGCCGCGGAGGATGGGTTCCGGGAATGCTGCGCCTGCTCGTCGCCAGCATCCGAGGCAATCGCCACCGGAAAACGCGACGAGGTAACCAGACGGGATTCCGCATCGGCATCCGGCGACAGCACGCGAATCCCGCCATCGCGTTCCAGACGCTTCGTTCCCACCACCCATGCCAATTCGTGGCCGTCCTGCAATGATTGGCGGACGTGCAGCGCATCCACCACGGCGATCGCTTCATGAGGTCCCCGCGACAGACGATACAGCAGCAAGGGACGATCCGGCGCGACCTCGTTCCCGGCAACCAGCGTCACGACATCATCGGAAAGCCCCATCGCCTCGGTCGGCGTGGAGATTTCGCCATACAGGGTGCTGCAATAGGCCGTTCCGTCGCGAGCCAGTATCAATGATCGCGCCTGTGGCAAGGTCGCTGCTTTCAGCCGCAGTGCATCCACCACGTCCACGCAGCCACCGGCGGCCAGCGGCAGACTCGCCTCCACGGTGGAATGAACCTGGTCCAGCATCGTCTCGAGCTTCGACATCACGGCGCGCCCGTGGCCAGTCTCCTGCTGCCCGGCCGCCATCCACTGGATGTGGTGCCAGCCCAGGCCCAGCAACAACGGAATCGAGACGACCAGCGCGATCGCAACCGCATGCAGGACGCGACGTGACAGCCTCGCGCGGCAACGCTTTCGCGCTGCCACCGCCGCCTCACGACCGCCCGCCGCCCGCCCGGTCCGGGCGTGCGCCACGCTATCGGCGGCGGAATGTGCAATATGCATGGGTCTGTCTGAGGGAATTCGCAGCGGGCATCGTTCCCGCGCGTGAGGCAGGCCAGGGCCGTGATTTCCGTGGCCAGGAAAGAGAGCGTCCAGGGAATGGCTACCGGTGTATCGACCGCGACTTCCGTGTCGCGGACTACACTTTCACCCAATGTGACTCACCGCAGGAATCGGACATTTCCGAAAAAGGAAGTCGATGGCGATGCCTCGCGTTCAACAACGGGTCATCGCGCTTGAATCGGCGTCCCGGCCGTTGCATGCAGTGGCCGAAAATGGCCCCGGATCACGCGGGGCGAATTACCCATCTGTTAGACGGGTAGATGATTCATTGGCGCTCATTGCGCCGCCAACACCGGTGGAGATCGTGCGACCTGCACGCGCCTGTCGTGCCGCGGGTGCCACGGCTTGAAGTGTGCAGATGGCACGGACAGCCGCGTGGCCGCCACGTTGGAAGGAGCGCAACCTCGCGCCCGCGGTGGCACCTTCCTCGCGCGAGCTGATCCGCCTCGAGGCAGGTCGATGATTGCTTGAACCGATCAGCAACACGCCCGTGGGCACCTACCCCACGCCCACGTCCATTGCGCTGCTTGCGCGGTTGGCAGCTCCCTCTCTCGGCAGGAGGGAGTTGCTCGGGCTATCGCTGCGAAGGCTCGGCTACCGCCTCGACCGCACGAAGCACGCGAAGCAGATTGCCACCCCAGATCGCATGAATGTCGGCTTCGCTGTAACCTTCCTTGAGCAGGCGTTCGGTAATTTTCGGCAGCGCCGAAACGTCCTCCATGCCAGCGACACCGCCGCCGCCATCCCAGTCCGCGCCGATCCCGACATGCTGCGGACCCGCCACTTTCAGGATATGCAGCAGGTGCCGCATGTAATCCTCGAACGTGGCCTGCGGGACGGGGAATCGCTGGTCGATTTCCGCGCGCTCCTTCAGGTAAGCCTGGACCTTGGCCTCGTTCCGCCCGCTTTCCTCGCCATACTTTCGTGAAAGCGCTTCAAGCGCGGCCTCGCGCTGCGGATTCTTGGGAATCGATATCAGATAGCCGCCATACGCGTTGACGTGAATCACGCCGCCTTGGGCCGCGAGCTTGCGGATGCGTGCATCATCGATGTTGCGCGGATGATCGAACACCGCGTCGGCGCTGGTATGCGACAGCACGATAGGCGCCTTGGACAGTTCCAGCAGCTGGTCGAACACCTGGTCGCTCGCATGCGATGCGTCCAGGATCAGGCCCAGGCGGTTGGCCTCGACCACCAGCGCCTTGCCCTTGGGACTCAGGCCATTCCATTGTGGACCCGCCGCGTCGGTGGACGAATCGCCGAAGTCGTTGTTCTTGACGTGGGTGATCCCCAACATTCGCAGGCCGAGCTTGTGGTAGAGCTCCAGCAGACTCGGATCGCTGGCGAGTGGCGAAGCATTTTCCATGCTGATGAAAGAAACGCGCTTGCCCGTGGCGGCGATGCGTTCGGCGTCGGCGGCGGTCGAGACCAGCTCGAAATCGGCCGCATTGGCGGCGATCATTTCGCGAATCTCCACCAGTCGGGTCAGGCCGTGGTCGCGAGCGACGCGATTGCCGGCTTCATCGCGCGGCCCCTGCTCGGTGTAGATCACCCAGAATCCACCGTCCAGGCCACCTTCTTTCATCCGCGGCAGATCCACCTGTGATTGATCACCGTCGTGATCGTGGCGGTCACGAATGCTCCAACCAGGGCGCGAGAAATTCGCCGGCGTGTCCAGGTGCGTATCCAGCACCAGCGCCGAATCGTGCACCTGCCGCACCTGCGCCGGCGTGGTCTGTTTGTCAGCTGCCCATGTGGGCGCCAGCAACGACATGCCCAGGGCTATGGCCAGAACACTTCGCTTCATTCCCCGGATCCCCTTCTGTTAGGAAAGTCCGATTGTTGGCGATCAGCGAGCAAGAAAAAACCCCCAGCCAGTTGGCTGGGGGTTTTAGGGGTAAAGCCCCTGGCGATGACCTACTCTTGCATGGCTTAGGCCACACTACCATCGGCGCAGCTGCGTTTCACTTCCGTGTTCGGGATGGGAACGGGTGGGACCACAGCGCTAATTTCACCAGGGAGACGGTTGGAGCGTCGCCATCCGAAGGGATGAGGCGCCTATCTCACATAGGGTCTTGTGACGTAGCGGGCATTGGATTCTCATCGACGCTGCCGTCGAGTCCAAGGCCACTTGAGGTTATATGGTCAAGCCGCACGGATCATTAGTATCAGTTAGCTCAACGCCTTGCAGCGCTTACACACCTGACCTATCAACCACGTAGTCTACATGGTTCCTTCAGGGGGCTTGTGCCCCGGGAAGTCTCATCTTGAGGCGCGCTTCCCGCTTAGATGCTTTCAGCGGTTATCGCTTCCGAACATAGCTACCCGGCAATGCCACTGGCGTGACAACCGGAACACCAGAGGTTCGTCCACTCCGGTCCTCTCGTACTAGGAGCAGCCCCTCTCAAACTTCCAACGCCCATGGCAGATAGGGACCGAACTGTCTCACGACGTTCTGAACCCAGCTCGCGTACCACTTTAAATGGCGAACAGCCATACCCTTGGGACCGACTACAGCCCCAGGATGTGATGAGCCGACATCGAGGTGCCAAACACCGCCGTCGATATGAACTCTTGGGCGGTATCAGCCTGTTATCCCCGGAGTACCTTTTATCCGTTGAGCGATGGCCCTTCCATACAGAACCACCGGATCACTAAGTCCTACTTTCGTACCTGCTTGAGCCGTCGCTCTTGCAGTCAAGCACGCTTATGCCTTTGCACACAGTGCGCGATGTCCGACCGCGCTGAGCGTACCTTCGAGCTCCTCCGTTACTCTTTGGGAGGAGACCGCCCCAGTCAAACTACCCACCATACATGGTCCCCGACCCGGATTACGGGCCTAGGTTAGAACGTCAAGCACATCAGGGTGGTATTTCAAGGTTGGCTCCACCACAGCTAGCGCCATGGTTTCATAGCCTCCCACCTATCCTACACAGACGAACTCAACGTTCAATGTAAAGCTATAGTAAAGGTTCACGGGGTCTTTCCGTCTTGCCACGGGAACGCTGCATCTTCACAGCGATTTCAATTTCACTGAGTCTCGGGTGGAGACAGCGCCGCTGTCGTTACGCCATTCGTGCAGGTCGGAACTTACCCGACAAGGAATTTCGCTACCTTAGGACCGTTATAGTTACGGCCGCCGTTTACTGGGGCTTCGATCAAGAGCTTCGCCTTGCGGCTGACCCCATCAATTAACCTTCCAGCACCGGGCAGGCGTCACACCCTATACGTCCACTTTCGTGTTTGCAGAGTGCTGTGTTTTTGATAAACAGTCGCAGCGGCCTGGTTTCTGAGGCCCTCTTCAGCTCAGCTGCGCATGCAGCCACCAAAAAGGGCGCACCTTCTCCCGAAGTTACGGTGCCATGTTGCCTAGTTCCTTCACCCGAGTTCTCTCAAGCGCCTGAGAATTCTCATCCTACCCACCTGTGTCGGTTTACGGTACGGTCTTCGTGAGCTGAAGCTTAGGAGCTTTTCCTGGAAGCGTGGTATCAGTGACTTCGCTCTAAAGAGCTCGTCTCGGTGCTCGGTGTTAAAGGAACCCGGATTT
>OFCZ01000022.1_pt1:0-32500 | contig 62469 bp, 48 predicted proteins | sample 1521011 | NCBI WGS metagenome assembly OFCZ01 (sample SAMEA2532532, study PRJEB24079) | metagenome | biome: bacteria; feature: seaside; material: soil | place: India | collected 2012-02-01 | depth 0.1 m | reverse complement strand
AGTGCCGCATCTTGTTCAGCAAGACCGTATGACCCAGGTGCAGGTCCGGGGCGGTGGGGTCGAAACCGGCCTTCACCCGCAGGGGGCGCCCCAGCTTCAGGCGCGCCTCGAGTTCTTCGGGCTTGATGATTTCGTCGGCGCCACGGCCGATCAGGGAAAGGGCTTCTGCGGGGGACAAGGCAAGGTCTTCCGGGTGAGGCCGACGTGAACAGGCGCCGACAAAGTTGAACATCTGGTTAAAGCGAAGTTAAGCGTGATGCTAGTCAAAAAAGCCAATTGGCTCAATGGTTTGACGCGAACTCTTAGTGTGACTATGTTACGCCGATTAGGGTCCCGTCTTGGGGCCGAGGTTCGGTTAGATGCAGACTCATGGGGACGGCAGCCGCCGTAAGCAGCACTTCCAGCAACGCCTGGAACTCCTTCGCGATTCCGCCCTGCACCAGCGGGTGAAGCAACATCTGCCGACCGGCCGATGGACCCGCCGCCACTGGATCCACGCCAGCCTCTTCACCACCATCGGCATCATGCTCGCCACGATCGTGCCGGGCTTTTCCAACGCGATCCAGCCGCCGTCCACCACCGATGCGCGCGCAACGCTCACCCTCAAGCTTCCGCAATTGTCGCGCGAGCGCCTGGAGGGCGTGGCCGGCGACAGCTGGCAGCTGGTGCGGGTCAAGCCGGGCCAGACGCTGGGGTCGATCTTCGAGGAGTTGAATATCCCGGCGACGACCATGCATGCGCTGCTGAAAAACGCCAATGCCAAGCAGGCGCTCACCCGCCTCAAGCCCGGCACCGAACTGGCCTTCGATCTGCCGGTGACCGGCGAACTGCGCACCCTGCGCTATGACCGCGATCCGCAGCATCGCGTCGAGCTCAGCATCGATGGCGAAAAAGTCAGCGAAAAAGTCGTCACCCGCGAGACCACCACCCGCACCGTGGTACTGAGCGGCAAGGTCGGCCGCTCGCTCAATCGCTCGGCACGCAAGGCCGGCCTGACCGCCGCCAACGTCAACTCGCTGACCGACGACATCTTCAAGTACGACATCGACTTCAACTCCGATCTCGGTCCGGAGGATCGCTTCAGCGTGGTGGTCGAGCAGACCTGGCGCGAGGGCGAACTGATCAGCACCGGGCCGGTGCAGGCCGCGACCTTCACCGTCGACGGCAAGCTGCATTCGGGTTTCCGCTTCTCCCGTCCGGGCGGCAAGCCGGAATACTTCACCGCCGCCGGCCGGCCGTTGAAGAAGAACTTCATCCGCATGCCGATTCCGTACGCGCGCCTGAGCTCGAAGTTCGGTGCGCGCCGCCATCCGGTGCTGGGCACGATGCGCATGCACAAGGGCGTGGACTACGCCGCGGTGACCGGCACGCCGATCATGGCCGCCGGTGACGCGCGCGTGCAGTTCGCCGGCTGGCAGAACGGCTATGGCCGGGTAGTGATCTTGGATCACGGCCGTGGCCACACCACGCTGTACGGCCACATGTCGCGCCTGGGCAAGATCAAGGTTGGCCAGCGGGTCGCGCAGGGCACGGTGATCGGTTACGTCGGTTCCACCGGCCTGGCCACCGGTCCGCACCTGCACTACGAATTCCGCATCAATGGCGTGCACCGCAATCCGCTGTCGGTGACGATGCCGCCGCCGGAACCGCTGGGCGGCGCGCAGCTGGCTTCGTTCCGCACCTACACCGCCAATGCGCTGGCGCGCATCCGCACGGTGGAGAACATCATCTACGCCGACGTTTCCCCGGCCGAGCCGGCCAAGGAAACCCAGGTCGCCGACGCCAAGAAGCCGGCCGGCAAGTCCAAGAAAGGCTGAGCCGCGATACCGGGACTCCCGCGGACGCGGGAGTCCCATGGCGTAATCTTCGGCGTACCCGGCGCGTGCGCGCACAGTCACGGAATCTTGCAATGTCCCCTGCCGACGCGGCGTCCCCGGCGCTTTTCCTGGGCCTGATCTCCGGTACCAGCGCCGACGGCATCGATGCCGCCCTGGTGCGTTTCGATCAGCACGCATCCGCGCTGCGTTGTGAGCTGCTGCTGGGCCGCACCTATCGCTGGGACGAGGCCACGCGCGGTGCGCTGATCGCGCTCGGCCAGGGGGGCGATGCTCCTTCGCTGGATGACGTGGGCCGGCTGGATGCGGTGACCGGCATCCATTTCGCTGACGCGGCCTTGCGCCTGCTCGACGAAGCAGGCGTTTCGGCCCGCGACGTCCGCGCGATCGGTTCGCACGGCCAGACCATCCGCCATCGTCCGCACGCCGATCCTCCCTTCACCTGGCAGATCGGCGACGGCAATGTGATCGCCGAACGCAGCGGCATCGACACGGTGGCCGATTTCCGCCGCCGCGACGTCGCCGCCGGCGGCCATGGCGCACCATTGATGCCGGCTTTCCACGCCGCCCTGCTGGGGTCGGCGGACGAGGAGCGGGCGGTGTTGAACCTCGGCGGCATCGGCAACTTCACCCTGTTGCCGCGCAGCGGCGACGGGATCGCGGTGCGCGGTTTCGACACCGGCCCGGCCAACGCATTGATGGACGCCTGGTGCGAACGCCACACCGGCGCGGCGTTCGATGCGGGCGGCGCGTTCGCGGCCGGCGGCCAGGCCGATGAGGCGCTGCTGGCGCGATTGCTCGAAGAGCCCTGGTTCGCCCTGCCGCCGCCCAAGAGCACCGGACGCGAGCAGTTCCACCTGGCCTGGCTGGAGGCGCGATTGGGCGACCCTGCGATATCGCCCGCCGACGTGCAGGCCACCCTGCTGGAACTGACCGCGGCCACGGTCGCCGACGCCCTGCGCGCCAACCAGCCCGGCACGCGCCGGGTGCTGGTCTGCGGCGGCGGCGTACACAACGCGCGCCTGATGGCGCGGCTGGCGGCCTGGATGCCGGAGACGAGCGTCGAGTCCACCGCGGCTCACGGGCTGGATCCGGATTTCGTGGAGGCGATGGGTTTCGCCTGGCTGGCCCGGGAAACCCTCGCCGGACGGCCCGGCAACCTGCCCGCCGTCACCGGCGCCAGCGGGCCGCGGGTGCTTGGAACGGTGTTTCCGGCCTGAGCCGGCTCAGAAACCCTTGCCGGCCGGGACGTCCTTCAGGGCGTTGATCGCCGCCGTCAGCGCGTCCACTTCGCCGTCATCGAAACCGCTGCGGACTTCCGCCTCGCAGTGGAACAGGCCCTGCTCGATCAGGTTGAACAGCGTGTCGTGCATGTTCCAGCCACGGGCCTGGGCGATCCGGCGGATCCGGTCGGTCAGCAGCGGATCGATGTCCTTCAGCACGATGTCGGTCATCTCGTTCCCCCTTTCCTGCCCTGCGCGTCCCCGGTCAGCCTGCTCCTGCTCAGGATGACGTGCCGCCACCTTCATTCTCACGGATATGCTTCCACAACCAGGCCAGCAGCAGCAGCGTCGGGATGACCGTGAGCGCGCTCATCAGGAAAAAGGCGCTGTAGGACGTGGCCTCGACGACGTAACCGGACACGCCGCCGATGAACTTGCCCGGCAGGTTCGCCAGCGACACCAGCAATGCGTACTGGGTGGCGGTGAAGTTGCGGTTGGTCAGCGATGACATGAACGCCACCAGCACGGTACCGGCGAAACCCTGCGACAGGTTGTCGGCGGTGATGGCGGCATAGAACGCCCAGATTTCGGAAGGGTGCTGGGCCATCAGCAGGAAGGCGATGTTGGAGCAGGCCACCGCGATCGCCGCGAGCGCCAGCATCCGGCGGAAGCCGAACGCGGCCACGCAGACGCCGCCCAGGAAAGCGCCGGCGATGCCGGTCCACACCCCGTACAACTTGGAGACGGTGGCGATGTCGGCCTTGCTGTAGCCGGAGTCCAGGTAGAACGGCCCGGCCATCACCCCGATCACCTGGTCCGGGAACTTGAACAGGCCCACGAACAGCAGCAGCACCACGCCCAGCATCAGGCCATTGGTCTGGAAGAAGCTGACAAAGGGTTGCCAGAACGCGCCGATGAAATCGATGCGCCGGCTCACGGCCGCTTCGGGCGCATCGGGTTCGCGACTGAACAGCGTGGCGAGAATCGGCAGCAGCATCAGCGCGGTCATCGCCAGGTAGGCATTCTTCCAGCCACTAAATTCGGCGATGTAGAGCGCGCCGGCGCCGGCCAGGATCAGGCCGACCCGGTAGCCCAGCGTGTAGGTGGCGGCGAGCGCGGCCTGCGCCTCGGCCGGCGCGATCTCGATGCGGTAGGCGTCGACCACCGAATCCTGGGTCGCACCGGCAAGCGACGCGAACAGTACCCATCCCACCAGCGCGCTGACACCGAGTTCGGGGCGGGTGAAGGCCAAGGCGAACAGTCCCGCCGCCACGCCCACCTGCGCCACCAGCAGCCAGGAACGGCGACGTCCCAGGAAGGCGGTCAGCGGAAACGTGTAGCGGTCGACCAAGGGCGCCCACAGGAACTTGAGCAGGTAGAAGAAGCTGGCGAGGCTGATCAGGCCGATGCTGCCCAGATCCAGTCCCACGTCGCGCAGGCGGGTACTGAGCGTCGCCGACGCAATCAGCAGGAACGGCAGGCCGCTGCCGAAGCCGAGCAGCAGCATGGTGAAGGCGGCCGGCGTGGCGAACGCCCGCCGGATGCCGGACCAGCCCTTGTAGGACACCGGCGTCTTGGCCGCCGCGGGCGCACTCATCCGGCGTAGTCCACCGTGAACGGCGCGTGGTCGGAGAACCAGCTGTCGCGATAAATCGCGCAGCGCTGCAGGCGCTCACGCAGCGACGGGGTGACGAACTGGTAGTCGATGCGCCATCCGACGTTGTTGGCACGCGCGCCGCCGCGGTTGCTCCACCAGGTGTAGTCCTGGCCTTCCGGATGCAGGCTGCGGTAGGCATCGACCCAGCCGCCCTCATCCACGCACATGCCGTTGAGCCAATCACGCTCGGCGGGCAGGCAGCCGGAGTTCTTCTGGTTGCTGGTCCAGTTCTTGATGTCCAGGCGGGTGCGCACGATGTTCCAGTCGCCGCACAGCACGTAGTCGCGGCCGCTGCGGCGCCATTCGTCCAGGATCGGCGCCAGCCAGTCCATCACCTTGAACTTGAAGCCCTGCCGCAGTTCACCGGATGAACCGGACGGAATGTAGAAGGAGACCACGCTGAGATTGCCGTAGCGCGCTTCCAGGTAGCGGCCCTCCTCGTCGAACTCGTCCCAGCCCAGCGCGGTGCGCACTTCGTCGGGTTCGCGCCGGCTGTAGATCGCCACGCCGCTGTAGCCCTTCTTGGTGGTGGCGTCGCGGAACCATGCCTTGTAGCCCTCCGGCAGGAAGGCAGGGCCGCTGAGCTGGTGTTCCTGCGCCTTGGTCTCCTGCACGCACAGCACGTCGGCGTCCTGCTGGCCGAACCACTCGAAGAAACCCTTGTTGGCGGCCGAACGCAGGCCGTTGGCGTTGAAACTGATGATGCGCATGTGAAAAACGGTCCGCGGAACGGGAAGGAAGTCGCAAGAGCGTACCGCATGCGTGGAGGCCGGTGGCACGGAACCGCTATGCTTTCACCCCTCGCCCGCCAAACGCACCGCCATGTCCGATCACCGCGCCCGCTTCCTCCAGCTCGCCCTGCACGCGCAGGCCCTGCGCTTTGGCGAGTTCACCCTCAAGTCCGGCCGGCTCAGTCCCTACTTCTTCAACGCGGGCCGGTTCGACAGCGGCGCCCGCCTGGCCGAACTGGCGGCCTGCTACGCCGACGCGGTGGATGCGGCGGGTCTGCAGTTCGATCTGCTGTTCGGTCCGGCCTACAAGGGCATCCCGCTGGCGACCGCGGTAGGCTGCGAGTACGCGCGGCGCGGTCGCGACGTGCCGCTGGCCTTCAACCGCAAGGAAGCCAAGGAGCACGGTGAAGGCGGCCTGCTGATCGGTGCACCGCTGGATGGCCGCGACGTGCTCATCGTGGACGACGTCATCACCGCGGGGACCGCCATCCGCGAGGCGCTGGGGCTGATCCGCGCCGGTGGCGGCCGTCCGGCCGGCATCGTGGTGGCACTGGATCGCCAGGAAGTGCTGACCGAACCCGGCGGCGAGGAAGGCAGCCCGCGGCTGTCGGCCGCGCAGTCGGTGGCGGCCGAGACCGGAGTGCCGGTGGTCGCCGTCGCCAGCCTGCACGATCTGCTTGATTTCGCGGGGGAAAGCGCGGACCTTGTACACCACCGCGAACGCCTGCTCGCCTACCGGGCGCGCTATGGCAGCGGTTCGTCGGACTGACGGCAGCAGGGGGCCGTACATGCGCAGTTCCATCTTGTGGCTGGCGGTGCCGCTGGGCCTGGCGTCGATGGCGGTGGCCGTCGCGCAGGAAAAGCCCGCCGGCAAGAAGCTCTACTGCTGGAACGAGAACGGCCAGCGCGTATGCAGCGACGCCCTGCCGGCCGAGGCGGTGTCGCGCGCGCGCCAGGAAATCAACGCCGCCAGCGGCCTGCGCACCGGTGAAGTGGATCGGGCGCTGACCGAAGAGGAGCGCGCGCAGGCCGAAGCGGCCAGGATCCAGGCGCAGCTGGACGAAGCCGCGCTGGAGACCCGCCGCCGCACCGAGCAGGCGATGCTGCTGTCCTACCGCAGCGAGGAAGATTTGCGACGGGTGTTCAACGAACGCATCGCCATCGTCGACAACAACATCAAGACCGCGTGTTACAACGTGGTCAGCCTGCGCGAGGGCCTGGTCAGCCTGCTGCAGACCGCCGGCGATCGGGAACTGGCCGGGCAGCCGGTGCCGGCCGAAACCACCGCCAGCATCCGCAGCCGCCACGCGGACCTGATGCGCCAGCGCCAGTTGCAGGCCAGCTTCGAGCGGCAGCGCGCGGAACTGGACGTGGAAATCGATCAGATCCTGCAGCGCTACCGCGAAATGAAAGGGCCCGATCCGGCCGCCGCCACGCCGGCCGCCGCTGCCGGAACCACACCGGCCTCCACGCCGCCCGGCGCCTGAGGCGCGCGTCGCCCGGGCGCGGCATATGCCGCCGCGCCGGGCCGCCGCCGTTGTTCCGGACAGGACGGCTAGAAGGTTGCGGTCAGATCCGGCGCCACCGATGCCAGGTGGGCGCGGAACACGTCCTTGATGCGCGCGAGCGCCGCTTCGTCGTCGGCTTCGAAACGCAGCACCAGGATGGGCGTGGTGTTGGAGGCGCGCAGCAGGCCCCAGCCGTCGTCCCAGTCCGCGCGCAGGCCGTCGATGGTCGCCACGCGGGCGCCGTCGAAACGCGCCGTTTCGACGAAGCGCTCGACCACCGCGTGCGGCGTTTCCGCTTCCACCGGCACCTTGATCTCCGGGGTGGTGATGCCGTCCGGCAGCGCCGACAGCACCTCCGACGGAGTCTCTCCGCGCAGGGCGAGGATTTCCAGCAGGCGCGCGGCCGAATACAGGCCGTCGTCGAAGCCGTACCAGCGTTCCTGGAAGAAGAAGTGGCCGCTCATCTCGCCCGCCAGTTCGGCGCCGGTTTCGCGCATCTTGGCCTTGATCAGCGAGTGCCCGGTCTTCCACATCAGCGGCGTGCCGCCGTTGCGCAGGATCCAGGGCTGCAGCTTTCCGGTGCACTTCACGTCGTAGATGATCATCGCGCCGGGATTGCGTTCCAGCACGTCGGCAGCGAACAGCATCAGCAGCCGGTCGGGGAAGATCACTTCGCCTTCCTTGGTCACCACGCCCAGGCGGTCGCCGTCGCCGTCGAAGGCCAGGCCCAGATCGGCGTCGAAACGCTTGACCATCTGGATCAGGTCTTCCAGGTTGTGCGGCTCGCTGGGATCGGGGTGGTGGTTGGGGAACGTGCCGTCCACTTCGCAATACAGCGGAATGACATCCGCGCCGATCGATTCGAGCAGGCGTGGCGCGATGTCGCCGGCCACGCCGTTGCCGGCGTCCAGCACCACCTTCAGCGGACGCTCCAGTTGCACGTCGTCGGCGATCCGCTGGATGTAGTCGGCGGCGATGTCGCGTTCCTGCACTTCGCCCGGAACAGGGGCTTCATGCAGCCGGCCGTCGCGGATGCGCTCGTACAGATCGGTGATGGTGGCGCCGGACAGGGTTTCACCGCCCACCACGATCTTGAATCCGTTGTAGTCCGGCGGATTGTGGCTGCCGGTGACCGCCACGCAGCTGCCGGCGCGCAACTGGTAGGCGCCGAAATAGGCGACCGGCGTGGGGACCATGCCGATGTCGATGACGTTGCGGCCGGCGCGGCGCAGGCCGGCGATCAGCCCGGCCACCAGTTCCGGGCCGGACAGGCGGCCGTCGCGGCCGACCACGATGTCGGTCAGGTCCTGCTCCTGCATCACGCTGCCGATGGCCTGGCCGATGCATTCGGCGACCTCGACGTTGAGGGTTTTGCCGACGATGCCGCGGATGTCGTACGCGCGGAAGATGCCGGGATCGACGTCCACCGGAATTCGTTCTCTGCTCATGCTGCCTGTCTGTGGGGGGGAATTCGTCGGCCGGGCCACCGGCGGCAGCGGATCGCGCTCCAATGCCTGGCCGAGCGTGGGTTCGTCGGCGTCGGCCACGACCGCCTCGCCGCGGCGCAGGGCGGGAATCTTCAGGCCGCCGCGGGCCGCCAACCAAGCGAGTACGGCCAGCGCGGCCGCCAGCACGGCGCCCATCGAGCTGCCCAGCGGGCCGAGGCCGAACGGGCCGGGTTCGCTGTCCGGTTGCGCCGCGGCCACGCGCAGGCCGGTCTTGCCCACGGCATGCGCCATCACTTCGGCGCCGTCGGCCAGGTTCGCGTTGCCGCGCTGGACGACATTGAAACTGCCCTGGCGCAGGGCCAGGTAGGTGCCTGGCGGCATCGCGCCGGCTTCAAAGCCGGCGGTCAGCCGGGACAGCGGCAGGCGTGTGTAGACCACGCCCAGCGGTGTGTCCGCCGCCAGCCCGAACGCCGTCTTGCCCTGGTCGCGGACGACGCGCGCGACCACCGCCGGTCCCTGCTGCGCGGCTTCCAGCAAGGCCAGACGGCTGTAGCCGAACGCCGCCGGATCCGCGTACGCCTGGGCCAGGTCGCGCGGCATGATTTCCACGTGCTCGACGTCGGCCCATCCCTGCCGGATGGCCTGCGCCGTCGCGGCGGGATCGCCGTCGGCCAGCGCGGCCTTCACCGGGTCGCTGGCCATGCGCCGGGTCAACTGCGCGATCTGGTCGCGATAAGCCGATTCCAGCGCGGCCACGCCGGCATTGCGGGCCTGTTCCAGCGCCTCGCCGCGATCGGCGTCGCGCCACTGCCGCACACCGCTCCAGCCCAGCCATCCGGCGAGCAGAAGGCTCAGCACGGCCAGCCCGGGCAGTGCCCGCGAAAGGTCACCCAGCGGCAACCGACGTCCACCTTCGCTCGATTTGCTCATCCGCGCCCGTCCCCCTCAGCGCAATCCGGTATGGCCGAAACCGCCTGCTCCCCGGGCGCTGTCGGCGAATGCGTCCACGACCTGGAAGCTTACGCGCACGATGGGCAGCACCACCAACTGGGCGATGCGATCGCCGGGCTGGATGGTGAAGGCCTCGTGTCCGCGGTTCCAGACGCTGATCAGCAGCGGTCCCTGGTAGTCGGCGTCGATGAGGCCGGTGCCGTTGCCGAGCACGATGCCGTGCCGGTGGCCCAATCCGGAGCGCGGCAGCACCACCGCGCACAGCTGCGGATCCGCCAGGTGCACGGACAGGCCGCTGGGCACCAGCGCGGCGTCGCCGGGCTGCAGGGTGAGGGTGGCGTCGAGCGCCGCGCGCAGATCGACGCCGGCGCTGGCCTCGGTCGCATAGGCGGGCAACGGCCATTCATCGCCGAACCGGGGGTCCAGCAGTTTTAGTTCCACGGATTGCGTACCAGCCGGGCTCATGCGTTCAGTCGCTCCACGATCAGATCCATCAGGGCATCGGCCAGCCGGGTCTTCGGCGCCGAACCGAAATCGCGCTCGCCGTCCTTCCAGTAGGCGACCAGCGCGTTCTGGTCGCTTTCAAAACCGCCTTCGGCGATGCCGACCCGGTTGGCGACGATCATGTCCAGGCGCTTGGCCTGCAGCTTGCCGCGTGCGTAGTGCTCGACGTTTTCGGTCTCGGCGGCGAAACCGACCACCAGTTTCAGCGCCTGGGTCTGGGCCGCGACCTCGGCCAGGATGTCGGGCGTGCGCACCAGATCCAGGCTGAGGGTTTCGCCGGTCTTCTTGATCTTGTTCGGCACCGCCACCCGCGGGGTGTAGTCGGCGACCGCGGCCGCGCCGATGTAGATGTCGGCCGGCAACGCGCCGAACACGGCCTCGCGCATCTGCGCGGCCGAACGCACGTCGATGCGGGTCACCCCGGCCGGGGTCGGCAGATGGACCGGACCGGCCACCAGCACCACCTCGGCGCCACGCCGCGCCGCGCTGGCCGCCACCGCGAAGCCCATCTTGCCGCTGCTGCGATTTCCCAGATAACGGACCGGATCCAGATCCTCGTAGGTCGGCCCGGCGCTGACGACGACGCGCACGCCGGCCAGATCCCGCACCGCGGGCGCATGCCCGATGGCCAGCGCGGCGACGATGTCCTCCGGCTCGCTCAACCGGCCCGGGCCGGATTCGCCTTCGGCCAGCGGGCCGTCTTCCGGCCCGATGATCTGCACGCCGCGCTGGCGCAGCACCGCGAGGTTGGCGACCGTAGCCGGGTGCTGCCACATCCGGTGGTTCATGGCGGGCGCGACCGTGATTGGCGCGGTGGTCGCCAGGCACAGCGTGGTGACCAGATCGTTGGCGAATCCGTGGGTCAGCCGCGCCAACAGATCGGCGGTGGCCGGGGCAATCAGGATGCGATCGGCCCAGCGCGCGAGTTCGATATGGCCCATCGCCGCTTCGGCGGCGCTGTCCCAGAGACTGGTCCGGACCGGATGGCCGGACAGGGCCTGGAAGCTGAGCGCGGTGACGAACTGCTGGGCGCCCTCGGTCATGGCGACCTGCACGTCGGCGCCGGCGTCGCGCAGCCGCCGCACCAGTTCCAGCGACTTGTACGCAGCGATGCCGCCGCCCACACACACCAGCAGGCGCTGGCCTTGCAGCGGCCGTGGCTCGAGACTTCCGGTCACGTCGGGTTTCCTACAGACGAACAGGGGATTAGCTTACCCGATGGTCCCGTTCCGCCTGATGGTGGCGTGGTGGCGGCCCGGGCATCCTGGCCATATGCACATCCGAGACTGGCCCGTCCACGAACGCCCCCGTGAAAAGCTCTTCACCCGGGGTCCCGCCGCCCTCTCCGACGCCGAACTGCTCGCACTGTTCCTTGGCTCGGGCCTGCGCGGGCGCGACGCCGTCGCCACCGCCCGCGACCTGCTTTCCACCCACGGACCGCTGCGCCGGCTGCTCGATCGCCCGCCCGGGGAACTGGTCGCCCTGCCGGGACTGGGGCCGGCCCGCGCCAGCCGGATGGCCGGCGCGCTGGAAATCGGCCGCCGCCATCTGGCCGCGGATCTGGAGCGCGGCGAGCAACTGACCGATCCGACCATCGCCGGCCGCTACTTCAGCCAGCGCCTGCGCGCGCAGGACCACGAAGTCTTCGCGGCCCTGTTCCTGGACGTGCGCCACCGCGCGCTCGCGTTCGAGGAACTGTTCCGCGGCACCCTCGACAGCGCCGAAGTGCACCCGCGCGAAGTGGTCCGGCGGGCCCTGGCGCACAACGCCGCGGCGGTGATCGTCGGCCACAACCACCCGTCCGGGAACAGCGCGCCCTCCGAGGCCGACCGCCAGATCACCCTGCGGCTGCGGGACGCGCTGTCGCTGATGGACATCCGCCTGCTCGACCATTTCGTGGTCGGGGACGGTCCGCCGACCTCGCTGGCGGAGCGCGGCTGGCTGTAATCCGGCCGGGGCCTCGCGTCCGCCGCGGCGCGCCGTTCAGGCCACGCCGGACGCTCCTGCCGGTTCCGCGTAAAATGCCCGGTCCCGCAACATCCGCAGACCCTCCGTGAAAGCCTCCCTACGCGCCTTGATCGCCCAGGGCATCGATGCCCTGCGCCAGGCCGGCACCCTGCCGGCCGACACCGCCACGCCGGATTTCGTGGTCGAGCGACCCAAGACCCGCGAACACGGGGACTTCGCCACCAACGCCGCGATGCTGCTGGCCAAGGCCGCGCGCAGCAATCCGCGCGCCATCGCCACCGCGCTGGTGGCCGCGCTGCCGGCCAGCGATGACGTGGCGAAGGTGGAGATCGCCGGTCCCGGCTTCATCAATTTCCACCTGACCACCGCCGCCTACCAGCGCGAGGTCGCCACCGCCCTGCAGCAGGGCCCCGCCTACGGACGCAACCAGAGCGGTGCCGGCCGCAGGGTGGGCGTGGAATACGTCTCGGCCAATCCGACCGGTCCGCTGCACGTCGGACACGGTCGCGCCGGCGCCATCGGCGACTGCATCGCCCGGGTGCTGGCCGCCAACGGCTGGGACACCCGCCGCGAGTTCTACTACAACGATGCCGGCGTGCAGATCGACAACCTGGCCAAGTCCACCCAGGCGCGGGCGAAGGGCCTGACCCCGGACAGCGAAGGCTGGCCGGAGGATGGCTATCGCGGTGACTACATCGGCGATGTCGCCCAGGCCTACCTGGATGGCGACACCGTGGAATTCGAGAACCACGTCGTCGTCGGCGGCAAGGATCCGGACGATCTCGACGCCATCCGCCAGTTCGCCGTGGCCTACCTGCGCCGCGAGCAGAACCTGGATCTGGCCGCGTTCGGCGTGTCGTTCGATGTGTACTTCCTGGAAAGCTCGCTGTACGCCGACCGCAAGGTCGAGGAGACCGTGAGCAAGCTGGTCGCTTCCGGCCACACCTACGAGGAAGGCGGCGCGCTGTGGCTGAAGTCCACCGACTTCGGCGACGACAAGGATCGGGTGATGCGCAAGTCCGATGGCACCTATACCTATTTCGTGCCGGACGTGGCCTACCACCTGAGCAAATGGCAGCGTGGCTATGGCCGCGCGATCACCGAACTGGGCGCCGACCACCACGGCTCGCTGGCGCGCGTGCGCGCGGGCCTGCAAGCACTGAACGAGGGCATTCCCGCCGGTTATCCCGAGTACGTGCTGCACCAGATGGTCACGGTGATGCGCGGCGGCGAGGAAGTGAAACTCTCCAAGCGCGCCGGCAGCTACTTCACCCTGCGCGATCTGACCGAGGAAGCCGGCCGCGATGCCACGCGCTGGTTCCTGATCGCCCGCAAGCCGGATTCCCAGCTCACCTTCGACATCGATCTGGCGCGCCAGCAGAGCAACGACAATCCGGTGTTCTACGTGCAGTACGCGCACGCCCGCGTGTGCAGCCTGCATCGCCAGGCGGCCGAAAAGGGCTACGCCTACGACCAGGCCAACGGCCTGGCCCAGCTGGCCCGGCTGGATGACGAATTGTCGCTGGCGCTGATGGTGGAACTGTCGCGCTACCCGGAAGTGGTGGAAGCGGCGGGCGAGTCGCTGGAACCGCATGTGATCGCGCAATACCTGCGCGAGTTGGCCTATGCTTTCCACACGTGGTACGCCGGTACGCCGGTGCTGATCGAGGATGCCGATGCGCGCGACGCGCGCCTGGCGCTGGCCTCGGCCGTGCGGCAGGCGCTGGCCAACGGCATGGATCTGTTGGGCGTGAGCGCGCCCGAAAAAATGTAAATCGGAGATTTTTTGAATGGCGGCACGTCGCGGCAAGAGTCAGGCCACCCGTAATTCCAGCCACGCCACCCCGGCCTGGGTGTGGCTGCTGCTCGGCCTGCTCATCGGCCTGGCGATCTATTTCATCGCGCCCGGCCTGATGAAGAAGGACGGCGACGGCTTCTTCCGGCCGCAGCCGAATCCGGACGCGCAACCCGCGCCGGTGGCCTCGGCCGACGTCGAGGCGGTGGTGCCCGAATCGGCGGGCGGCCCGACCGGCGCGACGGCGACGACCGACGGTGGTGCCGGCACGCAGGCGCCGGCCAAGGAACCGCAGTACGACTTCTACACCCTGCTGCCGGGCAAGGAAGTGCAGATGTCCGACGCCGAGCTGGCCGCCAGCGCGCGCGAGGAAGCCGCACGCAAGGCACGCGAGGAAAAAGCCGCGGCCGCCGCGGCGGCGGCAACGCCCGCCACCGCTGCTCCCGTCACCGGCACCACGCCGGCGACGCTGCTGCGCCCGATCGACGAGGCACCGGCGACCGCCGCCACCACGACGTCCAGCCCGGCCACCGCGCCGACCAGCAAGCCCGCGCAACCCCGCACGGTCGCCGACGCGGATACCAGCGCGCGCTACATCCTGCAGGCCGGCGCGTTCGGCGCGTCCGGCGACGCCGAGGCGACCAAGGCCAAGATCGCCCTGCTCGGCCTGAGCGCGCGGGTCGAATCCGCGCAGATCGGCGGCAAGACCGTTTACCGCGTGCGCATGGGGCCCTACGGCACCGCCAGCGAACTGGCCGAGGCCAAGCAGAAGCTGGCCAGCGGCGGCCTGCCCGCGATGGCCATCAAGGCCCAGTGATCGCGCCGGACTCCCGCAAGCGCCGAGGAGTCCGCATGCCGCATCCCGTTTCGATATCCGCCCGCCACGCGCAGCCCGCGTGGCGGGCTTTTGTTTGTAGCCCACACGCACGTTGAATCCCCCCGGCGCGCAGCTGATTTTCCGAAGGAGCCCCGATCATGATCCGAACCGCCCTCATCACCGGAGCGACCTCCGGTTTCGGCGCCGCCGCCGTGCGCCGTTTCACCGCCGACGGCTGGCGCGTGATCGCCACCGGTCGCCGTGCGGACCGGCTGCAGGCGCTGGTGGACGAACTCGGCAGCGACCGCGTGCACGCGGCGGCCTTCGACATCCGCGACGAAGCCGCCATGGACACCGCGCTGGCGGCATTGCCGGAAGCCTTCCGCGATATCGATCTGCTGATCAACAACGCCGGCCTCGCGCTGGGCACCGCGCCGGCGCAGGCGGCCAGCCTGGAAGACTGGCGCACCATGATCGCCACCAACATCGGCAGCCTGGTCACCCTGACACATCGCCTGCTGCCGGCGCTGATCGCACGCAAGGGCGCGATCATCAACATCAGTTCGATCGCCGGCACCTATCCCTATCCGGGCGGCAACGCCTACGGTGGAACCAAGGCATTCGTCACCCAGTTCTCGCTGGGTCTGCGCTCGGATCTGCACGGCACCGGCGTGCGGGTGACCTCGATCGAGCCGGGCATGGCCGAGACCGAATTCACCCTGGTGCGCACGCACGGCGATCAGGGCGCGTCGGACAAGCTGTATGCGGGCGCGGCGCCGATGACCGCCGAGGACATCGCCGAAACCCTGTTCTGGGTCGCCACGCTGCCGCCACACCTGAACATCAATCGCCTGGAGCTGATGCCGGTGACGCAGTCGTTCGCCGGGTTTCAGGTGCATCGGGGGTAATTGGGGGGTGTGACCCCAACCGCTTCGCCCCCATCCGCCCTTCGGGCACCTTCCCCGCGGGCGGGGGAAGGGTGGTTTATCGGGCTTACGCCAGCGGTTCGTCCGACAGGTAGGTGTAGCCGGTCAGGCCGGCTTCCAGGGCTTCGGCCATCGCGGCGGCTTCGTCGGCCGGGAGCTTCGCGTCGGCGACGCGGGTACGGTACGCGGTGCGCAGGTCATCGAGCTTGTAGCCCACGTAGTCCAGCATCACGTCGGTGGTGTCGCCCCGGCGCTGCTGGGTGAGCAGGTAGCCGGTGCCGGTATCGGCGCTGACTTCCACCGCGTCGGTGTCGCCGAACAGGTTGTGGATGTCGCCGAGGATTTCCTGGTACGCACCGACCAGGAAGATGCCCAGCCGGTAGCTTTCGCCGGACCTGAGCGAATGCAGCGGCAGCGAGGTGTCCAGGCCCTCGTTCTCGACGTAGGTTTCCACCATGCCGTCCGAGTCGCAGGTCATGTCGGCGATCACGCCGCGGCGATCCGGTGCCTCGTCCAGGCGCTCGATCGGCAGGATCGGGAAGACCTGATCGATGGCCCATACGTCGGGAATTGATTCGAACACGCTGAAGTTGACGAAATACTTGTCCACCAGCCGTTCGTTCAGTTCATCCAGCAGATCCCGGTGGCTGCGCTCGTCGCTGCTCAGGCGGCCGCGCACCGCGTGGGCGATGGCGTAGAACAGATCGTCGATGCGCGCGCGGTGGACCAGATCCAGCTGGCCCAGCGCGTACAGGGACAGGCCCTCGCTGTGGTGATGCTGCGCTTCGTGGAACAGCTCCACGGCCGGACGATCGTCCAGCTCGGCGTGGATCTCGCGCAGGTGGCGGATCACCGCCGGCTCGTCGTCATGGGCGGGCGGCACGCGGCCTTCCGGCGCCTGTTCCACCTCGGCCACGTTGACCACCAGCACCGCATGGTGCGCGGTCATCGCGCGGCCGCACTCGGTGACGATGCGCGGCGGGGTCAGGCCGTGCTGCTCGCAGGCGTCGGCCAATGGCTGCACGATGTTGCTGGCGTACTGGTTCAGGCCGTAATTGATCGAGCAGTAGCTGCGCGAACGGGTACCTTCGTAGTCGATGCCCAGGCCGCCGCCGACGTCGACGTGGGTGATGCTCGCGCCCAGCTTGGACAGCTCGACGAAGTAGCGGGTCGCCTCGCGCATGCCGTTGGCGATGTCGCGGACGTTGGAGATCTGCGAGCCCATGTGGAAATGCAGCAGGCCCAGGCAGTCCTGCAGGTCGGCGTCGCGCAGGTATTTCCACAGATCCAGCACCTGGCGCGGCGACAGGCCGAACTTGGCCTTGTCGCCACCGCTGTTCTGCCACTTGCCCGCGCCCAGCGTGGCCAGGCGCATGCGCACGCCCAGGCCCGGCTTGACGCCCAGCTTGCGCGCCTCCTCGATGACCAGCGGCAGCTCGGAGGGCTTCTCCACCACGATGAAGGTCTGCAGGCCCAGCTTGCGGCCGATCAGGGCCAGGCGGATGTACTCGCGATCCTTGTAGCCGTTGCAGACGATGAGGCCGCCGGGGCGCGACAGCGCCAGCACCGCCATCAGCTCGGGCTTGCTGCCGGCTTCCAGGCCGAAGCCCTCGCCGGCGTGCGAGGCCAGGGTGCCGGCCACGCCACGATGCTGGTTGACCTTGATCGGGTACACGGCGGTGTAGCCGCCCCGGTAATCCCAGTCGGCCTGCGCCTGGGCGAAGGCGGCCTGCAGCTTGCCCAGGCGGTCGCCCAGGATGTCCGGGAAGCGCACCAGCAGCGGCAGCTTTGCGCCGTTGGCGCGGGCGGCATCGACCACGTCCGGCAACGGGACGATCGGGCCGCCTTCACCCTTGGGCGAGACCACCATGCGGCCGGCGGCATCCACGTCGAAATACCCTTCCGCCCAGTGCGGGATGGAATAGGTCTTGCGGGCTTGGTCGGTGGACCAGGACATCGGCGTTTCCAGCTGAATACGAACGGACGCGCATTCTACAGGCAGCGGTCATGGGGGTTCGTTACAATGCGCGCCCTCGCCGTCCCCGCCTCGCCCGGGCGGCCGCCGACAACGGCCAGCTCCTTCCCCTCCCAGGACAGACCATGACCACGAACGACAACTGGTACATCGAACACTTCCAGCCCACCGGCTCGGCCATCGGCTACCGCATCACCGGCAAGCTGGACGAGGTGCAGTCGCCGTTCCAGAAGATCGAGATCTACGACACCACCGACTGGGGCAAGTTGATGATCATCGACGGCGCGGTGATGCTGACCACGCGCGACAACTTCTTCTACCACGAGATGATCAGCCACCCTGCGCTGTTCACCCACGCCGCGCCCAAGCGCGTGGTGATCATCGGCGGCGGCGACTGCGGCACCCTGCGCGAGGTGCTCAAGCACCCGGGCGTGGAGAGCGCCACCCAGTGCGACATCGACGAACAGGTCACCCGCATGTCGGAGAAGTACTTCCCCGAGCTGTGCGAATCCAATGGCGACGCGCGCGCCGAGCTGCTGTTCGACGACGGCGTGGCCTACATGGCGAACTGCCCGGCCGGCAGCGTGGACATCGTGATCGTCGACTCCACCGATCCGGTCGGCCCGGCCGAGGGCCTGTTCAACAAGGCCTTCTACGAAAGCTGCTTCCGCGCGCTGAAGGACGACGGCATCCTGGTGCAGCAGTCCGAGTCGCCGCTGGCGCTGCTGGATCTGATCAAGGAAATGCGCGGCGAGATGGGCAAGGCCGGTTTCACCACCTTCAAGACCCTGCCGTTCCCGCAGCCGTGCTACCCGACGGGCTGGTGGAGCGTGACCATGGCGCGCAAGTCCGGCGGTTTCGACTTCCGCCAGCAGGACGCCGCCGGCAAGGGCTTCGACACCCTGTACTACAGCGCGCACCTGCACACCGGTGCGCTGGTCGCTCCGCCGTTCGTGGCCAAGGCGCTGGGCGAGTAAGCCCTGCCGGTTCGATGAAAGAAAAAAGCCCCGCGATGCGGGGCTTTTTCTTATCCGATCCCTGCTCTCAATGAGCCAGCAGACGCTGAATCTCTGTCCGCTCATCCAGCGGACGCTGGAAGCCGGCTGGATATACCGGCTGATAGTCGCGCCCGGTGAGCAGGAAAATGCCACGCTGGCCGGTGAGCTGCTCCTGCATGGTGCCCAGCTGGTAGTGCCACATCGTCCACAACGGCACCCGAACCGTGCGGGCAACAGGTGGCAGGCGTGTGGCGATCACCTCATGGACTTGCAGATGCAGGCGCATCTGGTTGGCCGAACCGGGACCGGTCCGCGATTCGGGCGCCGTCAGCGGCCTGCCCTTGCCGTCCACCATGTCGACGCGGGTAATGGTCGCCACGACGACATGATCGGCTTCCCGCACCATCTCGGCCAGCGGCTTGGGAGGTACGCTCGTCGCCGCTGCCGTGGCCGCCAGGCACAGCAGCGCGAGGAACAGGAACCGCCTCGCGGCGCCCACTACAGCGCGTCCGCATCCAGTTCGCCGGTGCGGATGCGCACCACCCGCTCCAGGTCGTAGACGAACACCTTGCCGTCGCCGATCTTGCCGGTGCCGGCGGCCTTGACGATGGCTTCCACCACCGATTCGGCCTGCTCGTCGGTCACCGCCACTTCCAGCTTCACCTTGGGCAGGAAGTCGACGACGTACTCGGCGCCGCGGTACAGCTCGGTGTGGCCCTTCTGCCGGCCGAAGCCCTTGACCTCGGTGACGGTGATGCCGGCGATGCCGGTTTCGGCCAGTGCTTCGCGCACATCATCCAGTTTGAACGGCTTGATGATGGCCATGATCATCTTCATCGGGATTGTTCTCCGGAAAGGCTGGCGGCAGCATATCGTGGTTGCGGCCGGGGCGGGGGTCGGGTTCAATGTCGGCCTGGCGCCGCGGGATTTTTCCGATGGCGCGACGCGGTGAATCCCGATGGCCGGGACGACTCCCGGATGCAATGCTCGGCTTCACTGCCGGAGACCCCCATGATCGATCTCAACCATCTCGACGACCTCGCCCGCCGCCTCAGTGATCTGGTTCCGCCGGGCCTGCGCGAATCCCGCGAGGAATTGCAGCAGGCGTTCAAGGGCGCCCTGCAGAGCGGCCTCTCCAGGCTGGATCTGGTGACCCGCGAGGAATACGAGGTCCAGCGCGCGGTGCTGCTGCGCACCCGCGAGAAACTCGAAGCCCTGGAACGCACCGTCCAGGCACTGGAAGCGGCGCCGCCCGCCTCCACGCCCACCGCCCAGTCCTGAATCCGCCGCCATGAGCCTGGCGCTGGTGCACAGCCGTGCACGGGCGGGCGTGGCCGCGCCTCCGGTCCGGGTGGAAGTGCACCTGTCCGGCGGACTGCCGCAGACCCACATCGTCGGCCTGCCGGAGGCGGCGGTGCGCGAGGCGCGCGACCGCGTGCGCGCCGCCATCCTCTGCGCGCAGTTCGAATTCCCGGCACGACGCATCACCGTCAACCTCGCGCCGGCTGATCTGCCCAAGGACGGTGGGCGCTTCGACCTGCCGATCGCGCTCGGCATCCTGGCCGCCAGCGGACAGATTCCGCGCGACGCGCTGGCCGATCACGAATTCCTCGGCGAGCTCGGCCTGACCGGCGAACTGCGCGGCGTCGATGGCGTGCTGCCGGCGGCACTGGCCGCCGCGCGGGCTCGGCGGACGCTGATCGTCGCGCCGGGCAACGGCCCGGAAGCGGCACTCGCCCGCGAAGGGCAGGCCCGCACCGCGCGCACCCTGCTGGAAGTCTGCGCCGCCCTCGGCGGCCAGCGCGAGTTGCCGATCGCCGAACCCCCGCCGCCCGATGCATCGTTCGTTCCCGATCTCGGCGACGTGCGCGGGCAGGTGCAGGCGCGGCGCGCGCTGGAGGTGGCGGCCGCCGGCAATCATCACCTGCTGCTGGTCGGTTCGCCCGGTTGCGGCAAGACCCTGCTGGCCTCGCGACTGCCCGGGCTGCTGCCGGAAGCAAGCGAAGCCGAGGCGCTGGAATCGGCCGCCATCGCATCGATCAGCGGACGCGGACTGGATCCGGCACGCTGGCGCCGACGGCCGTTCCGCAGTCCGCACCACACCGCCAGCGCGGTGGCGCTGGTGGGAGGCGGTACCGAACCGCGTCCGGGCGAGATTTCCCTGGCCCACAACGGCGTACTGTTCCTGGATGAGTTGCCGGAGTGGGATCGACGCGCGCTGGAAGTCCTGCGCGAACCGCTGGAGTCCGGCACGGTGTCCATCTCGCGCGCGGCGCGCAGCGCCGAGTTTCCCGCGCGCTTCCAGCTGGTCGCGGCGATGAATCCCTGTCCGTGCGGCTGGGCCGGCGACAGCAGCGGGCGTTGCCGCTGCTCCAGCGATGTCGTGCAACGCTATCGCGGCCGCATTTCCGGCCCGTTGCTGGACCGCATCGATCTGCATGTGGAGGTGCCGCGCCTGCCGCCACGGGAATTGCGTCCGGACGCACCGCCGGGCGAGACCAGCGCGGAAGTCCGGGCGCGGGTCGAACAGGCCCGCGCGATCCAACTGGCGCGCGCCGGCCGGCTCAACGCGCAGTTGGGCCAGGCGGAAACGCTGACGCTGTGCCGGCTCGACGACGCCGATCAGGCGTTGCTGGAACACGCCATCGATCGCCTCCACCTTTCCGCCCGCTCCATGCAGCGGGTGCTGCGGGTGGCGCGGACGATCGCGGATCTCGCCGGCGCCGATCGCATCGACAGATCCCATCTGACCGAGGCGCTGGGATACCGGCGAATCGACCGGGGCGGACCGTAGCCGCGACGCAGGCAGGTTCACCGGGATGCCCTTCGGCCGGCACATCCCTTCGCGAACATGTCGGCCCCACGCTTCAAGCGACCACGGAGGGATCGGCGACCTCGATCACCAGCGGCAGCGTGGCCGACGCATCCGGGGCATGCCAGACACGCGCCTCGGAACCGATGCCGGGAACCTGCGATTGCAGCAGGCAGGTGCGCGCATTCGGCGGATACCATTCGCCCTGGATGGAGCGGCCGTCGGAGGTCTTGACCCCCAAGGCGAACGATATGACCGAACCATCTTCGGCCAGCACCCAGTTCCGTTCGGCGACCCGGCCGGTTGTCACGACCGCGGTGGCCGCGATACCACGCCAGACCGCTTGCCAGTGTTGCTCGAGGTTCGCCCGCCCGATCAAGTTCATCAGGATCGCCCAGGGCACAATCGCGAGCGCGCCGCTCATGGCGGTGAAGATGAGGTTGAACCACAGTCCGGGGGTTTCATTCGTCCACAGCGCGAAGATGGCCAGGGCCGCTCCGACCGTCATCAGCGTGCTCAGGAGTGCGAACCAAATCCGGCCGGCGGTTCCCATGCGCCGGGGAAGCCGCAGCGTTTCGGGTGCCTGTCCGGGGGAAGATGCCGCGTCCAGCGGTGACATCCATGGCACCAGATGGATGATGTGACGCTCGGTGTCATTCAGAGTCATCCACGCATCCGGGGCGGCAACATGGCCGCATGGTAGCGGGACCCTGTGGAACCGGCCAAGCCCGCGCGACCTGCCATTTTTTCATCGGATCCGGTTTCCGCCGTCTCCGGGAATCATCCCCGGCCGGCAACGGATGACGCCGGATTCGACGCGGAGAATGCGTCCAAGACAATCGAATCCATCCGCCATCGCGGGCAGCGCCCTTCTTCGCGCGATCGATCGCAATCGCCCGGCGTCGAACGGTCCGTCCTTGATACGCGGGTTCCCAGGGTTTCCGCGGTTGCTCCCCGGGCCCGGATCATCGCGGCGACGCAGGCAGGTTTCACCGGCATTTCATCTCACCCGCGCTGTAGTCGTCGAGCCGCCCACCGTGGAAGCGATGGCGGCACGCTTTCGCCATAGCCGAGGTCGCCATGAAGCGGGCGGGGCTGGTCGAATGGGTTGCCGTCGTCCTGATCGCGGTGGCGGGCGGCGCGGGCGCGGTGTGGAACGAGTATCTGCGCGCGCCGACGCCACGGATCCTGGCACTGCCGGACGATCTGATTCCTCTGGATTCGCCGCCGGGCCGGCGCCTGCTGGCCGAAAGCGGTCATCGTGCCGACTACGACGAGTTGATCGGCAGCTTCGTCCCGCAGACGCGCAAGGCGTATTGCGGGGTGGCCAGTGCCATCACCGTGCTCAACGCGGCCGGCGTCACCAACGCGCCCCGGGATCCGCGCGCGGTGTTCGCGCCACCGGACGCGGGACTGAGTCCGCTGAAAGCGAGCTTCCGCGGCATGTCGTTGAGCGGGCTGGCCGGCCTGCTGCGCGCGCATGGCGCGCACGTGGACGTGGTGTTCGCCTCGGCGACGGATCCGGCCTCGTTTCGGCGAGAGGCGCGCGCAAACCTTGGCCGCGAGGGCGATTACCTGCTGGTGAATTACCAGCGCGCGTATCTGGGCCAACTCCGCATGGGCCACATCTCGCCGATCGCCGCCTATCACGCGCCCAGCGACCGCCTGCTCATCCTCGATGTCGCTGCGCACCGGTATCCGCCGGTGTGGGTGGATTTGGACAAGGTCTGGACGGCGATGCGCACGCCGTTGAATGCGAAGACCGCGACCACGCGGGGTTACCTCATGGTTCGCGGCGTGCGCACCGCATCCACCGCTTCGCCGGTCGGTTCCGACCGGCGTTGAGGGTCGGGCGACGCCCCCGGAACATCCCGACGTGCGTCCCCGCTCTCGCGTCACCGCACAGGCTCGGACTTGCGCGGGACGGCCCGTGATTCGGCGAACCAGGGTTCAACTCACCCGCTGGCCGGCCGGCTGGCGCGTGGCGACATTCAGGCGATTCCAGACGTTGATGTTGGCGATGGCGATCAGCAACGAGGCCAATGCGGCTTCGTCGTAATGGGTGCGGGCGCGCGACCAGACGTCGTCGCTGACGGCGTCGCCGCGATCGGCGATGCGGGTCACCGCTTCGGCCAGTTCCAGCGCGGCGCGTTCGGCCTCGGTGAACCACGGCGCTTCGCGCCACACCGCGACGGCGAACAGCCGCTCGTCGGTTTCACCCGCCTGCCGGCATTCGCGGGCATGCATGTCCACGCAGAAGCTGCAGCCGTTGATCTGGCTGACCCGCAGGTCGATGAGGTGCAGCAGGGCATTGGAGATGCCCTTTCCTTGCGTGGACTGGTGCAGCGCGAGCAGCGCCTTCATGGCATCGTGGTGGATGACGGCCGGGTTGGGCATACGGGCTTGCATGGGAACTTCCTCGGGTTGGTGGTAATTCCCATGACGCGCCGGCATCGGCCGTCGTGACGGACACGTCTTCGCCATCGCGGATCACTTTTTTGCCGACGGTTGCGTCACGTCCCGGCCCGCTGGCGCGTCAATCGGGTTTCCCCCAGGATCTTTCTCCATGACAGATTTGCATCGACTGGCCGAACAGTTCCAGTCCAACCGCAACCGGCTCGAAGCCGTGGCGTTCCGCATGCTGGGCTCGCATGCCGAAGCCGAGGACGTGGTGCAGGAAGCGTGGTTGCGCCTGAATCGTGCCGACGCGACCGAGGTCGGCAATCTCGCCGGCTGGCTGACGACGGTGGTGACCCGGCTGGCGCTGGATCTGCTGCGCGCGCGCAAGGTGCGCAGCGAGGAATCGATGGACACGGTGCCGGACGCGGCGCTGCCCGCCACCGATGCCAGTGCCGGTCCGGAACACGAAGTGTTGCTGGCCGATTCGATCGGCCCGGCCATGCTGATCGTACTGGATACGCTGGCCCCGGCCGAGCGGGTGGCGTTCGTGCTGCACGACATGTTCGCGGTGCCGTACGAAGAAATCGCCCGCATGCTGGACCGTTCCCTGGAAGCCACCCGGCAACTGGCCAGCCGTGCGCGACGCCGGGTCCAGGGCGCCGGTGCCGACGCACTGGCCGATCGCGAGCGCACCCGCCAGGTGGTCGATGCTTTCCTGCTCGCCTCGCGCACCGGCAATCTCCAGGGCCTGCTGTCGCTGCTGGCGCCGGACGTGGTGCTGCGCGCCGATGTCGCCGCCATCGAGGGCAGCCGGCACAGTCAGGGCGACGGCGCGCCCGTGCTGGCGCGCGAACGGCGTGGCGTCGATGCCGTGGCCCATGCCTTCCTCGGCCGCGCCCAGGCGGGGCAGACCGCGCTGGTTGATGGCCTGCCCGCCGCCATCTGGGCGCCGGACGGCGTACCGCGCGCCCTGCTCCGGATGGCCGTGCGCGACGGCCGTATCGTCGCCATCGATGTCGTCGCCGACCCCGTCCGCGTGGCCTCGGCCAGGGTCACCGAGATCGGTCCGCTGCCCTGAGGCGGGGCCTCATTCGCGGAAGCATCCAACCGGCCCCCGGACTTTCGACACTCCGCCGCGGCGCGGGGGCGTGTGGTCTACTGCGGCTTCGCGGCAACGCCGCGTCCGCCACCACACGGCTCATCCAGGAGGAACGCCATGCTCCGCACCACCCTGATCGCGACGGCGCTGTCCGCCGCACTCGTCAGTCCGCTCGCCTTCGCGCAACAGGCTGCCGCGGCATCGCCCGAAGTCGAACTCATTCCGCGCGAGATCCTGTTCGGCAACCCCGAGCGCAGCAACGTGCAGATCAGTCCGGATGGCCGCTACCTGAGCTGGGTCGCGCCGGTCGATGGCGTGGCGAACGTGTGGGTGGCGCCGGCGGACAATCCGTCGCAGGCGCGCGCGGTGACGTCCGACAAGGCGCGTGGCATCCGCCAGTATTTCTGGTCCTACCGGACCGATACCCTGCTCTATCTGCGCGACACCGGCGGCGACGAGGATTTCCACCTGTACGCGGTGGATCTGAAGTCCGGCGAGTCCAGGGATCTGTCGCCGTTCCCGAAGACCCGCGCGCAGGTCGTGGGCGTCAGCGACCGCCATCCGGATACCATCCTGGTGGGCATGAACGATCGCGACCCGCAGTGGCATGACCTGTACAAGGTCGACCTGGCCAGCGGCAAGCGCGAACTGGTGCAGAAGAACGACGCCCAGATTGCTGGCTACATCGCCGACGCCGATTACACCCTGCGTTTCGCCACCCGCGCGCGGCCCGACGGCGGCCAGGACGTGCTCGCCGCCGACGGCAAGGGCGGTTGGAGCAAGTTCGACGACGTGCCGTTCGAGGATTCGCTGACCACCGGTCCGGGCGGCCTGACCAGCGACGGCAAGACCCTTTACTTCACCGATTCGCGCAAGCGCAACACCGCCGCGCTGTATGCCATCGACGTGGCCAGCGGCAAGCGCGAACTGGTGTTCGAGGACGCGCGCGCGGACGTCGGCGATTCGCTGAGCCATCCGGTCACCGGACGGGTGCAGGCGGTCGCCTCGGACTACCTGCGCGAGGAGTGGAAGGTGGTGGATCCGTCCATTGCCAAGGATCTGGAGCGCCTGCGCGGCATCGGTCCCGGCGACACAAGCGTGGCCGCACGCACCCACGACGACAAGACCTGGATCGTGGTCTACGCCGCTCCGCAGACACCGGCGGTCTTTTACCGCTACGACCGCGACGCCGGCAAGCTGACCAAGCTGTTCTCGGTGCAGCCGAAGCTCGATGGCAAACCGCTGGTGGCGCAATGGCCGGTGGAAATCCCGTCCCGTGACGGCAAGACCCTGGTCAGCTACCTGACCCTGCCCCGGAGCGCCGACGCCAACAACGACGGCAAGGCCGATGCGCCGGTACCGATGGTGCTGCTGGTGCATGGTGGTCCGTGGTCGCGCAACGCCTACGGTTACAGCAACACCAATCAGTGGCTGGCCAACCGCGGCTATGCGGTCCTGTCGGTCAATTTCCGCGGCTCCACCGGCTTCGGCAAGGAATTCACCAACGCCGGCAACGGCGAGTGGGCCGCCAAGATGCACGACGATCTGATCGATGGCGTGCAATGGGCGGTCAAGCAGGGCGTGACCACCAACGACAAGGTGGCGATCATGGGTGGCAGCTATGGTGGTTATGCCACCCTCGCCGGCCTGACCTTCACTCCGGACACGTTCGCCTGCGGCGTCGACATCGTCGGCCCGTCCAACCTCAATACCCTGCTGAGCACGGTGCCGCCGTACTGGGCCAGCTTCTTCGAGCAGCTCGCCAGGCGCATGGGTGACCCGCGCACCGAGGAAGGCCGCAAGTGGCTGACCGAACGTTCGCCGCTGACCCGCGCCGACCAGATCAAGAAGCCGCTGCTGATCGGCCAGGGCGCCAACGACCCGCGGGTGAAGCAGGCCGAGAGCGATCAGATCGTCAAGGCGATGCAGGCCCGGAAGATCCCGGTCACCTACGTGCTGTTCCCGGACGAGGGCCACGGCTTCCATCGCCCCGAGAACAGCAAGGCGTTCAACGCGGTGACCGAAGGCTTCCTGGCCCAGTGCCTGGGCGGGCGCGCGGAACCCATCGGCCAGGATTTCACCGGCTCCAGCATCAGCGTGCCCGCCGGCGCCGACGGCGTGCCGGGCCTGACCGACGCGCTGAAGTCGCACCAGCAGGCGGTGAAGAAGTAAACCCCGCGCGGGGTGCGGCCAGGAGGTGGCCGCATTCGGCGATGGAAAAAAGAAAGCCGGGTCCGAACGGACCCGGCTTTTTCCATTCCCGCTGCCGCCGTGATCAAGCCGCCTTTTCGGCGAACTGCTCCTCCTCGGTCGACCCCTTCAGCGCGGTGGTCGAGGACTGGCCCTGCTGGATCGCCTGGGTGACGGCGTCGAAGTAGCCGGTGCCGACTTCGCGCTGGTGCTTGACCGCGGTGAAGCCCTTGTCGGCGGCGGCGAACTCGGCTTCCTGCAGTTCCACGAACGCGCTCATCTGGCGGCGCGCATAGCCGTGGGCCAGGTTGAACATCGAGTAGTTCAGGCTGTGGAAGCCGGCCAGGGTGATGAACTGGAACTTGTAGCCGTAGCTGGCGATTTCCTTCTGGAACTTCGCGATGGTGGCGTCGTCCAGGTTCTTCTTCCAGTTGAACGACGGCGAGCAGTTGTAGGCCAGCAGCTTGCCGGGGAACTTCGCGTGGATCGCCTCGGCGAACCTGCGCGCGAACTCCAGGTCCGGCTTGCCGGTCTCGCACCACACCAGATCCGCGTAGGGCGCGTAGGCCAGGCCGCGGCTGATCGCCTGGTCCAGGCCGTTGCGGGTCTTGAAGAAGCCCTCGACGGTGCGCTCGCCGGTCGTGAACGGCTGATCGTTGGCGTCGATGTCGCTGGTCAGCAGATCCGCGGCCTCGGCGTCGGTGCGCGCGACCAGCAGGGTCGGCACGCCCATCACGTCGGCGGCCAGGCGCGCGGCGTTCAATTTCTCCACCGCCTCGCGGGTCGGCACCAGCACCTTGCCGCCCATGTGGCCGCATTTCTTGACGCTGGCCAGCTGATCCTCGAAGTGCACGCCGGCCGCGCCCGCCTCGATCATCGCCTTCATCAGCTCGAAGGCGTTCAGCACGCCGCCGAAGCCGGCTTCCGCGTCGGCCACGATCGGTTGCAGGAAATCGGTGCTGTCGTCGCCCTCGGCGTGATGCAGTTGGTCCGCGCGCAGCAGGGTGTTGTTGATGCGCTTGACCACTGCCGGCACCGAGTCGGCCGGATACAGCGACTGGTCCGGATACATCTGGCCGGCCAGGTTGGCGTCGGCCGCGACCTGCCAGCCGGACAGGTAGATCGCCTTCAGGCCGGCCTTGACCTGCTGCATCGCCTGGTTGCCGGTCAGCGCGCCCAGCGCGTTGATGAAGTCCTCGGTCTGCAGGTAGTGCCACAGCTTCTCGGCGCCGATCTTCGCGATCGAATGTTCGACCGGGATGGTGCCGCGCAGGCGCACGACGTCCTCGGCGCTGTAGTTGCGGGTGATGCCTTGCCAGCGGGGATTGGTGTCCCAGTCCTTCTGGATGTCCTGGGCGGTGGGCAGCTTGTTCATGGGCGTTCTCCGGAATGGGGGGATGTTCAGTCGATGCGGGTGTAGGCGGGCAGGGTCAGGAATTCGGCCAGTTCGTCGCCGCGGCTCAGCGCGTCGAGCAGGCCGATGGCCTCGTCGACCTTGTCGCCGCCGGGCAGCGCCGTGCGGTCGCCCAGGCGGGCCGGCAGGTTGCGCAGGGTGGCGTCGAGCAGGGCGAAGTCGATCGCGGTGCCGTCGGCCAGGTGCAGGCCGGGCGTGTGCAGCCACTGCCAGATCTGGGTACGCGCGATCTCGGCGGTCGCGGCGTCCTCCATCAGCCAATGGATCGGCACGCAGCCGTTGCCGTCCAGCCAGGCGGCCAGGTAGCGCACGCAGACCTCGACGTTGCCCTCGAAGCCGGCGCGGGTCATGGTGCCGGTGCTCGGGCGGATCAGATCGTCGCGGCTCACCCGCACGTCCTCGCGCAGCACGCCGTGCTGGTTCGGTGCGGGCATGTGTTCGTCGAAGATGGCGCGCGCGATCGGAATCAGCGCCGGGTGCGCCACCCAGGTGCCATCGTGACCGGCGGTGACCTCGCGCAGCTTGTCCGCGCGCACCCGCGCCAGCGCCTGTTCGTTGGCCGCCTCGTCGTTGCCGATCGGAATCTGCGCGGCCATGCCGCCCATCGCGTGCGCGCCGCGGCGGTGGCAGGTCTGGATCAGCAGTTCCGAGTAAGCCTTCAGGAACGGCTGGGTCATGGTCACCTGGCCGCGCTCGGGCAATACCCGGTCGCGATGGCGGCGGAAGGTCTTGATGTAGGAAAAGATGTAGTCCCAGCGGCCGCAGTTCAGGCCGACGATGCGATCGCGCAGCGCGTGCAGGATCTCGTGCATCTCGAACACCGCCGGCAGCGTCTCGATCAGCACGGTGACCTTCATCTGGCCCTGCGGCAGCCCCAGCGCGGCCTCGATGTGCGACAGCGCGGTCTCCCACAGCGCGGCTTCCTCCATGCTCTGCAACTTGGGCAGGTAGAAGTACGGGCCGCGGTCGGCGGCCGCCAGCGCGCGCGCGTTGTGGAAGGCATACACGGCCAGGTCGAACAGGCCCCCGGCGATCGGCTGGCCATCGATCTGCACGTGCTTCTCGTCCAGGTGCCAGCCGCGCGGCCGCACCAGCAGGACGGCCTGTTCGTCGCGCGGCTTCAGCGCGTACTGCTTGCCGTTGGGCGCGGTGTGGGTCAGGTCGCCGCGCACCGCGCCGATCAGGGCCTGCTGGCCGACCAGCAGGTTGTGCCAGGTCGGCGAGGTCGAATCCTCGAAGTCGGCCATGTAGACCTTCGCGCCGGAGTTCAGCGCATTGATCACCATCTTGGGATCCACCGGTCCGGTGATTTCGACCCGGCGATCCAGCAGCGCCGCCGGCAGCGGCGCGACCCGCCAGTCGCCCTCGCGGATGGCGCGGGTGTCGGCACGAAAGTCCGGCAGGCCACCGGCATCGAAGAACGCCTGCCGTTCGCGGCGCGCCGCCAGCCGGGCCTGCCGCCCGGGTTCAATCGCACGGTGCAGCGAGACGAGCAGCGCCAGGGCGGCGGGCGGCAACAGCGCGGCCTGCTCGTGGTGGCGGACGGTCAGGCTGATACCCGGCGTGGGGCGGGGCGAGGGTTCGGATTGGCTCAGGGCAACGGCGGCGGACATTTCGGGGACTCCTGCTGCTTGGAGGTCCACCGTGCGCCGCAGCAAACTATTTGACAAAACAGTTTTGTCAATGCACTTAATAAGTACAGCTTATATTTCAGCCAAAATGACGGAAAAACGCCCCGCCACGTTGCGATTTGCCTACAAGTCGGACCGGCTCAAGCCCCTGCGGGCGTTCTGCCAGACGGTCCGGCTGGGCTCGGTATCACGCGCGGCCGAGGCGCTGTTCGTCAGCCAGCCGGCCATCACCCTGCAATTGCAGGCGCTGGAACGCGAGCTGGGCGTCGTCCTGTTCGAGCGCAGCGGCCGGCGCCTGAGCCCCAGCCGCGAGGGCCAGTTGCTGTTCGACCTGGCCCAGCCGCTGGTCGAGGGTATCGACGCGCTGGAAGCGACCTTCCACGACAAGGTCGCCGGGCTGGATGCGGGCGAACTCAACATCGCCGCCAACAGTTCGACCATCCTGTACCTGCTGCCGCGCATCGTCGAACTGTTCCGCCAGCAGCACCCGGACGTGCGCCTGACCCTGCACAACGCCATCACCGCCGACGGCACCGATCTGCTGCGCGCGGACGCGGTGGATCTGGCGGTCGGCTCGATGATGGATGTGCCGGCCGACCTCAGCTACGCGCCGATCTACCGGTTCGAACCGCTGCTGATCACCCCGCCGGATCATCCGCTGGCGAACAAGACGCGGCTGGAGCTGGCCGACATCTCGCCCTACGGATTGATCCTGCCGCCCAAGCGCCAGATCACCTACCGCCTGGTGGATCTGGTGTTCCAGCAACATCGCGTGCCCTACACGGTGGCACTGGAAGTCGGCGGCTGGGAAGTGATCAAGCAGTACGTGGCGATGGGCATGGGCGTGTCGATCGTCAGTTCGATCTGCCTGACCGACGCCGACCGCGGGCGACTGGCGACGCGTTCGCTCAGCGACTGGTTTCCTTCGCGCAGCTACGGCGTGATCGTGCGCAAGGGCAAGTTCCTGTCGCCGCAGGCCCGCGCCTTCATCGAACTGATCCATCCGGACCTGTTCACCCGCCGCGACTACGACGACAGCGGGCATTCCGAACGCTGAGCGCGCCGCGTTTGAAGCCGCGCACGCGTTCGCCTACCCTGTCCGCTCCGGACAGTATCCGCCGACAACTTCGGAACACCGCGCACGACGAACGTGCGCCGGTCCACTGGATTGCTCCCGGAGTCTGTCGATGTTGCTGTCTTTCCCCTGTTTTTCACGTGTCCGCCAAACTTGCGCGGCGCTGTTGCTGTGCCTGCCCCTGCCGTGCCTGTCCCTGCTGTCCGCCCACGCCGCCGAGCCGGACTTTGCGCCGGTGCGCGAATACATCCGCACGCGCATGCAGGAACGCGACGTGCCGGCGATGTCGGTGGCGGTGGCGAAGGACGGCCGCCTGCTGTGGACCGGAGGCTTTGGGGTGGCCGATCGCGAACGCGGCATCGCCGCCGATGCCGACACGATGTATTCGCTGGCCTCGGTGACCAAGACCTTCACCGCGGTCGCGCTGATGACGCTGGTGCAGGAAGGCCGCATCGCCCTGGACGATCCCGTCAACCGGCATCTGGGCGAGGCCGGGCTGCATTCGTGGGTCGACGACGCCAACGCGGCGACCATCCGCCACGTCGCCAACCACACGTCCGGGCTGGGCACGGCCGAGCAATTCTTCTATGGCGAATCCGAGCGCGCGCTGATTCCGCCGATGGCGCAATCCATCCAGCGTTATGGGCATCTGTACCGTCGCGCTGGCGAGGTTCACGAGTACAACAATTTCGGCTATGGCCTGCTTGGCCATGTCGTCGAACGGGTCACCGGCCAGTCCTATGGCGATGCACTGCGAACACGGGTGTTCGAACCACTCGGCATGCGGCATTCCTCCATCAACATCGGACCCGGCCTGGAGCGGCACGCGGCGGCGCGCTATGGGGGCAAGCGCGAACCGATTCCGTTCTACGGCTTCGCCGAGCCCGGCGCCGCGGCGATGTACGCCAGCGCACCGGATCTGGCCCGGTTCGGGCTGTTCTTCCTCGGCCGGCCGCTGCCGGGGCAACGCGAAATCCTCGATGCCCGGCACCGCGCCGCGATGGTCGAGAACGCGTTCCGCACCGATCCGCATGCCCGCTACGGCATCGGGCTGGAGGTAATCGACGACGGCGGCTATCGCTGGTACGAACATGGCGGTTCGATGTCCGGCGTCTCCGCTTCGTTGACGATGGTGCCGTCCGAAGGCCTGGTGGTGGCGGTGCTGGGCAACGTGTCCGGCGCACCGGTGGCGCAGGTGCGCGAACGGATCTTCCAGCAGTTGCTGCCGGGCTGGCGCGCGCAGGCTGCCGCCACGGCCGGCCCCGCCACCGCTTCCGCACCGCGGCCGGCGCCGATCGGCACCGCGCCGTCCGAATGGCGCGGCGACTGGTCGGGCACCTTGCATACCTATGAGGGGCCGGTGCCCGCGCGGCTACGCGTACTGGAAGATGGCCGTGCGCTGTTCCGACTGGGTGATCAGCTGTGGAGCCTGCTCGACAAGGTGGAAGTCGAAGACGGACGCCTGCGCGGCTACACGCTCAGCCAGGTGCCGACCGCCGACGCGCGGCGGCGCCGGCACGCGCTGCGTGTGGATCTGCGACTG
>OFCZ01000021.1_pt1 | contig 62825 bp, 63 predicted proteins | sample 1521011 | NCBI WGS metagenome assembly OFCZ01 (sample SAMEA2532532, study PRJEB24079) | metagenome | biome: bacteria; feature: seaside; material: soil | place: India | collected 2012-02-01 | depth 0.1 m | reverse complement strand
AGCGGAGAATCTGACTGCAGTCAGGTGCGGGGTCGGCTGGACTGCGAAGGCCGGCACAAGCTGCTCGGCGATTGAATCGCAAGTACGGACGCCTTGTGGGAGCGACGTCAGTCGCGATGCACGGAAGGTTTCAGGATTCGCGACTTACGTCGCTCCCACAAGCATCGCCGCGGAGAATCTGACTAGTCAGGCGCGGGTTCGGCTGGACTGCGAAGGCCGGCACAAGCTGCTCGGCGATTGAATCGCAAGTACGGACGCCTTGTGGGAGCGACGTGAGTCGCGATGCACGGAAGGTTTCAGGATTCGCGACTGACGTCGCTCCCACAAGGCTGACCTCGCTCTCACCATGATTTTCAGCGGGAAGGCCGGCTACAGCCAGATGCTGTTCCAGTAAGGGTAGTCGCCAAAGTTTTGGGCCAGGCCCGCCCGCAACGGATTCGCGACCAGATAACGCGCGGCGGGTTTCAGCATCGCCTCGCTGCGCAGGGCTCGATCATGAAAGCCTTTCTCCCAGACGCGGGCAATCATCGGATGCTCCATGCGGAGCCTGCGTGCGCTGTTGGTCTTCAGCCGCTGTACCACCATCGAGAGGTGATCCATGCCGCCTACCTCGATCAGGCCATGCCAGTGGTCAGGCATCAGAACCCAGGCGAGCAGCCGGGATTGGTACCAGAGACGCGGGTCCGTGATTGCCCGGCAGGCACAGCAGGCAGTCGCATGGTCCTGAAACAGGAGATGCCGGGACACTGTCGTGAACGTCACCAGGTAAACCTGTCCGGGCAATGACACCCGGCCGCGCCTCAGTTTCGAATAGCCGTCCATGGCCGTCCTGCTTCCGTGGACATCCAGCATCCACGTTGGCTGACGGATACACCATCGGGCAAGGACACGGCTGCGTGTGGGGAAACTCCTCATTGACAACCGATGTCGCTCCCTCGGGGATTCATCTGGAACCGGCGATGAGGGTGGCTCCACCATTCGGGAACGCCGCTTCCGCCGGGAAGCTTGGCTTCCCCGGCGGCGCGTCCCATGGCCTATTTCCCGCGCCGCGTGGTGCGTTCATCGGCCCGGGGGTCGACCAGCACATACTCGCCCTCCTTGCCCCAGCGCCTGGCTCGTGCATCCAGCTTGATGCACGGCCGGCCCCCACACGAGGTGATGGTGACCTGCTGCAACGCCTCGGTTACCTCGGCACGGACGTTCAACTGGCGGTTGCGCTCGATGTTGTGCCATACCACGAAGGACGTTCCCGCAATCAACAGCAGCGCGGTCGCGGCAGCGAATCCCAGCAGCTTCCACGTCAGGATTCGGGTACGCGAAATGAGCGCGTCCTGTTCTCCTCGCAGCTGCGCCATCATACGTTGGCAACGGGTGCCAGCTTCGTCCAGCGCGGCGCGGATCTGGGCAAGTTCGGCGGACAGTCCCGCTCGCAACGCCTGCTGTGCTTGCCTTGAAATTTCTTCCTGCGCGCCCTGGAAAGAAGCTCGCGTCGCTCCGTCGAGATTCCGCGCCGATTCGATCATCGCGGTTGCGGCTGACCGCTGTTCGGCAACCGCCTGCGCGGTACGCTGCTCCAGTTGCGCGGCCAGCAGCGCTGCCTGCCTGACGAATCCGTTGATGCCATCGTCCATCACAGACTCCTCACCATCGGCTCAACGCGCCGGGACTCATGTACGGGCGGCTCGTTCTGCTGGGCGAGCAGGCGCTCCTGATGCGCGTACTGCGCACGGCCCTGCGCCATCCACTGTTCGCCATCGGCAGACTCGGCAAAGGCCCGCAATGTGCGGTCCAAGGCGTCCGGCGAATGCGCGGACGCCAACAGGGCGTCCACCCAACGGTCACCCGATGAGCCGACACGAGACGGTGCCTGTGCATGCCGGGGAGCCGCGAGTCCGTCGTTGTCCGGCCGTTCCACCGCGCCGCCGTCGGTCCTGCTCAAGGCGCGCTGCAACCACGTGCGTTCCGGCATCGGATTGCGTTCTTCGGTGTTGTGCGGGCTGTCCGGCACCGGTGGCCGGATGCGCTGGAGGTCCTGGATGTTGTTTGTGGGCTTGAGCGCGCCCTCGTACTCCCTGTCTTCGCGGTGGGTATCCGCGCGTAAGCCCGGCATCGTCCGATGCAGTCCCGCCTGATTCAGCCCCGTCCAGACGAAATCCACGCAACTGTTGTGCATGCCGTTGTAGCGGAGGTTGAAGTGGTCCTGCTTTCCGTCGACCCCTGCCTCACCGAAAGCATGGAGTTTCTGGTACTGCTCCGCGGTGATTTCCAGTGTCCGGGTGTAGAGGGGTTTTTTGTAATACAAAAATTCATCGCGAACTACGTTGCCCGGTCCATTCATCTCACTTTTGAGCGGCGAGAACCCGTATCCGTTGGCTTCGCTCCCATTACTCACGCTGTAGTACATATGGCCAGCGACTGAAGGTTCGCCTTCTTGAATGGAGGTACCCGGCGCCGCCACATAGACCGTCAGCGTATAGACCGGTCTTATCTCTTCCGGCAGATGCACGCGCGGCGACCGCAGAGCCTGCCCCCACCCGGTATGGTCCAATGTGTCACGAGGGCGGGCCAGATGCCTCTGCTCTTGTCTTTCATCCATCATTCAATTCCCTTCACGTGGTAATGCGACACCATCAACTCGTAACGCAAGCCGTGCAGCGGCGGATGGGAGGCCAGGCTCTCGACCTCCAATTCATACCGGCCCGGCGTTGGCGGCACGATGCGGGCGAACTGATGGATGTAATAGACCTTGCCGTCCTGCCAGTGACCGACTGCCATCATTTCGCTACCGTCTTGCGAGGCTGCGTCGTGATGAATGAACACCTCGGATTCCTGCGGGACATAGAAAAATTGCATGGCTTCCACAATGCTCTGAAGTTCATGCAGTACCACCGGCACGCGCTGGCCGTCCGCCAGCCGCCAGACCCGCAGCCGCACCGGAATGGGTTCATGGCGCAGGTATCGCATCACTTGACGTGCGGCTTGGAATTCCGCGTCGTCCTTTGATGGTGTTTTCACCGCCCGGAACCCGATGAACACCGGCCGCAGCCGGCCATCGTCCCAGGCCGCCGGCAGTTCGAACGCCACCTTCACCCGGCTGCCCGCCTGGTCGATGGCGAACGGAACCACCACCGGGAACGTCGGCTTGTCCTGCCGCGACGCGCCGGAGAGGCCGCAGGCCGTCATCAATGCGACCAGACATAGGCCGAGAGACAGCTTGCGGACCAGATGCCCTCTACCGCGCCGGCGCTCCTGTCTTCTTTCATCCATCACCAAATCCCCTTCACGTGGTAGTGCGACACCATCAACTCGTAACGCAAGCCGTGCAGCGGCGGATGGGAGGCCAGGCTCTCGACCTCCAATTCATACCGGCCCGGCGTTGGCGGCACGATGCGGGCGAACTGATGGATGTAGTAGATCTTGCCTTCCTGCCAGTAACCGGCCGATTCCATTTCCTCGGCGTCGTCAGTTGTTGCGTAGTGATGCGTCAGGATTTCGGACTCCTGTGGGACATAGAACGACCTGTCCGCTTCCACAATCCGTTGCAACTCATGCAACACCACCGGCACGCGCCGGCCGCCCTCCAACCGCCAGACCCGCAGCCGCACCGGAATGGGCTCTCGGTCCAGGTATCTCATCACCTGGCGCGCGGCCTGGAATTCCGCGTCGTCGCCTCCTTTCTTGTCCACCGCACGGAACCCGATGAATACCGGTCGCAGCCGGCCATCGTCCCAGGCCGCCGGCAGTTCGAACGCCACCTTCACCCGGCTGCCCGCCTGGTCAATGGCGAACGGAACCACCACCGGGAACGCGGGTTTGATCGCATGCGTGGAAGTCGACGTACCGCAGCCCGCCAGGAAGACAAGCCACACCACAGCCGCGCCCCGTAGTCCTTTCATCAACATCTGGATACTCAAGGTTCTCTCTTCCCTTCCTTCACTGGGCCCTCGATCGGCAAGCCGTTGGCAAATTTCATGCGTTCACGCCGGATGTCGGAAGGCATGCGTGCGCATACTTCGGAGAACAACCGGAACAGGCACCGACAGATATAGGAAAACATTGCGATCAACAATGCTGATCGCTTCAGAGTTAGTCGTCTGACTGAGAGGAAATGCGGAGGTTGTCCGCCGGACATCCCGGACTCGCGGGTTCGTCGAGGCCGCGACACTGGGATCAGATCATGGGCCGCAGTGAAAGCATGTTCGGACGTGCGGCCAGTTTCGCGTGACGATCCCGACATTCACGGCGCGTCGCCGAATCGCGCGAGTCTCCGGTTTCTTTCGGCGATTCAGCGCCCGAAAAGAACTTCCAGATCCATCTCGTCTAGAAGGCGCCACTGCCCTGCCGGCAGGTCGTGCAGGGCGAGTCCACCAATGCGGCCGCGATGCAGGGTTTCGACGTGGTTGCCGACGGCGGCGAACATGCGGCGGACCTGGTGGTAGCGGCCTTCGGTCAGGGTCAGGCGGGCGTGGCGCGGGCCAATCACTTCCAGCGTGGCCGGGGCCAGCGGCGTGGTTTCGGATTCCAGCATCAGCTCGCCGCTGGCGAACAGGGCCGCCTCGTCGCCGCGCAGGTCGTGGGCCAGCGTGGCCTCGTAGACCTTGGGGAGGTTCGATTTCGGCGAGATGATCCGGTGCAGCAGGGCACCGTCGTCGGTCATCAGCAGCAGGCCGGAAGTGTCGCGGTCCAGCCGCCCCACCGAGGACAGCACCGGCGAACGCAGGCGGAAGCGCGGCGGCAGCAGGTCGTAGATCAGGCGTCCGGCGTCCTTGGTGGAACAGGTGTAGCCCATCGGCTTGTGCAGCATCAGCGCCAGGCCCGGCGCGGGATCCAGGGGTTCGCCATCGACGCGGATGTTGTCGTGGTCGACCGGATCGTCGGCATACAGCACCTCGCCCGCGCCATCGGTGATGCGGCCTTCGCGGAACATCAGCGCGACCTGCTTGCGGCTGCCGTAGCCGAGGTTGGCGATGTGCTTGACGATCTTCATTTTCGGCCCGCCTTCACCGCCTCGATTACCTTGAAGCCTCCCCGTTCGGCGACCGTGCGGACCTGTGCGAAGCCGGTGCCCAGCGCCGACTCGTACGGCAGATGGCGATTGGCGACCAGCCACAACCGGCCACGCGGCTTCAGCGCGCTTGCCGCCACTTCGATGAAACGTCGGCCGATGTCGGGGCGGTCCCCCCGACCCTGCGCATGGAAAGGCGGATTCATGACGATGAAGTCGTACTGTCCGGACACGCCCTCGGTCACGTCGTGCCAATGGAATGACAACGCGGCGGAAGTTTCCCGCAGGTTCTCGCGTGCCAGCGCCAGCGCGCGCGCTTCGGCCTCGTACAGATCCAATGCGGTGACATTCGGACAGCGGCTCAGCACCTCCGACGAGAGATAGCCGTAGCCCGCGCCAAGATCCGCCCCCCGTCCCGCCAGGTCCGTCGGCAGGTGCGCGACAAGCAACGCGGAAGCGGCATCGACGCGATCCCATGCGAACACGCCGGGACGACTGACGAAGCGCCCTTCCAGGATGGGACGCGGTGCATCCAGCCGCAGCCATTCGGCCACCAGCGCTTCATCGCGTGCGGGCGCATGCGTCCAGAACACCCGGCAGTGATATTTGCTGAGCGTCCCGGACAGCGGTGCGATGCGCTTGAGATCGCCCTCGCCCGCCTTGGCGCCCTCGTCGTTCGGCATGCTCGCCACGATCACACCGCCCGGCGCGGCCAGCGACAGCGCCTTCGCGAACAGGGCGCGCGCTTCCTCGCGCTGGCGCGGCGGCAGCACCAGCACCACGGCATAGCCTTCGGCGGGCACGCGGGACGATGCCTCCTCGACCACCTCCAGGCCCGCACGCATCAAACCATCCGCGGCGGGCTTGAAGCTCTGTTCGCAGACGAGCGTGTCCAGCGGGAATTGCCGCAGGGCCCAGCCGTCGCGGGCGCGCAGGAACAACACGGGTCCTTCCGGCCAACGGAGATCGCCCTGCTGGAAGGGCAACAGCAACGCATCGAGTGCGGGATCGGAATGGGCGTGGGACACGTCGGGGTCATCAAGGCGAAACGAACGCGGCGATTCTACCCGCGCTCGCGGCCATCGCCGACGTGACCATCGGCGTGGTCGGTCGCACCGCCGGTCGAACGGAAGAAAATCGAAGTTAAAAAAGTGTTGCATCTTCAAAACAACCCGAGTATCGTGCGCGGCCTTCGCCCTCGTGGCTGTTTTTTCACCGAACCGATTTCCATGACCCGCCTTTCCGCCAACGCGATTCTGTTTGCCCTGTGGCCTTGCCACGGCGCGGATGCGTGCGCCCTGCTGCGCGGCGTCGAAGGCATGCGGTATCTGGACCCCTAATCACGGCTGACTCCCTGGGAGATCGGCCACCCCGATCTCCCGAGGCACGCGAACGCCCTCGGGTCGCAAGTCCCGGGGGCGTTTTGTTTCTGGCGTTCGCGGAGGATGCGCATGCATCGAGCAGGTTTCGTTCCATCCAACAGGGAACCCCCTGGTTTCCGCCCTGGAGCATCCGGGTAGCGCGTCCGCGCGCCCCGAGGCAGGGGCGCGGCTGCAACCGGCGCATGTGCGCTGCGTGGTGATGCTCCGACGCGAGCGGCGTTCGGATGGAACAACGAAATGGGCGCCATGCGCCCGCACGGATTGCCGGTTGGCGACAGCCGGCAATGCGGAACATCTTCGAACACGTCTCAGCGGTACGGGTTTGTATCCCGTCCGGTGCGCGCGGCTTTGCCGTGGCGTATGCCGAGGCGTGGGAACGGATGTTCCTTTTGACGATGGCCGAGGGGTCAGGCATCGGCGGCGACGCCAACTACACCGGTTCGATTCCGGTACGTCACCACTGGATAGCTCAGTCGGGTAGAGCATCGGTTCTTTGATACCGAGAGTCGCGGGTTCAACTCCCGCTCCAAGACATGGCCTTTCACGTCATGACATCGGGACGCAAGTCCCTTCCAGGAAACGCCCGGTGCGGCGCGCCGATCCATGCAAGGGAATGCGTGGAGACGCACGACGCAGCGGATCCGGTGCCGGAACCGCGCCCTGGCGGCGGACGTTCCCCATCGTTGGCAGGCGGCAGGATGCCGCTTGCACATCGGTGACGGAATCTCCGCCGGCAGCGCCGGATTCCCGCCCCGGTTGCGTCCACGGGCGTTTCCGCCTTTTTCCGATGACGCCGCATCGCGCGGTGCCATCAACCCTTCGGCACGGCAACCGTTCCCCCGTGCGGAAACAGTCATCCGGGAACGGACCACCAGAGCCAACAACCACATAAGGAGACATGTGCCATGTTCTGGACCAAGAAGGTCGTGATCGGTGACGGCGAGCGCGGCCTGGTGTATCGCAACCGTCAGCTCGAGCGTGTGCTCGAGCCGGGCGTCCACAAGTTCCTCGACCTGCGCGGCGAACTGGGCATCACCGTGCACGCCATCGCGCGGCCGGAGTACGCCGGCAACGACACCGACGTGCTGATCGCGCGCATGGACATGCTGGCGCCGTACTTCACCCTGGCCGACATCGGCGAGCAGGAAGTCGGCCTGGTGTCGAAGAACGGCAAGCTGGAAGACGTGATCCTGCCGGGCGGCCGCAAGCTGTACTGGAAGGGCCTGGTGCGGGTGGAGGTGCGCAACGTCGCGCTGGACGGCCTGCCGGAAGTCGACGCCGCCGTGGCCCGTCGCCTGCGCCAGCTCGGCGCATTGTCGAAGGTGGCCGTGGTCGCCGACGTGCCGGCCGAGTTCACCGGCCTGGTGTTCATCGACGGCAAGCTGTCGAAGACGCTGGCGCCGGGCGCCTACGCCTTCTGGAATTTCCAGAAGAACGTGGTCGTGGACATCGTCGACTTGCGCGTGCAGGCGGTCGAGGTTTCGGGCCAGGAACTGCTGACCCGCGACAAGGTGTCCCTGCGCGTGAACCTGGCCGCGAGCACCCGCGTCGTCGACGTGGTGGCCGCGCGCACCAAGGTGGCCAAGATCGGCGAACACGTCTACCGCGAACTGCAGTACGGCCTGCGCAAGGCGGTTTCCGCCAAGACGCTGGACGAACTGCTGGGCGACAAGGCATCGCTGGACGCCGACATCTTCGCCCACGTGCGCGGCCAGATGAACGGGCTGGGTATCGAGGTGCTCGGCGTGGGTGTCAAGGATGTGATCCTGCCGGGCGAGATGAAGGACATCCTCAACAGCGTGGTGCAGGCCGAGAAGTCGGCCCAGGCCAACGTGATCCGCCGCCGCGAGGAGGCGAACGCAACCCGTTCGCTGCTCAACACGGCCAAGCTGATCGAGGACAGTCCGGTGTTGATGCGCCTCAAGGAACTCGAGGCGTTGGAAAAGATCACGGAGAAGATCGACAAGCTGACCGTGTTCGGCGGCCTGGACGGCGTCATGAAGCAGCTGGTCAGCTTGAAGCAGTAGCGATACTCCCGTTCCCGCATCCGCGGGGCGGGCTTCGGCCCCCTCCCCGTTCACGGGGGAGGGCTGGGGTGGGGGCACGCCGGATTCGGTGATCTCCCGGTTCGCCAGGCAAGCATCGAACGTTGCAGGGCTTGGCGAACCGGAGCGAAAAGGGCTTCGTTTGCCCCCATCCCGACCTTCCCCCGCACGCGGGGGAAGGGGCTTTCATCCTTTTCCATGCATGGGAAAGAACGGCACCATCGGCGCCCTTCCCCGCAAGCAGGAGAAGGGGCTTTTCATTGCATCGCTCCTTTCCGTACTTGGAGAGAAGGGCTAGTCCCCTTCCCTTCACGGGAAAGGGCGTTTCATTCTTCAAGGAAGAGATCATGAATACTTCAAACTTCGAATTGCTGCACGCCGAGGGCAGCACCACGCCGATCAAGGGCTGGGTGCGCGGCGTGCCGCTGGAAGCCGAGGCGCACGCGCAGTTGCGCAATATCGCGTCCATCCCGTTCGTCGGGCCGTGGGTGGCGGTGATGCCGGACGTGCACCTGGGCAAGGGCGCGACCGTGGGTTCGGTCATCCCGACCCGCGGGGCGATCATCCCGGCGGCGGTCGGCGTGGACATCGGCTGCGGCATGGCCGCGGTGCGGACCACGCTGCGTGCCAGCGACCTGCCCGACAGCCTGGCGCAGTTGCGCGGCTCCATCGAGCGCAGCGTGCCGGTCGGCAACGGGCGGGGCGGCGAACACCACCGCCTGCCGGACAGCATCGCCACCCGCGTGGCGGAGTCCGGCCTGGCCCAGCGTCTGGACGTGATCAAGCAGAAGCACCGCAGGATCCGCACTGACAAGCTCGACAACCAGTTGGGCACCCTGGGGGGCGGCAACCACTTCATCGAAATCTGCCTCGACGAGGCGGACGCGGTGTGGGTGATGCTGCACAGTGGCTCGCGTGGCACCGGCAACCTCATCGGCACCTACTTCATCGAGCGTGCCCGCGAGGCGCTGGCGCACCGCGTGCTCGGCTTCCATCTGCCGGACAAGGATCTGGCCTTCTTCATGCAAGGCGAGCCGTTGTTCGACGACTATGTGGAAGCGGTGTCGTGGGCGCAGGACTACGCGCGTCACAACCGCGAGGCGATGATGGTGCGGGTGTTGGCGGAAATGCGCCACCGCCTGCCGAAGTTCCAGCTGGAGAAGCTGGCGGTGAACTGCCACCACAACTACGTGCAGAAGGAGACGCACGGCGGGCAGGAACTGCTGGTGACCCGAAAGGGCGCCGTCAGCGCGCGTGAAGGCGAACTGGGCATCATCCCGGGCAGCATGGGCACGCGCAGCTACATCGTGCGTGGCAAGGGCAACACGGACAGTTTCCACAGCTGCAGCCACGGTGCCGGCCGCGTCATGAGCCGTACCGCCGCGCGCCAGCGGATCACGCTGGCACAACACCGCGAGGCGACCGCCCACGTCGAGTGCCGAAAGGACGAGGGCGTCATCGACGAATCGCCGGCCGCCTACAAGTCCATCGACGCGGTGATGGCGGCGCAGACCGATCTGGTCGAGGTGGTCCACACCCTGCGCCAGGTGGTCTGCATCAAGGGGTGAGCTCCGGCTCGCCCCTTTTTTTGGCCGTCCAGCCGCGCCTTCGCGGGCTCTTCGCATTCTCCGAACATCGGCTTGATCGGCTCCGAACGTTTCGCCTGCCATGCTCGGGATTCTCCCAGCACAGCGAGGTGAAGGCCATGCGAGCCATGTTCGTCGGCGGTGTCATCGACAACAAGGAAATGGACATGGACGAGGGGCGTCCGCCGGTCCACTACCCGGAAAACACCGGCGCGGGCCAGCCGCGCTACCGGCTCCAATACGTTGGCCAGCGCGACGATGGCAGCATCGGGTTCGCGGTTTATGGCGCACCGGATCTGGCCGACGACGAGATCGCCCGGATCATCGAGGAACGCGCCTATGCGCGCCGGTTCGACGCGCAGCCGATCAAGCCGCCCGAACTCTCGGGCGTCGATCACGACGGCGGCACGCTCCACTAGTGCCGCGCATCCGGATCAGTTCTGCAGTTCGCGCAGGGTGACCGAGGGTGGCGCGTCGAGTACGCGCCGGGTCGCGAACATGCCGGCCGCCAGCGCGGCCAGCAGGCCGATGCCTCCCCCCGCCGCGGCCAGTTGCCAGTTGGTGCGCCAGGGCAGCTCGAACACCTGGGTGGCGATGACGCCGGCCAGCACCGAGGCCGCGATGGCCGCGACCAGTCCCGACAGCAGGCCGATGGCGGCGAATTCGGACGCCTGCGCCAGCCTCAGCTGGCGGCGGCTGCCGCCGAGCACCCGCATCACCCCGCCTTCCAGCAGACGCTCGTCCTGGCTGGCGCTGATCGCCGCCAGCAGCACCAGCACGCCCGCGGCCAGCGAGAACCAGAACACCACCTGCACCACCGTCGAGACCTGATCGGCGGTGCTGCGGACCTGCTTGAGCACGGCATCGACATCAATCACCGACAGGTTCGGGAATGCCGTGACCAGGTCGCGGGTGAAACGCGTCCGCACCGGTGGCACGCTGACCGCGGTGATGTAGCTGGCCGAATAGCCATCCAGCGAACGCGGCGACGCGAGCACGAAGAAGTTGGGCCGGAAGCTTTCCCAGTCCACGCTGCGCAGGCTGGTGATGCGTCCCTCGAAGCTTTGCCCGGCGATATCGAAGGTGGCCCGGTCGCCGATCTTCCAACCCAGCGATTCGGCGAAGTCCTCCTCCACCGAAAGTTCCGGCGAGGCCGGCACACCGGTCCAGAACTTGCCGGCCGTCACCACGTTGTCGTCGCGCAACCGATCGGCCACCGACAGGTTGAATTCGCGATCGGCACGCCGACGGGTGCGCTCGTCGGCTTCGGCATAGTCGTCGCCGCTGGCGGGCTTGCCGTTGAGCGCGGTCAGTCTGCCGCGGATCATCGGGTACAGCGTGGTCTCGCCCAGTCCCTGCGCGCGCAGGAAATCCCGCACCGGCGCAACCTGATCCTGCTGCACGTTGATGATGAAACGGTTGGGCGCATCCGCCGCCAGCGCCATCTGCCAGCGATCCAGCAGGTCGGTGCGCACGAAGGTCAGCAGCAGCAGCGCCATCAGGCCCAGGCCGAGCGCGGAGATCTGGGCGATGCTGGTGCCCGCGCGCCGGCTGACGTTGGCCAGGCCATAGCGCAGGCTGCCGCGCAGGCGTCCGCGGACCCGCCGCACGACCAGGATCAGCGTCCACGCCAGCACGGCGAGGACCGCCAGCGTGGCGAGGATGCCCAGCAGCATGGCGGTGCCCAGCGTGGCCGAACCGGCCTTCCACCACAGCAGCGCGCCCAGTCCGATGAAACCGGCCAGCGCCACCAGCCACGCGCTGGGTTCGGTCGGATCCAGATCCCGCCGCAGCACCCGCAACGCCGGCACCCGCCGCAGCGCCAGCACCGGCGGCGCGCCGAAAGCCAGCAGCACGATCAATCCGACGCCGTAGCCCTGCCAGGCCGGCAGCAGACCCGCCGGCGGTATCGATATCTCCAGCGTGCGCTCCAGCCAATCGCCGATCGCCCATTGCAGGCCGAAGGCGATCGCCACGCCGACCGTGCAGGCAATCAATCCCAGCAGCAGCAGTTCGCCCACGTGCACGCCGACCAGCGTGCGCTGGCTGGCGCCGAGGCAGCGCATCACTGCCGTGCCAGACAGATGCCGCTCGCTGTGGCGGCGCGCGGCCATCGCCACGGCGACCGCGGCCAGCACCACCGATACCAGCGCGGCCAGGCCGAGGAAGCGGCCGGCGCGATCCAGCGCGGAGCGGATCTCCGGCCGCGCATCCTGGATGGTTTCCAGCCGCTGTCCGCGCGCCAGTTGGGTGCGTGCGGCGGCGGTGAAGCGTTCGACGCCGCCGGCATCGCCCGCCACCACCAGCCGGTAGCGGATGCGGCTGCCTTCCTGCACCAGCCCGGTCGCCTGCACGTCGGCGATGTTGAGGAACACCCGCGGCGCGACGTTGAAGTAGTCGAGCGCGGCGTCCGGTTCCTGCACCACCCGGGCGGCCAGCCGCAGCTGGATGTTGCCGATGCCAATCAAATCGCCTTCGCGGGCACCGAGGGTGTCGGCGCCCGCCTGGGTCATCCACAAGGTGCCGGGCGCGGGAATGCCGCGCGCATCGTGTTCGCCCTGCGCATCGATGATGCGGAAGCTGCCACGCAGCGGGAAACCTTCGCCGAGCGCACGCAGCTCGCCCAGCTTCAGATCCTCGCCGGCACGGATCATGCTCTGGAATTCCAGCGTCTCGGTCATCCGCAGGCCCGCGCCGCGCGCGGCGCTGCGCAGTTCCTCGCTGATCGGCGCGTCGCCGCGCACCACCGCATCGCCGCCCAGCAACCGGTTGGCCTCGATGGTCAAGGCCCGTTCGGCGCGATCGGTGACGAAGCCCACCGCGGTCACCGCCACCACCGCCAGCACCAGCGCTGCGAACAGGATGCGGATATCGCCCGCGGCCAGATCCCGACGCAATTGGCGCCAGGCCATCTTCAACGTTCTCATGCGGCGCTGTCCGCGATCAGTCGGCCGCTGTCGAGCCGCAGGTGGCGGCCGCAGCGCGCGGCGAGATGATCGTCATGGGTGACCAGCACCAGCGTGGTGCCGGCTTCCGCATTCAGTGCGAACAACAGTTCGATGATCGCCTGCCCGGTATGGGTATCCAGGTTGCCGGTGGGTTCGTCGGCGAACAGCAGCGACGGCCGGGTGACGAACGCGCGCGCCAGCGCCACGCGCTGCTGCTCGCCGCCGGAAAGCTGGCGCGGGTAGTGGCCCAGGCGCTGGCCCAGCCCGACCTTCTCCAGAATCTGCCGCGCGGAAGCCTCGACGTCGGCATCGCCGCGCAGTTCCAGCGGCAGCATCACGTTTTCCAGGGCGGTCAGCGACGGCAGCAACTGGAAACTCTGGAACACGAAGCCCACCTTCTCGCCGCGCACCCGCGCGCGACCGTCCTCGTCCAGCGACGACAGCGGTTCACCTTCCAGCACCACGGTGCCGCCCGAGGGCGTATCCAGGCCCGCCAGCAGCGACAGCAGCGTGCTCTTGCCCGAACCCGAAGCGCCGACGATCGCGACCGTGGCGCCGCGCGGAACGCGGAAACCCACCTCCTCCAGGATGGTCAGATCGCCGCCGGGCAACGCGACGCGCTTGCCCAGCCCGCTTACCTGAAGCGCGTCTGTCACGGGAGTACGGGGTGCGGTGGAATCGGCCATGATCATCTCTATGCTGATGCCCCTCCATCATTGGGAGCATGGATTAAATGTTCTTTAAGAACATCCGGTATGGGGCCGCCCGGACCCGCCTGCAATGTGCCATGAGTACCGCCCTGCTGCTATTGGCGTCGTTGTTGGCGCTGCCGCTGGCCGCGCAGGCGCCGGCCGCCGCCGCGCCGCGCACCGTCCTGGTGATGGGCGATTCGCTTTCCGCCGCCTATGGCCTGTCCGCCGCGCAGGGCTGGGTCGCGCTCACCGCCGAGCAGGTCAAGCGCACCCGCCCGGGTTGGCGGGTGGTCAACGCCAGCATCAGCGGCGAGACCACCGCCGGCGGCGCCTCGCGCATCGCCGCCGAGCTGCAGCGCCATCGCCCGGCGATCGTGGTGATCGAACTGGGCGCCAATGACGGCCTGCGCGGCCTGTCGCTGGCGCAGACCCGCGCCAACCTGGACAGGATGATCCAGGCGGCACGCAAGTCCGGCGCGCGGGTGATGCTGATCGGCATGCGCATCCCACCCAATTACGGCCCCGACTACACGCGCGGTTTCGAAGCCAACTTCAAGGCGCTGGCCGACCAGTACAAGCTGCCGCTGCTGCCGTTCCTGCTGGAACCCGTCGCCCGCGACCGCGCCAACTTCCAGGCCGACAACCTGCACCCGGTGGCGACGGCGCAGCCGAAAATCCGCGACCACGTCTGGTCGGTGCTGGCCCCCCTGCTGAAGTGACGATGCCGGGGGCCGGCGGCGGTGTAGGTTTTTTCCTACAGCACGTAGCGGGATCCGCTGAATGTGCAATGCCTCGCCTCCGGGCAGGCTATGCAACCGCGCAGGAACGCGCGTTTGCTGGTTTCCGGAGGTTCCGATGCCCCGTCTTCTGTTCACCATCGCCGCCGCCAACGACGGCTGGCAGCTCTACGAGGGCGAGCATGGCCGTTCCCGGTTCGAGACCCTGAATGACGCCCGCGACAGCGCCCGGCTGCTGGCCGAGACCCTGTACGAACATCACGGCATCCCGACCGCGGTGGTGATGGACATGGCCGGCCGCGAGGCCGTGGTCGTGTCCCGCCACGGCTGAGTCCGCCTACCGGGCGCGGGAAGCGGCCCCTCTCCCGCTTTCCGCGCCCGGCACACGCAGGTCAGTCCAGCGCCGGCAACCACACGCAGACCCGCAGCCCCGGCGCGTGATCCTCCAGTCGAATCTGGCCGCGATGCCGGTGGACCACCGCCCGCACCAGGCTCAGGCCCAGGCCGCTGCCGGGCGAACCGCGATGTTTCTCCAGGCGGTAGAAGCGATCGAACACGCGCTCGCGCTCCTCCTCCGGAATGCCGCCGCCGCGGTCGGCGATCCCGATGCGCACACCGGCGCCGTCCCGCCGCAACGACACCTCGATCCGGCTGTCGCCGGGTGAGTACTTCACCGCGTTGTCGAGCAGATTGATCAGCATCTGGAACAGCTGATCCGCGTCGCCGCGCGCTCGCGCGGGCTCCAGCGACGCCAGCAGCGCGATGCCGCGCTCGGCGGCGATGGGTTCGTACAGTTCGATCGCATCGCGTACCAGCGGCTCCAGCAGGATCTCCGGATCCGCGTCCGCGGGCGGTTGCGCTTCCAGCCGCGCCAGCCGCAACAGCGCGCTGGAGGATTGCAGCAGCTGGTCGACCTCGGCGATCGCCGGTTCCAGGCTGGCGCGCGGAATGCCCGCATCGCCGCGCAGGTGTTCCAGCCGACCGCGCAGCCGGGTCAACGGCGTGCGCAGATCGTGGGCGATGTGATCGGTGGCTTCGCGCACGCCCGACAGCAGCGCCTCGATGCGGTCCAGCATCCGGTTGAAGCGCAGCGCCAGCAGTTCGAAGGCGTCGCCGCTGCCGTCCAGCGGCACCCGGCTGGCGAGCGCGCCCTCGCCCACCTGCGCCACCGTTTCCTCCAGTCGCCGCAGGCGCCACGATACCCAGCGCGCGATCAGCCCGCCCAGCAGCAGGCCCAGCGCCACCGCCAGCAGCGCCGCCATCATCGCCGCGCGCACGCTCATCGCCAGGAATCCCGACTCCGACCGCAATCGCAGACCGGTGATCAAGACCAGCCCATGGCCGAGGGGACGCTGGTAGAGCAGTTGCGGCAGGGCGGCCGGTTCGGTTCCGGCCCGGCGACGGATCCAGCGTTCGTGATCACCGCGCGGCGGATGGTCCAGGTTGCCGGCCAACCGCTCGCCTGATGCAATCCGGACCACCGCGTAAAGCGCATCCGGATCATCCGGTTGCGCCAGCCGCTGCGCCACTTCGGCCAGCAATGCGGACGGGCCGCCGTGGCGATAGAGATCGGTTAAGCCCTCCGCATCGGTGTGGATGACCTCGCGCGCGTCCTGGTACAACAGCGACGAAACGGTGAAATAGGCGAACCCGCCCAGCACGGCGAAGGCCAGCAGGAAGGCGACGCCCACCAGTGCCGCCAGCCGTGTGGTGGTCGAGAACCGGGGTGCCTTCATGCGTGCTCAGGCGGACAGCCGATAGCCGGCGCCGCGCACGGTATGCAGCAGCGGCGGCATGCCTTCGCGCTCGCCGTCGCGATCGATCTTCTGCCGCAGCCGGCTGATGTGGACGTCGATGACGTTGGTCTGCGGATCGAAGTGATAGTCCCAGACCGCTTCCAGCAGCATGGTGCGGGTCACCACCTTGCCGGCGTGGCGCATCAGGTATTCGAGCAGGCGGAACTCGCGCGGCTGCAGTTCGATCCGGCGTCCATCGCGCATGGCGGCGCGGCCCAGCAGATCCAGTTCCAGATCCCCCACCTTCAGCGTGGTAGCCGGCGCGTCGCTGGTCGCGCCACGGCGCAACACGCTCTCCACCCGTGCGCTCAGCTCGGCATAGGCGAACGGCTTGGCGAGGTAATCGTCGGCACCGGCGCGCAGTCCCTCGACGCGATGATCGACATCGGCCAGCGCGGTGAGCAGGATGACCGGCGTGGTGTTGCCCGCGCCGCGCAGCGTGCGCAGGATCGCCATGCCGTCCAGGCCGGGCAGCATGCGATCGACGATCAGTACGTCGTAGTTTCCCGTGCTGGCCAGGAACAGCCCGTCGCGTCCGTTGTCGGCGCGGTCGAGCGCATGACCGTCCTCCTTCATCGCCTTGCCGATGAAGCTGGCGGTTTGGGCATCGTCCTCGATCAGCAGAACGCGCATCGGGCCTCCGGTTCGCGGCGGCATGGTACTGCCGCCGGCATCGGCCGGCGGCAGTCGGGAGGGAGGGCGTTCAGCCGCGGTGCGGTCAGTGTTTGGCGGCCTCCACGGGCTTGGCGGTGGACTTGGCCGCCCACTGCTCGCAGTGGCCGACCTTGCTGCGCTTCAGGCATTCGCGCTTGTCCGGCTTGGCCGCGTGGTCGGCGCGCTGGGTCGCGGCGGCAGCCGGCTTCGGGGTGCCGGCGGATTGGGCCGCGGGCGTGGCGGCGAACGCGCTGGCGGCGGCCAGCGACAGGCCGAGGGCGAGCAGGGAGGTACGCAGATTCATGTCGTTGCTCCGGTTGGAAAGGTCGGGGTCGTGCCGGTGGGAGGACAGCTCCCATCGCCCGGACAGGCTGCGCCCCGCCGCCTCACCGGCGCCTTTCCCGGACATGAATTCTTTTTAATGTGGTCCTTGCCGCCGGGACCGCCTCAACCGGCGATGCCGGACAGCTGCCGCAGCGCCTGTTCGAACACTTCCACCGGCTGGCCGCCCTGGATCAGGTGGCGATCGTTGAACACCACCGACGGCACCGCGTTGATGCCATGTTCCTGGTACAGCCGCTCGCGCGCCCGCACCGCCTCGACGTACTCGTCCGAGGCAAGGATCGCCCGCGCACGCCCGCCGTCCAGACCGACCGATTCGGCCAGCGGCACCAGCACGTCCGGCGAGGACACGTCCTGGCCTTCGCTGAAATACGCGCGCAGCAGCGCGTGCTTGAGCGCGCGCTGCCTGTCCGGATGTTCCTGCTCGGCCCAGTGCAGCAGGCGATGGGCGTCGAAGGTATTGACGATGCGGCGACGGCGATCCATGTCGAAAGTGAAACCCAGCGAAGCACCCCGCTCGCGGATGGCCTCGCTGTTGCTGCGCGCCTGTTCGGCGCTCATGCCGTACTTGCGGGTCAGGTGTTCGACGACGTCCTCGCCGCCAGCCTGCATCTGCGGATTGAGCTCGAACGGCTGGAAATGCAGTTCCACCTGCAGGTCACCACCCACGCGGGCGATGGCCTGCTCCAGCGATTGCAGCCCGATCGCGCACCACGGACACACCACGTCGGAAACGAAATCGATCTTGACCGGCTGGCTCATGCGAATCTCTCCTGGGAAAAGGCGAACGCCGGCGCGGATGCGCCGGCGACGATAGGGCGAAGAAACCGGATCAGACCGGCGTCGGATTGCGATACTTGAAGCCGGCCTGGTGCCAGTAGGGATAAGGCTTGGTGACGGCGCTCGCCGCGTCCAAGCGCGCGACCTGCTCGGCGCTCAGGTTCCAGCCGACCGCACCCAGGTTCTGCTTCAACTGTTCTTCGTTGCGCGCGCCCACCACGATGGTGGAAACGGTCGGGCGCTGGAGCAGCCAGTTCAGGGCGATCTGCGGGAGGGTCTTGCCGGTCTCGGCGGCGATTTCATCCAGCGCGTCGATCACCCGGAACAGATGTTCCTGATCCACCGGCGGACCGGAATCGACGCTGGTCTGCGATTGCAGGCGGCTGGTTTCCGGCAGCGGCTGGCCGCGACGGATCTTGCCGGTCAGGCGCCCCCATCCGAGCGGACTCCAGACCACCGCGCCCACGCCCTGATCGACCGCCAGCGGCATCAGTTCCCACTCGTAGTCGCGTCCGACCAGCGAGTAATACGCCTGGTGGGCGACATAGCGCGACCAGCCGTAGCGATCGGCCACCGCCAGCGACTTCATCAGGTGCCAGCCGGAGAAGTTGGATACGCCGAGATAACGGATCTTGCCGGCCCGCACCAGATCGTCAAGCGTGGACAGCACTTCCTCGACCGGCGTGCGCGCATCGAAACCATGCAGCTGGAACAGGTCGATGTAGTCGGTGCCCAGGCGCTTGAGCGCGGCGTCGATGGCGTTGATCAGGTGGTAGCGGGAAGAGCCGACGCTGTTCTCGCCTTCATCGAAACGGAAGGTCGCCTTGGTGGAGAGAATCAGCGAATCGCGCGGCTTGCCCTTGATGGCCTCGCCGAGGATGGACTCGGCCGCGCCCTTGGAATAGACGTCGGCGCTGTCGAACATGTTCAGTCCGGCGTCCAGGCAGACGTCGATCAGCCGGCGCGCCTCGGCGACATCGGTCTGGCCCCACGAACTGAACAATGCGCCCTGGCCCCCGAAGGTGCCGGTGCCGAAGCTGAGGACGGGCACGCGGAAGCCGGATGCGCCCAGGTAGCGATATTCCATGGCGGAAAACTCATGCGGGGGAGGGTCCGTCATTTCACTCCTCCGCGCCGGAGCGGGCAAGCCGCGGGATGGAAAGCTTTGTTGCCTTCCATCCCGCGGATCCGACGGCTGACCGTCAGTAGGCGCTGGCGGTCGGGCGCACGATCACTTCGCTGACGTCCACGTCATCCGGTTGCTCGACGGCATAGGCGATCGCCCGCGCGATGGCCTCGGCCGGAATCGCAATCTTGCGGAATTCGTCCATGCCGGCCTTGGACGCCGGATCGGTGATGGTGTCGGCCAGTTCGCTGGTCGTCACGCCCGGGGAAATCACCGTGACCCGCAGATCCTGGTGTTCCTGGCGCAGGCCTTCGGAGATCGCCAGCACCGCGTACTTGGTGGCGCAATAGACCGCCGCGGTCGGATACACCGCATGGCCACCGATGGACGACACGTTGACGAACTGGCCACCGCCCTGCGCCTTCATGAGCGGCAGGCCGGCGGCGATGCCGTGCAGCACACCGCGGATGTTGACGTCGATCATGCGGTTCCATTCGTCGATCTTCAGCGCTTCCAGCGGCGACAGCGGCATCACCCCGGCGTTGTTGATGATCACGTCCACCCGGCCGAATTCGGCGCGGGCGTATTCGATGAACCCGCGCGTGTCTTCCAGGTCGGTGACGTCCAGCTTGCGATAAACGGCCTGGCCGCCCGCCCGGGTGATACCGGCGACCAGTTGTTCCAGGCGTTCGGTACGGCGTGCGCCGAGCACCACGCGGGCGCCGCGGCGCGCCAGTTCACGCGCGGCGGCTTCGCCGATGCCGCTGCTGGCGCCGGTGATGGCGATGACTTTTCCTTCGATTCCGGACATGGGGGATGGCCTCTGGTGACAGCCGGCGCGAGGTGCGCCAGCGGGAGGCGCAGTCTGGTGCCGTCGTTCCTCCGGCCGATATCCGGTTCCTCCATCATTCTTGCCTGATCCTGCCGCAGGCCCCACCGGGCCGTTTCGGCCTCCCCGGCCCGGGCGTAGACTCCATCGCCATGGAAACCTCCCCCATTTCCGCAAACCCTGCTTCGCCTTCCGGCCTGCCGCGGGCGTCCGGGCTCGACGCGCGGCTCGAGGAACGGCGCGTCGCCCTGGCCGCGGCGATTGAACGATTCGCCTGCGACGACGGCATCCACACCACCGCCATCGACAACCTGCGCTTTTCCCGGCTCAGCGCGCCCAGCGCGCCGATGGGCGGGTTGCAGGAACCTGCGCTGTGCCTGATCGCGCAGGGCAGCAAGCGGACCCTGCTGGGCGAGGAGGTCTATCACTACGACGCCACCCGCTACCTGCTGGCGTCGGTGGATCTGCCGATCACCGGGCAGGTCATCCAGGCCACGCCGGAGCAGCCCTATCTGTGCTTCGTGCTGAAACTTCCGCCGGCCGACATCGCCGCGCTGGTGACCCAGGCCGAGGAAGTGTCCGCGCCGCTGCCGCCGCCGTCGCGCGGCATCGCGGTCAGCCAGTGCGATCCGGAACTGCTGGACGCCGCGCTTAGGCTCGTGCGATTGCTGGAAACGCCGCGCGACATTCCGCTGCTGGCGCCGCTGATCCAGCGCGAGATCCACTATCGCCTGCTGCGCAGCGAGCAGGGCGGCATGCTGCGCCACATCGGCGTGGCCGAAAGCCAGGGCCATCGGGTGGCCCGCGCGATCGGCTGGCTGCGCCAGAATTTCCACCAGCCGCTGCGCATCGATCACATCGCCCGCCAGGTGCACATGAGTCCCTCGGCACTGCACCACCACTTCAAGGCGGTGACCGCGATGAGTCCCCTGCAATACCAGAAGCAGCTGCGTCTGCAGGAAGCCCGCCGCCTGCTGCTCACCGAGGTGGTGGACGCGGCGACCGCGGGGCACCGGGTCGGCTACGAAAGCCCGTCGCAGTTCAGCCGGGAGTACAGCCGCATGTTCGGCGCCCCGCCCCTGCGCGACGTGGAACGGCTGCGCACCAGCTGAATCCGGGCATCGGGTCGCTCGCCGTTCAACGACATGAACTTCGGGTGACGGACGGGCCTGAAAAGGCCGTACGCGCGTTGCCGCCCCCCGGTGGCCGGCGCAGAATCTGAGTCCCCTGATACTTATCCGGAGACCGGTCATGAAACGCGTATCCCTCCTGTCCGCCCTGGTGTTGGGCCTGGCGCTGAGCGGACCGCTGCTGGCCAAGTCCAGGACGGTCACCGATCCCGATACCCCGCGCGAACTGCCGACCGCCGATGCCGTCAGCGTCAACTGGACCGACCCCGCCCGGTTCACCGACATCCGCTACAGCGGCAACCGCTGGGAAGCCGTGCAGGGCAACTGGGTGGTGGATCTGGCGACCTACCTGCAGAAGCAGGCCGGCAAGCGGTTGGCTCCCGGCCAGCAGATGCACATCACCATCACCGACATCCGCCGCGCCGGCAGCTATGAGCCGGGCCGCGGGTTCGACATGGATCGCATCCGCATCATCAAGGACATCTACCCGCCGCGCATGACCCTCACGTTCGAGGTGAAGGACGCCAATGGCCAGGTGCTGGCCCAGGGCGAACGCAAGCTGGTCGACAGCGCCTTCATGATGAGCGGCGGCAACCTGATGGACACGGATCCGCTGCGCTACGAGAAGCGCATGCTCGACGACTGGCTGTATCGCGAGTTCCGCCGCGACGGCGCATGAAACATTGCGGGCAAGCAACTTGCCGGCGGGAACGGGAAAGGCGGCCAATGGCCGCCTTTCTTCATTCCGAGCCGCGTTCGCGCGCGGGGCGCGGTTCCGGTTCCAGCGGATAGACCGCGCGTATCCGGCAAATGCGCGAAGGATGCGCCCGCGCGCCCAGTCCGGTTTCCACCGTGCCCACCCGCGCCCACTCGTTGAGCACGGTCAGGTGATCGCCCGGATTGCCGCAGATCTGGCCGATGCCGACGCCGGAACGGAACTCGACCACTTGTGCGTCGTGCAATTCCGAACAACCACCTTCCAGTTCCACCTGATAGCCATGATGGCCGCCCGAGCGACGGGGCGAGACCTGCACCTGCACGCCCTTCGGAGTCTGGCTCCACGCTCGCAGATCACGGACGTTGAAACAGAAACTCGGCGAGCCGGTGAATCCGCGGCGGCGTTCCGCGCGCACCTCCACCGGCGCCAGCGAGGTGGCGCCGTCGCCGGCCGAGCGCCGCACCAGCGCCCCGCGCGCCAGCGCCGCGTACGCCTTGGCGTTCAGTGGCTGCACGGTCGCGACCGGACAGGTCCGTTCGCCCGCGCGGACGAACGACTTTCCATCGCCGCAGACCCACCCCTGCGCGCCGGCCAGGGTGACTTCGACGCCGGGGTCCGGCAGCGGGCAATCGGCGGCGAACCCGATGCGGTAGTTCCGCTTCGCCGAGGACAGCGCCAGCGTGCGCGCATCGGAGAACCAGGCTTCGTCCACGCGCCGCGCATCGACGCAATCCTGCGCGGGGGCCGGTTCGCGCGCCATCGCCGGGGCGGCCACGGCCAGGCAGAGCGCCATCCATCGTTTCATGCGTGCAATCCTCCTTGAATCCATTCTTGTCCGCGCCGCCGCACCTTGCGGTCCGGCCGGTCGCCACCATATAGCACAGCGACGAACCCCGGAGCCTTCCATGAGCGCTTTCGATCTCACGCCTCCCACCGACACGCAGCGCCGCCAGCTCACCGACCATCTCAGCGACGAGGAGCGCCGGGTCTTGCTCCAGCATGGCACCGAAGCGCCGTTCTGCGGCGTGTTCCTGGACAACAAGCGCGAAGGCACCTACACCTGCCGTTTCTGCGGGCTGCCGCTGTTCCGCTCCAGCGCGAAGTTCGATTCCGGTACCGGCTGGCCGAGTTTCTTCGCGCCGTTCGACGAGCGGCACGTCGGCCGGATCCGCGACAGCAGCTACGGCATGGTGCGGACCGAAATCGTCTGCACCCGCTGCGGCAGCCACCTCGGCCATGTGTTCCCGGACGGCCCGCCGCCGACCCACGAGCGCCATTGCCTGAACTCTGTGTCGCTGGATTTCACCGGTGACGGCGAACCGTTGCCGGATCGGTTGCAGCGTGGCGCGCCGGAAGGCCAACCGCTGTCCTGAGCGCGCCACCGCGCTGTCACAAAACCGGCACACGGCGCATGTAACCTGCCGGTCACGAAACTGTCGTCTGCCGTGAAGGCGGCATCCCCATGCTGGTCCGTTCCGACGCCGACGTCCTGTTTGACGGGTTCCCCGGCCTGCTGTGGGCCGTGCGCTTCGATGCCGAGGGACACGCCACGTCGATGGAGGCCGGTGACCCGATGGACCCGGCCACCGGGGACGGCTGGCGCTGGCTTCACTTCAACCAGAGCGATGCCCGCAGCGCGCAATCCATTGCCCGCCTGCCGCTGCCCGAGGACGCCCGCGAGACGCTGCTCTCGCACGATACCCACGTGATCCTGCAACGCCAGGAAGATGGCGCCTACGGCGTGTTCGTCGATTGGGAACACCAGCGCGCCGGCGGCAACGCGCCGCGCGCGCCCGGCCATCACGACGGCCTGGGCTGGCTGCATTTCGCCATCGGCGAGGGTTTGCTGGTCACCGCCCGTCGGCAGCCGCTGCGCTCGGTGGAGACGGTCCGGCGGCAACTCTGCGCGGGCGAGCGCAGCACCCATCCTGCCCGCGTGCTGGAAGCCATCGCCGAGCACTTCGCCGACGCGGTCGAGCGCGCCACCGATGATCTTTCCGAATCGCTGGACCGCATCGAGGACCGCGTGCTGGCCGACACCATCGGCGACGAACGGCGCGATCTGGCATCGCTGCGGCACCAGAGCGTGCGCCTGCACCGGCCGCTGACCGCCATGCGCCGGGTACTCAAGCAGTTCGAGCAGCGGCATGCCTCGGACGAGGAAGAAGACGAACTGCTGCCGGTGGCGTCGCGGCTCGGCCAGCGCTTCGACGATCTGGACGGCGACGTGTCGACCCTGCAAGAGCGCGCCCGCCTGCTCCAGGACGAGGTCGCCGCCAAGCTCGCCGAGCGCACCAACACCCACCTGTACGTGCTGTCGATGATCACCGCGCTGCTGCTGCCCCCCAGCCTGGTCGTGGGCGTGTTCGGCATGAACCTGCATGGCCTGCCGTTCGCCGACCACCGGGCGGGCGCGTCCGCCGCGCTGGTGCTGGGGCTGCTGTCCAGTCTGGCGGTCTACCTGATCCTGCGCCGCCTGGGCGTCTCGCGCTCGACCTGAGCCGGCCGTCCGCGGCCACTCAAGAAACCCGGACCGGGGCCGACATCCCTTCGTACCCCACGTCGCGCCCCATCCATGTTGATCATCGTAGGAATCCTGGTCGTCATCGCCAGCGTGCTCGGCGGCTTCGTCGCCTCGCATGGCAAGCTCGCCGCGCTGTGGCAGCCGTTCGAGCTGGTGATCATCGGCGGCGCGGCGCTGGGCGCGTTCCTGATGAGCAATCCGCCGAAGGTGGTGAAGGCCACCTTCGCCAGCATTCCCGCGGTGTTCAAGGGGGTCAAGTACAAGTCGTCCGACTACCTGGACGTGCTGACCCTGATGTACGAACTGCTGAACAAGGCGCGCCGCGAAGGCTTCATCTCGCTGGAATCGCACGTCGACAATCCGGGCTCCAGCGATCTGTTCAACAAGTATCCCAAGGTGCTGGCCGACCACCACCTGATGGACTTCATCACCGACTGCCTGCGCCTGATGGTCGGCAGCAACATCGAGCCGCACGAACTGGAACCGCTGCTGGAACTGGAGCTGGAGAAGCACCATCACGAGATGATGGCGCCGGCCCATGCGCTGGCGAAGGTCGCCGACGCGCTGCCGGGTTTCGGTATCGTCGCCGCGGTGCTGGGCATCGTCATCACCATGGGTTCGATCGGCGGTGACATCGCCGAGGTCGGCGCGCACGTGGCCGGCGCGCTGGTCGGTACCTTCCTGGGCATCCTGCTGGCCTATGGCTTCGTCGGCCCGCTGGCGGCGGCGCTGGAAGCACGCGCCGAGCAGGACAGCCGCATCTACGAAAGCGTGAAGACCGCATTGCTGGCCTGCCTGCGCGGCTACAACCCCAAGGTGGCACTGGAATTCGCGCGCAAGACGCTGCCATCGGCGGTGCGTCCGCAGTTCGCCGAATTCGAGACCCATCTCAAGGGCGCCAAGTAGGCACGCGCCATGGCCGAGAAATCCACGGTCATAGTGGTTCGCCGCATCCGCAAGATTCAGGGCGGCGGTCATCACGGCGGTTCCTGGAAGGTCGCCTACGCCGACTTTGTCACCGCGATGATGGCGTTCTTCCTGGTCATGTGGCTGGTCGGCGCGACCACCAACAAGGATCGCGCGGCGATCTCCGAGTACTTCCGCAACCCCAGCCCGCTCAGCGGCAAGAGCTTCTCGCCCGCGCCCGGGCCGAACGGTCCCGGCGGCGCCAGCACCTCGATGATCAAGCTCGGCGGCACGATGGACATCCCGCGCGGCAGTGGCGAAGACCCCTTCAGCAAGCCGGATCCGGACGGCCGCACGCCGACCGCGCACGAAGCCAGCGCGCAGGAGCAGGCACGCGAACATGCCCGGGAACACGCCCAGGATCAGCAGCGGCTGGAAGCATTGATGCGGGCGCTGGAAGAAGCGATCAGCCGCAGCCAGGCGCTGGAGCCGTTCAAGGATCAGCTGCTGATCGATCTGACGCCCGAGGGCCTGCGCATCCAGATCGTCGATCAGCAGAACCGGCCCATGTTCGATCTGGGCAGTTCCTCGCTCAAGCCGTACACGACCGACATCCTCCATGAGCTGGCCGGCTTCATCAATCGCGTGCCCAACCACATCAGCCTCACCGGCCACACCGACGTCACCGCCTATGCCCGCGCCGGCTACACCAACTGGGAACTGAGCGCCGATCGCGCCAACGCGGCGCGGCGGGCGCTGGTCGAAGCCGGCATGCAGGAGGACAAGGTGACCCGCGTGGTCGGCCTGTCGTCCTCCGTGCTGTTCGACAAGCAGGACCCGCAGAACCCGATCAACCGTCGCATCAGCATCGTCATCATGACCCGCGCGGCCGAGGCCGAAGCGCTGGACGGCAGCGGCATGGCGCTGGGCAAGGCGCTGGCCGACGCGGACACCCGGGTACCGGTCCTGCCGGCCGCATCCGCCCTGCCCGCGCGCGGCGGGCATCCCTGACGGGCTTCGCCGTACCCGCGCGGGAGGCTATCCTTGCGCGATGACACTGCGCACCGTTTCCGCCACCCGCTACGTGACGCCGCTGCGCGAAGGCGGCTCGATGCCGGCCGTCGTCGAGGCGGACGACGACGGCATGTATGTCCTCAAGTTCCGCGGCGCCGGCCAGGGGCCGCGCGCACTGGTGGCGGAACTGGTTTCCGGTGAAATCGCCCGCGCGTTGCAATTGCCGGTGCCGGAAATCGTGCTGATCGAACTGGACGCGGACCTGGCACGCACCGAGGGTGATCCGGAGATCCAGGATCTGATCAAGGTCAGTGCCGGGCTCAACCTGGCGCTGGACTACCTGCCGGGCTCGGCCAACTTCGATCCCGTGGCCGAGCAGCCGGACCCGGCGCTGGCATCGGACATCGTCTGGTTCGATGCCTTCATCAGCAACGTGGATCGCACGGTGCGCAATCCCAACCTGCTGATCTGGCATCGCCGGCTGACCCTCATCGATCACGGCGCCTCGCTCTATTTCCATCACGGCTGGGACGGCGACACCAGTGGCGCTGGCCGGCCGTTCCCGCTGATCCGGGATCACGTCCTGCTGCCCTGGGCCAGCGATCTGGAAGCCGCCGACGCGCGGCTCAGCGCGCGGCTGTCCCCGGAACGGCTGGCCGACATCGTCGCTCGGGTACCGGACACGTGGCTGCAGGGCGGCGACGCCTTCGGACCGCCCGATCAGCAGCGTGCGGCCTACACCCATTATCTGCAGCAGCGTCTGGCGCTGCCGCATGCGTTCGCGCAGGAGGCCCAGCGTGCGCGCGACTGACAGCTACGACTACGCCGTCATCCGGGTGGTGCCGCGGGTGGAGCGCGAGGAGTTCATCAACGTCGGCGTGATCGTGTCCTGCGAGAAGACCGGCTTCCTGCAGGCGCGCATCGAACTGGACGAGGCCCGCGTGTTGGCGCTGGATCCGCGCATCGATCTGGATTCCCTGCAACGCCACCTGGCCGCGATTCCGCGCATCTGCGAGGGCGGTGCCCAGGCCGGTCCCATCGGCCTGCTGCCCAAGCGCGCGCGCTTCCACTGGTTGACCGCCAGGCGCAGCGCGATCATCCAGACCTCGCCGGTGCACATGGGCAAGTGCGGTGACATGGAGGCGATCATGGAGCACCTGCTCGATCGCATGGTGCGGATCAAGTGAGCGGCGCGCGATCCGTTGCGATGTTCCATCCGGCAGCCGGTCGATGAGCGTGTACGTGGACGACGCGGTGCACCTCTGGCGCGGCCAGCGCTGGGCGCACCTGATGGCGGACACGCTGGAGGAACTGCACGCGATGGCGCAGCGGCTGGGCATCCCGCGTCGCGCGTTCCAGAACAAGACCAGCGGCGCCCACTACGACGTGACCGCGGACCTGCGCGAAGACGCCATCCGGTTCGGTGCGATCGCGATCTCGCGGCACGTGGACCGCGCGCGGGTCAAGGCGGTGATCGCGCGCGCCAGGGAACAGGGACGCGGCGGCGACTGAGGCGCGCCGAGGCCGCCTCAGCGGCGGGCGGGCGAATCCGTCGCGTGGGGCGGCGCCAGCCGCTCCAGCGCCGATGTCACCTCGCCCGCGATCTGATCCTGCATCGCCAGCTTGTCCTCGTGCGGACGGTCATAGGTATCCGACCACACCACGAACCCGTCGTCGGCACGCAGCAGGCGCACCGATACGCGCAGGGTTCGCTCCGACTTGCGCACGCTGCCGTCCAGCAAATAGGACACCCCGAGCGAACGCGCGATCTCGGGCACCGGCAGTTGCTTGTCCTTGAACTGGAACGACGCGGTCGGCGCCGGCACTTTCAATCCGGGCACCTTGCTCAGGCGGACGATCAGTTCCTCGGTCATGCCGTCGGCGAATGGTTCCTCGTTCATCGCGTCGGTCAGATCCAGGAAGGGCAGCACGGCCAATGTCTGGAACCGCGCCGGTGCGGATGCGGGTGCCGCCGCCGGCGACGGCGCCTCCGCATCCCTGGGTCGGGTCAGCTGGTAAGCCGCCACGGCGGACGCCGTCAGCAGCAGCATCGCCAGCCACAGGCCGATGCGCGCGGGGATGCGGGACGGCCGGCGTTCGTGGCCTTCGCGTCTTTCGTCGGTGGCGCTCCGGTCGGGTCCGGAGGGCGAACCTTCCGCGCCGGATGATTCGGCCATCGGATCGACCGGCGTGACCACGGAAACGTCGGCGATCAGGCGGTAGCCCAGCCGGGGCGCCGTGGCGATGTAGCGCGGCTGCCGCGGGTCGTCGCCCAGCTGGCGGCGCAGCGAGGTGATGGCCTGGTACACCGAATCCGGGCTGACGATGACGTCGGGCCAACCCCGGGCCAGCAGTGCGTCGATGCTCACGACCTCGCCCGGCCGTTCCGCCAGGCGCAACAGCAACGACAGCGCGCGGGGTTCCAGTTGGATGCGCTCGCCGTCGCGCGTGGTCAGGCCGGACATCGTGTCCAGCTGCCAGTCGCCCAGGCGCAGCGTGGTTCGCGCGGTCGTGTGCAAGCGTTCTTCCATTCGTTTCAGAACTTTTCAGCGCGTTTCAGGCCCGCCTTCAGGACTTCGTGCCGGCGGGACCGGCATCGTAGCGCGCGCCGGTCGTCACCCGACAGGGCCGGCCGCTTCCAATCCAACCCGGGAAACCCGCATGCCTTTCGCGTCGAAATCCGTTGTTCTCCTCCTGGCCTGCCTGCTGCTTGCGCCGGCATCGCGGCTCCCCGTCCAGGCGCAGCCCCTCCTGCGCGATGACGACGGTCACTGGGTGGCCAGTTGGGGCGCGGCGCCGGTGGGCGCGGGAGAGGCACTATCACCGGTGACGGTACGCCAGGTGGTTCGCACCAGCCTGGGCGGGACGGCGGTGCGCCTGCGCCTGTCCAACCTGTTCGGCAACCAGCCGCTCACGATCGATCCGGTCCGGTTGGCCCGGCACGCGGACGGTGTCGCCATCCAGGCCGGCACCGACCGGGCGGTGACCTTCGCGGGCCGGCCGCAGGTGACCGTCCCGGCGGGCGGCTCGGTTCTGAGCGATGCCGTGGCTCTGCCCGTGACGGCACTGGAGCGGCTTTCCATCAGCCTGTACCTGCCACAGGGCGCACCCGCGCCGACCGTCCACCAGGTCGGCAACCAGACGGTGTACCTGGCGCGGGGCGATCTCACCTCGCAGCTGCGGTTCGAACCGGAAGGCGAACCCGACGATACCCGCTACCTGCTCACCGATCTGGAAGTCGCCGCGCCAGCGGATGCGCGCGCCTTCGTCGTGCTGGGCGACTCGATCACCGATGGCGTGGGCTCCAGCGAGAACGCCAACGCCCGCTGGCCCGACCGGCTTGCGGAACGGCTGCAACGCGATCCGATGCGGCCCCCCGTCGCCGTGGTGAACGCCGGCATCGCCGGCAATCGCATTCTCAACGACGGCGTGGCGCCCTATCGCGGTCCGGGTTCGCTGTCGCGCCTGCAACGCGATGTGCTGGACAAGCCGGGCGTACGCTGGATGTTGCTGCTGCAGGGTGGCAACGACATCTCCGCCTCGGACCGGCTCGAAGCGCCGGACCAGAAGGTCAGCGCCGCGCAGATCATCGAAGGCATGCAACAGATCATCGCCCGCGCCCGTGCGCGCGGTATCGAGGTCTGGGGCGCGACCCTGCTGCCGCGCGGTGGCACCACCTTCCCCGCACCGCCCAGCGCGGAGGCGATCGCCAAGCGCGAAGCCGTCAATGCCTGGATCCGCGAAGCGGGGGCGTTCGACGTGGTGGTGGATTTCGATCGGGTGATGCGTGATCCCGCGCAGCCCGATCGCCTGCTGCCCGTCTACGACAGCGGCGACCATCTGCATCCCAACGACGCCGGCTACCAGGCGATGGCCGACGCCATCGATCTCGCGCGCCTGGCAAACGGCGACGGGCCGTCCGCAACGATGGCCCGATGACGGCCCGGAACCGCGCGGCCGCCGGCGTCAGATCGGCAGGGCGTGGCTGCGCTTCACGACCTGGCTGGGCAGATCCGTCTTGACGTTCTGGATGCCGTTGGCGCGGGTGAGGTGGCGGGTCTGGAAGCGACGGTAGTCGTCCAGATCCTCCACCACCACCCGCAGCATGGCGTCGCATTCGCCCAGCATGATGTAGCACTCCATCACCTGTGGCAGCCGCTCCATCGCCGCGATGAAACGATCGATGGTGTCCGCGTCCTGCGCGGTCAGCCACACCCGCGTGAACAGGGTCTGCGGATAGCCCACCGCGGCGGGATTGACCACCGCCACGTAGCGTTCGATGACGCCGGCCTCCTCCAGCAACCGCACCCGGCGCAGGCAGGGCGAGGGCGACAGGCCGATGGTCTGGGCCAGTTCGGTGTTCTGCATGCGGCCGTCGCCTTGCAGGGCGCGCAGGATACGGCGGTCCAGCTCATCCAGCTTGACTGGCATTTCCCTCTCCCATTCGACGATGGATTGGAATTTCCTGCCAATAATTAGGGGAATCCGGAAATATCCGCAACCCCGTGGCGGGGCATCGTGCCTAGCATGTTCGCCCATGGACCTCTCCACGCTGCTGCTCTTCTCGGCCACCGTGCTGCCCCTGATCGCCACGCCCGGACCGGACATGCTGTTCATTGCTTCGCAAGCCCTGGGCGGACGCGCCGCGGCGGGCCTGCGCGCCACCGCGGGCGTGTGCACCGGATACCTCGTGCATTCCTTGCTGGCCGCCTTCGGACTGGCGGCGCTCATCGCCACGTCGCCCCGGCTGTTCGCGGCGCTGCGCTGGGCCGGCGTGATCTACCTGGCGTGGCTGGCGCTGCGCCTGCTTTGGTCTGCAATGAAGCGCGGCGGCATGGAACTGCGCACCGACGACGGCCGGCGGGCATTCCGGCAGGGCTTCCTGACCGCCGTGCTCAATCCCAAGGGGATGATGATCTACTTCGCGATCCTGCCCCAGTTCATGACCGCCGGTGGAAACGGCGCCACGCAGTCATTGCTGCTGTCGGCCACGTTCGTTGCCCTGTGCGGACTGTTCTACTCCGTGCTGAGCATGGTGCTCGCCGGCGCGGGCCGGCAGCGTGCGCTGGATGAACGCCGGCGGCGCTGGGTCGAGGGTGTTTCCGGAGGGCTGATCGCGGTGGCGGCAGGCAAGCTGGCGACGGGATAACCATCGCCTTCCCTTGCGCGTGCCGCGAAACTCAGAACGCGTCGCTGCCCGGCCGCAGTTCGATGCCCAGGGCGGCGCACAACTGCTGCATGCCTTCGTCGTCGCGGCTGAGCGCGATCCAGCCGGCGTAGGCATCCCCGTCCGTGTTCCAGTTCCAGAGCGTGTAGCCATGCTCGCGCAGGCGATCGTAGGCGACCGCCATCAGGCCCGGTACGTCGACGCCGTCGAGGAAGTCATCGTCGCCGGGGTCGCCACCCCAGTCGATGTCGATGTTCCAGCGCGCCGCCAATTCGTTCACGCTGTCGATCAGCGATTCGCTGTCCTTCCAGTCGACGTAGAAACCCGACGACCAGTCGATCGCATCCTTCAGCGCCCACAGCACCTGGCCCTCGTCGCCGCCCGCCTCGGCCATCCCTTCCCGCCAGGCCGCGAACTGGCGCAGCGCGGTTTCCTCGTCACCGGGGTTGATCAGCACCAGCAGGTTCCAGATCAGGGCTTCCTGATCGCCCAGATCGATGTCCTCTTCCTCGTCGTTGCCGGACAGGGAAAACGCGTCGTCGGCGTCGAAGTCGTCTTCGTCGGGTAAGGTCATGGCAGCGGTCCTGGGTCGTGTCTGCAAGCGATGGAGCCGCCGGAACCCTGTCCTGCCCGCACGGTCGCGGAGAACGCGGAGCGCGGCGGGAACTTGGGGGGCGGCCGCCGGGCGTTTATCCTATGCGCCTTCCGCGATACATGAAACCACCACCATGAGCACCGAAACGCCCCCCGATCGCCTGGCCTCCGACCCGCGCAGCCCGTTCCACGATGCCGAGATGATCGACCGCGGCGTGGGCATCCGCTTCAATGGCGTCGAACGCGACAACGTCGAGGAATACTGCGTCAGCGAAGGCTGGATCCGCGTTCCGGTGGGCAAGTCCAAGGATCGTCGCGGCAATCCGATGACGCTGAAGGTCAAGGGCGAAGTGGTCGCCTACTTCCGCGAACAGCAGTAAGTTTCCGGCGGGCGCCATGCCCGCCCTGGAACATCAAGGCAGGGCCGGTCCGGCTTTGCCTTCTTCAACGGCTGGCGCCATCCCGAAGGGAGAGTGTCGCCGGCCATGGGTGGGCACCGACGGAACGCATCGCTCCGCCGGCCACGCCCGCACCGCCGACTACGCGGGCTGATGGTTGGCGTATCGCTGCTTGCGTTGCAGCGAAGCGCGGTGGGTGGCGACCAGTCGGGCCAGATCCTGCCGTCGCGGATCGCCTTCCGGCAGGCAGGCCAGCACGGGATCCCATTGCCCGGCCTTGACCCAGCGCGAGAAGCGCACGTAGACGCTGTGATTGGCGCCGTATTCCAGCGGCAGGCAGCGCCAGTAGGCATCGTCGCTTCCCGCCATCCACAGCACCGCCTCGACGAAACAGCGGGCGCTGGACTTGTGGCCGCGGGCACGGGCACCGAGCCTTCCGCCGAGACTGACGGCGATGTTCGCCCATTCGTCATCGCTCAACTGAGGCTCGAGGATCGCGAAGGGGGAACAGGACGCGTCCTGCGTCTGCGTCAAGCGGCTGATCGTGGCGTCGAGACTTTCCTGGTTTTCAGTCAGCATGATTGTGGCTACCGTCTGGGACATGGAGCGGCGGATTTCCGTGCCCGCTGCAAACAATCGCCTTGGCCCCTTGTCTGCATATCCGTCGGGAACACCGGATCCACCGGCTTTGCAGTGTTCTTCCCGTCACAGGTCTGCGAACATCGGAATCGTCTGAAAAACAGCGGAACGGCGCGGATTCCATGACGCGCGAACAGCGCCGGGTTCCGCCGTAAAGCGCAGGTTCCGCAGACTTAGTCACAAAATATGAGGGTGGCGTCAGATCGCGGATGCGATACGTTCGCGGAATGGCAACGCTCCGATATAGAATGTGACTGCTTTCAGCCCAGACCTCGGGAGACCACGGCACATGACATTGAAGATCGTGCTCGCCGATGATCACCCGATCATCGTGGCCGCTGTCCGTCAGCTACTCGAACGCTCGGGCCACGAGATCGTCGCGGTCGCCAGTTCCAGTGGCGCGCTGCTGGACACCCTGGCACAGCAGCCCTGCGATCTGGTGATCACCGACTTCAGCATGCCCAACGATGACGAAGCCGACGGCTTGTCCCTGATTGGCCTGCTCCAGCGCCGCCTGCCCGAGATGCCGCTGATCGTGCTGACCATGGTCACCAACCCGGCCGTCCTGCAATCGATCCTGGATACCGGCGTGCGTGGTCTGATCAACAAGACCGACGCGATGACCGAACTGGCTACGGCGGTGCAGACGGTCATGCGCGGCCAGATCTACATCAGCAAGGCGACCCACCGCCTGTTGATCCAGGCCGGCAACGGCAAGTCCGCGCAGGCGGTTCCGCTGTCCCCGCGCGAGACCGAGGTCATCCGCCTGTTCGCTTCGGGCAAGTCGGTCACGGAAATCGCCCGCCAGCTCAATCGCAGCGTCAAGACCATCAGCACGCAGAAGCAGGAAGCGATGGCCAAGCTGGGCTTGAAGAACGACTTCGACATCTACGCCTACGCGCGCGAGAAAGGCATGCTGTCCTGACGGGCGGCCGGTTCCCGGGGCGAACGCTGTCTGCGAGATGAAGCACGCCCGCGGGTGTTGCGACATTAGGAACAATCCGATTCGAAGGCCACGCAGGCAAACCTAGGCTGGCGCGCATCGCTTTTGCGCGTGCCTTTTCATGCCCTTCCGTGTTTCCTCCTGCCTGCGCGCAGGCCTGTCCGGCCTGCTGGCGATGGCGGGTTCACTCTGCCTGTCGCTGATCGTGGCCGCCAACGCGGCCGCGCATCCATCGCTGGCGCTGGATCAGGAGGAGGCTGCCTGGCGTCGCGCCCATCCCGTCCTGCGGGTGGGTGTGTTCGCGGGTGATCACATGCCGCTGGAAGCCTGGATGGGCGGGCAGCCTGAAGGCCTCGGCATCGATTACGTCCGCCTGCTGGCTTCGCGCGCGGGCCTGCAGATCGCCTTCCATCCGTTCACCGACTGGGAGGCCGTGGCGTCACGCTCGGCCCGGCAGCCGCCGCCTTTCGATCTGCTGCTGGCCCTGCCCAACACGCGTGGCAACGAGGGACATGTCCGGCTGTTGCATCCCTATCTGAGCGCCGCGCCGGTGCTGGTCACCCGTCGCAACGATACGCGCACGCGCGACCAGCGGGATCTGGACCGGGCCCGCATCCTCATCGAGCGACGCTTCCACGACACCATCGTCCGTCTCCAGGACCGCTACCCGCATGCCGTGCTGCAGTACTGCGATACCGGCCTGCAATGCATGGACAGCCTGGCGCGCGGCGAAGCCGACGCCTACATCGGCGTCACCGCGGCGCGCACCCGGGCATTGCTGGCCAGTCGGCGGAACGACGACCTCAGCCTGATCGGACCGGCCGGCCTGCCCGCGCTCGCCTTCTCGCCGGCGGTGCGCGCCGACGCGGCTCCGCTCGCCTCGCTGCTCGACAAGGCGGCGGCCACGATCGATGACAACGAGCTGGGACGACTGCGCGATCGTTGGGGCTTCGGTGACGGCGGCGATGACGGAGTCGCCGCGGTCACCTCGCTCGGCGCGGAAGAGTCGAACTGGCTGCGCGCATTGCCGACGCTGCGGGTGGGCTTCGAGGTGGACCGGTATCCGTACAGCTTCATGGACGGCGAAGGACGGTTCGATGGGCTGGCCGCGGACTACCTTGCGCACCTGGGCGAGCAACTGGGCCTGCGCCTGCGGCCGGTTCCGGCGCGCGACTGGGATCACCTGCAGCAGATGATCAAGGCCGGCGAGATCGATCTGGTCGCTGCCGGCACGCCGGACGATTTCCATCACGACGATGTCGCCTTCAGCCGACCTTACGAATACTTCCCGGAAGTGATCGTGGCGTCCACGCACGGACCGGCCATTGCCGGCGCGCGCGACCTCGACGGACGGGTGGTCGCGGTGCGCGACGAAGCCGGCCTGATAGACAGGTTGCAGAGCCAGCTGCAGCGCACCACCTTCCGTCCGGTCGGCAGCAACGAGGCGGGCCTGGCGATGGTGGCCGAAGGCGAAGCCGATGCCTACATCGGTACCCTCCCCGCGATCGATTCGCTGATCCGCGATCACTATGCCGCCGACCTGCGGGTGGTGGGACCGGCGGAACTCGACCAGGAACTGGCATTCGGCGCCCGCGCCGAACTGCATGCGCTGTTGCCGCTGTTCGATCGCGTGCTCGCCAACATGGCGCCTTCGCAGAAGCGGGCCATCCGTGCGCGCTGGCTCAGCAGCAGCTACCACTACGGAGTGCCATGGGGTTGGGTCGCGGGCGGCACCGTCACCGCGCTGCTCATCATCGGCGTGGTCGTGTTGGCTTACGCGCGCCTGCACCGGCTGTCCCGTGCCAGGGTGCGCGCGGAGCGCGCGCTGGGTGCGCAACTGTCGTTCCAGCGCGCATTGCTGGAAACCATTCCCTATCCCATCTTCGCCCGGGACGCGCATGGGCGGTATCTCGCGGTCAACCACGCCTACGAGTCCATGTTCCGTTGTCGGCGGGAATCCCTGCTGGGATGGCGACTCGACGATGCACGGCTGGACCCGGAGGCAGACGTCGCAGGCATGCGCGCCGCGGATCGGGCCCTGCCGGGGCGTGATGCGCCGGAGCACGACGAACTGCGGCTTCCGGGGGCGGAATCCGGTGCGCTCCCCCGCAGCCTGATCATGTGGTCGCATCCGTTCCTGTACGACGCCGACGAATCCGCCGGGCGGCTGGCAACCCTGGTGGACGTCAGCGAGATCCGTGCGGCGCAGGCGCGCGCCCGATCGTCCGAACAGCGATTGTCCGACATCACCGACACCATTCCGGCGACGGTTTTCCAGTTCCAGCTCTCGCCCCGGGGCGAGCGGCGATTCATCTACGCAGCCGGCAACGTGCAGGCCCTGCTGGGGCTTTCGGCGGAAGAGCTGGTCACCGACGAACGGAACCTCTACGACCGTCTGCATCCGGACGATCGCGAGCACCTCAAGGCGGCCCTGCGCAAGACCGCGGAAACCCTGCACCCGTTGCCGACGCTGGATCTGCGGCTGAAGTTTGGCGACGGCTGGCATTGGGTACGCACCGAGGCGGGACAGCCGCGCCGGCTGCCCGATGGCACGCTGGAATGGAGCGGCTACTGGCTCGACATCGACGCGGCGCATGCGCAGGAACAGGCGCTGCACGATGCCAAGGCGCGCGCCGAATCGGCCGCCGCGGCCAAGGCGGCGTTCCTGGCATCGATGAGCCACGAGATCCGCACGCCGATGGCGGGCGTGCTGGGCCTGATCGAGCTGCTGGCGCGCACCACGGTCAACCGCGAGCAGGCGCACATGCTCCGCCTCGCCGACGATTCGGCCAAGGCGATGCTGCAGATTCTCGACGACATCCTCGACTACTCCCGGATCGAGGCCGGGCGCCTGGCCATCGCCAGCCAGCCTTTCGATCCGCGCGCACTGGTCGACAGCGTGGCCGGGCTGTTCACCGCACGCGCCCGGGAAAAGCACATCCGCCTGCACGTGGTACAGGAAAGCCGGGTAGCCGGCGGACTGCTGGGCGACGCCATCCGGATCCGGCAGGTGCTCAGCAACCTGGTCAGCAATGCCATCAAGTTCACCGACCAGGGACACGTCGCGCTGACGCTCTCGGTGGTCGAGGAAACCGATGGCGTCCAGCGCATCCGCTTCACCATCGCCGATACCGGTATCGGCATCGACCGGGACGACCTTGCCCAGTTGTTCCATCCCTTCGTGCAGGCGGAACGCTCGGAGGCGCGCCGGTTCGGAGGCACGGGCCTGGGTCTGGCGATCAGCCATCGCATCGCGTCCCTGATGGATGGCCAGTTGCATCTGGCGAGCGAGCCCGGCGTCGGCACCGAAGCCGTATTCGAGTTGAGCCTTCCCGTCACCACCCCGCTGCAACCGGTGGCGGCGTTCGCCGGCAAGCGCATCTGGCTGCGCAGCTGCGACACGTGGCGCAGCGAAGGACTGTTCCAATCGTTGTCGGCGCTCGGTTTCGACGTGCTGCGCAGCACCGATCCCCACGCACCGGTGCCCACCGGCTTTGATCTGGTGATCATCGATGCCTGTGCGGTCGGTCCCGCCGGTTGCGCGCCGGAAACGCCCTGCGTGCGCGTCGACCTGCAGGCTCCCCTGGACACCGCACCGGGCCGCGCCTGCATCGCCCTGCCGGGCGACCCGCTGCTGCATCACGCCGTGGCCGAAGCCTGCCGGGAAGCCCTCGGCGAGCTGGGTGTCGAGGAGACGGCGCCTTCGTTGGCACCGGCGCCGCCTGCGCACGGACATGTCCTGGTCGCGGAGGATCATCCGGTCAACCGGGCGCTGATCGCGCGCCAACTGGATCGGCTCGGCTATACGCACACCGTGGTGGAGGATGGCGAGCGCGCGCTGGCCATCCTCGCGGCAGGCGGCGTCGACCTGCTGATCACCGACTGCCACATGCCCGGGCTGGATGGCCTGGCGATGACGCGTCGGATCCGCGCCGCGGAGCCGCCCGGCCACCGTCTGCCCATCATCGCGCTCTCGGCCAGCGCATTGCCCGAACAGGTGCAGCGTTGCCTGGACGCCGGTGTGGATGATTTCCTGGCCAAGCCGGTGCAACTGGCTCAACTGGCGAACAAGCTGGCGCAGCATCTGCATTCGCCGCCCGGCTTGTCGCACGCACCGGAGCCGGCGTCGCGGACCGCCCCCCGGACCGCAACGCGAGCCGGCGAGGACAACGACGATCTGATTCCCGATCTGCTCGCGACCTGTCGTGAAGACCTTGCACGGCTCGACAACCTGCCGGCGTCGGAACTGGCCGCCCGTCGCGAGTTGCTGCACCGCATGGAAGGCGCGCTGGCGCTGGTGGCGCCGCTCCAGGATGGCGATGTGTTCACGGCCGACGCGCACGATCTCGGCCAGCGCGAACGCGAGATCCGCGAACGGGTCACTACGCTGGAAGCATCGCTCGCGCAGGTGGATGACGACGCGGACGCCCGCTGAGCCTCCTCAAAAAAAAATGGCATCTTGCGATGCCAAGGGGTATGGAGCCGGTTCAGCAGGAAAAGAGAGCCGCCGGCAAGCGCGTCACCTGCTCGGCATGGACAGGCTAGGTCATTCTCCGGCCGCGGGCTTTTCCGGATTCACACGGCCGGCTGGGCCAACGCATCTTCTTGCTTTGCATTTCTTGCGCTCAACACCACTGTCTCGGACCTTTCCGATTCCCGCCTTCCGTCATGCCGGCCAATCTGCGGACGCTGTCCGGATTTCGCCGGACCTGATCACCGCGCGCTCCGGCGCGCCGGACCGGAGGCATGCACAAGATGGAACAATCGATGCTGTGGGCGGATCGGGGCAGGACCCTGCGCTGTGGAGATGGCAGCGTTCCCCACGCCCCGCCGCGCTGTCTGGGTGTTTCCCGCCAGGGCAACCTCGGCCTGCAGGCGCGCCGATTCTCTTTATGGGTGCAGATGCGGGGCGAATCCTGGATAGAAGCGTCCGAAGGCCGGTTCCGGCTGAAGCCGGGCCAGTGGATCGTCCTTGATCGGGAATCCCGCCCGATCGTCCAGACCAGCACGACCGGGCTTTGCCTCGGCATGTCATTCGAGGGCGGCGGTTCGCCGGCACGGCGTGGCGCCGATGATTCGCGGGTGTACCCGGGACGCGGGCGGCTGGACCGCCGCGAGCGCCTGGTGTTCCTGCGCCTGTGGCGCCGCGCCTGTCCACGCGCGACGCCGGGAACCGGTGGCCTCGGCGATGCCCGTCCACTGCTGGCGTTCATGGCCGAGATCCAGCGCGACCTGCAACGCTTCGCGCAGCGCTGCCCCGGCCGGACCCGCAGCCATCGCCTCCAGGTTTTCGTGCGCCTGCAACGTGCACGCCTGTATCTCAACGGACACCGCCATCGCCGCATTCCCATGCGCGAACTCGCGCGCCTGGTCAATTTCTCGCACAGCTATTTCTCGCGGACCTACACCTTCGTCTACGAGGAACAACCGCAGGTGACGGCATCCCGCATCCGGCTCGCGTACGCCGCCGACCTGCTGGTCAACACCGGCGCGCCGATCGGCGAGATCGCCCAGGCCTCCGGATTCGAGAACAACTGCAGCTTCTCGCGCGCCTTCCGCGCCCACTTCGGCATCTCCGCCACCGACTACCGTCGCCATGGCGATCCCCATGAAGGCAATTCGCGCAAAGCCACTGCATGAGGCTGGCAAGCCGGTTCTACAAATCCGCCTGTAACGTTAAGAAGGCGTTTCTTTTGCCTATATTTAGCGTTCCAGGAGAGCATTTCAATGAAGTACAAGAAGTCCACGTCGGCCCTGCGGCTCGGCGTCCTGCAGGCGTCCGTGCTGTTGGCCCTGTCCCCCGCCGCCTTCGCGCAGTCGTCCTCCGACGTCTCGACGCTCGACAAGGTGGAAGTGACCGGGTCCCGCATCAAGCGGGCGGACATCGAAGGCGCGGCCCCGGTGACGGTGATCGATCGCGCGACGATTGACGCCAGCGGCCATGTTTCGGTCGCCGATCTGATGCGCGATTCCACCTTCGGTTCGTTCGGCAACCTCCGGCCGCAGTCCGGAAGCTCCGCCCAGGCGGTATCCACTATCGATCTGCGTGGCCTGGGCGCCGACCGTACGCTGGTCCTGATTGACGGTCGCCGTGCGCCGTCCGCCCCATCGACTGGACTGAGTGCCGATCTCAATACGATTCCACTGGCCGCAGTCGAACGCATCGAAGTTCTGTCGGATGGGGCCTCCGCCCTCTACGGCTCCGACGCCATCGGCGGCGTGGTCAATGTCATCCTGCGCAAGGACTACGAAGGCGTCGAGGTCCGATACGGCAAGGGCCTGACCAAGGTGAAGGGTGGTGATACCGAGGAGGCATCCGTCCTGTTCGGGCTCAACTCCGATCGTGGCAACCTGCTGCTGGGCGCTTCGTACAGCACGCGTGGCATGGTCTATACCCGCGATCAGATCGGCGCCAAGATCAAGGGTGCTTCCATCTATGGCAACAATTTTTTCTACGAAGACGGAAGCCCCGGGGGGGCACTGCCAGGCTACAAATGCGACGATCCCGGCTTCTATACGCTGGGCAACAATTGTGTCTACAACCACAAAGAAACCGCAGCCAATGAGGCATCGGTGAAGAACAAGTCGCTGTTTGCCCGTGGCCAGTGGCAAATCAACGACAATTGGTCGATTTACGCCAATGCCAGCTACAGCGATTCGGACAGCTTCGGGCGCTATGCCCCTACCCCGGGCGTAGTCTACGTCGCCGAAGGCTCGCCCAACGACCCAAAGCCGGGTGATGGCCAGGGCGCCTACATCTATCACCGTTATGCAGGTGCCGGGAATCGTGACACCACCGTTGACAACTCGGTCACCGACCTGGCCGTCGGCTTGCAGTGGCAGGCGTCCGAACGGTTGGCCGTGGACTTTGGTCTTCGCCGCAGCGATGCAAAATTCAAGGAAACCGGCCGCGGTTACGTCGTGACACCGCTGGCCGAACTCGCCATCGCCAACGGTCGCTATGACCTTCGCAATCCGTACGCCAATCCTGATGTCATCAAGAGCTTCACCGCGACCATTGGGCGGGACGGCAAGTACGAGATTGAGCAACTGTTCGCCGATGCCACTCTCGATCTGTTCGAGATGGGGGGCGGCAAGTCGGTGCTGGCTTTCGGCCTGGAGCATCGCAAGGAGACCTACGCCGACCTCTATGACTCGCTTTCCGAGGCAGGCGTAATCGCGGGTTCGGCCGGAAACTCTGCCAAGGGCGACCGCAATGTCTCTTCGGCCTATGCCGAATGGCTGTTCCCGATTACGGGCAACTTCGACATCACCGCCGCTGCCCGCTATGACCGCTACAACGACTACGGCAATGACGTTTCTCCCAAGCTTTCGATGCGCTGGCAGCCTCTAGATCGCCTGACCTTCCGCGCATCGGCCGGCGAGGGATTCCGCGCGCCTCCGCTGACCGATCTATACGCAGCACGTTCTTTCTCGGCTGAGGCGGTCAAGGATTACCGCACCTGCGTCGGCATCGGCTTCACCTCCGCCCAGTGCGGCGGCGATTCCAACGGCGACCACATTGCCGATGGTGCCGAGGACAAGGCAGTTGGTTCCTATCAAGTGGACAGCTACTCCAGCGGCAACACCAATCTCAAGTCGGAGAATTCCAAGCAGTACAGTGTGGGCATGGCATGGGATGCCACGGATTGGTTGAACCTGACAGTGGACTTCTACCAGATCAAGATTGATGACCGCATTCGCCTTATCTCCTATCAGGAACTAGTGGATTTCGACAATCGCGGCATAGCTCTGCCGGCGGGAACGTCGGTAAGCCGGCGCCCTAACGGGGCAGTTCGCGAGGTCAACACCGCATATGCCAACGAAGGCGATCTGGATACTCGTGGCGTCGACATCAGCCTGCGCACCCGCTTCGAGCTTGGTGATGCGGGACAGCTGACCAACTGGTTGCAGGTTTCGCGCGTAATCGACTACACGGTCACCGATGGCCTGGTCAAGAAGGATCGCCTGGGATGGGTCGGACAGCCGGATACCCGCGCGAGTCTGCGCAATACATGGACGAACGGTGATTTCAGCATCAACTGGAACATCAACTACATCGGTGATCAGCAGAACCCGGCCGTGAGGCCGTCATACGGCTTCCTCGGCGGCGATCCGAACACCCGTATTGGCGGCTATGCCACCAATGACGTGTCGTTCAACGTGAGTACTCCCTGGAATGCCAATGTGACTCTTGGCGTCAACAACATCGGCAATAGGTATCCGGAGCTGGTCAACGTTGACGGCCGCCCCTGGAACTTCGACCTGTACGATGCCTATGGCCGCACCGTCTACTTCCGCTACGCTCAGAAGTTCTAAGGCAGCAGAGTCGGGATGGCCCCTTCTCGGACCATGGAAAGACCCCCAGAAATGGGGGTCTTTTTGTTTTCCTGCCGGAGGAATCAACGATGACACTGACCGCTGATCTTGTGCGTGGAGGGCATGCCCGCCGACGGGCATGGACCGGCTATTGGCAGACCGGGGTCCTGCATTCCTGCCCGACCAGTTACTCGGGCAACTACGAGGGCGCCATCGGCGAGTTCTGGTGCGAGACGGCACGACGACTCCCCGCTCATGGACACGCCATCGACCTGGCAACGGGGAACGGCGCCATCCCTCGCTTGCTGCTCAGCCATGGCCGCGTGGATCTGGATATCGATGCCATCGACGCTGCGGATGTTCTCAATCCGAAAATCTCCGTTGATGCCGGCATTCGGTTTCATTCGTGCGTACAGATGGAGATGCTGCCTTTTCCGCCCAGTTGCTTCGACGCTGCCTGCAGCCAGTTCGGGATCGAGTATGCGAATCATCCGGAGGCACTGGAAGAAGTGCTACGCGTACTCAGGTCTACCGGACAAATCCATTGGGTCATACATCATCGGGATTCGATCTTCACTCGCGTCGCCGCACTGGAGAGCGAACATCTGGCCTGGGCGACGGGTGCTGGCGGTATCTTGGAAGCGGCGATTGCGCTTGCACCCTGGATGCTGCGCATCCGGAACGGCCTCGCGCTGAATGATCCGCGCACCGCCAATGTCGCCCGGGATCGGTTCAATCAGGTCCAGATTCTGCTGGAGCGACGGATTCGACTTGGTCGTGCCGTGGACGTCCTGCAAGACATTCGTGCCACAGTGCATGCGATTCTTATCCGGGACGGCGATCCGGTTTCCGTCCTGGTGCGTTACCGGCAGGTGCTGGAGGACGCCCGACTGCGCTGCGGGGAACTCTGCACCTGCGCTTTCGATCAGGCCGCGATATTGAACATGACCGAATGGCTGCGCAGCAGGCGACCGACCCTGCGGATAGACATCACGGCATTGAGCCAGGCAGAGGGTCTGCTGGCCTGGGGATTGCGCGCCGTCCCCGCCTGAGGCGACCGGCGTGTTGACGATACCGCCTGCTCAACCATCCGCACACGCCGCGGCGCGTGCCAGCATCAGGTCGCGTTCGCGGGTGTTGCGGGTCAGGGCGGCGGCACGCTCGAAGGCTTCGCGTGCTTCGCTGCGGCGACCCAGTTGTTCGAGCAGATCACCACGGACCGCGGGCAGCTGCGGGTACTCGCTCAGCAGTGGCTCCTCACCCAGTGCGTCCACCAGCGGCAGGGCAGCAGCCGCGCCCTCGGCGCGGCTCAGGGCCACGGCGCGATTGAGTTCGACCACCGGCGACGGCATCACCGCCGCCAGTTGCGCGTAGAGGGCGGCGATGCGTGCCCAGTCGGTCTGGTCGGCGCGCACGGCGCGGGCATGGCAGGCGGCGATCGAGGCCTGGAGGGTATAGGGCAGTTGCGCACCGCCCAGCTTGACGGAGCGATCCAGCGCCTGCAGGCCGCGCTGGATCTGCAGGCGATCCCAGCGCGCACGATCCTGTTCCAGCAGCAGGATGGGGGTGCCGTCGTGCGCGGTGCGTGCGCGCGCCCGTGACGCCTGCAGTTCCATCAGGGCCAGCAGGCCGTGCACTTCCGGTTCGTTCGGCACCAGGCCGGCCAGCACGCGGCCCTGGCGCAGGGCTTCCTCGCACAGCGCCGGGCGCATCCAGTCGTCGCCGGCGGTGGCGGAATAGCCTTCGTTGAAGATCAGGTAGACGACTTCCAGCACCGAGTCCAGGCGCTCGGCCAGTTCGCTCCGGCGCGGCACTTCGAACGGTACCTGCTTCTGCGCCAGCGTGCGCTTGGCGCGCACGATGCGCTGGGCGATGGTCGGTTCCGATTGCAGGAACGCGCGCGCGATCTCGTCGGTGGACAGTCCGCCCAGCAGGCGCAGGGTCAGCGCCGCCCGCGCCTCGGTGGAGAGCACCGGGTGACAGGCGATGAACACCAGGCGCAGCAGATCGTCGCCGATGTCGTCTTCCAGCCGGTCGCTGTCGTCAGGGCCTGGCATGTCCTGCCCATCCAGTTCGTAGGCCAGCTCGTCGTGCTTGCGCGCATGCAGCTGGTGCTGGCGCAGGCGATCGATGGCGCGATGCTTGGCCGCGGTCATCAGCCAGGCGGCGGGATTGTCGGGGACGCCCGACGCCGGCCAGCGTTCCAGGGCGGACACCAGCACGTCCTGGGCCATTTCCTCGGCCAGGCCGACGTCGCCCAGCATGCGGGTCAGGCGGGCGATCAGGCGTGGGGATTCCATCCGCCAGAGCGCGTCGAGGGTGCGGTGCAGATCGTGGGGAGCCATGGCCGGCGATCTGACCACCGCCCGGCGCACCGTGCAAGCTGAATGGCGGACGCCTCATCGGCACACCCCTTCGTCCAGGTCCGCGGGCGGTTCGCCTTCCTTGGGCGCGGCCGTCCGGAAGCCGCCCTGTCGGCCGTGTCCGCTAGTAGCCGTCCAGTTCGAAGTAATGCAGCGGACGGATCTCGATGCCCCATCCCCAGGCTTCGCCTTCGCCCAATCGCGTGGTGGGGTGCAGCATCGCGATGCGCACGGCATGGTCGATGTCGTCGGCCTCGATGAGGAACGCGCTGCCGATCCGCGCCGCGCCCGGCGCGAACGGCCCCTCGGCCACCTGCACCGCATCCCCGATCCGGCGCAGGCTGTGGATTTCCCGCCCCAGGCCGGCGTCCAGGATGACCTGTCCGCTGCCATACAGCTCCTCCAGATGCGGCTCGCATTGGCGCATCGCCTGTTCGACCTGTTCGTGCGGGCAGGCGTCCATCCGTTCCGGATCGAAGTAGCCCAGGCACAGGTATTTCATCGCGTCCGTCCTCCGTTCAACGCACCGGGCCGCGCGCGTCCCGGCGCTCGAACTTGAGGTGCACGACGGCCGGCGTGGCCAGCGTGCGCACGAGCGACAGGCCATGCAGATCGTCGCCCATCCGTTCGAAAAGGCGTTCGCCGTCGCCCAGCAACACCGGCACCAGGTGCAGTTCCATGTCATCGACCAGGCCCGCCGACAGGTACTGGCGCGCCGCCTGCGCACCACCGGCCAGGGCGACATCGCGGCCGGCGGCGGCGCGGCGTGCCTGTTCGAGCGCGACGTGGATGCCCTCGGTGACGAAGTGGAAGCGCGTTTGGCCCAGCACCAGCGGCCGCCGCGAATGCCGGGTCAGCACGAACACCGGATGGTGGAAGGGTGGCTCTTCTCCCCACCAGCCGTTCCAGGGTGCGCGCTCGTCCCATCCGCCCGGATGCCCACCGAACATGTTGCGCCCCATGATCGTGGCACCGATGCCGGCCATCGACTCTTCCATGACCGTGGTGCTGGCGTTGACGTCGCCCCCTTCCATGTCGTGCGCCCGGCGCCATGACGCCAGCGCGGTCGCCCAGTGGTGCAGGCGTTCGCCGCCGATGCCCAGCGGGTTCTGCTCGCTCTGTCGCGGACCGGCGACATGGCCGTCCAGCGAGATCGAAATGCGGAAACGCAGCCTCGACATGAAATGCTCCCGGGATGTGCCGGTCCGGAACGTTCCGCGCTCAGTCATCGCCGGTGGCAATTTTCCGCTGGCGCTCGAGTTCTTCCGCCGAAGGTTGCTCCAGACCGAAGTAGCCGTATTCCGGCCGGCCTTCCATGCGATAGCACTGGCGGATCACGCCGGTATCGAAGGCCTGGTGCGATTGCAGCCGCAGCGATGCCGGCACCGCGCCGTCGGCGAACAACCGCTTGCCCTCGGCCAGCACCACCGGGAACCACCACAGCTGCAGTTCGTCGATCAGATCCTCGCGCAGCAAGGTCTGGACCAGTCCGCCGCTGCCGTGCACCTGCAATTCGGCGCCGCGCTGGCGCTTCAGCCGGCGGATGTCCGCCACCACGTCGGCTTCCAGCCGCTCGCTGCCCCGCCACGCCAGCGTATCCAGCGTGCGCGTGGCGACGTACTTGGGGATGCGGTTGAAGCGCGCGGCCACCGGATCCTCGTCGCCGACATGCGGCCAGTGGGCGGCGAAGATCTCGTAGGTCCGGCGGCCCAGCAGCAGGGCATCGAGATTCGCCATGCTGCCGTTGATCAGCGTGAGCATCGCCTCGTCGAAATAGGGCGCGGCCCAGCCGCCATGCCGGAAGCCGCCGCTGCGGTCCTCGTCCGGACCGCCCGGCGCCTGCACCACGCCGTCCAGGCTCAGGAAGGCGGTGACCACCAGTTTCATGACGCCTGCTCCGTTGCCTGCTCCTGGGCTTGTCCCTGCTCCTGCATCGCGGCCATGTCCATGTAGACGACTTCCCACAGGTGGCCGTCTGGATCCTCGAAGCTGCGCTGGTACATGAAGCCGTGATCCTGCGGCTCGCGCGGCTGGTGACCACCCGAGGCGATGGCGGCATCGGCCAGCTTGTCCACGCCGGCGCGATTGTCCGCGGACAGGCACAGGATGGCCTGGGCATGCGTGCGCGGATCACTCAGGGCCTTGTCGGTGAAACCCTGGAAAAAATCCCGGGTCAGCAGCATCACGTGGATGGTGTCGCTGATCACCAGGCAGGCACCCTGCTCGTTGGTGAACTGCGGATTGAAGTGGTAGCCGAGACCTTCGTAGAACGCTTTCGAGCGGGCCATGTCGGAGACGGCGATGTTGACGAAGATTTGCGTGGACATCGGGATTTTCCTTGTCGGGGTGGCGTATGGATGGGGGAAGGAGCGGGCGTGGGGATCAGGTGCAGTTGATCATCCAGCGAACGCCATGGCGGTCGGCGAGGCTGGCGTAGCGCCGTGCCCAGAACGTCTGCTGCAGCGGCATCTCGACCACCTGCGCGCCCTCGGACAGCGCGGCATACAGCGATTCGGCCTGTTCCGGCTCATCCAGATCGATCACCACGTAGGCACCGGTGACGCCCTGGTAGGGATGATCGGGCGTGGCGTCGGTTCCCATCAGGCTGAACGCGCCAACGTCGACACGGCCATGCAGGATCCGCTCCTTGAGCGTGGCGGGCAGGTCGTCGCAGCCGGGGGTTTCGCCGAAGCTCTGCATCGCGGCCACCTGGCCGCCCAGCAATCCGGCATACCAGGTCAGGGCCTGGCGGCAATCGCCATCGAAACTGAGATAGTGCTTGAGACGCATGGGAGGATTCCTTTTCTTGTCGGTGATGTTGCGGGAGGGTGTGGGTGGAGCGGTGACGCGTTACTTCTCGCCGGCGATGCGTGCGGCCAGGCGTTCTTCCTATTCCCGCAGTTCCGGCGTGAGCGCATCGCCGAAGTCATCGAGTTCGAAGAACGGACGGATTTCGACTTCGGCGCCGCCGTCGAAGGGCGCGCGCTTGAGCCACTCGATGGCTTCTTCCAGCGAACGCACCTGCCAGATCCAGAAGCCGGCGATCAGTTCCTTGGTCTCGGTGAACGGACCGTCGATGACGGTGCGCTGCTTGCCGTCGAAGCGCACGCGCGCGGCATGCGAGGTCGGGCGCAGGCCCTCGCCGGCCAGCATGACGCCGGCGTTGACGAGTTCCTCGTTGAAACGGCCCATCTCTTCCAGTTGCTGCTGGGTGGGCATCACGCCGGCTTCGGTGTCGGCATCGGCTTTCACGAACACAATCACTTTCATGTCGTACTCCTTCGGAGGGAATGGGAAGGGCGGCGTCCGGAGGCCGGAGCATCGCTGCTTACTGGGTACGACGGGCGTGAAGGGCCGGGATCGACAGCCCCCTCAAATTTTTTTTCCGGAGGGCGGGCACCCCGGGCGGCGCCGGTCTCGGCCACTGCGACAGGCCCGCGGGAGCATGCGCGCCCGGCCCGGATCTGCGGCATCATGCGCGCTCCGGCGGCGGCCCCCCGTCCCCCTCACTGGAGCAAGACATGCAGTACCTGTTGCTGGTCTATACCGATGACGCCCTGCTGGAGACCCTGCCCCCGGGCGAATACGACCAACTGATGCGCGGCTGCCTGAGCCACGCCGACGAGCTGAAGCAGGCCGGCACCCTGATTGCCAGCCAGCAACTTGAACCGGGCCGCGCCGCGCGCTCGCTGCGCATCCGCAACGGCCAGCCGGCCATCACCGATGGTCCGTTCGCCGAAACCAAGGAAGTGCTGGCCGGCTTCAACCTGATCGAAGCCGACAGCCTGGACGAGGCCGTGCGCATCGCCCACGAATTCCCGTGGTCGCGCTTCGGCTGCATCGAGGTGCGGCCGGTGCACGACATGGGACTGGAACGGCAGCGGGTCGGCCTGGGCTGAGCCGCGCCGCGGCGCGGCCTACAGCTGCGCGCTGATCCGTGCTTTCACGCCGGGATGGTCACGGTAATAGGCCGCGTTGTCGGCCAGATCACGCCAGCGACGATGGTCGGCCAGGGTCCGGCCGACCTGTTGGGCCACCCGCAGCAGCAACGCCGGCTCGGGCGGATGCTCGCCCTCCAGCGCACCTTCCATCAGATGAAGCATCAGCTGTGCCCGATCCAGGCAGGACTCGGCCTCGCGGGAGGCATTGCCGTGCAGGGCATCCAGACGCGCCGGCGCGAAGCGGGTGATGCCGACGTCGGCGAGGACCGGTTCGTGCGCGCCCTGCAACAGGTGCAGCAGTTGCGCCAGTGATGTGTCGTTGGACGCGACGCTTCCCTCGGGCATCGCGTTCGCGTCTTCCTGGTGATCAGTTTCACTTCTTGAATACGGATGCACGGGCAACCTCCTTGTGCGTTCAGTCGATGCGATCCCGTACCCGTTCCGGAGTTTTCCCGTTGACGAATACGAGATTCAAACACGGTAGATGAATGTTCTGTAGATTGTCAAACGGTAGCGGGTGAGTCTGAGGCATGGCCAAACCGTCGTCCCCGCCACGTCCCGCGACCGCGCGCGAGCGCATTTCCGCGAACCTGAAGAAACTGCGCAAGGCGCGCAATCTGAGCCAGGAAGAACTGGCTGAACTGGGCGAATTCCATCGCACCTACGTGTCGCAGCTGGAGCGCTGCGTCACCAATATCTCCGTCGACGGCCTGGAACGGCTGGCGAATGCGCTGTCGGTGGACATCCGGGACTTGCTGAAGCCGATTGACTGATCCGCGAGTCACGCCGCCCACCGGTTCCGGCTGGCGGCGAGGTCCTACTCCGCCGCCATCCCGATCAGCTTGGCGACCGTGTTGAGATTGCGCGCGGTACCGGCACGCGCGGCGGGGATGACCAGGCGGGAGTCGGCCATGCCGTCGCCGTAGTGCACATAGATCTCGCGTTCGCCCAATGCCACCTGCTCGTCCCGCTGGTGCCGCAGCGTGGCGAGGGTATCGGCCGGTGGTGGTTCGTCCAGGAAGATCACCACGACCCGGTTGGGCGCCGCGCTGGCGAACGGCTGCGCCGCCAGCGCGCGCAGGAGTTCCGCGTGCTGGCGCAGCACCACGCCGACCGGCTTGCCGGCATACGCGGCGAGGCGTTGCTCCAGCGCGGCCTTCACTCCGGCGGCCCGCTTGGCGCTGCGGAACACCACGTTGCCGCTGGCGATGTAGGTGCGCACATCGCGGAAGCCGGCGTCCTCGCACATGGCACGCAGTTCGGCCATCGGCAGCTTGCCGGTACCGCCGACATTCACGGCGCGCAGCAGGGCGATGTAGGTTTCCATCGCGCCAGCATACGCGTTCGACCCATGCCGGGGACGGGGTGACGGGGGTCGCCATGACTTTTCCCACGGGTCGCGCCGACGCGCATCCGCGAAGCTTGCACCACCGTCCCGCCCGGATACCGCCATGCGCCCGTTGCCGCTCGTCCTGTCCGTCCTCGCGCTGCTGCCGCTGGCGGCCCACGCCGGGGATCCGGTGCGGCCCAGGGTCGATTCCCGTCAATGCGGCATCAGCACGCCGTACAACGTGCTGGTCGATACCGGCGGCGTGTGGCTGTATCGCGACGAAGGTTCGCCGCGCGAGGTCTTCTTCCATGACGGCGAACTGAGCGTGGACCGCAAGGTGCGCACGGTCAGCGATGCCGACGCGCAGCGCCTGCGCCAACTGGAATACCAGGCCTACCAGCTGATGCCGGAAGTGGCCGGGCTGGCCCGCGATTCGGTCGAGGTGACCTTCGATGCGCTGTCCGGCGTGGTCGAGGCGATGACCGGCAGCAAGCGCAAGGCGCGCAAGGTGGACGATTTCCGCAGCGAGGCCATCGCCCATGTCGATCGCACCCTGGGCCGCGGTCGCTGGGATCAGGAGGTCTTCGACGAGAAATTCGAGGAAAACATCGAGAACGCGGCCGAGTCGATGTCCTCGATGATCGGGCGCAGCGCATTGTGGAGCGTGTTCACCGGCCGCGCCGGGCAGTTGGAAGCGCGCGCGGACAAGATGGACCGGGAACTGGAGCAGATGCTGGAAGTCCGCACCCGCGCCATCGAAGCGCGCGCGGACGGTCTGTGCGCGCAGGTCCGCGCCATCGACGCCGTGCAGTCCACGCTGGAATACCGCCACGAGGGCCAGCCGCTGCGCCTGCTGGAAGTCTCCGGCGACGACGGGGAAAAAACCCAGGCGGCGGTGGCCGCGCGTCCCTGAGTCACGCCACGCGGCCTGCCGGCGGCGTCCGCCGTTTCCGGACGGACGGCAGGAAAATCAGGCCGGGCCGCTTTCGCCCACCGGATGCACCACGAAGCCGTGCTTGCTGAAGATGCGGGCGAACTTGTCCGCGTTGCGGCCGAAATAGAAGAACGCCTGCCCGCGCGTGTTGCCGGAGATGTGCTTGCGGTCCGCGTTCCAGAAACTGATGCGGTGGTGGGTGAAGCAGATGCGGGTGCAGCGCGCGACCAGCACGTTGAACCAGCGGGTGTCGGTGGCGTTGTTGACCAGCACCACGCCCTCGCCGAACTGGCCGGCTTCCAACTGATCGACGAAGCGGTTGACCGCGCGCGCGCACAGTCCCGCCGAGTAGGGCGGGTTCATGAACACCCGTCCGCGCCGGCCGGCGTTCCAGTCCTCGTCGAACGCGGAACGCTCGGCGGTGAAAATCCGGCGCGCGCCGACGATCTCGTTGGCGGTCTCCGAAGTGAAGGGATCCAGATCGATGCCGCCCATCACCGCGCGCACCGAGTCCAGGTATTCCGGCGGGGTGAACCAGGAATCGGCGTCGCGGGCCTTGGCGGTCGGCACCCGGCCGATGTAGCCGAGCCGGTGGGCGCTGGCGGTGGAAACCGGGAGCGCGACGATGTTGGTGCGGGATGTCTTGGGCATGGTCGGGCATTCTATGCGCAGGAGCCGGCTGTGCGCAGGAGTCGGTCTAGCGCAGCAGGATCCGGAGATCGCGGTTGGCGGCGGCGGCATTGCCGCTGTAGTCCAGCGCGGTGATCCGGATCAGGTACTCGCCGGCGGGCAGTTCCGCGGGTTGCCAGGATCCGGCTTCCACCACGCCATCGCGGATCCGGTTGGTCACCACGTACTGGAAGCGGGTGATGGCGCTGCCATGCACGGTGATGCCGCTGTCCGGCGCGTAGGCGAGCATCACCGCGTCCGGATCCGGCGGCATGCGGTTGAACTCGATGTTCATGCGTGGCGCTTCGTGGCCGGGCATGGCCCTGCCTTCGGCGTCCAGCAACTGGTAGCCCAGCGCATACAGCCCCAGCCGGCGGCGCGGCAGGTTGCGATCGACCTGATCCCAGGCTTCGGCCACGATCTGCACGCCGGACAGGTCGCGCGGCACGATCAGCCGGCCACCTTCCTTCTCCGTCAGCGGCTGGCCCAGGGTATCGAGCAGATGGATGCCGTCGATGCGCGGCGGCTGGTGATCCGCATAGCCGGTGAAGCCCAGCGCGACCGCGTTGCGCTCGTAACCGCTGGCACCGACGCTCAGATGCACGTGCGCCATCGGATTGATGGTGCCCAGCACGTCGCCGGCGTGGAAGCGGGTGCCGCGCCTGACCCGGATGCGTTCGGGCTGGCCGGCTTCGTCCATCAACAACTGGAAGCGCGGATCGCTCACCTCCCCGCGCGCGTTGCGGCCCACCCGCATGTGGATGTAGGCCAGCATGTCCAGCCCCATGCCTTCGCCCTGTCCGCCGTATCCCCACGCGGCATGGGGGCTGCTGACCTTGCCGTCGGCGATCGCCAGCACCGGCTGGCCGATGTCGCCACGGATGTCCAATCCGCTGTGCAGGTGATCGCGGTTCTCCTTGCGGAAGTTGCCGCGCACCTCGCCCAGCGTGCCGACCACTTCGTGCCAGCCGTCCTGCGGATGCAGCGGCCAGCGTCCCCGCGTGTCCGGCAGCGGCGCATGCGGGGCGGGACCGGCGACCGGGGGCGGCGGCGTGGCGGTACGCGGCGCGATGCGGTGCACGCGGTAAGCGGTGGCGTCGGTGGCGTGCAGCACGCCGCGCGCATCCAGCGCCAGACCGGCCGGGCGCGAGAGACGTTCCTGCTGCGCCAGGCCGGTGATCACGCGGACATGGCCGTCGGTGGCGATCTGGAGGATGCGGCCGCCACTCATCTCCGACACGTACAACACGCCGTCGCGGGTAATCGCCAGCGCCAGCGGACGGCCGATACCGGTGGATCCCTCCGGCCACCAGGTTCTTGCGGTGCCGACCACGCCATCGGCGGTGACATGGCGAATCGCGTTGTTGCGCAGGTCCGCCACCCACAACACGCCCTGCCGATCGATCGCCAGCGCGGTGGGCGTGTCGAAACGCGCCGCCGCTCCCATGCCGTCGACGAAGCCGGGATACCCGCCACCGGCCAGCGTGGTGACCTGGCCATCGGGCGAGATCACCCGGATGCGATCGTTGTAGGTGTCGGCGACGTAAACCCGTCCCTGCGCATCCACCGCCACACCGGTCGGCCCGTCGAACCGCGCCTGCGCGGCTGCGCCGTCGCGATGCCCGGCGATGCCATCGCCGGCCAGCGTGCTGACGATGCCTTGTGGGGTGATCCGGCGGATGGCGTGGTTGCCGGTGTCGGCGACATACAGATTGCCGGCGCGATCCAGCGCCAGTCCGGAGGGCGTGTGGAAAGCGGCCGCGGTGCCCGCGCCTTCGCGGAATCCCTCCACCGATCCGGCCAGGGTGGCGACCTGTCCATCGCGGCCGATCCGACGGATGCGGTTGTTGTCGCCGCCATCGGCCACGTAGACCGTGCCGTCGCCCGCGACCGCGATCCCGTAGGGATCGGCGAAGCGCGCGGTGGCCGGCGAGCCGTCGTGATCACCACGGATGCCGTCACCGGCCATCAGTTCCAGCTGCGCGGCCCAGCCCAGCGGCGTCGGCGCCGGTCCGGCGACCGGTTTCACCGTGGGTGCGAAGGGGTCGAAGAAGAACGTGGCCGCCAGGGCCAGGGCAGTCAGGCCGATGACCAGACCCAACCAGGTTTTGCGCGTCATGCCGGTGCTGGCTCCTGTCGAACGGCGCGGCGGCCGTCATGGCGCGGCCGTCGTGGCGATGATCACATTCTTGCACGCGCCGACGCCCTCGTCCGCCCGGATCGCTACCATCGCATGCCATGTCTTCCGATCCCGCCCAAGAAGTCGCCCTCCCGGCCGCCACGCCGAACTGGCCGCGTCGGCTCGCCACCGCGGCGCAGCTGGCCTGCCTCGTGTTCCTGTCCATGGCATTGCTGCTGCAATTCCTGCGGCCGGATCTGGACTGGCAACGCACGCCGCTGAGTTTCTATCTGGTGGGTTCGCATGGTCCGCTGCTGCAAGCGGCCTATCTGCTGCTGGCATCGGGATTGATCGGACTGGGCGTGTCGGCGTACCGCACCGGTGCGGTGCGGGCTCGCAGCGCGGCGCCGTTGCTGCTGTTCGTCGTCGCGGGTGTCGCGCTGGCGATCACCGCGCTGGCGCAGACGCCTTTTCCCGGACGCCCGTTGACCTTGCAGGGCCTGGTGCACGGACTCGCGGCGCAGACCTCGTTCCTGTGCGCCACCGTGGCGATGTTGCTGCAAGCCTGGCGCTGGCGTGCCGATCCCGGCTTCCGGCACCGGTTCGCACCCGCATTCTGGCTGGCGGTGCTGTGTTTCCTCGCGCTGTGGACACATGTGCTGGTCCGCGATCTGCCGCGCGGCGCCGGCCAGAAGGCCGTCATCGCGCTGATTGGCCTGTGGCTGGTGCTGGCGTCCGGTTGGGTGGGCCGCGACCGGCGCGGATGACTCAGCGCGCGGTCTTGCCGCCCAGATGCCGCGAGAGGAAAGCCAGCAGGCGCGTGTAGTACTCGCGCCGATGCTCCTCGGTATAGAAACCGTGGCCTTCGGTCTTGTAGTACAGGGTTTCCACCGGCACGCCAGCTTCCTTCAGCGCTTTCTCCATGCGCTCGGAATGGGCGATCGGCGCGCGCTCGTCGCGCCCGCCAGCGGCGAGGAACACCGGTACCTTGATGCGCGAGGCCAGGGTGGTGGGCGAGCGCTCGGCCAGGCCATCGGGCGGTCCCATCCACTCGCCCGCCCAGGTCTTGCCCGAGCGGCTGCGGTTGGATTGGCGCCTGTGCATCAGGCGCAGGTCGTAGACGCCGACGTAGCCGACCGCGCAGCGATAGAGATCCGGTTCCCGGGCGGCGCCCATCAGCGCTGCGTAGCCCCCGTAGCTGGCGCCATAGATACAGATGCGCGCGGGATCGGCGATGCCTTGCTCGATCGCCCAACGGGTGGCGTCGGTGAGGTCGTCCTGCATCCGCCCTCCCCACTCGCGCGCGCCGGCCTGCACGTGCGCGCGCCCGTAATTGCCCGATCCCCGGTAGTTGACCCGCAGGACCGCGTAGCCGGCCTCAGCGAGCATCTGCGTCTCATCGTCGAATTGCCACTCGTCGAAGATGCCGAAGGGTCCGCCATGCGGCAGCAGCACCATCGGCGCCGGCCCCGCGGCGGCATTCTTCGGCGCGGTGAGAAAACCGTTGATCGCGATGCCGTCGCGGGTCTTGAAACTGATCGCCCGGGTGCCCGCGAGACTATCCGGCTGGAACCATTCGCGCGTGGCGAAGACGCGATCGGCCGTGCGCTTGGCCAGGTCGAGCAGGAAGTAGTCGCCGTTGTTGCGATCGCTCCAGACGTAGACCAGTGCCAGCCGGCCGTCGGCGGTCGTGGAGGTCAACGCGATCGCTTCGTCGGTGAACGACTTTTCCAGGGTCCGGTAAAGCCGTGCCACCGGCGAGTTCTCGTCGAAGAATCGGTTGCGCACCCGGTCGCTCATGAACGAGGCGCCGACCGGCGTGCGGCCATCCATGTCGTAGAGGATGCGGTAGGGATCGACGGCCGGATCGCGCAGTACCTCGGTGTAGCGGCCGTCGGCGGGACGCCACGCCATGATCACGTCCGGTCCCCTGGCCTGCTCGACCTGCAGATAGGCCACGCTGCCATCGGCCGAGAATCCCAGCGGATATTCGCGGTGTCCGCTGCTGGCCTCGTCGTTGACCAACCGCCATTCGGCTTCGTCGTTGTCGCGGTAATAGAGCCGCATGGTGTTGTCCGCGTCGGCACCATGGGCGAACCGGACCGCGCCCGCGCGATCCACGGTGAAATCCGCGCGCCTCACCGGCGCGGTCGCCACGATGTCGCGGCGACGGGTATAGATGTCCAGCTTCTCGATCCGGATATAGGGCTCGCTGATCAGCGGCATCGCTGAAATCAACACGTTTTCCCGGTCGTCCGGCAGCGTATCGGCCAGGAACACCGCGCGCGGCGACTGCACCTGCCCGCGTCCCACCTCATCGATTCCGAAGGGGCTGCCCAGCAGCTTCTGCTTGCTGCCATCGGCGTTGATCGCGTGCAATTGCCCGAGTACCGTCGGCTCGTCACGGGTGCCGAGTTTCTGCGCCATCGACACCAGCACGCGCTCGTCGTTGGCCCACCAGAACTCGTCCACCACCGAATCCTTCTCGCCGATGATCCTGGCGGTCATCACCTTGTCGGCGCGCCGGATCACCGCCAGCCCGGTGCGATCCTCCTGCGGATAGATGGCGGCGTAGTAGCGGCCATCCGGCGAGATCTTGATACTGCCGTAGAGATCCCGGCGCAGGTACGGCTCCAGATCCACCTGGGCGCCCGCGTTCGCCTGTGCGTTTGCATGGGCCGCGGTCGCCCACACCAGCAGGCACGCCAGTGCCCGCCATCCTTTTGCTTGCCGCATTCCCGTGTCCCCTTCCCTTGCTGTCCGGGCCGTTCCCCGCGGGCGCTGGTGCGCGCGCCGGTCCGTGCGCGGATGGTGGCAGGGCGTGGGCGGCAAATCCAGCCTCGCTCGCCCGGTCAGTTACTGACACGGCGCGGCGTTTCCTGCCTGGCCGCAGGGGCCGCCGCTCCCCGGGAACCCCGCTACGAGGGGTCCGCCGCTGGCACGATGCCTGCATGTTTCCCTGTGCGGGGATGGAGGAGAGAGCGGGCGTGAGGCGGATGATGGTGGTTTTGGCCGGGTGCGCGTTGGGGAACGCCGCCTGGGGCCACAGCGGCGGTCTGGACCGGCACGGGTGCCATACGCAACGGTCGACCGGCGAGTACCACTGCCATCGCGGCGAATCGGCGCCGCCTCGCGCCCGTTCGATGTCCCAGCCGTTCGTGCCGCGCCAGCCACTGGCGCCGGCACCGGCGAATCGACCGTTCCGCAATTGCGCCGAGGCGCGCGCGCTGGGGGCGGCGCCGGTGCGGCGTGGCGATCCCGGTTATGGCGCGCACCTGGATCGGGACAACGACGGCATCGGCTGCGAACCCTATCGCGGACGCTGAACCGGAACGCGCAGGCGCTTCAATCGCTTGCCCGGCCTGTCGTCGTCACTCCCCGTCCACGCCGGCCAGATCCATCACCCACTTCGGCACCTCGGGCTCGCCGGCATAGAAGGTCTTCGGTTTCTTTTCGGCCATCGCCCAGCGATGCAGCCAGCTCGGGCCGAAGCGCCCGTCATAGCCTTGCTCGCCGCGCCGGTAGGCGGGGTCGCGCAGGGCTTCTTCCAGCGACACGAAGGTATAGCCGCGACGACGCGCGCCATCGATCAGTCCGGCGAACGCGACCGCGTTGAGTTCGTTGGCGTGCATCAGCCAGATCTGCGGCAACGCATAGCCGAGCAGGGCCTGGGACTGTTGCTCGTAATAGTCGAGCTTGTTGAGCATGTACGGCACGTAGCCCTTGCGCAGGCGGTCGAGCGTGGCATCGCGATCGGTGCTGGCGGTTTGGGTCAGCACGTTGGCGTAGGCGAACGCCCAGACCCATTCGCCGTTGTCGACCGTGACCGGGGCGATGCGGTAGCCGTGCGTGGCCAGGAATTCCGTCAACGCGGCGCGATCGGCCGGCGTGCGGCCGGCGCGCAGGTAGGGATGGCGGAACCAGCGCGGCGCCTTGCCCTGTTCGGCCAGCAGCGGGCGCAGCACGCGTTCGCCCTTGAGGATGTTTTCCTCGAAGGCCGGCAGCCCGACTTCATGCAGATCGACGTGGCCGAACGTGTGGTTGCCCAGTTCATGACCGGCGTCGCGCCAGTCGCGCAGCATCCGCAGGCGTTCGGGCTGCACCACACCGTCCACTTCCAGCTTGCCTTCGTTGACGAAACCCACCACCGGCACATCGGCCTGGCGCAGTTGCGCCATCAGCCGTGCGTGCCATTCCGGCAAGCCCGCCACCGGCTTCTCGCCGAGGCGCTGCCAGGGCAGGTCGTCGATGGTGACGGCGATGCGGCGGTCCGGGGCCGCCGCCGCGGTGGATTCCCGCGTGGCCGCCGGTTCGGCGGCGCGCGCCGCGCAGGACAACAGGACGAACATGGCACAGCACAGGTGGAACGCGCGCATCGGCACCGCCCGGAAAAAAGAAGATGGCCCGAGCTTATCCCGTGCCGGGCCGTCACCGCCTGTGCCGGCGGCCGGCTTTCACGCGGTGGCCACCGCCGGCGCCAGCAGCCGTTCGATCTTCGAGTGCAGATCGGGATGCGCGGGCACGCGCAGGCCGAATTCGCGGTGCAGCACCTGGATCACCGCGTCCGCATCGGCCAGCGCATGGCGCTCGCTGGCGGCGCCCATCCGGTGGATCGCGAAGCTGCCACCCTTGAGGGTCTTGCGCCAACCCGGGCCGGTGCGCGCCACCCGCAGTTGATCGCGGAACGTCGAATCCGGATGAGTGGACACGTACCAGTTGCCCACCACGAAATCGATGTCGGCCTGTCGCTGCAGGTCGAACGCGTACAACGGTCGCCATTCCCCGGCCACCCGCGCGCGCAGCGTGTACTGGCCCTCGCCGGATTCCAGTCGATAGACCTCGTGCGGCGTGGATTGCGGCTCGGTGTTTTCCAGTTGCAGCGGCGCGGTGGGCACCATGCCGCCGAAGCCGACGTCGGTGATCCACGACTCGCCGTCGATTTCCACCAGCACCAGCATGTGGGTGCGCGCGGGAACGGTGTCGGCCGCGCCGTCCATCAGCACGCGGCCGGTCAGTCCGCGCGCCTCGAAGCCGAGCTGTTGCAGCAGGGCCAGGAACATGCGGTTGAGTTCGAAACAGTAGCCGCCGCGGCCTTCGAACAGCAGCTTGCGTTCCAGCGACGGCAGGTCCAGCGGCACCGGCAGGCGCAGCAAGGTCGAAAGCGTCTCGAAGGGAAACTCGGCGGTGTGCCGCTGCTGCAATTCGCGCAGGGTCTCCAGCGTGGGCGGCGGCGCGGCGACATAGCCGAGCCGTTGCAGGTAGGGATAGGCGTGCTGCAGGGTCGGGATCATGGGTGTGGCGGGATCGGGGGGAGCGCCACTGTGCGCCCTCAAGCCTGCTTGAGGTCAAGGCCATCCGGCGACCGCGCCCATCCGCGGCCGCCCCGTCCGCCCGCTCGCCGCGCGAGCAGGCGCTTCAAGCTGCCGCACCCGCGCTACCGCGCCTGCCGGAACCGCCAGCCGTAGTTGTTGCCCGGCAGGATCGGCAGGGTGTCGCGATAGGCGCGCATGCGTTCCTCATTGGTCGGGGCCGTTGGAACCGCATGGCGCGCGGGGTGCTGCAGGGAAAGGAACGCCAGCGGTCCCAGGGTGGCCCGCATGGCGCGGATGAAGTCCGAATCGTTCATGGCGCACCTGCCTCTGTCGTGGCGATGGCGCACCTGGTGCGGACGGGAAGGGACCGCCCGCAGGCCGGTGCTTCGATCGGAACAACGCGGCGGCCCGCGGGGAACGGCCAAGCGGCTCCGCGGGTGGTCCCATGCCGCAGCGCAACTCGCATGTAAACGTTTACATCACTAGTATCCGGGCATCCGCGGGTACCCGCGGGCTTCCCCCGCCATGCTCGAGGGCTCGCGATGTCCGGTTCCACCGTTGTCCGACGCACCCGCCTCACCCTTCGCCACGGACTGGCGCTGACCGCCCTGCTCTGGCTGCCGCTGGCGCAGGCCCAGCAGCCGCTGCCGCCGCGCGCCGAATGGAAGGCCAGCAGTTCCTCCACGGCGAACCCGGCCATGGCCCCGGCGATGGGCATCGACGGCAATCCCAAGAGCTACTGGGGCGGGCCGTTCTCGGCCGGGCACTGGTATCAGGTGGATCTGGGCCGCACCACGCCGGTGGGCGGGGTGCTCATCCAGTGGGAAGGCGGCTTCGCCACCCACTACCTGATCCGTTACTCCAACGATGGCCGGCAGTGGCGGGACGCGGTGCGCGTGACCGGCGGCAAGGGCGGCATCGAGTACGTGATGTTCCCGGCCGTGCAGGCGCGCTACCTGCGGCTGACCGCGCCGGATCGCACCGCCGACTGGGGCGTGTCGGTGGGTGAATTCGAACCGGTCGCGCGCGCGCCGCGCCTGCGGGGCGTCATGGGCGACGGCGACACCGACGCGCTGTGGATCGGTGGCGCCGCGCGCGTGCTGGACAAGCGTCGGCCGCTGGAGATCGAACTGCCGCGCACGCTGCCGCTGGCGGGCCTGGAAGTCACCTGGAAAACCCCACCCGGCCGCGCCCGGCTGGAAGCGCGCGGCGTCGACGGGCGCTGGACGGTGCTGGCCGAGGATCCGAATGTCCAGAGCAGCGCTTCCTTCCTCGCCGCGCCGGAGGTGCATGAAGCCACCGCGTTGCGGCTGGTGACCTCCGGCGGCGATGGCGCGATCGCGGATCGGCTGCAATTGCTCGGACCCAAGCGCTTGATGACGCCGATGCGGCGCTACGAACTCGCCGCTTCGGGCCGCCACAGCGATCTGTTTCCCTCGTCGTTGAAGCAGCAACAGGTGTACTGGACCGCGGTCGGCATCCCGGGCGGCCTGCAGAAGTCGGTATTCGACGAGTACGGCAACCTGGAAGCGTTCAAGGGCGCGCCGCTGGTGCAGCCGGTGTGGCGCGATCGCAGCGGCCGTGCCGCGGCGGCATTCAATGCCGATCTGCGCCACAGCCTGCGCGAGGGCTGGATGCCGATGCCGGCGGTGGAATGGTCGCCGCAACCGGGCCTGTCGCTGCGCAGCGAAGCCATCGCGATCGAACAGAACGGCGCGCCGGTCACCCTGGTCCGTTATCGCCTGCGCAATACCGGCGCTCAACCGGTGGACGGCCAACTCGCGCTGCTGACGCGGCCCATGCAGATCAGCCCGCCGTGGCAGAACGGCGGCCTGTCGCCCCTGCATGCCATCGCGGTGGAAGAAGGTGCGGTGCGGGTGAACGGGCGGCGCCTGTTCCAGTCGCTGACGCCGCCCTCGGCCGCGGGCGTGTCCGCGTTCGGCGCGCACGGCGAAGGCGAGATCACCCGCCACGCCGCGAAGGGCGATGTACCCGCGCAGCGCAGCGTGGAGGACCCGGACGGCCTGGCCGCGGCGATCCTGCAATACCCGGTGAAGTTGCAGCCGGGCGAGCATCGCGACGTGGTCATCGCGTTCGCGCTGGGCAACGCGCGTCTGGACACCCAGGCCAGGCAATGGCCCGACGCGCCCGCGCTGGATCGGACGGCGCTGACCGCCGGTGGCGATCCCGGCGCCGCCTTCGATGCGCTGGCCGATACCCTCGCGCAGCAGTGGCAATCGCGCCTGGGCCGGATCGGCTTGAGCCTGCCGGATGCCTCGCTGGTGGACATGCTGCGCGCGCAGGCCGCCTACATGCTGATCAACCAGAGCGGTCACGCGATGCAGCCGGGCCCGCGCAACTACAACCGTTCCTTCATCCGCGACGGCGCGGCGACCGCGGCCATCCTGCTGCGCATGGGCATGAGCAAGACCGCCCGCGACTACCTGCAATGGTATGCGAGCCATGCGGTGCATCCGAACGGACTGGTCTCGCCCATCCTCAATGACGACGGTTCGGTGAACACCGGTTTCGGTTCGGATCTGGAACACGACAGCCAAGGCCAATTCATCTGGCTGGTCGCGGAGATCGCGCGGCTGGATGGCGGCGCGGCCAGCGTCCGCGATTACCAGGACGAAGTGAAGCGCGCGCTGCGCTTCCTGCAGGAACTGCGGGAGCGCACGATGGTGCCCGGCTATCAGGCCGATCGCGAGGCACCGGAACGCTTCCACGGCATCATCGCGCCTTCGATCAGCCATGAAGGCTATCCGGTGCCGACCCACAGCTACTGGGATGACTACTGGGCGCTGAAGGGCTGGCACGACGGCGCCTGGCTGGCCGAGCAATGGGGTGACAAGGAAACGGCTGTGTGGGCGCGAGCGCAGTACGCCGCGCTGCGCGATTCGATGTCAGCGTCGATGCGTGCGACGATGAAATGGAAAGGCATCGACTACATTCCGGCTTCCGCCGATCTGGGCGACAGCGATCCCACCAGCGTCTCGATTGGCCTGGATCCGACCGGCCAGCAGGATCTGATGCCGGCCGATGCGCTGGCACGCACCTTCGCCCGCTACCTGGCCGACGTGCGCAAGCGCACGCCCGACGCGTTGTACGCCTATACGCCGTACGAAATGCGCAACGTGCTGACCTACGTGCACCTGGGACAACCCGCGGAAGCCAACGAGTTGTTGCAGGATCTGGTGCGCCATCGCCGCCCGGCCGATTGGCAGGTGATCGCGGAAGTCGTCTATTCGGATCTTCGCCACGCGATCTACCTGGGCGACATGCCGCACACCTGGATCGGCTCGGAGTACGCACGCTCGATTTTCGGCATGCTGATGTACGAGGCGGACGATCACCTGTCGCTGCTGCCTGGCACGCCACCGGAATGGGTGGCCGGCGAAGGTTTGTCCGTCGATGGCCTGCCCACCGCCTACGGTTCGCTGAAGATGCGCGCACGCCGCGAAGGCGGACAGCTGCGGATTTCGCTGGGCGAGGGCCTGCGCGGCGACACGCCCGTCACGGTCAGCTGGCCCGGCCGGATCGCGCCGAAACAGGTCACCGTCGATGGCCGCCGCGTGCGCGATTTCGACGCCAACGGCCTGCGCCTCGCGCGTCCCTTCAAGGAACTGACCGCGCAATGGTAGAGCCGGGCTTGCCCGGCTGCTGTTCGCGCGGAACCAAATATCCCGGGCAGCCCCGTAGAGCCGAGCTTGCTCCGCTGCTGTTCGCGCGGAACCAAACATCCCGGGCAGCGGAGCGAGCTCCGCTCTACATCGCGTAGAGCCGAGCTTGCCCGGCTGCTGTTCGCGCGGAACCAAACATCCCGGGCAGCGGAGCGAGCTCCGCTCTACATCGCGTAGAGCCGAGCTTGCCCGGCTGCTGT
>OFCZ01000019.1_pt1 | contig 65209 bp, 43 predicted proteins | sample 1521011 | NCBI WGS metagenome assembly OFCZ01 (sample SAMEA2532532, study PRJEB24079) | metagenome | biome: bacteria; feature: seaside; material: soil | place: India | collected 2012-02-01 | depth 0.1 m | reverse complement strand
ATGGCGGCGGCGGCGATGGCGGGGGGGTGACCGCGCGAGAAGCTCGCGGCGGGACGCCGCTCCTACAATGTCCCACCCACGGCGCGAATGCACACCATTCACCAGGTAGGAGCGGCCTCCGGCCGCGAGCTCCCCCGCGCGATGCCCGGTTGCGATGGCGGCGGCGGCGATGGCGGGGGTGACCGCGCAAGGAGCTCGCGGCGGGACGCCGCTCCTACAACGTCCCACCCACATCGCGAATGCCCACCACCCCAGGTAGGAGCGGCCTCCGGCCGCGAGCTCCCCCCGCGCGATGCCCGGTTGCGGTGATCGCGACGGCCATGGCTGGGGTGACCACGCAAGAAGCTCGCGGCGGGACGCCGCTCCTCCTCGTTCCGGTTTCGTGCGTCCGCGTGGACGGGGCTTTCGTCGCTGGATCCGGGCTTTCGTCGGACCATGACCTCTGGACGCTTGACGCCGCTTGCGAGCCGACTGTACTGTGTGTGCTAGTACAGTTGAATGAGGTGTTCCATGGCGCGTACCCAGGCCTTGATGATCCAGATCGCCACCGGCGACCCGCGACCGATCAGCAAGCAGATCGTCGATGGCGTGCGGATGAAGATCGCCACTGCCGAACTCAAGCCGGGCGCGCAGCTGCCCAGCGTGCGCGGGCTCGCCCAGCAACTGATGATCAATCCCAACACCGTCGCCAAGGCCTACGCCGAACTGACCAGTGAAGGCTGGCTGGAATCGCGCCAGGGCCTGGGCCTGTTCGTGGCCACGCCGCGCCAGCGCCTGAGCGATGCCGAACGCGAGCGGCGCATGGACGACGCCGTGCAGGCGTTCGTCCATGAAGTGATCGCGCTCGACTACCCGCCCGACCGCGCGCTGGCGAGGCTGGACGAGGAACTGCGCGTGATCGCGCCAAAAAAGAAATCCGCCTGACGCGCCGACGCGCGTCCCCCCTTCCGCGTTCCGTCACCCGACCCTGGGACGACCATGAGCATTCCCGATTCCGACTACGTGATCGAAACCGCGGCGCTGAGCAAGCGCTACGGGCGCAAGCTGGCGCTGGATCACCTGGACCTGCGCATTCCGCGCGGGCGCATCCATGCCATCGTCGGCGCCAACGGCGCCGGCAAATCCACCCTGTTCCGGATCCTGCTCGGCTTCCTGCCGCCGACGGTGGGACAGGCGCGCATCCTCGGCCGCGACAGCCAGCGCCTGCGTCCCGAGGACCGCGCGCGCATCGGCTTCGTCAACGAGGAACATACCCTGCCCGGCTGGATGAGGGTCGCCGCGGTGACCGCGATGCAGCGCCGCCAGTACCCGCGCTGGAACCAGCACGCCTACGACGAGGTGCTGGGCCACTACCACGTGCTGCCGGAACAGAAGATCGCCCAGCTCTCGCGCGGCGAGCGCGCCGGACTGAACTTGGCGCTGGCCCTGGCGCAGGGACCGGAACTGCTGGTCCTCGACGAGCCCACGCTGGGCCTGGACGTGGTCGCCAAGCGCGCGTTCCTCGAATCGCTGATGTATTCCAACGCGGCCGAACAATGCACGGTGATCTACTGCTCGCACCAGATGGAGGAAATCGAGCGCATCGCCGACAACCTCGTCATCCTGGAACGCGGCCAGCTGAAGAACATGTCGGCGCCGGAGGACTTCTGCGCGCGGGTCACCCACTGGGTGGCCGACATCCCGTTCAAGGGACCGGATCCGGCGACCGTTCCCGGCCTGCTGCAACTGCAGCGGCTGGACGGCCTGCACCACTACCTGGTGCTGGACCAGGACGAGGATTTCGCCGAATTCCTGCGCGCCAGCGGCGCGCGCTCGATCCAGAGCATGCCGGTCAGCCTGGATCGCGCCGTCAACGGTTTCCTGACCAAGAACCACGCCGCGCCGGCGCAACCGCAACGGCAGCACTGAGCGCACTGGGAGGACACGATCATGTGGGACATGTTCAAGGCTGAAATACAGCGCTTCCGCATCTGGGCGACCGCCTACGCGGTGTTGCAACTGGTGATCCTCGGGTTCATGACCCGGGTGGTCGATCTGGCCCAGCAACCGCGGCTGGTCTACGAAGTGCTGGCCGGCGTCTACGCCGTCAGCGGCGTGCTGCTGGGGCTCTACCAGATGGGGGGCTACCGCAAGCCGAATACCTGGATGAACCTGCTGCACCGGCCGATTCCACACGGCAAGCTGGCGGCGGTGCTGGTGGGCGCGGGTGCGCTGCAACTGGCGGTGGCGATCCTGCTGCCGCTGTGGCTGCTGGCCGGCTGGCAGGAATTCATGACCGCGCGGGTGGTGGACCAGCGCCATCTGCTGCTGGGCGTGTCGGCATGGCTGATCGCGGTGTGCGCCTACCTGGCCGGCGCCTACGCGATGCTGGCCAACCGGCGTTACGGCTACAGCGGCATCGCGCTGCTGTCCTGGCTGGTGTTCAGCCAGGCCACCGGCCTGCAGGCGATTGCCGTGCAGCTGATCATCCTGGCGATGCTGGCGGGAATGGTGTGGGTCGCCTTCAAGCCGGACCTGGGCGCCGCACCGCACACCCTGCCGCGCACATTCTTCACCGCGGTTCCGTTGCAGCTGGCGATGTGGCTGGCGCTGGTGATGGTGGGCTTCGGTGTCGAGTTCCTGTGGATCGCGCAGGGCTCCCATCCGAACAACGCGCCGGTGCCGGCCGCCGGTGGCGAGAAGGAATCCGAGAACGCCGAGGGCAAGGACCTGATGGTGATGGGCCTGCGCGGCAGTCGCGACCCGCAGGCGCCGCTGTGGCGGGAACAGGCACAGATCTCGGAAGTGTTCTCGTTCGGTCCGGGCCTGCGCGCGACGCCGGTGCGCAACGAACTGATCAACATCGTGCCGATGGAATTCGACGACGACCAGCATCGCATCCGCTGGGTGTTCAGCCACGACCGCATGCGCCTGGAAGGCTACAGCCTGGTGGACTACCGCAGCGTCGGCGAACTCGGCGTGGAGGGCGACGCGCCGTTCCCGGAGCCGGTGATGCCCGGTCCGGAGAACAGCCTGATCGGCACCACCCGCGTCTACCAGTACGACAGCGACCAGAAGCGGGTGGTACCGCGCCTGCGCCTGCCGGCGGGCGAGCGGATTACCGGCTACGACCGGGTCGGTGACGATCTGGCCCTGCTCAGCGACCGCGCCGTGTACTTCTACGACGGTCGCGATCTCGCCGCTGGCGACGGCATGCTCACGCCACGCCAGCGCCTGGTCATTCCGGGCAAGGTCGGCGATCTGTACCGTGCCGACGCGATCGAACTGCTGGATGGTTACCTGGTGTCGTTCCTGTTCAGTCGCAGCGCCCACAACGCCGAAGGTGCGCTGCCCTACCAGCAGACGGTGCGGATCGACGATCAGGGCACGGCCACGGCGATCATGCGGCGGGATCTCAAGGGCGGCTTCCCGGCCCTGTGGCGCTATCAGAACTGGTTTCCCGCGCCGGTGATCTACGAACTGCAGCGCGCCGCCCGCCGGCTGTTCGCCGGTTACCAGATCACCGACGACACCGCACGGCCGCCGGTACCCCGCCAGGTAGTGATTCTCGCCGGCGTGCTCATGCTGCTGTCGCTGCTGGGCGCGGTGGCGTGGACGCGGAAAACCGATCTGTCCACGCCCGCGCGGATCGCCTGGATCGTCGCCTGCGGCGTGCTCAGCCTGCCCGCGCTGCTGAGCCTGTGGCTGATCCATCCGCGCCGCGAAGTGTTGGAACCACAGACGTCCGCGCAGCCCGCGCTGGCCTGACCCGCATCCGTTCCACCCGGCCGTTGCGGCGGCCGGATACAGGAGATTGCTGATGAGCTTGTCATCGCTGCCGCTGGCGGCGCCGGCCGCGCGCGCGTCCGGATCGCGGTCCCGCCGTCGTCGCCGGTTCGCCTGGCTGATGGTCCTCGCGACACTGTGCGCGCCGGCCCATGCCGACGAGGACGCCGCGCTGCGCGCCGCGGTCGCCGCCGAACGGGCGCGACCCGTCGCGCCGACGTTCGCGCGGATCGACTTCATCGCCCGCCCGATCCTGATCGGTGCCTGGCTGTCGCCGGATGGAAAGCAGGTCGCCTTCCTGAAGGACGAGGGCGCCAACCGCGGGGTGTGGCTGCTGCCGACCGCGGGCGGCACGCCGAAGCGGGTGCTCGCGCACACCGACGCCGACGAACTGTCGTGGTCGCGCGACAGCCGCTGGCTGTTCCTGGCGTCCTCGCGCCAGCTATTCGCGCTGGCCGCGGCGGGACAGTCCGGATCCGGGGCGATCGATCGCCTGGGCGGGAGCTTCGAGCGCCGTTTCGTCGCCGTGGATCCTTCGTCGCCCGCCGCCGCGTTCGTGCTGGAAAGCCCGCCCGCGATCACGCGCCAGCCCAGGCGCTGGCGGATCCAGCGCGTGGACGTGCAGGGCAAGCAGACGCGTGTGCATGAGGACGCGCGGGAAATCATCGATTTCGAAGTGGATCCGCTGGGACGGCTGGCCTGGCTGACCCGTGTGGAAGGCGAAGCGCACGTCGTCCTGCGCGTCGAGCAGGGAAGGACGCGACCGGTACTGCGCTGCGAGCGCCTGCAACGCTGTTCGATGCTGGGCACCACCGATCAGGGACGCAGCCTGTTGCTCAATACCGATGCCGGCGGCGATCTTGGCCGGCTGGCACGGCTGGATTCGCAGGGCACCCTGACCACCCTGCACACCGATCCGCGCGATGAAGCCGATCTGGCGCAGGTGACCCTGGAACCGGTGACCCGCGAGCCGCTGTTCGCGTCCTACCGCAGCACCGTCGCGATGAACTACGGATTGAAGGCGGAAGCAACGCGAGCGCTGGCACTGCTCCAGCAGCGGTTGCCGCAACGGGATCTGCGCATCGAGGCGGGACACGGTCCGGGCGCGCGCTGGCTGGTGCACGAGCGCGCCGCCTCGTTGAAGGGCGAACGCCTGCATCTGTTCGATCCGCGCACCGGCGAGCTGCGCGAGGTGCTGGGGGATCTGGGTTTCCGCCACGACCGCACACCGGTCCGCCGGCTTCCCGAGTCGGCGATGGCGCGCAAGATCGCCTTCAGCTGGCGCGCATCCGATGGCATGCGCGTACATGGCTTCGTGCTGGTGCCGCCCGGCGTGGATCCGGCGCGCGCGCCGCTGGTGGCCAACGTCCATGGCGGCCCGTTCAACCTGTTCCGCCCGGAGTTCAGCGGACAATCGCAGATGCTCGCCAATCGCGGCTACGTCGTGTTCGAGCCGAACTTCCGCGGTTCCACCGGACACGGTCGCCGCTATCTGTTCGCCGGCAACGGCGACTTCGGCAATGGCCGGGTCCAGCAGGACATCGTCGAAGGCGTGCGCCACCTGCTCGCGCAGGGCATCGGCGATGGCCAGCGCGTCGGCATCCTCGGTGCCTCGTTCGGCGGTTATTCCGCCCTGCAAGGCGTGACCTTCCAGCCGGATCTGTTCAAGGTCGGCATCGCCGCGGTGCCACCGGCGGACTTCGGCTGGGTGCTGCGCTGGTACGCGCGCGGGCGCGATCAGATGACCCGCGGCGTGCCGATGTCCGCGACCATGCGGATGCTGTCGCTGGATCCGGCCGATGCGGCCGTGATGGAACGCCTGCACGCGCAGTCGCCGATCGCCAACGCCGCCTCGCTGCGCCGGCCGGTGCTGCTGCTGGCCGGCGCGGACGACGAGCGCGTGCCGATCCGCAGCGTGCTGCACTACGCCGCGCAGCTGCAATCGCTGGGCAAGGACGTCACCCTGTTCGTCGACGCCGAGGGACGCCACCAACTGGTCAATCCGGTCACCCGTGAAGCCTATCTCCATCTCGTCGAGACCATGCTGCACCGGCATCTGGGAGGACGCACGCCGCTGCCGCCGGATGCGGCCCTGCGCGAATCGCTGCGCAAGAATCTGCGCCTGGACGACGAGCGGCTGCGTCCGCGCTGACGTCGCTATACTCGCGTCCCATCGATCGAGGGAACGGGAATGCCATGGCAGGGAACGGGAAACGCCGCGCGTCGACGCTGACGGCTGGCGCATGGCTGCTGTCGGCGTGCGCCGCCGCCATCGCGATGCCGGATTCGCCCGGGCAAACCACGGCGACGCGCGAGTTGCCGCCGCAGGCGCGGGAGGACGTCGAAGCGATCACCCGGCATCTCCTGCAAGTGCGGGACACCGAGCATGAACTGTCCTGCGCCAGGGCGGTGGACAACGCGCGCTCGGGCGTGGAGACCATGCTGGAAGTGGGCCAGCGCAATCTCGACGGCGGTTACCTGGGCCGCGCGGATTTCGATCGCATGGCCGCGCCGTTGAGGACGCAGCTGGAAGCATTGACCCTCGCCGACTGCGAAGGCGCGAGCGGCGCGCGCCGCGAGTTCTATCGCTGCATGTCCAGCGACTACAACCATGTGATCGCCTGCGCCAAGGCCCACGGGTAGGCGAACAGGCAGGCGAGTGCGTCTTCCGCGTCCCTCGCGCATCCAGCCACGGTCCGGCCGGCGCCGGCTTCATTGCGGGCGGGTTTGTACCGATCCAAATCGGCCTCCTCCACCACCAAAGAAATACCAATCAGCGGATTGGTGCATTGCACGATGCAAACCCGATCCCGCTGCGTAAGCTGACAGCGCTGTCATCACTGGCCGACGGGTTTTGTTTCCGGTGAGTGATGCCGCGATTCCGCCTGTCGTCCGCCGCGGGATCCACGAAACCGCGACGGGCCGCGCATCATGCGACGCCGCCGGTGTTTCCACGGATCCCGATGCGCGACGATGCGCCATCCATTACCACGGGAGCCCGTAGTGGAACTGTCCGCACTCGATATCGGTATCGTTCTGGCCTATCTGGCCGGCATCTTCATCCTGGCCCAGTGGGTGTCGCGCGAAAAGGGCGGTCACCAGAAGGATGCGAAGGACTACTTCCTCGCCAGCAAGTCGCTGCCGTGGTGGGCGATCGGCGCCTCGCTGATTGCGGCCAACATCTCGGCCGAGCAGATCATCGGCATGTCCGGATCAGGCTATGCAATCGGCCTGGCAATTGCTTCCTACGAGTGGACGGCGGCGTTGGCCCTGCTGGTCGTCGGCAAATTCTTCCTGCCGGTGTTCCTGCGCAACGGCATCTACACCATGCCGCAGTTCCTGGAGCAGCGTTACGGCACCCGGATCCGCACGCTGATGGCGGTGTTCTGGCTGCTGCTGTACGTGTTCGTCAACCTGACCTCGATCATGTGGCTGGGTTCGATCGCGGTGAGCCAGGTGACCGGCATGGATCAGATGCTCGCGCTGACCCTGCTGGGCGTGTTCGCACTGGTGTACCAGTTGTATGGCGGCCTGAAGGCGGTGGCGCTCACCGACATCGTGCAGGTCTCGCTGCTGGTGTTGGGCGGCCTGCTGGTGGCTGGCCTCACGCTCAACCAGATCGGCGATGGCGGTGGCGTGATTGCGGGTTTCCAGAAGCTGTGGTCGCAGCATCCGGAACACTTCGAAATGATCCTCAGCAAGAACAATCCCTTCTACAAGGACCTGCCGGGCCTCAGCGTCCTGCTCGGCGGCATGTGGGTCATGCACTTCAGCTACTGGGGCTTCAACCAGTACATCATCCAGCGCGCACTGGCCGCCAAGAGCATCGGCGAGGCGCAGAAGGGCATGCTGTTCGCCGCCTTCATCAAGCTGCTGATGCCGGTGATCGTGGTGCTGCCGGGCATCGCCGCGGTGGTGCTGGCGCCGGGACTGGACAAGCCGGATCAGGCCTATCCGACCATGATGCGGTTGCTGCCCACCGGCATCCTCGGCCTGGTGTTCGCCGCGCTGGTGGCGGCGATCGTCGCGTCGCTGGCGTCGAAGATCAATTCGGTGGCGACCATCTTCACTCTCGACTTCTACGCCAAGTCCAGGAGCAAGCCGAGCGAGGCGCGCCAGGTGAAGGTCGGCCGTATCGCCGCCGCCGTCGCCGTGCTGCTCGGCATCCTGACGGCCAAGCCGTTGCTGGGCAATTTCGACCAGGGCTTCCAGTTCATCCAGGAATTCACCGGCTTCTTCACTCCGGGCATCGTGGTGATCTTCGTGCTCGGCCTGTTCTGGAAGCGCACCAACGAGGCCGGCGCGCTGGCCGCCGCGCTGGGTTCGGTGCTGCTGTCGGCGGCCTTCTTCTGGGCGCAGAAGACCGGCGTCTACCTGCTGCCGTTCATGGACCGGGTCGGCATCGTGTTTCTGGCCGCGCTGGTGCTGGCGGTGGTGGTGTCGCTGGCCACCGCGCGCGCCGAGGGTAAGGATTTCATCCGCACCGATGATGTCGAATACCGCACCCCGGCCGTGTTCAACATCGGCGCGGTGGGCGTGATCATCATCCTGTTCGCTCTGTACACCCTCTTCTGGTAATCCGTGGAGCCGGGCCTGCTTGGCTCTACGTAGAGCCGAGCTTGCTCGGCTGAGGGATGGCGTGAGAAGCAGCGGAGCAAGCTCCGCTCCACGTCATCGCTTGCGGCGGGGCGGGGCGATGGATTCGCGCAGTTCCAGGGTGTACTGGATCGGCACCATCCGGCCTGCATCGGGATCGCGGATGTTGTTGAGCAGTTCCAGGGTCGCCATCCGCCCCATGTCGCGGGTCGGTTGGCGGACCGTGGTCAAGGCGGGAAAGATGTGGCGCGAGATCGGCGTGTCGTCGAAGCCGCAGACCGAAAGATCGCGCGGCACGCTGAGGCCGCGCAGGCCCGCGACCCGGATCACCCCGGCCGCGGTGTCGTCATTGGCGGCGAAGATCGCGGTCGGCGGATCCTTCAGATCCAGCAACTGGTTGGCGCCATGCACGCCGGATTCGAAGGTGAACGCGCCTTCCACCACCAGATCCGGATCGAACGCGATGCCGGCGCGTTCCAGCGCATCGCGATAGCCGGTGAAACGCCAGGCACAGGCACCGTGCGCCTTGTGGCCCTTGATGTGGCCGATGCGGCGGTGACCCAGCGCGACCAGCTCGGCGACCAGGTCGCAGACCGCGGCGTGTTCATCCACCGTGACGCCGATGCGGCCGCGACGGCTGCGCGGGGAAATGCTGGCGAAGGGAATTTCGTGCTCTTCCAGTTGCGCCAGCAGGGCCTTGTCATCGGTCAGCGGCGGGATCAGCAGCACGCCGTCCAGGCCGAAATGCTCGACTAGCGAAGTGATGTCCGCCGTGTAGCCGCGTTGGCCGAAGGTGACCGGCGCCAGCACCAGGGTGTAGTGCTGGGCGCGGCAGGCTTCCAGCACGCCGCTCTGGATTTCCATCAGGTAGTTGCGCGATGGATTGTCGTAGGCCAGTGCGACCACGTAGGAGCGCTGGCCGGCCAGGCTGCGCGCCGACGGGTTGGGGCGGTATTGCAGGCGGGCGACGACTTCCTCGACCCGTCGACGGGTTTCCTCGCGCACGTTCGGCTCGTGATTGAGCACGCGCGACACCGTCTTCATCGAAACGCCGGCGGCGGCGGCCACGTCCTCGATCCGAATGCGCATGGCGCTGGGGTTCCTTCACCTCTTCCAGGGCGTCATTCTGCCAGAGCGCGCGGCCGCGGCCTTGCGCGCTGCGTCACGGCGCCTCCGGCGTCCACACGAAGGTCGCCAGGCTGCGCGCCGGCAGGGTGTAGCGCAGGGTCTGCCCGCCCTGCCCAACTGAAAAGCGGCGGGCGCGGCGGGCCGAATTGGTCACCACCAGCACCAGCGAACCATCGTCCTCGTTGCGGAACGCCACGTGGTCCAGGTCGCCGCCCTCGCCCTCGGAGGCGATCCGGCGCGCACCCGGCCGCACGAAGCGGCTGGCATGGGCCAGGGCGTAGTACTCGTCGGTGCGGCTGACCTCGCCGGTGCGCGAGTCGATGGTGACCACACCGCGGCAGGTGTCGCAGCCGCCGGCATGCGGACCGCCGTCCTGATCCAGCGCCAGGTTCCAGAACAGCACGCCGCGCGCCCAGTTGCGGGTCGCGCCGATGACCTGTTCGCGCGCCTGCAGGGTCAGGCCGCCGCTGATGATCGGCTCCCAGTCGCCGCCGGAGCATTCGGTCAGGTAGGCGTCCTTGTCGGGAAAGGCTTCATGGACCGGGGTCTGCGCTTCCACTTCACCGCCATAGCAGTGCCAGGCGACGGCGTTGACATACTTGCCGGCGGCCGGATCGTTCAGCACGCCCAGCGGTTCCTGCGGTTTGTCCCAGTTGTGATCCCAATCGAAGATCTGCGGCGCGTTCTTACGGGTCGCCAGCAGCGGTCCCAGGTGATCGCCGATGAAGCGCGCCCGCGCCGGCGCGTTCAGGCGCATGCCGGGGTAGTCCTTGGGTTCGAAATCCGGTTCGTTCTGCACGGTCAGCGCGAAGATCGGAATGCCCTCGGCCGCGTAGGCGTCGACGAACCTGAGCAGGTAACGGGCGAAGGCGTCGTAGTATTCCGGTCGCAGGGTGCCCTGGATCAGGCGGTTGTTGGATTTCATCCAGGCCGGCGCACTCCAGGGTGAAGCCATCACCTGCAATTTCGGATTGATGGCGAGCGCCGCGCGGGTCACCGGCACCACATCGCCGCGATTGGGCTCGATGCTGAAGTGCTTGAGCTCCGGGTCCGGTTGGTTGCCCGGCGGATCGTCCAGGCTGTAGTGGTGGCGCGAGAAATCGGAGGCGCCGATGGTCAGGCGGGTGAAGCTCAGGCCGAGTCCACCGTTCTCCCGGCCGAACAGTTCGCGCAGCAGCGCATCGCGCTGTTCCGGCGACATCCGGTGCTGGATCAGCCAGGCCGAGGAATCGGTGATGGAGGCGCCGAAGCCGACCATGTGCTGATAGCGCTGCTCCGGATCCACTTCGATGTGGAGCCGACGTGCGGAGTCGTCGCCGAACTCCACCGGCGCCTGTGCCTGCATCGCCTGCCGGTGGTCGGAGGTGGTGACCCAGACCTGCGCCTGCGGCGCCGCGTGCGCGTGGGTTGCCAACCCGGAGGCGAGTATCGCCACGAGCATGACGGAAGCAGAGAGCGGCTTGCGCCGGCGGATGGTCGTCTTCAATGGAGTTCTCCTCGGTTCGCGGTGGCGAAAAAAACGCCAGATCCCCGCGCACTTTCGATGTTGCGTTGCAGCGATCACGTCGCACGCCGCATGCGGTGCATCAACAATGGCGGCGGTTATCGCCCGGACACACGATGCCATGTTGACAAGTCACATTGGGCGACAGTATGACAGCGCTGTCAATACAGGCTGGAGAGGGCCGCATGACGTACCACGCACACACCCCGGGAGCCGTTGGTTCCCGCCTTCGCTTCGCCCCGCGCAAGCAACTGCTTGCCTCCGCCTGCGCACTGGCGCTGGTGTCCACCTTCGCGGCCCACGCACAGGATGCCCAGCAGGGCCAGACTTCGGAATCCCAGCAGGATCCGGACATCAGTACCCTCGACAAGGTGCAGGTCACCGGCATCCGCGGCAGTATCGCGACTTCGATCGATACCAAGAACGAGTCCAGTTCGATCGTCGAAGCGATTTCCGCCGAGGATATCGGCAAGCTGCCCGACGTCAGCATTGCCGAGTCGATTGCCCGCCTGCCGGGCCTGGCGGCGCAGCGTGTCAACGGACGTGCGCAGGTCATCGCCATCCGCGGCTTGGCCCCGGACTTCGCGGCCACGCTGCTCAACGGCCGTGAACAGGTCACTACAGGCGACAACCGAGGCGTCGAGTTCGATCAGTATCCGTCCGAGCTCATCAATGCCGTGACCGTGTACAAGACCCCCGATGCCAGGCTGATTGGCCAGGGCCTGTCCGGCACCGTCGATCTGCAGACCATCCGCCCGCTCGAATACGGGCAGCGCCGGATCGTGGTCAACGCGCGCGGTGAGAAGAACTCGTTCGGGCGATTGAACTCGGGTGTCGCCAACAGTCTGGGCAATCGCTTCAGCGCGTCTTACATCGATCAGTTCGCCAACAACACCATCGGTATCGCGCTGGGTTATGCGCATCTGGACTCGCCGTTCCAGGAAAAGCACTACAAGGCCTGGTGGTGGGGCGGATCGGCGGACTGGTTCCCGGCGGATGGCATTCCCGGCAAGCCCGCTGGCGCGGAAATGCTGATGGGCGCCGAAGCCTGGGCGCGTTCCAGTGATCAGATCCGCGATGGCCTGATGGGTGTGTTCGAGTTCAAGCCCAACGAGAACTTCCACAGCATCCTGGACCTGTACTACTCCAAGTTCGATCAGAAGGAGACGATGCGCGGCATCATGTGGAGCCAGGATCCCTGGACCGGCAATGGTGTCAGCCTCGCCAATCCGCAGGTGGTCCGGCGCGGCAACGTGGACATCGTCACCGGCGGCACCCTGAGCAACATCGAGCCGGTCATCCGCAACGACTACAACCGTCGCCAGGACGACATGTTCTCGGCGGGCTGGAAGAACACCTGGCACTTCGCCGAGAACTGGACGGCGATGGCGGACCTCAGTTACTCCACGACCGAACGCGAGCAGAGCATCGCCGAGACCTATGCCGGTCTGCAGACCGTGGGCCCCGATGGAACCATCAGTCCGGTGCTGGACACGCTGAACTACAGCTCACCGCTGAGCTCGGACTTCGCACGCTTCTCGTTCGGGCGCAGCTACGCGGATCCATCGTCCGTCGTCCTGAGTGATCCCTCTGGCTGGGGGCGCGATGGCCGCATCGAAGCACCGCATCTGGAAGACACCATCAAGGCGGCGCGTTTCGAGATCCGGCGTGACTTCCAGTCCGGGCCGTTCTCGGGGCTGGACGTTGGTGTCAACTTCAGTCGTCGCGAGAAGGAAAAGACCTCGACGGTGTACTACGCCAACCTGAAGAACGGTCGTACTCCGATCACGGTCGACAGCGATGTGCTGGTCGCCCCGACCAACCTGGGTTTCGTGGGCATCCCGCACGTGCTTTCGTATGACGTCAACGAGGCGCTGAGCCGCTACTACGACGTCAGTCTCCGGATGGACCAGAACGACTTTCAGAAAGACTTCACGGTGGAGGAGAAGGTTAAGACCTTCTACGCCAAGCTGGATATCGACACCGATCTGGGCGAGCGCGTCCGCCTGCGCGGCAACGTCGGCGTCCAGTACATCAAGACCGACCAGTCTTCGCGCGGGTTCAACGTGGCTAGTCTCGACAGACTGGGCGGTGTGTCGGCGGGCACCGACTACGACGACGTGCTGCCAAGCCTGAACCTGGTGGCGGATTTCGGCGACGGTTGGTTCGTCCGTTTCGGCGCGGCAAAGACCTTGGCGCGTGGCCGCATCGACGACATGCGCGCGGCGTCCAATGCCAGCGTGGCGGCCACGGGACAAAATGCCGGTCTGTGGAGCGGCAGTGGTGGAAATCCCTACCTGGAACCGTGGCGTGCGAAGGCGGCCGACCTGTCGTTCGAGAAGTACTTCGGCCCGGCGAGCTATGTGGCCTTGGCGCTGTTCTACAAGAGCCTGGACAACTACATCCGTCCAGAGACGGTCGAGTACGATTTCTCCGGCTATACGAATCCGGACCCGTCCATCGTTCCGATATCGAACATCGGTACCTTCACTACGCCGGTGAACGACAAGGGTGGTTATCTGCGTGGCGCGGAATTGAGTACCGCGCTGGACTTCGGCATGTTCGCCCCGGTGCTGGATGGCTTCGGTGCGCAGTTCAGCGCGTCGTACACGGAGAGCAACATCAATCCGAGCAACACCGATTCGACGGTCGCGGCGCTCAATCGCCTGCCCGGTTTGTCGCGGGATGTCGCCAACCTGACCCTGTACTATGAAAAGAACGGATTCTCCGCACGCGTCAGCGAGCGTTATCGCTCGGAGTTCCGAGGAGAAATCTACAATCTGTTCTTCTCGCGGGCTTACACGACCATCCTGTCTGACCGCCAGACCGACCTGCAGCTCAGCTACGAATTCCCCGAAGGCAGCAACATGGCGGGCATGTCGTTCCTGTTCCAGGTCAACAACCTGACCAACTCGCCCTACCGCACCGTGCAGGATTCGGAATTCGGCGGCGGCGTGAGCCAGCCGCTGGAGTACAACGAGTACGGCCGCCAGTTCATGTTCGGCGTGAGCTACAAGTTCAACTGACGCAAATCCGTCCGGCGGTGTCCCGAATGGGCGCCGCCGGCTGCCGATGCGGTATACGGCGGAGCGATCCGCCGTTTTCTTCTTTGAAACATCCGGAGGTAATGACGTGAGAATCCGCGATATCGCACTCCTGAGCGGGATCTGTCTGGCCATGGGACTGGCGGCCTGCGCCAAGCAGGAGCCGGCCACCGCCGATCAGAAACCCGCCGAGCCGGCGAAGCTGACCGACTGGCCACGCCTGACCAGCGCCGTGGCGCAGGATCCGGCGCTGGAAGCGCGCATCAAGGAAATCCTGGCGTCGATGACCCTGGCCCAGAAGGTCGGCCAGATGACCCAGGCGGAGATCAAGTCGATCACGCCGGAGGAAGTCCGCAAGTACTACATCGGTTCGGTGCTCAATGGCGGCGGTTCCTGGCCGGGCAAGAACAAGCATGCCGACGTGAAGGATTGGCTGACGTTGGCCGATGCCTACTACGCGGCGTCGATGTCGACCGACGCCAAAATCCCGGTGCCGATCATCTGGGGCACCGACGCCGTGCATGGCCACAGCAACGTGTTCGGCGCAACCATCTTTCCGCACAACATCGGCCTGGGCGCGGCGCATGACGCGGCACTGATCGAGAAGATCGGCGCGGCCACCGCGCAGTCCACCCGCGCCACCGGCATCAACTGGGCGTTCGCGCCGACCGTGGCGGTCGCGCAGAACGCACGCTGGGGCCGCACCTACGAAAGCTATTCCTCCGAGCCGGCGCTGATTCGCGAATACGGCGCCGCCTACGTCAAGGGCATGCAGGGCACGCTCAAGGGCGACGGCGACGTGGTCGCCACCGCCAAGCATTTCATCGGCGACGGCGCCACCGACAACGGCAAGGATCAGGGCAATTCGACCGTACCGCTGGCCGATATGATCAACGTCCACGGCCAAGGCTACTACGGTGCCATCGAGGCCGGCGTGCAGACGGTGATGGCGTCCTACAACAGCTGGAACGACGTCGCCGCCGGCAAGGACTACGGCAAGATGCACGGAACGAAGGACCTGCTGACCGGCGCGCTGAAGGAGAAGATGGGCTTCGACGGCTTCGTCGTGTCCGACTGGAACGGCATCGGCCAGGTGCCGGGCTGCAGCAATGCCAGCTGCGCCGCTTCGATCAATGCCGGCATGGACATGATCATGGTGCCGGACGACTGGAAGGCGTTCATCGCCAACACCCTCCGGCAGGTCGAGAGCGGCGAGATTCCGCTGGCCCGCATCGACGACGCGGTCACCCGCATCCTGCGCGTCAAGCTGCGCGCCGGTCTGTTCGAGCGCAAGCCGTCCGACAGTCTGCATGCCGGCAAGCCGGAATCGTTGCAGCATCGCGAACTGGCCCGCCAGGCGGTGCGCGAATCGCTGGTGCTGCTGAAGAACGAGAACGCCGTGCTGCCGCTCAAGCGCAGCCAGCGCGTGCTGGTCATCGGCAAGAACGCCGACAGCGTGCCGAATCAGGCCGGCGGCTGGTCGCTGACCTGGCAGGGCACCGACAACACCAACGCCGACTATCCGAACGCGGACACGCTGCTGGCCGGCATCCGCGAAGCGGTCGGCGAAGGCAACGTGACCGTGCGCGAATCGGCCGAGGGCGCGGATCCGGCCAGCTTCGACACCGTCATCGCGGTGATCGGCGAAACGCCGTACGCCGAGATGATGGGCGACATCCTGCCGTACCAGACCGTCGCCCACAGCCAGCGCAATCCCGAGGATCTGGCGGTGCTGAAGTCCGCCGCCGCCACTGGCAAGCCGCTCGTGACGGTGTTCCTGTCCGGCCGTCCGCTGTACGTCAACGACCTGATCAATCTGTCGAGCGCGTTCGTCGCCGCGTGGCTGCCGGGCACCGAAGGCAAGGGTGTGGCTGACGTGCTGTTCGCCGGTGCGGACGGCAAGCCGGCGCACGACTTCCGTGGCCGCCTGACCTTCCCGTGGCCGGGCGACGCGTGCCCGGCGCCGTCGAACCATCCGGACCCGAAGAAACCCGCGCAATTCGGACTCGGCTACGGTCTGTCGTACGCCAAGCCCGGCCAGGTCGCCAAGCTGGCGGAAACCGCGCCCGCGACCTGCGGCGAAGCCACCACGGTGGCGGTATTCAACCTCGCCGATGCCGCGCCGTACGCGCTGCACCTGTCGGCAGCGGGCCAGGACCGGGCGCTCGGCGCCGATCTCAACCAGACCCTCGAGTGGCCGCAGGACAAGCCGGCGCTGCGCGTGCGCACGGTGCAGGTCAACACCCAGCAGGACGCCAAGGAAGTCACCTGGCTGGCGCCGGCGCGTTTCTATGCGCGCAGCCCGGGCGGCACCAGCATGGCCTCGATCGCGCAGGACAAGGGCGTGCTGCTGTTCGACATCAAGCTCGCGCAGGCACCGAAGGGAAAGGTCACCCTGCGCTTCGGCTGCACGCAGGGCTGTGGCGACGGCATCGACCTGACCCCGCACCTGGCCGGTTACAAGCCCGGCGACAAGCACACCATGAAAGTGCCGCTGTCCTGCTTCGCCGATCGCGGCGCCAACCTGGGCGGCATCGACATGCCGTTCGCGATCGACGCCGACGCCCCGTTCTCGGCCGCCTTCACCAACATCAAGGTGGTGGCCGGCGCGGCGGCGGATGCGGATGCGTTGAAGTGCGGGAAGTAGCCGGCGGATGACTCCTGCCGGGAAGACGAGGGGTCTTTGAACCGACCCCTCGTTTTCCGCCATCGCCCATCGTGATCCCGGCGGCCTCCAATGACCGGCTGGTTGGTCAAGCCGGGATCCATTTGCCTGGGCGGTGAGTGACCTTGAACGATGAAGTACCGCGCGGAGCGGATTCCCGGTTTGAGTGAGGGCATGGGAGACGGGTGCTTCCGGACAACCTCCCGGCTAGCCTTTCCCGGCCCCCCGAAAATCCGCCTCGATCTGCTCCAGCGTCCGCCCCTTGGTCTCCGGGAGCAGGAACGCCGCGACCAGGAAATACAGCACGGTGCAGGCGGCCCAGAAGAAGAACATGCTGGCGTAGCCGTAGTGGCCGACGGTAGGCAGGAAGATCGCCGCGATGGTGGTGGAGACGAACTGGTTGATCAGCAGGGCGATGCTCATGCCGTTGGAGCGGATGCGGGTGGGCATCAGTTCCGACAGTGCCAGCCACACGCACACGCCGGGGCCGACCGCGAAGAAGGCAACGAAGACCAGGATGCACGCGGCGACGGCCCAGCCGTGCGCCGGTGACGGCACCGCGCCGAGGCTGGCGCGTTCGATGACCAGCGGCGCGTGCGCGGCCTCGGCCGGATCCGGGAACGGGTTCAGGTGCAGCCGGCGGAAGAAGGCGCCGATGACGCTGTCGGCCTGCACGGTCTGGTCGCGGCGCAGGATCACCTCGGGCACGCCGGGTGCATCGCTGCGCAGCGATCGCACATTGCTGAAACCGCCGTAGGCATAGGCGATGGTCAGCTGCTGCGGTCCGGTCGCGTCGTCCACGCCGAGGCGGCGCCATTGCGCGGCGTCCAGTTCCAGCTTCAGCACATCGCCGGCAAGTTGCGATTGCAGCACCGGCGAAACATCGCGCTCGCCGCGCTCGGCGCGGACGAACAGCAAGGCGGCGGCCAGCAGCGCCACCGCGATGCCGCCGCTGCCGAGCATCAGCAGGAACTTGCGTCCCTTGCGATCCACCAGCACCAGCGCCACCACCGTCATCACCGCGTTGAGCACCTTGATCGCCACGTCGGCGCCGTTGGCGACCGCGCCGGGCAGGCCGGCCTGGTTGAGGATGTTGACCGCGTACGCCAGCACGGAGTTGATGCCGGTGGCCTGGGTGAAGGCGAGCACCGCGCAGGCCAGCAGGAACGGCCACACGTAGCGGCGGCTGAGCAGGCGATCGCGCGCCTGCGGACCCTCGACATCTTCCGGTGCCTGCATGCGCGCCAGCGTCGTTTCGACTTCGCCGGCCGGCACGGTCCGCCGCAATGCCTCGCGCGCGCGTTCGACACGGCCACGACGGACCAGCCAGCGCGGCGATTCGCTCAGCAGCAGCACGCCGAAGGTGAACACCACGCCGGGCAGCAGACAGCTCCAGAAAATCGTGCGCCAGGCATGGTCCTGCGCGGCGAACAGCACGCGCTGCTGTTCGGCGGCGGCCAGGCCGCGCGCGGACGCCTCCGCGGCATCCACCGCATGCGCGTGGTACAGGCCGATCAGCGCCGCCAGCACCAGGCCGATGGTAAGCAGCAACTGGAACATCGCCGCGCCGCGTCCGCGCCGTTCCGGGCCCAGCACCTCGGCCAGGTACAGCGGCACCACCACGCCGATCAGGCCGCCGCTCACGCCCTGCAACAGACGGCCCAGCAGCAGTGGCGTGTAGCCCGAGGCCAGCGCCATCACCGGAATGCTGAGGGTGAACAGCAGCCCGGCGAGGAACATCGCGCCGCGCCGCCCGATCAGATCGGCGATGGTGCCGGCGAACAGCGAGGACAGCACGCTGCCCAGCAGCACCGCGGCGACCACGAAGGCCAACTGCTGGCTGGTCAGGTGCCAGCTGACCGTGGCGGTGGCCTCCAGGTACGGCAGCGCGCCGGCGATGATGCCGATGTCGATGCCGTAGAGCAGCCCGCCCATGCCGGCGATGAACAGCAGATAGCGCACCGGCCAGCGTGGGGAAGCATCGCGGGCGTGCGCGGCGGGCATGGCGGCGGTAGCGTCGTTCATTCGGATGCCTGTCCTGTCGATTCATGCGCGCAAGGCGCGGGAAACACCGGCACGGTCGTACCGGTGCGGAGAACGGAAAGCGGAAAGCGGATCAGCCCAGCGGAATCGCGTCGCCTTCGACGAACACCTGCCGCACCTGGAGTTGTGGATCCAGCACCACCAGATCCGCCCACGCCCCGGCCTGCACGCGGCCGCGATCGGCCAGGCCCAGGTAGTCGGCCGGATAGCGCGAGAGGCGGTTGGAGGCGTCGGCGACATCGAGCCCCAGCGAGACCAGGTTGCGCAGCGCCTGGTCCATGGTCAGCGCGCTGCCGGCCAGCGAACCGGCCGCCAGCCGCACGCAGCCCAGGCACTTGAACACCCGCTGTGAACCCAAGGCATACTCGCCGTCGGGCATGCCGGTGGCGGCGGTGGCGTCGGTGACGCAGTACAGGCGCGGGATGGCCCGCAGCGCGGTGCGGATTGCACCGGGATGCACGTGCTTCAGATCCGGAATCAGTTCCGCGTACTCGGCATGCGCGAGCGCGGCGGTGGCGATGCCCGGATGGTAGTGGTCCACGCCGGTCATGCCGTTGAACAGATGGGTGAAACCGGCGGCGCCGGCTTGCAGCGCGGCCACGCCGTCTTCGTAGCTGCCGGCGCTGTGGCCCAGCTGCACGCGGATGCCGAGTTGGTTGAGTTGCGGAATCAGCGTCCGGTGCGCGCCGATTTCCGGTGCCAGCGTCAGTACCCGGATCGGTGCCAGCGCGTGCAGGCGGCTGACCTGATCCAGCGTCGCCTCGACCACCAGCGGCGGTTGCGCGCCCAGCCGTTCGATACTGATGTAGGGGCCTTCCAGATGCACGCCGAGTACGCGCGCCATGCCTTCGCCGCGTTCGGCGATGGCCGGCGCCAGTCCTTCCAGTGCCTGCACGATGTCGTCCTCGTGCGCGGTCATGGTGGTGCCGAGCATCGCGGTGGTGCCATGGCGCGCATGCGCGCGGGCCACGGTGCGCGCGGCGTCGCCGCCCTGCATGATGTCCACGCCGTCGCCGCCGTGCACGTGCAGATCGACGAAGCCGGGCAGGATCAACGGTTCGTCGCCGTCGCTCCCGTCGGCATCCGGTGCGGGATGGAGCGCACGCACGCGCTGGTCGAACTCGATGGTTCCGCGCATCCAGCCGTCGGCGGTGAGGATGCGGCCCTGCAACGTGCGTGTCGCGGTCATGGTGGCGGTGGCTCGGCGATGATCACTTCGATGCCCAGCCGCTGCAGTCCTTCGCGATAGTCGCTGCTGATGCCGTCGTCGGTGATGATGGTGTGGATCTGATCCAGGCGGGCGATGCGGTGCAGGCTGACCCGGCCGAACTTGGAGGCGTCGGTCAGCACCACGACGCGGCGCGCGCGCTCGACCATGCGGTGATTGAGACTGGCTTCGGCCTCGTGGTGGGTGGTCAGGCCGAACTGGAGATCCAGGCCGTCCACGCCGAGGAACACGGTGTCGAAGCTGTAGGTATTGAGGCTGGCCTCGGCCTGGCTGCCGTGCAGCGACAGCGACTGCTTGCGCAGCAGTCCGCCGGTGAGCAGCAGCTCCACGCCGGGCGCGTTGGCCAGTTCCCAGGCGATGTTCAGGCCGTTGGTCATCACGGTGACGTCGCGATGGTCGCGCAGGTGCCGCGCCAGGGTCATCGTGGTCGAACCGGAGTCGATGATGATGTTGTCGCCGGGCTTGACCAGGCGCGCGGCGTGCGTGCCGATGGACTCCTTCAGCGGATGATTGAGCGCGTCCTTCTCATGGATGTCCTGCTCGGTCGGCGGCGTGCGCACCAGGGTGGCGCCGCCGTGGTTGCGGGTGGCCAGGCCCTGCGATTCGATGTGGGTCAGGTCGGCGCGGATGGTCACCGACGACACCTCGAAACGATCCACCAGATCCGCGACCTGCACGTTGCCGTGCTGGACCAGCAGCTGGAGGATCTGTTGCCGGCGTTGGCGGGTATTGCGCATGACGGGCCTGTCTTCGTTTCGGTTCGGAAGGGGAAAGCTTACCGTTCCGAAAGCGCGCTGGCTGCGGAAGTTTCGTTTCCGGACCGCGAACCCGCTTGGTTGCGGGCGCAGGCGCGGGCGTACTCGCCCAGCCGCAGGGCGATGCGGTGCTGGATCAGCGCCAGCGGATCGGCGGTGAGGGTGCCGGCTTCGATGGCGCGCTGCTGCTCCGGCAGGAACTGGCTCAGCAGGATCATCGGCGGCGCGAGCCGGCGCAGGTTGGCGACCAGCCGCTCCACCGCCGCGCGCACTTCCGGCTCGCCCCAGTAATAGCGGCAGCGGTCGCTGAGCGCGTAGCGGCGCAGCAGGCGCAGTTCGGCCGCATCGCCGCTGTAATGGTTCTGCCAGTGCTTCGGCTTCTCCACCATGCAGCGATCCAGCACCTCGGGCAGGTGCGAGCGTTCGGCTTCCGGCAGCAGTTCGTCCTCGATCGCCGCCAGCGCGAACAGCGCCTCGCGATAGGCGAACGTGGCGGCCGGGCCGACCTTGAGGATGGCGAAGTGATCCCGCACCAGCGCATGCAGCGCGGCCTCGGTCTGGTAGTCGGTGGAGTGCGCCTCGAACACGATGCACGGCTGGGTCTGGACGAAGTCCGACAGCGCGGTGGCGGCGGCCGGATCGTAGCCATGCACCTGGCTGTGATCGAAATCCACGCCCGGCTGCACCACCATCGCGATCACCCGTTCCCAGGCCGAAGCCAGTTCCGGCGTGGCGAACGCCTGGCGGTGGATCTCCAGCGTGCGCGCGGCGGCGGCCGGCGTGGTGACGGCGAGCCCGCCTTCCAGCGAGGCCTCGCCGCCGGGCACCGGCACTTCCGTGCCGATCACGTACACCGGCGGCGGCAGGCCGGCGTCGGCGGCGGTGCGTTCGGCGATGACGGCCAGTTCGGCCGAGCGCGCGGCGACGGTTTCGTCCGGCAGCGGATGCGGATCGCCGGCGCAGGACATGCTGCAATCCAGGTGGATCTTGTGGAAGCCGGCGGCGACGTAGGCGGCGATCAGATCGCGCGCGTGGGCCATCGCCTGCTCGGCCGGCAGCTTCTGCCAGGCATTCGGTCCCAGATGATCGCCACCCAGGATCAGGCGTTCGGCGGGGAAGTCCTGCTCGCGCGCCAGCGTTTCGACATAAGCGCGGAACTGCACCGGATTCATGCCGGTGTAGCCGCCGAACTGATCGACCTGGTTGGAGGTCGCCTCGATCAGCAGCACCGTGTCGTAGCGCCGCGCCACCTGCATCGACGCCAGCAATACCTGCTCGTTGCTGGAGCAGATGCTGTACAGGCCGACGTTCTCGCCTTTGCGATGGGCGGCGATGAGGGATTGGACAGCGGACACGGAACGGCCTCCGGGAAAGGAAGAATCAGGAAATGGGGCTGTGCTGGCGCGCCAGCAGCGCCGCGCCGCGGGCGCCGCCCGCATCGCCGAACACCGGCGGCAGGATCGGCGGCACGCGCACGCCCTGGAACAGGTGCGCGGCGATCGCCTGCGGCAGATCGCGGTACAGGCGTTCGGCCTTGGACAGGCCGCCGCCGAGCACGATGACGTGCGGATCCACCGCCATGATCAGGCTGGCCAGGCTGTGGCCGAGCAGATCCCGATGCACGTCGAGCGCGCGGCTGGCGATGTCGTCCCGTTGCTGCGCGCGCGCGATGATCGCGGCCGCGTCCAGGTCAGCGCCGCCGAGCTGGCGATGGATCAGCGCCAGCCCGCCGCCGGACACGTAGCGCTCGATGCAGCCGCGCAGGCCGCAGGGACAGTCGAGCACCGGCAGCGCGTGTTTCGCCAGCAGGTGCGCGGCGACGCTCCAGTGGCCCCACTCGCCGGCGATGCCGTTGTAGCCGCCCACCAGCCGACCCTCGATGCAGTAACCGCCGCCGGCGCCGGTGCCGAGGATGGCGCCGAACATGCTGGGCTGGCCGTCGGCCGCGCCGCCATGCGCCTCGGACAGCGCGAAGCATTGCAGATCGTTGCCCAGGTGCAGCGGAGGCCCGATCCGCGCCTGCAGATCCTGTCCCACCGTCTGCCCGGTCAGCGCGGGCACGTTGGCGCTGAGCTGGCGGCCGCTGACGCGATCGCGCACGCCGGGCAGGCCGATGCCGATCGCCTGTGCCGGCTGGCCGAGGGTCTCGTCCGCGTCACGGATCAATGTGGTGACTGCTTCCAGGAATGCCGGATAGTCGCGCGTCGGGGTGTCGATGCGATGGCGATGCAGCACTTCCAGGCGCGCATCGCAGGCGACCAGTTCGATCTTGGTACCGCCGATGTCGATGCCGTAGTAGCGCTGCATGGCGTGGCTCCCGGCTCAGTCGTGGCGGTGGATGATCACGCCCTGCACGACCCGGTTGACGGTGCCGTCGGGGAAGGGATTGTCGGGGGTGAGGCCGAGCCCGGCGGAGCGCCGCAGGGCGTAGCGCTGGGCCAGGGTCAGCCACACGGGCGCCAGCCACGGATCCGGCAGCGCCGGCACGTCCAGCGCGAGATCGTCCGGCACACCGGCGCCGTCGCCGCCATCTGGACCGATCGACAGCACGCGTCCGGCCACGCCGTCGCGGCGCAGTTCGTCCAGCAGATCCTGTTCGTAGCGGCGGGCGAGCGGCAACGCGCTGCGCAGCACCACCACCAGGGTGTCCGCATCCAGGGTGGACTTGGGGCCATGGCGGAAACCGAGCGGCGTGTTGGCCAGCGCCAGCACGCGGCCGGCGGTCAGCTCCAGCACCTTGAGCGCGGCTTCGCGCGCCAGCGCTTCCAGCGGACCGCTGCCCAGGTAGATCACGCGCGAGAATGCGGTTTCCGCCAGCGTGGCGGCGGCACCTTCCCAGTCGGCGAGCGCGCGCCGGCCCAGCGCGGCGACCGTGTGCAGGCGCGCCAGCCGCTGTTCCCACGGCGTGTTGTCGAATACCGCCAGCGCCGCCAGTTGCATGCAGGTCAGGCTGCTGGTCATCGCGAAGGCGCGATCGCAGCTGGCCGGCGGCATCAGCAGCGTGAGGGTATCGTCACGGCCACGGCCACGGCGCGCCAGTTCGCCTTCGCCGTTGCAGGTGATGTCGAGGAAGCGTGATTTGGCCACATGTTCGCGCACCAGATCGACCGCGGCGACGCTCTCCGGACTGGAACCGCTGCGTCCGAACGACACCAGCAGGGTCGGCCGTTCGCGCTCCAGGTACAGCGAAGGATGGGTCAGCAGGCTGGTGGTGTGCACGGCGCGCGCTTCGGCGGGCCATTGCGAATTGATCGTGTCGGCGACCATCTCGGCGATGAAGCCGGAGCTGCCGGCGCCGGTGAAGATCACCCGGTGGCCGGGCTGGCGCAGCCAATCGCCGAGGAATTCGTCGATGGCGGCATGGGTGTCCGCCAGCGCTTCCGCCAGCGCGTCCCACAGGGCTGGCTGCTGGGCGATTTCTTCGGCGGTGTATTGCCCGCCGAGGTGCTGCCAGGCGGACAAATCGGAAAGCGTAGGAGCGTCCATTCATGGTTCCTGTTGGGCCTGCGCACGATCTGCGTTTTCTTTCGAAATGTCAAATATCGAAAGATATTGGAAAGTTTGATGCGGCTTCCATTTTCCGGCTTTCGGGATCGAAATCACCCTGCGGAGGCGATCGGAGATTGGCCTGTTAAGCGTTTTGAAAGCGCCGTAGCGAAGATGAATAGCGGATTCTGAAAGTATTGCTTCGCAACAACTTTCGATATTGAGAAAATATCCTTCTTTTTTCTTTGCAATTTATTGACATATTTCGAGACGCTGCCCTAGAGTCGGCCGCAATGGTTTCGTATTCCCGCTCAGCGGGCTTGGGGAGCAAGTTGGAAACCCACGTCAGGCATCGCCGCAATCGCTACGCCGCGCTCATGGCCCTGGCATTGGCCGTGTCAGCGCCGGCGTTCGCCGAAAGCGTGGGCAACCTGCGCGAAGTCCGGGCCGCGCCTTCGCGCGAAGGCGTCGCCGGCTGGGACATCACCACCGACAACGGCACCCGCGTGCGGGTGGAACTGCTGCGCGCCGATACGCTGCGCGTGCAGGCCGGCCGCAAGGGCAAGCTGGGTCCGTCCGGCGACAAGGCCGCGCCGATCGTGTTGCCGCAGGCCGCGGGCAAGGTCACGGCCAGCCTGGAGGAAGACGCGCAAGAAGTGCGCATCCGCACCGAGGCGCTGGTGCTGCGCATCCAGCGCCAGCCACTGCGCATGAGCCTGGAACGGGTGGAAGGCGAGCGCGCCACCGTGCTGTGGCGCGAACTGCAACCGCTGGATCTGGACGCGCAGCAGAGCGTGCAGGTGCTGTCCAGCGAGGCCGGCGAGCATTTCTACGGCGGCGGACAGCAGAACGGCCGCTTCGAGTTCAAGGGCCGCGAACTGGAAATCGCCTACTCCGGTGGTTGGGAAGAAGGCGACCGTCCCAGTCCCGCGCCGATGCTGCTGAGCTCGCGCGGCTGGGGCATGCTGCGCAACACCTGGAGCGACGGCAATTACGATCTGCGTCAGGCCGACCAGGCCACGCTGCTGCATCGCGAGGATCGCTTCGACGCCTATTACTTCGTCGGCGCCGGCCTGCGCGAACTGCTGGATCGCTACACCGCGCTGACCGGTCGTCCCGGCCTGCTGCCCCGCTGGGCGCTGTCCTACGGCGACGCCGATTGCTACAACGACGGCGACAACAGGAAGAAGCCCGGTACCGTGCCCGAAGGCTGGAGCGACGGCCCGACCGGCACCACGCCGGACGTGATCGACAGCGTCGCGCGCAAGTATCGCGAACACGACATGCCGGGCGGCTGGATCCTGCCCAACGACGGCTACGGCTGCGGCTACACCGATCTGCCCAAGGTCGTGCAGGGCCTGGCGCGCTATGGCTTCCGGACCGGCCTGTGGACCGAGAACGGCGTCGACAAGATCGCGTGGGAAGTCGGCAAGGCCGGCAGCCGCGTGCAGAAGCTGGACGTGGCCTGGACCGGCAAGGGCTACCAGTTCGCGCTGGACGCCAACCAGTCCGCCTACAACGGCATCCTCAATAATTCCGACTCGCGCCCGTTCCTGTGGACGGTGATGGGCTGGGCCGGCATCCAGCGCTACGCCGTGGCCTGGACCGGCGATCAGAGCGCGAGCTGGGACTACATCCGCTGGCATATCCCGACCCTGATCGGTTCGGGCCTGTCGGGCATGGCCTACGCCACCGGCGACGTGGATGCGATCTTCGGCGGCAGCGCCGAGACCTTCACCCGCGATCTGCAATGGAAGAGCTTCACCCCGGTGCTGATGGGCATGTCCGGCTGGTCGTCGGGCGCGCGCAAGCATCCGTGGTGGTTCGATGAACCCTATCGCAGCATCAATCGCGACTACCTCAAGCTGAAGATGCGCCTCACCCCGTACATGTACGGACTGGCGCGCGATGCGGAAACCACCGGCGCGCCGATCGTGCGCGGCCTGATGTGGGACTACCCCACCGATCCGGAAGCGTGGACCGAGGCGCACAAATACCAGTTCCTGCTCGGTCGCGAACTGCTGGTCGCACCGGTGTATCGCAGCCAGGCCGCCAGCCGCGGCTGGCGCCGCGACATCCATCTGCCGCAGGGCCGCTGGATCGATTACTGGGACGGCCGCCAGTTGCAGGCCGACGCGCAGGGCCGGCGCATCGATCGCCAGGTGGAACTGGCGACGCTGCCGCTGTTCGTGCGCGCCGGCGCGATCCTGCCGATGTATCCGGAAATGCTCTACGACGGCGAGAAGCCGCTGGACGAACTGACCCTGGACCTGTATCCGCAGGGCGAGTCGAGCTACACCCTGTACGAGGACGACGGCAACACCCGCCGCTACGCCAAGGGCGAGTTCAGCGAACAGGCCATCCGCATGCACGCGCCCGCGCAGGGCGGCGGCGAGGTGCGGGTGGAGATCGATCCCGTGCGCGGCCAGTACGCCGGCCAGCTGCCGCAGCGCCGTTATGCGCTGCGCGTGCTGAGCCGGACCAAGCCGAACGCGGTGGAACGGGACGGCCGCGCGCTGCCGCCGCTGGCCGACCGCGCCGCCTTCGACGCGGCGGCCGAAGGTTGGTACTTCGATGCGAAGGAGCGCCACGGCACCGTGCACGTGCGCGGCGCGCCCACCGACATCCGCCGCGCGCTGGCGTTCCGGCTGGACATCCCGGTCGCCGCGGCGCCGGCCGACGATGCCTTCCCGGCCGCGCCGGAACTGGGCCGCGCGCTGCCGGCCGACAGCCTGCTGGTGGTCAACCGCCCCGCCGAGGAACCCGGGCATCCGCTGGAGAATGCCTTCGACGAGGATCCCGCCACCTGGTTCCGCACCGTGCGCAACCAGGCCGTGCGCACCGGCGCACACGAATGGGTGATCGGCTTCGGCGAACGCCGCCTGGTCGACGGCATCGAACTGGCGCCGCGCACCGATCAGCACTGGAAGCATGGCCAGGTGCGCGATTACGAAATCTACCTGGCCGACAGCAATGGCGAATGGGGCGAACCGATCGCGCGTGGCCGCCTGAAGCTGGAACAGGGCACGCAGACGATCAGCTTCGCGCCGCGCGCCGGTCGCCTGCTGCGTTTCCGCGCGCTGAGCACGCAGAACCCCGACGGCGATGGCGCCGCCGGCAACGATCCGATGGTGACGGCGGCGCAGGCCAGCACCGCGCGCGCATTCGACGCCTTGCAGCCGCGCGAAGTCGGACCGATCACCCTGTCCACGTTCCGCGTGCTGGAACACCAGGCGCCCGAGCGCCCGGCGCAGCAGCGCTATCTGTCCGAACTCGAACCGCCGGCCGGCGTCGCGCGGGATCGTGCGTTCGGTGGCCAGACCGGGATGCGCATGAACGGCCTGCACTTCCGTCGCGGCCTGGGCGTGGGCGCGGACAGCCGCATCGATATCGAACTGAAGGGTGGCTGGCGCCTGCTGCGCGCCGACCTCGGCATCGACGACAGCTGCCGCGAGGCCGGCGGCATGCAGTTCCAGATCTGGGGCGACGACCGCCTGCTGTATGACAGCGGCATGGTGCGCGCGCCGGGCGTGGTCAAACCCGAACTCGACATCCGCGGCCTCCACCGCCTGAGCCTGCGCACCCTCGGCGCGCAGGGCGCGCGGCCGGCGCAGGTCTGCGGCAACTGGGCCAATGCTGTCCTGATGGGACAGGAGGGCGATACCGCCACCATTTCCCCGCGATAACCCGCTCCAGAAAAAGTTTCACCTCATCTCCCCCGCCTTTGACTGCGGCCTGTCGGCCGTGGCCTGGGACCGCTGTTGCCTCACGCAAGCCCAATCCACCACGCAGCGCCGCGCGCTGCACCCCCGAAACGAGGAGAGAACCCGATGTCGTCCGCAAGCTGCCGCCAACGCTGTATATCCATCACGCCCCTGGCCCTCGCGCTGGGCACGGCGCTCGCCATGGCCGCCCCGGTCTCGGCGCAGACCGCCGATGCGCCGAAGGAAGACGGCAAGGCCACCGAACTGGCCCGCATCGAGGTCACCGGTTCCAACATCAAGCGCACCGATGTCGAAACCGCTTCGCCGGTGCAGATCATCAGCCGCCAGGACATCGAGAACATGGGCGCCCGCACCCTGTTGCAGGTGCTGGACAACCTGCCGGCCGCGCGTCCCGCGCAGCAGGACTTCAAGTCGCTGTTCACCGGTTCCGACGGCGCGTCGCAGGCCAACCTGCGCGGCATGGGCGCGCAGGGCACGCTGGTGCTGCTCAATGGCCGCCGCCTGTCGTACTACGGCGCCCCGGCGGGCTTCCAGACCCAGTTCGTCAACATCGATGCGATTCCCGCCGCGGCCATCGAGCGGATGGAAGTGCTGACCGACGGCGCCTCGGCCGTGTACGGCACCGACGCGATCGCCGGCGTGATCAACGTCATCACCAAGAAGTCCTACCAGGGCCTCGAGGTCAACCTGACCACCGACAGCTCCTCGCGCATCACCAGCTACGGCGAGCACCAGGCCAGCATCACCGGCGGCTTCGGCAACCTCGACGAGGATCGCTACAACGTCTACGCCTCGCTGAACCTGTACCGCCGCGACCCGATTCCGCTGAGCGACTGGTACGACAAGAAGCCGGGCCAGTACTACGTCAACAATCCGAACTACATCAACAATTTCCGCCTGGGCACCGGCAGCGCGCCGGGCACGCTCAATCCGGGCAGCTACTTCGCCTTCGATCCGGCCACCGGCCGGCGCGTGCAGGAAGCCGCACCAGGTTGCCAGAACGTCGCCATCGAAGCCGCCGGTCCCCGTTGCATCTGGCAAACCTGGATGAACAACGAGATCGACGCGGGCGCGAAGTCCGAACGCATCACCGCCTACGTCAATGCCCACTTCCTGATCGGCGAGACCACCGAGGCATTCGCCGAGGCGACCTACACCGACATCGATCTGCGCGCCAACGGCGGCACGCCGCGCGCGTTCGGCACCACCACCGGCAATCCGACCAGCTGGTTCGCGCGCAATACCGGCACCAACGTCAACCAGTTCTTCTATCCCTACCTGGGCCCGAACAATGTCTACAACCACGCCAGTCCCGAACTGCGCGCGTTGATGGGCGGCGTGGTCGGGCTGCAATACCTGATGCAGGACGTGGGCAAGAGCCACTTCGGCCAGCGCAACACCGACAAGAGCTATCGCGGCCTGGCTGGCCTGCGCGGCAGCTTCGGCGACTGGAACTGGGAAACCGCGTTCGCCACGGCCGGCACGCACTCGACGACTTACCAGACCGTCAACGTCAACCTGGACGGCTTCGCGCAGGCGTTCGGTCCGTTCACCGTCGATCCGGGCACCGGCCGGGTGATCATCTCGGACAATCCCGCCTACCGGTTCGGTGAGATCAGCGAAGCCAACGCACAGTTGCTGCGCGAGGCCTACCCGACCTTCGACATCCAGTCCTGGACCCGCCTGCACACCCTGGACGGCAAGGTCGAAGGCCCGCTGTTCAACCTGCCGGCCGGCGAAGTGCGCGCGGCCTTCGGTTTCAACGTCAGCCGCGAGACCTTCTATACGCCCGGCAACACCGACGCCGCCAACGGCAAGATCACCCAGCAGGGCGGTTCGTGGTTCGACGGCAAGCGCACCACCAGCGCGCTGTTCGCCGAAGTCGTGGCGCCGCTGACCGAGAAGCTGGAACTGGACGCGGCCCTGCGCGTGGACAAGTACCCGAACTTCGACGCCAACGTCGCACCGAAGATCGGCCTGAAGTACCAGGCGCTGCCGACAGTCATGCTGCGCGGCACCTACTCGGAAGGCTTCCGCGCCCCGAGCCTGGCCGAGGCCGGCACCGGCGGCGTGTTCGCCCAGCTGGGTGGCTTCGAGGATGACGTCCGCTGCGACGAGACCAACGCGATCGCCAATCTGCTCCTGCAATCGAGCCGCCCGGGCGACGTCGATCTCGGCAATTCGCTGCTCAACGTCGACTGCAGCCGTACCGTGGCGCGCATGACCCGGCCGAACCAGAACCTGCAACCGGAGAAGGCCAAGATCGCGACCCTCGGCGTGGTGCTGGAACCGTTCGACTGGCTGTCGGTATCGGCCGACTACTGGTTCATCTACCGCCGCAACCAGATCGCCGCGCCGGACTACAGCAAGGAAACCGACATCGTGTCGATGACCCGCAATCCGATCACCGACAGCGACCGCGCCGCGGAAGCCGCGGTGGCGGCGATGTGCGCGGATCCGGCCAGCGGGGTGACCTGCCCGGGCACGCTGCCCACCTACAGCGTGGGCAACGTGGCCAGCGTGGTCGGCCAGTACAAGAACCAGGGCCGCACCCTGATCGACGGCTTCGATGTCGACGCGCGCGGCCATTTCCCGCTGGGCCAGTATGGCGAGCTGAACGTCGGCGTGGCCGCGACCATCGCGCGCCGCAACGAGGCGTACCTGGACGATGAAACCCGCTGGTACTACGGCAACACGATCGGCTACTACGGCAACCCGCGCCTGCGCGCCACCTTGAATGCCGACTGGACCTACGGCGAGGTGACCACCAGCTTCTTCGTCAACTACGTCGGCAAGACCAAGTGGGCGTGGGATCGCGTCGATGCACAGGACAATTCGCCGGAGACCTGCACCGCCGGATCGCTGCCGGTGGATCCGGACAACTGCGACGGCGTGCCGGCGTGGTGGACCGCCAACCTCGGCCTGTCCTGGCGGCCGGACGATCACTGGCACGCCGGCTTCACGATCAAGAACCTGTTCAATCGCAAGCCGTTCTACGATCCGAACAGCTTCCTGGGTGATTCCAGCGATTACGCCAGCATCTTCGGCCGCAGCTACAGCTTCACCGTCGGCTACAAGTTCTGACCTAGAATCCGCGCCGGTCCGCCGGCGCCTTGTCACAGGGAGTCCCACTGCAAATGAAACGTAGAGAGTTCATCCTCGCGGGAGCCGCGCTCGGCGCGGCCACCCTGCTGCCGACCACGCCGGCCTGGGCCAGCAAGCGCAAGATCCGGCTGGGCATGATCGGCACCGGCATGCGCGGCCAGGTCCTGCTCAAGGAACTGCTGCGCCGCGAGGACGTCGAGGTCGTGGCGTTGTGCGACATCGAACCCATCATGCTCAAGCAGGCGCTGGACATGACGGCCAAGGCCGGCAAGCCGGCGCCGAAGGCATACGGACAGGATGGCGACGCGCACGCCTATCGCCGCCTGCTCCAGCAGCGCGGGCTGGATGGCGTGATCATCGCCACGCCTTGGGAATGGCATGCGCCGATGGCGATCGAGGCGATGGAAGCGCGCATCCCGGTCGGCTGCGAAGTCGTCGCCGGCATCACCCTGCAGGATCACTGGGACGTGCTGGCCGCGCAGCAGCGCACCGGCACGCCCTACATGCTGCTGGAAAACGTCTGCTACCGCCGCGACGTGATGGCGGCGCTGCAGATGGTGCGGGCGGGCCTGTTCGGCGAGCTGGTGCATCTGCAGGGCGGTTACCAGCACGATCTGCGCGCGGTGAAATTCAACTCCGGCAACCCGGCCGAACCCTATGGCAGCGGCGTGGAGTTCGGCCCCAAGGGCTGGTCGGAGGCGCGCTGGCGTACCGAGCATTCGGTCCGGCGCAACGGCGATCTGTATCCCAGCCATGGCATCGGCCCGTGCGCCATGTACACCGGCATCAACCGCGGCAACCGCTTCACCCACATCAACAGCTTCGCCAGCAAGGCGCGCGGGCTGCACGAGTACACCGTGGCCAAAAGCGGCGGCACCACCCATCCCAGCACGCAGGTGAAGTTCAAGCTGGGCGACGTGGTCACCACCACCCTGGCCTGCGAGAACGGCGAGACCATCATCCTCCAGCACGACACCTCGCTGCCGCGCCCGTACTCGCTCGGTTTCCGCGTGCAGGGCACCCGGGGCCTGTGGATGGATCTCAACCAGTCCATCCACATTGAGGGCCGCAGTCCCGGGCACAAGTGGGAACCGTTCCAGGCCTACCAGGACGAATTCGATCACCCGCTGTGGCGCAAGTACGCGCAGGATGCGGAAGGCGCCGGTCACGGCGGCATGGACTACTTCGTCATCCACGCCTTCGTCGAGGCGGTGAAGGCCGAGGCGCCGATGCCGATCGACATCTACGACGCGCTGGCGTGGAGCGCGATCACGCCACTGTCGGAACAGTCCATCGCCGAAGGCTTCAAGACCCTGGAGTTCCCGGACTTCACCCAGGGCCTGTGGAAATCACGCAAGCCGATCTTCGCCTTCGACGCGAAGTACTGATGTGGAGCCGGGCTCGCTCGGCTCCACACAAGGGCGGATCGCGCACAGGTAGAGCCGATCTTGCTCGGCTCCCCGGGAAGGATGGATCGCGCGCAGCCGAGCAAGCTCGGCTCCACGTTCAGCGGAAGCGCCGCGCGTAACCGACGTAGACCTGCACGTCGGGACTGTCGTCATTGAGTCCGGCGTTGACGCCCGCATCCCATTGGGCGTCCTCGCCGCGCTGCCAACCGAATGACAACCCGGCCAACGCCTCGGTGACGTGGCCTTCGGGATCGCGATCCCGCGTCAGCGAGACTTCGAACGATCCGGACACCGCATCGCTCACCCCGAATCCCAGTCCGGCCACGGATCCATAGCTCAGGTGCCGGCCATCGCCGTCGCCATCCACGGCGGCTTCGGCCTGTGGCGTGAAACCCAGCGACACCGCGCCCAGTTCGATGCTGATCGGCAGCCGCAGGCCGGCACTCCAGTCCTCCGCGCCGACCGGCGCGCGGCCGCTGGGCAGGCTCACGTAGGGCATCAGCGCCAGCGAGAACCCGCCGCCGTCGGGATTGCGCAGGTTCTGGCGCAGGGCGAGGCTGACGTCGCCGAAACGCGAGGCCCGCGTGGTCGTGCCGGACAGCGTGTCGCGTTCGCGCACCCGGCCGTAGGCGGTCCAGCCCACCTGCGCTTCCAGCGTGTCGTTCAGACCGAAGCGCAGCAGCGCGTCGCCGGACAGCCACTGCTCCGAGTGAACTCCGGGACGGTCATCGCGGGTCCAGTCGGCCAGGCCGATCTCCAACACCGCATCGCCGCGTTCCACCGTGCAGGCCGGCGTGCCCAGGCCCGGACGATCGGGACACAGATCGCGCGGTTCCGCGGCAAGCGCGGATGTCGACGCCAGCCATGCGGCGGCGAAAAGAAAACCACGCATCCCTCTCTCCCTCAATCTCCGGTCCCGGCATTGAACCGGGGCGGGCGACGGGAATCAATGCCGCCGCGATCGCGCCATCACTCGTCGTCGTGATCGGGCAATGGCGATGCCGGCGCGCCCGGCGTGAACGTGCCCGGCTGGACGTAGGCGGCGAAGACGATGTCGATGACTTCGGCGCCATCGCGCATCAGATCGAACAGCTCCGGTTCCAGCATCGCGCTGTAGAGCACGCCCGACAGGCTGGCATGCAGGATGCGCGAGGCGGTGGCGACGTCCACGTTCTCGCGCAACTGGCCCAGATCCCGCGCGCGCTGGAAGGCGAGGGCGATGATGTCCAGTTCCTCGCGGGTGCTGTCGCGCTGCAATTCCTGCATCGCCTGGCTCTCGGCCGAGAGATCGTTGCGCAGCATGATCTCCATCATGTTGCGCAGGCGCTCGTCATCGGCCAGCTCCTGGAAGGACACCAGCAATGCCGAACGCAGATCGAGCACCGGCGTGCTGCGCTTGGTGGACGAGGTGCGGCGCAGGCGCTGGATGAAGGGAATGCGGTCCCGGTTGATCAGCGCCTCGAGCACCTCGGTCTTGTTCTTGAAATGCCAGTAGACCGCGCCGCGGGTATAGCCGGCGCGGGCGCCGATCATCGCCAGGGTGGTGCCGGCGACCCCGTGTTCGTGGAAGCAGGCCTGGGCGGCGTCGATGATGCCTTCCCGCGTGGCCTGCGCCTCTTCTTTGGTTTTTCTGGCCATCTGCCTTGCGCGTTCGCTGGGTGAAACCGGGCTGAATTGTACCGGTTTACAAACAAACATTCATGCATGTATATTTCGCGTCCCGTATCCGGACCTGACCGGACGTCGCGCTTCGGGCGTCGTTCGACCGGGTGCCTCCATCCGCCTTTTTGACGGCCATTCGCCCCCGAGTCGGGGTCTTTTGCCTGCCAATCGGCACCAGAATCCCACTTCGACCCCCACCGCCATGTCCCGAATCTCTCTTCCCCTTCTCGCCCTGTCGCTGGCGATCGGCCTGTCCCTGTCCGCCTGCGGCGGCGGTGAACCGGAGGCGCCGCAGGGCGGCCCCGGCCAGGTCACCGTGACCACCCTGAAGACCGAACAGGTCGGCCTGACCCGGGAACTCCCCGGCCGCACCCAGGCATTCCTGGTCGCCGAAGTCCGGCCGCAGGTCAACGGCATCGTCGCCCGCCGGTTGTTCACCGAAGGCGGCGTGGTCAAGGCCGGACAACCGCTGTACCAGCTCGACGACGCCAGCTATCGCGCCCAGGCCAACACCGCCCGCGCACAACTGGCGCGGGCCGAGGCCACCGCCCACGCCGCCCGCCTGAGCGCGCGCCGCATCGGCGAACTGGCGAAGATCGACGCGGTCAGCCAGCAGGATCTGGAGAACGCCGTCGCCGCGCAGCAACAGGCCGACGCCGACGTCGGCGCCGCCCGCGCCTCGCTGGACGCGGCCAACGTGACCCTGGGCTATGCCCGCATCACCGCGCCCATCAGTGGCCGCATCGGCAAATCCACGGTCACCCAGGGGGCGCTGGTCAACGCGGGACAGGCCGAAGCGCTGGCGACGGTGCAGCAACTGGATCCGATCTACGTCGACCTCAGCCAGTCCTCGGCCGAACTGCTGCAACTGCGCCGCGAACTGGCGGCCGGGCGATTGCAGGACAACCAGCAACTGCCGGTAAGCATCCTGCTCGAAGACGGCAGCACCTTCGATCACAAGGGCACGCTGGAATTCTCCGAAGTCAGCGTCGATCCCGGCACCGGCAGCTTCGGCCTGCGGGTGAAGGTCGACAATCCCGAGGGCACGCTGATGCCCGGCATGTACGTGCGCGCGGTGATCGGCGGCGGCGTGCGCAACGACGCGCTGCTGGTGCCGATGCAGGGCATCGCCCGCGATCCGAAGGGCAATACCTCCGCGATGGTGGTCGGCAAGGACGGCAAGGTCGAAGTGAGGCCGGTCAGGGTCAGCCGCGCGCTGGGCGACAAGTGGCTGGTCGAGGACGGCCTCAAGGCCGGCGACAGGGTCATCGTCGAGGGTCTGCAGAAGATCGGTCCCGGCATGCCGGTGCAGGCCACCGAGCGGGGCGCAAAACCCGCTCGGACCGCCGCGACGTCCACGGCTCCGGCCGCCACCAGCGGCGCGCGGTAAGCGGAGAATCCCATGGCACGCTTCTTCATCGACCGACCCATCTTCGCCTGGGTCATCGCCATCATCATCATGCTCGCCGGCGGCCTGGCCCTGTTCAAGCTGCCGGTTTCGATGTATCCCAACGTCGCGCCGCCGGCGGTGGAAATCAGTGCGACCTATCCGGGCGCTTCGGCCAAGGTGGTCGAGGACTCGGTGACCCAGATCATCGAGCAGAACATGAAGGGCCTGGACGGGCTGATCTATTTTTCGTCCAACAGCTCCGCCAACGGCATGGCGACCATTACCCTGACCTTCGAGAGCGGGACCAACCCGGACATCGCCCAGGTGCAGGTGCAGAACAAGCTGCAGCTGGCGATGCCGCTGCTGCCGCAGGAAGTGCAGCGGCAGGGCATCAACGTGGCCAAGTCCAGCTCGGGTTTCCTCAACGTGCTGGCCTTCGTCTCCGAAGACGGCAGCATGGACGAGAACGACATCGCCGACTATGTCGGTTCCAACGTCGTCGATCAGCTCAGCCGCGTGCCGGGCGTCGGCAACATCCAGGTGTTCGGCGGCAAGTACGCCATGCGCATCTGGCTGGACCCGAACAAGCTGCACACCTACCACCTGTCGGTGCCGGAAGTGATCGCGGCGATCCAGGCGCAGAACGCGCAGGTCGCCATCGGCCAGCTCGGCGGCGCGCCGGCGGTGAAGGGCCAGCAGCTCAACGCTACCATCAACGCGCAGTCGCGCCTGCAGACGCCGGAGCAGTTCCGCGACATCGTCGTGCGCAGCGCGCAGGACGGATCGGAACTGCGCCTGGGCGACGTGGCCCGGGTCGAACTGGGCGCCGAATCCTACGACTTCATCACCCGCTACAACGGCCAGCCGGCCAGCGGCCTGGCGATCACCCTGGCGACCGGCGCCAACGCGCTGGATACCGCTGCCGGGGTACAGAAGACGCTCGATGAACTCACCCCGTTCTTCCCGGCGGGCCTGAAGGCCGAAACGCCGTACGACACCACCCCGTTCGTGCGGGTGTCGATCAAGGGCGTGGTGAAGACCCTGCTCGAAGCGATCGTGCTGGTGTTCGTGGTGATGTACCTGTTCCTGCAGAACTTCCGCGCCACCCTGATTCCCACCATCGCCGTGCCGGTCGTGCTGCTGGGCACCTTCGGCGTGCTGGCCGCGCTGGGCTTCTCGGTGAACATGCTGACGATGTTCGCGATGGTGCTGGCGATCGGCCTGCTGGTCGACGACGCCATCGTGGTGGTGGAGAACGTCGAGCGCATCATGTCCGAGGAAGGACTGTCGCCGCTGGAAGCCACCCGCAAGTCGATGGGCCAGATCACCGGCGCGCTGGTCGGCATCGGCCTGGTGCTGTCGGCGGTGTTCGTGCCGATGGCGTTCATGAGCGGATCCACCGGCGTGATCTACCGCCAGTTCTCCGCGACCATCGTGTCGGCGATGGCGCTGTCGGTGCTGGTCGCGATCGTGCTGACCCCGGCGCTGTGCGCGACCCTGCTCAAGCCGCTGAAGAAGGGCGAGCACCACGTTGCCCATCGCGGCCCGGCCGGTCGCTTCTTCAACGCGTTCAACCGCGGCTTCGACCGTTCCAGCGAAAGCTACCAGCGCGGCGTGCGCGGCATCCTGGCGCGGCCGTGGCGCTTCATGGGCATCGTGCTGGGCATGTTCGTGCTGATGGGCGTGCTGTTCGTGCGCCTGCCCAGCGCGTTCCTGCCCAACGAGGATCAGGGCGTGCTGATGGCGCTGGTGCAGGCGCCGGTCGGTGCCACCCAGGAGCGCACCATGGAATCGATCCAGGCGCTGGAGAAGCACTTCCTGGAGAACGAGAAGGGCGCGGTGGAGTCGGTGTTCTCGGTGCAGGGCTTCAGCTTCGCCGGCATGGGCCAGAACGCCGGCATGGCCTTCGTCAAGCTCAAGGACTGGGGCGAGCGCGGTGCCGAGGATGGCGTGATGCCGGTGACCGGCCGCGCGATGGCCGCGCTCGGCGGCATCAAGGACGCCTTCATCTTCGCGTTCCCGCCGCCGGCGATTCCGGAACTGGGCACCGCCTCGGGCTACACCTTCTTCCTGAAGGACAACGGCGGCCAGGGCCACGAAGCCCTGCTGGCCGCGCGCAACCAATTGCTCGGCATGGCCGCTGAAAGCGGCAAGCTGGCCAACGTGCGTCCGAACGGGCAGGAGGACACGCCGCAGTTCCGCATCGACATCGATGTGGCCAAGGCCAGTGCGCAGGGCCTGTCGATCGAACAGATCAACAGCACCCTGGCGACCGCCTGGGGCAGCCAGTACATCGACGACTTCGTCGATCGCGGCCGGGTCAAGCGCGTGTTCGTGCAGGCCGACCAGCCGTTCCGGATGGTGCCGGAGGACTTCGATCTGTGGTCGGTGAAGAACGCCGAAGGCCGGATGGTGCCGTTCAGCGCCTTCGCCTCCAAGCACTGGGATTATGGTTCGCCGCGGCTGGAACGCTACAACGGCGTGTCGGCGATGGAGATCCAGGGCGAACCGGCGCCCGGCGTGGCCTCGGGCGACGCGATGGCCGAGATCGAACGCCTGGCCGCGCAACTGCCACCGGGCTTCGGCATCGAATGGACCGCGCTGTCGTACCAGGAACGCCAGGCCGGCGCGCAGACGCCGCTGCTGTACACGCTGTCGCTGATGATCGTGTTCCTCTGCCTGGCCGCGATGTACGAGAGCTGGAGCGTGCCGACCGCGGTGCTGCTGGTCGCCCCGCTGGGCATCCTCGGCGCGGTGCTGGCCAACACCTTCCGCGGCATGGAGCGCGACGTCTACTTCCAGGTGGCGATGCTGACCACGGTGGGCCTGACCAGCAAGAACGCGATCCTGATCGTGGAATTCGCCAAGGAAAACCTGGAGCGGGGTGTCGGCCTCATCGAGGCGACCATGAACGCGGTCCGCGATCGCCTGCGCCCGATCATCATGACCTCGCTGGCGTTCGGCCTCGGCGTGCTGCCGCTGGCCATCGCCGCGGGCGCGGGTTCCGGCGCCCAGCGGGCGATCGGCACCGGCGTGCTCGGCGGCATGATCGTCGGCACCGTGCTGGGCGTGTTCTTCGTGCCGCTGTTCTTCGTGGTGGTGCAGCGTGTTTTCAGTCGCAAGAAGATCGCCGCGGACGTCGGGAACGTGGAGAGCCAGGGAGAAACCCATGCATAAGCCTTCGACCGCCGGCCTGGCGCTGGCGATGACCCTGGTGCTGTCCGGCTGCGCGACGCTCGCGCCGCGCGGCAGCGAAGTGACCCCTTCGATTCCGTCGCAATGGCCGGTGTCGCACGCGGCGGGCGAGGCCTCGCCGGCCCCGGCCGTGGCCGACGTCGCCGACATCGGCTGGCGCGAGTTCTTCCCGGATCCGCGCCTGCAAACGCTGATCACCCAGTCGCTGGACAACAACCGCGACCTGCGCGTGGCCGCGTTGAACGTGGTGCGCGCCCGCGCGCAGTACCGCATCCAGCGCGCCGACCGCGTGCCTTCGTTCAACGTGCAGGGACAGATGACCCGCAGCGGCGGCGACGTCCCGGTCAGCGAACAGTTCAGCGCCAATCTCGGCGTGGCCGAGTTCGAGCTGGATCTGTTCGGCCGCGTGCGCAACCTGAGCGATGCCGCGCTGCAGAAGTATTTCGCCGAGACCGAGAACCGGCGCGGGGCGCAGCTGACGCTGGTGGCGGAAGTCGCCAACGCCTGGCTGACCCTGGGCGCGGATCGGGAACAACTGCGGATCGCCCAGGCCACCCTGGCCGCGCATGAGGACTCGTTGCGCCTGATCGAGGCACGCCACCAGCGCGGCGGTTCGTCCGCGCTCGACGTGAGTCAGGCCCGCACCCTGGTCGAAACCGCGCGCACCGACGTGGCGCGCTTCACCGGCCAGGTCGCGCAGGATCGCAACGCGCTGGTGCTGCTGGCGGGTGGCCCGGTCGAGGAAGATCTGCTGCCGCAGGACAATCTCGCCGACATCGCCGCACTGCGGCCGCTGCCGGCCGGCCTGCCGGGCGATGTGCTGCTGCGGCGCCCGGACGTGATGGCCGCCGAGCATGTGTTGCTGTCGGCGAACGCGAATGTCGGCGCCGCGCGTGCGGCGTTCTTTCCTTCCATCCAGCTGACCGGCGCCATCGGTTCGGCCTCGATCGAATTGTCCGGCCTGTTCGACGGCGGCACCCGTGCGTGGAGTTTCATCCCCCGGATCACCCTGCCGATTTTCCAGGGCGGGCGGCTGCGCGCGAACCTGGGCATGGCCACCGCCGATCAGGACATCGCCCTGGCCCAGTATGAAAAGGCGATCCAGTCCGGCTTCCGCGAAGTCGCCGACGCACTGGCGCTGAGCGACAGCCTGGACGGGCAACTGGCCTCGCAGCGCGCATTGGTGTCCGCCACCGAGCAGGCCGAACGCCTGTCGCAGGCGCGCTACGACGCGGGCCTGGACAGCTTCCTCACCCTGCTCGATGCGCGTCGCGCCGCCTACGACGCCCGCCAGTCGCTGGTGAACACCCGGCTGGCCCAGCAATCCAACCAGGTCGCGCTGTACAAGGTGCTGGGTGGTGGCTGGCGCGAGGGCGGTTGATCGCGCCGCCCCGTTTCGCCTTGCCTAACCGCCGGTGACCTGGGCGGTGGGCTGAGCCAGGCGGCGTTCCAGATCCTCGCGCATGCTGACCAGTTCACCGCTCAGCTGCTTGCGCCGGGCCATGCCCTCGCGGTGGATCTCGCGGACTTCCTCGACCGTGCGGATCAGCGTGTCGTTGACGGTGCGCAGGGTCTCCACGTCGATCACCGAGCGCTGGTTGGCCCGGGCGGTGCCGACCGCGGTGGAATGGACCAGTTCCGCGTTCTTGCGCATCAGTTCATTGCTGGCGTCGTCGATGGCGTTGGCCAGCTCGACCGCGTTGCGCTGATCGGCCAGCGACAGCTGGATCGCGAACTGGTTGCGCCACATCGGGATGGTGACGTCGCGCACCGCGCTGAATTTCTCGATCAGCTGGATGGCGTTGGCCTGGATCAACCGGATCATCGGCAGGGTCTGATCGGCGGCGTGCTGGAGCACCTGCAGGTCGGAGACACGCTTGTCGATCAGGCGCAGGGCGGTGTCGACCGCCGACCGCTGCGTGCGGGTGACGGGATCCTCGCCGCCGGCCAGGCTCGCCAGCTCGGTCTCCAGCTCGGCGATCCGGAGCCTCCCGGCCGCCACGTGGACACCGAGCTCGCGACGCTCCTCCAGCACGATCGCGTGCATCTGGTCGTACTCGCGGACCCGCTGCTGCTGGATCTGCTGGGTCTTGCCGACATCGGTCATCAGCTGATCGATCTGGCGATTGGTTGAACTGTAGCGCTGCACCAGCTCATCGCGCCCGGCACGCATGCGATCGATCAGCGGCCCGATGACCGGCAGCTTGGAGCGCCCGTGGAAGGACTGCAGGTTCAACGAGCGGGCGATGCGCACCACCTCGCCGAGCTTGTCGCCGCTGCTGTCCAGATCGGAGTTGCGCACCTTGTCCAGCAACTGGGTGCTGTAGGCGCTGGTCTTGCTGGTCGCGTCGCGGCCGTAGCCCTGCAGGTTGCCCGGGGCGATGTCCTGCAACGCCTTGGCGGTTTCCTGGATGCGCGGGATGTCGGAGGTGTCCAGGCCCAGGTCGGCGAGCAGCTGCGGCGACAGTGCGGCGGGAAGCAGTGACTGTTCGGGGTTAGGCGTGGTCATGGGATCTCCTGGGTCTGGTTCGCCGGCTTGGCCGGGGCGGGCAGGTGGTCGATACAGGCTTCCAGCTCATCCAGCGCCTGCCGTGCGGAGGATAACTGCATTCCCTGCCCGCTACCGGACTGCACGCCGCGCTGCTGGGCCAGCAGCAGGGCGAGTCTCGGCAGCTGCTGCGCGTGGCGTTCGGCGACCGCCCGCGTGCCGGCGGCGACCAGCTGCAGCTGGCTGGCGGTGAGCGCGGTGGTCGTGTGCAGGGTGGTCAGATGCGCGAGCTGGCGTTGCCGGCGGTCGTCGCCATCGGTGGAAGGCAAACGGGCCAGCGATTCCATCTCGACTCGCAGCGCCGACATGGCCTCGTTCAATCGCTCTGCCCGCAGGGTCAGTGCGGCATGGTGCTCACGCAATCGTTCCACCTGGCTTTCGGCGCGGATCAGCAGCACGCCGCTGCGCTCGCGAAGCGCCCGTGCTTCGGCACGCAGGCGGATGTCGCGTCCGATCAGGCGACCCCAGAAGCCGACGCTGCGGCGTGCCGCATCGGGATCCGCGACCAGAAGCAGAGCGCGCAGATCGCGCAGTATGGTCTGCACCGCCTCGGTGGCATCCAGGCCGAGGGCTTGCACGGCGGCCGCATGCTCCGCCAGCACGCGCGCCTCGGCGTCGCTGGCGCGATCCGGACTCACGGTTGGCCGTCTCCGTAATCCTGCGGCGAGGGTGATACGTCCAGGGTTGGAGTAGGACGCTCTTCCTTGAATTCGAGATTGGCGATCACCTTGTCGAATTCGGTTTGCCCGGATGCCTTCGACCTGGCTTTGCGCGATGCCGGCACAGGTTCGGCCGTTGCATTGGCGCGTAGCGCCTGTGCAAAGGCGACCAGCGCGGCATTCAGCTGGTCCTGTCGGCCCAGCGTCTGTTGCAGCGCGGCCAGCACCGGTGCCACCTCGGATGCCGGCGACGTCGCGATGGCCACGGGCTCCGGCGGCGGCGGAGTCGGCAGGGGACGCAGGGTATGCAGTGCATCCAGTAGCGCTTCCCAGGGAACCGGCGCCGCGGGGGCGTCCGCGGCGACGGGCTCGCCGAGCCGCTGCAGTCCCACCGCGATGTCGGCCAGTTGCGCCACCACCCGTCCGCCGACATCGGCGTCGTCCGCGCCCATGGCCTTGTTGCGCAGGAAATCCGCTTTGATCTGCTTCCAGCGTGCCTGCGCCTCGGCGCCCAGTGTCCCGCGCATTTCGCCCAGCTTGAGCAGGTTCTCTTCGGCGCCGGTGGTCAGCAGCTGAGCTTCACCCAGGTAGTGATCGGAAATCAGCTGTTGCAGCTCGGCGTCGTTCATCACCGGGGAGATCTTCTCGGCGAGCTTGTTCATGTTGCGATAGCTGCCCTGCAGCTTGAACGGCGGCTCGACCCGGTATTTGTCGGCCTGCGCAGCGCTGGCGATGTATTGCTGGTTGACCCGGTAGACAACGTCGCGCACGCTCAGCAGACGTTGCAGCACGGCAACGATTTCGTTGATCTCGGCGCCACTGTAGGCATGCGAAAGCTGGTTGCTGCTGATCTCCTTGCCGCGGGCGCGATCCACCAGGAGATAGAGATCGGCCATGTCGCGGGTAGCCAGCGGCGCCAGCACCGGATTGGAAGTCAGGCAGTTCTCCACGTAGCTCAGCAGGAAGGCGTCCTCCATCCCGCCCAGCACGTCGCCGAGATTGTAGATGTCGGCACGGTTGGCGAGCATGTCCGGAATCTTGAAGACCTCGCCGGACTCCGTGTACGGATTGCCGGCCATCACCACGGCGAACTTGCGTCCGCGCATGTCGTAGGTCTTGGTCTGGCCGCGCCAGACGCCCTCGATGCGCCGGGTGCCGTCGCACAGCGAGATGAACTTCTGCAGGAACTCGGGATGGGTGTGCTGGATGTCGTCCAGGTACAGCATCACGTTGTTGCCCATCTCCAGCGCCAGGTTCAGCTTCTCCAGTTCCTGGCGGGAGGTCGCATCCGGTGCCTGCGCCGGATCCAGCGAGCGAACTTCGTGCCCCAGCGCCGGGCCGTTGATCTTCATGAAGACCAAGCCGAGCCGGTGGGCGACATACTCCATCAGCGTGGTCTTGCCGTAACCGGGGGGCGAAATCATCATCAGCAGGCCCATCAGGTCGCTACGCTTGCCTTCGCCGGCCGTGCCAATCTGCTTGGCGAGGTTGTCTCCGATCACCGGCAGGTAGACCTCGTTGATCAGCCGGTTGCGCACGAACGACGTCAATGGTCGCGCCTTGAACTCCTCCAGCCGCATCGCTTCCCGTTCGCGCTGCACGACTTCGCCGCGCAGGCTCTGGTAATGCCGCCATTGCGGCAGGAAGCCATCGAGGTGGGCATCGAAGCGGGCCTGGAAATCGTCCACGGCCAGTGCCAGTCGGCCCTGGCTGATGCGCGGATGCTCGCCCAGCAGTCCCTGAGCCGAGGCCATCAGGCCAACCGGGTCGATGACGTGGCGCAGGCGGGTGCCGTACAGGTGCAGGGCAATCGCTTCCGGGGCATACGCGGCCAGCGGAGCCAGTTCCGCCTGGCTGGTGAGTGCGGCAAATGCTTGCTGCAACAGCGCCCAGGCGGCGATCGGGCGATCCTGCAGTCGTCGCAGGGTCTGCTTGAGCACGACGCCCGAGTCGCCGTCGGCCAGTCGCCCGGCGAAGGCGCTGGCCAACTGTTGCGCATACTGGGTCACGCGGAAGGTGGGCGTGGCCGAATCGATGCTGTCGATCAGGAAGCTGGCCGCGCTTTCCGGCGCGCCCGCCGGCAATGCGCCCGCCTGCTGCTGTCGGGCGATCGTGCCGGCGAGCTCGGTGCGCAGCGTCGGCAACGCGGCGCCCGCCGGGCTCAGCGCATCGATGGCACGCGCCGCGCGGATGCGGTCCGCCCATTCGGCCGTCTGCTCCTCACCAGCCTGGCACCAGTACACCATTGCGAGTGCGCGACCGGCCGGTGGGTGCGCGAGCGCTCCCGCCGCGCGTTGCAGGGGTAGCAGGGTACGCAGGATGGTGGCGGCATCGTGATCGTGGATGCCCTTCTCGTAGCCTTCGCGGTAACGCGGCGCAGCGTAGTCGCGCACCAGGCGCGACAGCGCCTCGGGATCCGCGAGCGCCTGTTCCAGTGCCGACAGGGACAGGCCATCGCGGCCCGCGTGCGCGCCCGCAAGCAGGCTGCCGGCCAGATACTCTCCGCGATAGAGTTGCGGTGACTCGGATTCGATCGTCACATCCCAGTACGGACGCAACGCTTCCAGCGCCGGATCGTGCAGCGGTTGCAGGTAGTCCGTACCGGTCAGATGCACCGACAACGTATCGGCGCGGGGAATCAGGGTGAGATCCAGGGGCTGGGTGTTGACGCTGAAGCGATGCCGCGGGCCCACCCGGATGATGTTGCCACCGTCCTCGAACAGATCATTGCGATCGCGCAGGGCGCGAATCGCCTGATCGCGGGTGGACTTGATGCGGGCTTCGACGTCGTCGGCCTTGACCGGATCCTTCAGCTCGCGCAGGCGACCGGCCAGTTCGCGGAGCTTGAGGATCAGCGCGTCGCCGGCGAAGAAGGCGTTGAGTTCGTCCGCGCTGCCGAGGCGTTCGGTACGACGGCCCAGGCCGTCCAGGATGCGATTGGCCGCATCGAGCACGCTTTGCGCCTTGCGCTGGCGTTCGTCCAGCAGCGCCTGCTTGTGCGCTTCGAACGCCTCCAGCACTTCCTCGCGCTTGGTCAGGATGTCACCGAGGAACTGTTCGTGCTCGCCGAACTGGCTTTCCAGTTCCTCCAATTGCACGAGCAGCCGGGAAGACTGCTCGTCGGCGCGTTCGGGCGTGTTAGCCAGCGCCAGCGCATTGGTGACCGCTTGCGCGAACAGGGTGAACTGCGCGCCGAACTGGGCCACTGATTCGGCCGAGCCCAGTTCGCGGCGTTTGGCGGTCGCACGAGCGCGCGACTGATTCAGGCGCGCGTAGATGGCCGAGATGGATTCGACCACGCGGGTGCGCTGGGTGGCGTCATCGATCTTCAGCGTCGCCATCAGCTCCGACAGCATGTCCAGCTCACCGGACATCGCCTGCATCGCGGTGATGGCCTCGCCCAGCTCGCGCGCGGTGGTCGCGGCGGTGGCCTGCTCGTCCAGCGCGGCCAGTCGCTGCAGGAATGGCGCCAATGCCTTCTCGCCGGCGAGGAACTCGCCGGTGGCCAGTCCAACCCGATCCTGCGCTTCCTGCAGCGCGGCGGTCATCGTGTCGATCGCGGCGGTGTCGATGTAGCGGTAGTCGCGGATGGTCAGCAAATGGCCGCGCTGGCGGGAAATCGCGCCCAGTGCTTCGACGAACTGGTCGATGCCGTTCCATCCCTCCGGCTGCAGGCGGCCCACCAGCGCGCGATGATCGCTGCGCGCCTGGGTCATCGCCGCATCGGACTGGCGACGGATCTGCTGGACCTTCTCGTACTCGTCCAGCACCGACTCGCCGGTGTTCGCGATTTCATGCAGCAGGCCGGCCAGGCCATTGCATTCGGCGTCGTCGATCCAATGATGCAGATCGAACAGGCGCCGGGTGGAGTGGGTCAGCAGTTGATAGCGCTGCGCGGAGACGTCATCGCGTTCGATCTCGCGGGTCAGGTCAAGCAGGTTGGACACCGCGCGGACCAGTTCGGCGTTTCCGAGCCGGCCCATGAACGAGGTGCCCGGTGCGCGGCTGGCCGCGAATTCATCGGAACTGAAAGGCGTCTGCCAGACCTGCATCTGATGGACGCGGGTGGGGTCGTCATTCTCCGAGCGGAACAACACCATGCGGCCATCGTGCAGCCGCGCGTAGCCGTGGGCCAGCACCGGCGGCTGCAGTTGCCGCTGGATCAGGTTGTACACCAGCAGCGCGGCCTGGCCGGTTTCGCGTTCGTAGAACACGTACAGCACGTCTTCGCCGTTGGGCGAGCGGATGGTGCGCTTGTACTGCATGTCGCGGACGATGGCATCGAACGCCTTGTGCTCGCCGTTCTGCAGGTAGTACCCGCCCGGGAAGATGATGCCGTGGTCCTCCGGCAGCTGGATGCAGGCCTGAACGATCGCGTCGACGCGGGTGACCTTGCCGGTCAGGGTGTTGTAGACCAGCCCCCGCCAGGTGCTCTCGCGATAGGGCAGTACCTTGAGCAGGATCAGCGAACCGACCCGGGCATAGTCGAACTGAGCGTCGTCCAGCGACTGGGTGCGATCCTCGACCGGTTCGCTGTAGACGCCGGCGCCGGTCTCGGTGTTGTTCTCGACCTTGATGGTCAGGTCGCCGCCGGTCGTCTCGACGAACAGGGTGTCGAGGATGTTCAGGTGCGGATGCCGGCCGCTGACCTCCATGTCCTTGGTGGCGCGGATCCATTCGAAATCGAAGGGAGGCGGCAGCACGATGTCGCGCTCGCCGCGCGCGTCGAGGTAATTGATGGTGCCGTCGGAAGCGAGCGTCCAGCGGAAAACGCGCACGTCGGTGGACTTCAGGCCGATCTGGAACGCCATCAGCAGGCGGCTGTCGCGGACGATCAGCTGCAGCAGGCGTGCATCCTTGTAGTAGCTATACAGCTCGCCGAAATCGCGCTGGAAGCCCGGGTCCGCGAGGAAGCTCGCGGCGATGTCCAACGGCGCCACGTCGTAGCCTTCGCCGGTTTCGACCAGTCGGTACAAGCCGAACACATCGGCAATCGACGTGGTCGTCTTCAGGCCCATGTAGACGTTGAAGCCGAACAGCAACAGCTCGCCGACCTGGACGACGTCGCGGCCGACCGAGTTGTGTTCGGTACGGATGCGCAGGCGGCCAATGGTCTCCATCCGGCTGTCGCCGAACTCCTGCAGGCGCCGCGTGTTAAGCGCCTCGACCAGGCCGCGCAGGCGCGTGCCCTGTTCACCGAGGCGGCGCCGCAAGACTTCGTAGGCGCCGCCCTGGGCAACGGCCTGATCGACTTGGTTGTCGGCGGTGGGTACGGGAGTCGCGATTGCGGACATCAGATCTCATCCTCGCCCGTCCTGGGCGGTCGATGCGAGACATCGGAACCGGCGGATGCGTGCATCCGCCGGTGCGGTTCGGTGACGCGGTTTCAGGCGTCGGTGGCTTCGGACTGGCGGGCGGTGGCCGGCAGGCCGGCACCGCTGGCGAGGCGACCCAGCAACTGCGCGGCGATCGGGCTCTCGCCGACGATGCCTTCCAGCGCCTTGCCCAGCGAAACACCTTTGGTAAGCGCATTGAACACGCCACCGTCGCCGCCGATCAGCTCGATATTGGCGTTCTTCAGCGCACTGGCAAGGATCTCGGCGTTCTCGCGCGAGATGGCCTTGCCGGCGTCGAACGAGGCCAGCAGCTGGCGCAGCTGGGTTTCCAGCAGCATGCGATACTCCTCGTGGCTGCGCGCTTCCGGGCTCATCTTGCCCATGGCGTCGAACTTGGAGGTCAGACCCTCGGCCTCGGCCGCCATCTTGCGGCCGATGTTGCTGGCTTCGGCATCACCCATGGCCTGGGTGGCGGTGGCATTGGCGCGGCCGAGCTTTTCGGCGCCCTCGGCTTCGGCGGTCAGGCGTTCGCTGAGCACACGCGCGTCGGCGTTGCCCTGCTTGTAGGTGGCATCCGCCTTGGCTTCCAGCACGCGCGCCTCGGCCAGGCCGGTCTTCTCCATCGCGGCCGCGTTGGCTTCCTGCACCTGCGCGTGGGCCAAGCCCGGCGCGGCGGTTTCGGCCCGCGTGCCTTCCGCCAGCACGCGCTTGGCCTCGGCCTGCTTACCGGCGGCCTGCAGCTCCGCATCGGCGAGCACGGTCAGTTCGACCGCGCGGTGACGGGCTGCCTGCTCGGCGGCTTCGGCGGCCTTGACGTCCTTGACCAGGGTTTCTTGCGCGGCAGCCTCGGCGGCCAGCACGGTTACCTGCTTGGCGCGATCGGCTTCGGCGACCTCGCGGGTCTCCTTGATCTTCTCCTCGGCCACGGCGACCGTCTGCTCGATATGGGTGCGTTCACGGACGACGTTGGCCACTTCCATCCGGCCCTGCTCGACCACCTTGTCGCGCTCCACTTCCTGCAATTGCACTTCTTTGTTGGTGCTCACCCGCTCCAATTGTTCGGCGCGGGCGACGCGCTCCAGCTCGATCGCGACCGCGCGGCGGCGATTCTGCTCGGCGACTTCGACCTGGCGCAGTTGCTCCTGTTCGCGGATCTTGATCTGCTCCTCGGTCTCCAGGCGCGCGCGCTCCGACACCTGGCGCTGCTCCTCGATCACCTTGGCGGTCTCGGCGGCTTCGCGCGCACGTACCGTCTCGACCTCGCGTTGCTGACGCGCCTCGGCTTCGGCCTGCTGGCGTTCCAGTGCCAGCATCGCCTCGCGCGCCTCTGTGTTCTTCTTGGTGATCGCCAGCTTCTCGTTCTGCTCCAGTTCGTTGGTGCGCACATTCTGCAAGGCGGTCAATTCGGTGATCTTGCGAATGCCTTCGGCGTCGAGGATGTTGCTGGGATCCAGCAGGGACTTGGGCGTCTGTTCAAGGTAGTCGATGGCCACGTCCTCCAGCACATAGCCGTTCAGATCCTGACCAATCACCGCGACGATCTCGTCACGGAACTCCTGGCGCTTGTCGAACAGATCGGTGAAGTCGAACTTCTTGCCCACGGTCTTCAATGCCTCGGAGAACTTGGCGTTGAACAGCTCGTCGACGGCGTGCTTGTCGGAGGCGCGGTCGGCGCCGATCGCCTTGGCCACGCGCAGCACGTCCTGCGGGGTCTCGTTGACGCGCAGGTAGAACGCCACCGCGATGTCGGCGCGCATGTTGTCGCGGCAGACCAGGCCCTCCTTGCCGCGGCGATCGACCTGCAGGGTGATCAGGCTGATCTTCATCAGCTCGGCCTTGTACAGCACCGGGATGATCAGGGCGCCGGTGAAGTGAACCTTCGGCTGCGAGCTCATGTCGTTGACGATGAGCGCGGTGCCCTGCTCGACCTTCTTGTAGAAGGCCTTGAAGATGCCGATGAAGCCCAGCCCCAGCACCAGCAGGACGCCGAGGCCGATGAGGAAGGGAAGGATGTTGGCAGTGCTCATGGCGGAACTCCTTGTAGGCGCGGTGCGTTTACTGCTGGTGGAAGGTGGATTCGGAAATGATGCGATAGGTGTCGGATGCGGCCAGGTGTTCGATCAGGACGACCCGGTCACCGCGCGCGAAGCCCTGGCCGGGCATGGCGCGGACCTGCAGGATCAGGCCGGCGCCGCCGTCGTCGAACCGGGCGCGGCCGGAGATCTCGTCGACCTTGGGCGAGATCACGCTGCCGGTCCGGCCCAGTACCGGCGCGGGCGAGGGAGGACGCAGGCGGGTGATCAGCTTGGCCAGCGGGCGCAGCAGCAGCGAAGTCGCCAGCACGCCCGGAACCAGCGCGGCCACCAGGACGCCCGCACCGGCCAGCCAGCGCAGGCTGTCGGGCACGTGTTGCAGCAGCCATAGCTGGACGAAATAGGTGATCAGCCAGCCGAACCAGGACAGTACCGTCAGTACCAGCATCATCGGCACGCCGGACAGTCCCAGTCGGGCAATCATGCCGGCGATCTGGCTGGGTTCGACGCTGTCGCCGTCGCTGCCCAGCCAGCCATCGATCGTGTCGAAGTCGAGGATGCCGGTGGCAGCCAGCAGCCAATAGATCACGCAGAACGCCAGCAGCACGCTGTAGACGAGAGTAGGGAAACTCAGGGCGGTGGTGAGGAACTCGGTCATCGGGGCTCCTTGCGGTCAGCGTTTTCGCGGGGACGACTTGATGCGTTTTTCCACCCGCGCCAGTACCGCCTGCGCGGGATCCGCCATGGATGTCTTGACGCCACTGGCTTGCGGGGTGGGCGCGCCGGCGCCGCGCCGCTTCATCCGCTGCGCGGACGCGAACGCCGGTTCCGGATGCAACGCCTCGCCGGGTTGCCGCCGCGCCACCGTAGCCTGCGCACGTTGCAGGCTGATGCTGGCGCGCAGGATGTCGAGCTGGTGCTTGAGCCGGCGCAGCCGGCCTTCGAGCTGCTCCACCGCGTGGGCGAATTGCTGCTCCTGCGCGGCGAGTTCGCGAGCCTGCCGGCTCCATTCATCGCGCTGTTCCTGCAGCTTCACCACCTGCTCGGCCGCCGCGCGCGCCTGTTGGGTGCGTCGCTGGCGCAGCGCGGATTCGACCCGCGCCTCGATGAGCGCCAGTTCGGGGGTCGATGCCGCGAAGTGCTGTTCGACGGCGATGCGCCGCGCCTTCGCCGCCGCATGCTCACCCCGCGCCTGATGCAGGGCGTCGTCCACTGTGCGGATTTCGTTGTCGAGCAAGCGCTCGGCGCGCTCGCCGAGCACCGCGTCGGCAATGCCTTCCATGCCATCCTGGATGCGCTTGAACAGGATTTTGAGCGTTTCCGGCATCAGCCCCTCGCCTTGCGCGAAGCGCGCAGGTAAGGCTGGTATGCCTCGGTCGCGTGAATGACGTTCTCGGCGAGTGTCTCGATCTCGAACATCAGGTTGGCCAGGCTGGAATGGGTATCCAGGGCACCGAACATCACGTAGCCGGCCACATTGCCGATCCGTTGCAGGCCAATGGTCGACAGGGGCAACAGCACATGGGTGCTGAGGACGTGTGCGTTGAACGCAGCCTGGTCGAGCACCTCGCTGATCGGCCAGAGGTAGGCTTCGACCAGGACCTGTTCCCCGCCAACCGCCAGGAACACCGAAAGATCGCCATGGCCGTGCAGGATCAGATGCAGGCTGGGCTCGGCGCCTTCGATGGTTTCGAGACTCATCAGGCCATCGCGCACCGCGCTGGTCTGGGCAATCGCATGCCGAATCGCCGGTATCGTCCAGCCGGCCTCGGTCGGTTGCGCCGGCAGATAGGGAATGCCGGCGTCGCGCTGGGCTTCGCGCATCGACTTCTCGATGGCCGCCAGTTCCGCGGCGTATTCCGGCCGGATCCACACGTCCTTCTTCACCAGACCCTGCTCGCGCATGCGTTCGCGGTAGTTGCGAACATGCAGGGTCGAGGCTTTGACGGTTGACGTCCGGTCTGTCATGTAATCACGCTAGCGCTTACATGTAATGACGTCAAGTGCCCTCCGGCGAAAGGTAAGGCCGAGCAATCCGCGCGGGAAACGGATGCCGCGCTGCCGGGCCACCCGCAGCACTCTGGGATGCCGGCGGGTTCCACGCGAATACCCGTGGGACGTGACGACGTGGCAGGCAATGCCTGCACGCGGGATCGGCAAACCTTCCCGTCCTGCACGCTTCCCGGCCCGCGTCCGTGGCGGCGAACGGCAGGCTCGTTTTCATCGGGCCGGCGACACCGTCGCAGGGGTCGCCGCGCCCCGAACCGCGGCGTTTTCGACGCCCAGTCATGCGTGTCAACGTGATCAGGGAAAACAGGCAGGGGATGGCGTCGCCAGGGCGGACCGTGGCTCCGGCAAATCGAGGGGAAGCGCTCAACCAGGCCAAGGATTGCATTGCTGGTCGAGCGGACGTCCGCGAGCACCGCGAACGGAAAGAAAGGATGGCGCGCCCGGAGGGATTCGAACCCCCGACCAATGGCTTCGGAAGCCACTACTCTATCCGGCTGAGCTACGGGCGCGCAGACGGCATAGCTTACCCGAAGCCGGCGCGCAGCCCAATGGGCGTTCTCGGAGCGCGTGAAATCCGGGGGATGGCATGCGCGGGGCGCGACGGTTCGCTGTCGCCGGGGCGGTAAGATCGGCCGGTGGCGCCGCCGGCCAGGATGCAGGCGGGCGCCATCGCCTCCACCCGATATGCGCCGAAGATGGGCTACGAACGTTTTGAAGCTTCCCCGACGCCGCGCTGGCGCGAGCGTCTGGGCCAATACTGGAAACTGACCCGTGGCGATCGGCCGATCGGCGTGCTGTTGCTGCTGTGGCCGACCTGGTGGGCGCTGTGGCTGGCGGCCGGCGGTACCCCGCCGTGGTGGACCCTGTTCGTGTTCACCGCTGGCGTCTGGCTGACCCGTTCGGCCGGTTGCGTGATCAACGACTACGCCGATCGTTGGCTGGATCCGCATGTCGAGCGCACCAAGGGGCGGCCGCTGGCGACCGGCGCGGTCAGCGGGCGGGAGGCGCTGATGGTGTTCGCGGCGCTGATGATCGCCGCGTTCGCGCTGGTCCTGACGATGAACGCGCTGACCATCGGCATGAGCTTCATCGGCCTGTTCCTGGCAGCCAGCTATCCCTACCTCAAGCGTTACACCCACCTGCCGCAGGTGTACCTGGGCATGGCGTTCGGTTGGGGCATCCCGATGGCGTTCGCCGCCGTGCAGGGCGAAGTGCCGCCGATCGGCTGGGTGCTGTATGGCGCCAACATCCTGTGGTCGACCGCCTACGACACCTGGTACGCGATGGTCGATCGCGACGACGACATCCGCATGGGTTCCAAATCCACCGCGATCCTGTTCGGCGATCTGGATCTGGTCATCCAGGGCGTGCTGTACGCGCTGGTGTTCCTGGCATTGGCCCTGGTCGGTCGGCAGGCGGATCTGGGAATCTGGTATTGGGCGGGGCTGGGCGTGGCGGTCCTGCTGGTGGTCTACGAATTCTTCCTCGCCCGCCATCGCGAGCGCGGGCCGTGCTTCCGCGCGTTCCTGCACAACAACTGGGTGGGTGCGGCGATGTTCGCCGGCATCGCGCTGGATTTCGCGGTGGGCAGCCGCTGAGGCTTCGCGCCGAAGGTGGATGCCACCACCTCCGGCGCGGGCGGGATCAGCCTGCGGAACGCAGCCGCTTGAGCCGGAACGCGACGATCAATTGCAGGACGCCGTAGATCAGCGCGCCGACGGCAATCCACACCGCGATGGTGATGAGTCCGATGCCGGGATTGGCCAGGAACAGCACGCCCAGCAGCATCGCCAGCACGCCGCTGAGCACCAGCAGCCATTCGCCGTTGATCAGCTTGCGCACCTGGATGGCGAACACGATGCGGGCGATGCCGGCGATGATCAGCCAGATGGCCAGCAGCCACAGCATGGCTTCGGCCATCTGTGCCGGTTGGGTGATGGCCAGTACGCCGAAGCCGATCGATATCAATGCATAGAGAATCAGCAGCCAGTTCGGCAGCGCGATGTCCTTGCGGAAAATGCTGAGCAGGCTGACGATGCCGTCGGCCAGCGACAGCACGCCGAACGCCAGCACCAGGGCCAGGACCGATCGGCCAGGCCACAGCAGGGTGACCGCGCCGAACACCAGCGCCAACAGACCGTACAACAGAAACACCCACCAGCCGCGCGCGGCACTTGCCAACAGATTGCTGCCCATTTCCATCTCCTTCGGGGAAAAAACGCGTCACGAATACGCCCCGTGCTGCAAAGCGTCAAGTCGCGGCGTCGCACTTGCGGGCAATTGCAGACAACTCATCTTTCCGCGTTGGAGAATGGATACGCGGAAGCCGCGTGCGGGTCATGGGGAGCGAACAGAAAATCCTCCTCGATCCCCCCCTTTCTTTGAAGGAGGAGCCGCGATGGAGCAGCCATTCGACTGTTGGGAGACACCTGTGCTTGGCGCGGACAGTGGAGCGTCCCAGGTCTTCCCTTCATCACAGGGAGGCGCACAGCCATCCCAGGCATCAGGGCTTGGCGCGATACGGCACGTAGGTCGCGCTGGCGAGTTTCCAGTCGCCGCCGTCGCGGCGGAACTCGAACACCGCGCGCAGTTGCCTCTGCTGTTCGGCGCCCTGGATGTGCAGCTTCGCGGTGTTCAGTGCGATCAGCCGCGCATGGTCGCCGTCGATCTGGAGCTGCGGTTCTCCCAATGTGGCCGACACCGGTTCCACGCCTTTGGACAGCATCTGTTCGCGGGCCTGCGGCGTATAGAAACCCAGCACCTCGTCGCGCGTATCGACATCACCCACCGGCGAGACTTCCACGTAGTCCGCTGCCAGTACCTTGTCCAATGCCGGGACATCGAAACGGATCTGCGCATCGAGCACCGACTGCGCGATCGCGCGCAGCACGGGGCCGTCATCGGCGGCGAACGCGGTGACGGACATCGCGCACAACGACAGGGCCAGCGACAGCGGGCGAGCCTTCATGGGGAGAGCCTCTCGGGGGATGTCATGCGGAATGTGCGCCGCCGCGTGCGTCCGCGCACCTGCCGGAAGTCCTCACGGCACGCGCGCGCAGATCCAGGCGTCGACCCGCGCGACCCCGGCCCGCCGCAGCGCGGTGGCGGCGGCATGCAGGGTCTGTCCCGTGGTCATGACGTCGTCCACCAGCGCCACGTGGTCCGGCAGCTTCGCGGCGTCCGCTGCCTGGAAGGCCCCGCGCAGGTTGCGGCGACGTCCGTGGACGTCCAGTTCGGACTGCGGCGCGGTATTGCGGATCCGCCGCAGCGCGCCGGGCAGCAGCGGCAGCTCCAGCCGCCGCGCCAGCGGCCGGGCCAGTTCCAGCGCCTGGTCATAGCCCCGTTGGCGCAGGCGATCGCGATGCAGCGGTACCGGCACCAGCGCACCCGGCCGGGCCTGCGCGGCCAGCGATGCCGCCATCAGCTCGGCCAGCAGTCGCCCCGCCGCCAGGTCGCGGTGGAACTTCAGCCGGGGCAGCAGCCGGTCGAGCGGCGCCGCATACAGGAATACCGCGTGGGTCGCTTCCAGCGGCGGCGGCCGGCGCAGGCATTGGCCGCACCGGCCGGGTACCGGCAGCGGCAGCGCGCAACGGTCGCAGGCGGCCCGGTTCAATGGCAGGGAATCGAAGCAGATGGGGCATAAATCGAGGCCGTTGCCGCCGCGTTCGCGGCAGACGAGGCAATGCGGGGGAAGCAGGGCGCGGCCCAGCGAGGTCAGCCAGTTGTCAACTTTCATCGCGTCCTTGCGGTTGACAGGGTGGGGCGGGATTTCCAGACTGGCCGACTTTATCCCCGCGAGCCCGCGATGTCCGCTCACATTGAAACCCCCGAACTCCGCCACGACTGGCAGCGCGAAGAGCTGCTGGCCCTGTTCGATCTGCCTTTCCCTGAATTGCTGTTCCGGGCCGCGACGGTGCATCGCGCCCATTTCGACCCGGCCGAGGTGCAGGTCTCGACCCTGCTGTCGGTGAAGACCGGCGGTTGTCCGGAGGATTGCGCCTACTGTCCGCAGGCGCAGCGCTACGACACCGGCGTGAACGCGCAGAAGCTGATGGACACCGAAGAGGTGCTGACCAGGGCCCGCCAGGCAAAGGCCGCCGGCGCCTCGCGTTTCTGCATGGGCGCGGCCTGGCGTTCGCCCAAGGATCGCGACATCCCGAAGGTGGCCGAGATGATCCGCGAGGTGAAGGCGCTGGGGCTGGAGACCTGCGCGACCCTGGGCATGCTCAGTGGCGCGCAGGCCAGCGCGCTGAGGGACGCCGGGCTGGACTATTACAACCACAACCTGGACACCGCGCCGGAGTTCTACGGCGACATCATCCGCACCCGCGAGTATCAGGATCGCCTGGACACCCTGGCGCATGTGCGCGATGCCGGCATGAAGACCTGCTGCGGCGGCATCGTCGGCATGGGCGAATCGCGCGACCAGCGCGCCGGCCTGCTGCAGGCGCTGGCCAATCTTCCGGCGCACCCGGATTCGGTGCCGATCAACCGGTTGGTGCAGGTGGCCGGCACGCCGCTGCACGGCACGGCGGAGCTGGACCCGTTCGAGTTCGTGCGCACGATCGCGGTCGCGCGCATCGTGATGCCGCGTTCGATGGTGCGGCTCTCGGCCGGCCGCGAGGCGATGAGCGACGAGTTGCAGGCGTTGTGCTTCAGCGCCGGCGCCAACTCGATCTTCTACGGCGAGAAACTGCTGACCACCGGCAATCCCGATACCGAGCGTGACCAGGCCCTGTTCGCCCGGCTGGGGCTGCGGCCGATGGCGGTACAGGTCGAAAACATTGACGAGAGTCACAGAAGCAATGTTACCGGCGGCGCTACGGTGCACGCCGACATCACCGCACCGGCCGCCTGCTGCGGCCACGCGGCATAGTTGGTTGTGCTCAGGGGGAATCTGGCAGACAGGCACGGCGCCGCAATGGCGGCGTCGGCGTGCGTTGTGTTTCCGGCCATGCGGCGCAATTGAGGAAGTCCTTGTTTCGCTGCCAGGCTGCTGCCCGTATGACCCGCCCCGATCTGCTAGAACGCGTCCATCACCAGCGCAAGCTCCGCGCCGCCCAGGGACGCTCGCGCGTGCGCCGCACCGTCACCCGCCGCGACGGCGTGCGGGTGGAGGTCAATGGCCGCTGGTTGACCGAATTCGCCGGCAACGACTATCTGGGCCTGTCCCAGCAGTTCGAGGTGCAGAACGCGCTGCAGGATGCGGCCGGCCGCGAAGGCGCGGGCGCCGGCGCTTCCCACCTGATCACCGGGCATCACCTGGCCCACGAAGGCCTGGAACAGGACATCGCCGACTGGCTGGGCTATCCGCGTGGCCTGCTGTTCGGCAGCGGTTTCCTCGCCAATCTCGCCGTCCAGCAGGCACTGCTGGAGGACGGCGACGTGTGCGTGCAGGACCGGCTCAACCACGCCAGCCTGATCGATGCGACCCGCCTGGCGGGCTGCAAGCTGCGCCGCTACCCGCATCTGGATCCGGAAGGTGCGATGCGCCAGCTGCGGCAGGCGCCGGAAGGCGCGGCGATGCTGGTCACCGACGGCGTCTTCAGCATGGACGGCGATGTCGCGCCGCTGCGCGCGCTGAGCCTGGTGGCGCGGATGCAGCAGGCCCTGCTGTACGTGGACGACGCGCATGGCGTCGGCGTGCGCGGCCCCGACGGGCGCGGCAGCGTCGCCGAGGCGCGGATGGGCGTGGACGAAGTGCCGCTGCAACTGGTGACGCTGGGCAAGGCACTGGGCGGTTACGGCGCGGTGGTGGTGGGCAGCGACACGCTGATCCAGCATCTGGCGGAAACCGCGCGACCCTACATCTACACCACGGCGCTGCCGCCAGCGCTGGCCGCCGCCGCCCGGGTGGCGGTGCGGCACGCGCGCCGGGATCACTGGCGTCGCGAAAAACTGCAAGGCCTGGTGGATCGTTTCCGCACCGCCGCGCAGGGGCGCGGGCTGGAACTGATGGCCTCGGACACGCCGATCCAGCCGGTCCTGTGCGGCAACGAAGCCAACGCGCTGGCGTTGTCCTCGGCGCTGGAAAGCGCCGGCTTCTGGGTGCCGGCGATTCGCCCGCCGACCGTGCCGGAAGGCAAGGCGCGACTGCGCGTCACCCTGTCGGCGCTGCACACACCGCAGGACGTGGACCAACTGGTCGACGTGCTGGCGCGTTCGTGGGAAGCGGTGCGCCGCATCCGCAACGTCGGCACCTGAACCCGCGGTGGCCGCCCGCGCGGTCGCCATTCCCGGATCGGCGACAATGGGCGCCGTCTTTTCCCGCCGGTTGCGCCGGCGGCTTCCAGCTCCGTCACGCATGCATATCGAAGTCGTGGGCCGCGGCCCTTCGCTGGTTCTGATTCATGGCTGGGCCCTGCACGGCGGCGTGTTCGCGCCGCTGGTCGAGCGCCTGGCGGATCGCTGCACCCTGCATCTGGTCGATCTGCCGGGCCACGGCCACAGCCGCGAGTCGGCCACGCCGCTGGAACTGCAGGCGTGCGCCGCGGAAATCCTCGCGCGCACCCCGCCGGCGATCTGGCTGGGCTGGTCGCTGGGTGGCCTGTTCGCGATGCAGGCGGCGGGATCGTCGCCGCAGGTGCTGGGGCTGGCGCTGATCGCCGCGACCCCGCGCTTCGTGCGGGGCGCGGACTGGCCGCACGCGGTCGAGTCCACGGTGTTCCACCAGTTCGGCGAGGAACTGCGGCGTGATTATCGCGGCACGCTGGAACGCTTCCTGGCGCTGGACACGATCGGTTCCGAACATGCGCGCGAGGAACTGCGCACGCTCAAGCAGACTTTGTACGCGCGCGGCGAGCCCGCGCCCGAAGCGTTGCAGCAGGGCCTGCGGCTGCTCGAACAGGTCGATCTGCGCGACGCGCTCGCCGGCCTGGCGATGCCCAGCCTGTGGATCTCCGGCCGCCGCGATCGATTGGTGCCGGCGGCGGGCATGCGCGACGCCGCGGCGCTGGCGCCGTGGGGCCTGCACGTGGACATCGCCGGTGGCGGGCATGCGCCCTTCCTCGGCCACGCCGATCAGGTCGCCCGCGAGTTGATCGACTTCCTCTCCGCCGTCGGCCATGCGTCCGCCGGTCCCAGGACATGACCCGCCCGGGCCATTCCCCGCACCCAACTACAATCCGCCGATGAGTTCCCAGTTCGATCACCGCCATATCCGCCGCGCCTTCTCGCGCTCGGCCGCTGGCTACGACGCCGTCGCCGTGCTCCAGCACGAAGTCGAAAAACGCCTGCTGGAATCACTGGAGTATCTGGGCGATCGCACACCGAAGCTGGCCGTCGACGTGGGCAGCGGACCGGGCCATGCCGCCGCGGCGATGCACAAGCGCTGGCCGAAGGCGCAGGTGGTGGCGCTGGATCTGGCGCTGCCGATGCTGCGCGAAGCGAAGAAACAGGCGGGCTGGTGGAAGCCGTTCGCGCGCGTGTGCGCCGATGCGCGCGCGCTGCCGCTGGCCGAGGGCAGCGTCGACGTGCTGTTCTCCAACCTGTGCCTGCAATGGGTGGAGGATCTGCCGGCGGTGTTCGCCGGGTTCCGTCGCGTGCTCAAGCCGGGCGGTTTGCTGCTGTGCTCCACGTTTGGCCCGGACACGCTGCAGGAACTGCGCGACGCCTTCGCCCACGCCGACGACACGCCGCACGTCAGCCGCTTCACCCCGATCGCGCAGTTCGGCGATGCATTGATGATGTCGGGCTTCCGCGATCCGGTGCTGGATCGGGATCGCTTCACCCTGACCTACGCGGACCTGCCGGCGCTGATGCGCGAGCTGCGCGCGATGGGCGCGACCAATGCGATGAGTGCGCGCCGGCATACCCTGACCGGACGCCGTCGCTTCGCCGCCGCCAGCGCGGCGTACGAACCGTTGCGCGGTGCCGACGGCAAGCTGCCCAGCACCTGGGAAGTGATCTACGCCCACGCCTGGGCACCGGAGCCGGGCGCGCCGATTCGCGGGCAGGGCGAGGAAATCGCCAGCGTGCCGGTGTCGCGGATTCCGATCCGGCGACGCGGGGAATAGCGCCGGCGGATTGCGCCATACCGTGTGTGGTGAGGTGCGTGGCGGATGCCGGCTTTGTCGTCATGCACCGCATGGCGATGCGGAGCCTGCCCTCATCCCGCGCAAATCCCCCGTCGCCCGCTGGCGCGGGCGCCCGCCCCCTTTGAAAAAGGGGGCTCATCTTGGAACCGAAGTACCCGCCGTTCCTCCCCCTTCGCAGGAAGGGGGACCGGAGGGGGATTTGCTGTTCGCCCTCGCCGAACCCCGTCGCCGTACTACTTGCTCACCTGCGCAATCCAGTCCCGCAGGTTGTAGTAATTCGAACGAAGTGCCCGCCGTGCCTCCCCCTTCGCAGAAGGGGGACCGAGGGGGATTTGCTGTTCGCTCTCGCCGAAACGCGCCGCCGTACTACTTGCTCACTTGCGCGATCCAGTCCTGCAGGTTGTAGTAATTCGAACGAAGTGCCCGCCGTGCCTCCCCCTTCGCAGAAGGGGGACCGAGGGGGATTTGCTGTTCGCTCTCGCCGAAACGCGCCGCCGTACTACTTGCTCACCTGCGCAATCCAGTCCTGCAGGTTGTAGTAATTGGTGACCCGGGCGATCCGGTCGTCGCGGATATCGAAGAACGCACCGCCGGGCAGCACGTAGGTCTGCCCATGGGCCGGCGGCAGGCCTTCGTCGGTGTTGAGATACTCGCCATGCACGACGTACTCGGCCGCGGCGCGATCGCCATCCAGCGAAGCAAGCACCACGATGTCGCGCAGCTTCTCGCGATAGCTGGCGTTCATCCGGCCCAGGAACGCGGCGAAGGCTTCGCGTCCGGTTTCGCGCGCGCCCTGGTTGAGATCGTGCACGACATCGTCGGCGAGCAGCGCCAGCATGCCGTCCCAGTCGCCCCGGTTGAAGGCCGCGTAGTACGTCAGCACCAGTTCGGTGGCGCGATCCTGCCTGCGATTGCCGTCGATCTTCATGGGCGTGGCCTCGTCCGGAGCAAACCCGGATGATACTCCGCGCGCGCGTTCGCGGCGCTCAGCGCGATTGCGGCAACCGGTCGCGGTGGAAGAAGTACACCTCCGCCAGCAGGAAACGCCAGCGGGTGGTGAAGCTGCGGAAGCGGGTGGTCGGCGTGGGCGATCCCAGCGCATCGATGCCCTGCTCATGGCTGATGCGCAATGCGCGCGCCATGTGCAGCGGATCGCTGACCACGATGGCGCTGTGCAGATCATGGGTCTGCATCAGCGCCGCGGCCTGGCGCAGGTTCTCGTGGGTATTGCGGGATACCGATTCGATCAGGATGGCCCTGGCCGGCACGCCCTGGCGGATGGCGTAGCGGCGACCGACCTGCGATTCGGAGAAGCGCGCGCCGGAGCCGCCGTAACCGCCGGTGAAAATCAGGGTCTTGGCCAGGCCCCGCTTGTACAGATCGATGCCGTGGCGGATGCGCTCCTCGAACACCGGCGACGGCTTGGCGTCGTAGGCCGCCGCGCCCAGCACGATGATCGCGTCGGCCGGTGCGGCCTGATCGCGCTGACCCACCCAGCTGATGTAGCCGGCCACGCCGGCCAGCCACAGCAGCAACAGCACCAGCAGGCGCCGCATCCAGCCCCAGAAGCCCGTGCGCCGCTTGCGGCGCGCCCCGCTCACGCTCACGCCGGCCCCCAGGGCAGGGCGTCGAGATCGACATTGCCGCCGGACAGCACCAGCCCGACCCGCTGCCCTGCGAAGCGCTCACGATGTTTCAGCAGCGCCGCCAGCACCAGCGCCGACGAAGGTTCGACGATCAACTTCAGGCACTGCCAGAGCAGGCGCATCGCCGAGATCGTCTCCGCATCGTCGGCCACCAGCACCTGCACGCCGTGCTGGCGCAGGGCGGCGAAGTTGGGTTCGCCGACGAGGGTGCGCAGACCGTCGCAGATCGTGTCCGGCGTGAAAGCATCCACGCGGCGGCCGGCCGCCAGCGAACGCGCGGTGTCGTCGGCACCGGCGGGTTCGGCGGCATAGATCCGGCAACCGGGCGCGATCCGCGCGGTGGCGATCGCGGTGCCGGAGCTCAGGCCGCCGCCGCCGACCGGGGTCATCACCGCATCGAACGCGCCGTGGCTGTTGTGCAGTTCCAGGATTGCGGTGCCCTGCCCGGCGATCACCGCCGGATGGGTGAACGGATGGATCAGCTGCGCGCCGGTTTCCGCCTGCACCCGGGCGCAGGCGGCCTCGCGCGCGGCCTGGGAGGGCGCGCAGCGGTGGAGGGTCGCGCCGTAGCGCTGGATGGCGGCGAGCTTGGCGGCCACGGCGCCTTCGGGCACGACCACATGGCAGGGAATGCCGCGCGTACGCGCCGCCAGCGCCAGTGCGCCGCCGTGATTGCCTGAGGAGTGGGTGACCACGCCGCGGCGAGCCTCGGCTTCTGGCAACGACCACACCGCATTGCAGGCGCCGCGGAACTTGAACGCGCCGCCGCGCTGGAGCGGTTCGGCCTTGAAGAACAGCGAACAGCCGGCCAGCTCGTCGAGTTCGCGCGAATGCAGGACGGGTGTGGTGTGGGCATGGGGCGCGATGCGGGCGGCGGCGGCCAGGATGTCGTCGAACGTGGGCAGGGTGTGCGGCATGGCGACAGGTTAACGCACCGCCCGGCCCGGCTGGATGGGGTGGACGGGCAACGGCAGGTGAAGCGCCCCGGCCGCGATGGTCAGGGTTAAGCACGGATTCAATCCGCCGGCTCGATGCTGGCAATCGCTGGAAAAGTCAGGGGCCGCACATGAAATCAAGACTGCTGATCATCGCTGCGCTCGCCGCGGCCGCGCTGAGCGGTTGCGCGACGTACGACCATGTAGGCGCTCGTGCGGCCGGTGGCTACTACCAGGGCCGCCCGGTGGTCCGTTACTACGACAGCTACGGCTATCCGGTGTATGGCGGCTATTACGGCGGCTATTACAACCGGCCCTACTACTACGGCCGCCAGCCCTATTACGGCCACTACGGTCCGTACTACCCGTATTACCCGCCGCCGGTGCATCGTCCGCGTCCGGGCCATGACCATGGCGGCTACCGGCCGCCGCCGGGCAGCGGTCCGGGCGGCAATCGGCCGGCGCCCTGGCGCGATCCGACCCGCGGAGCCTGGCGCGAGCACGGCCAGCAGCCGGCGATTCCGGGCCAGCCGCCACGGCGGGTGAGCCCGGGGATGCCGCCGCGGGTCTCGCCGGGCGCGCCGTCGCGGCCGCAGCAGGCGCTGCCGCGCAGCATCAACGAACGTCCCGCCGGGGTGCCGCGGATCCAGCCCCGGGGCGGCCGGGTCCGGGTCATCGAGAACTGATTCGGGGCATCACCCGCCGGCCGTCGGGCCGCTGGAACCGAAGTTGACCGGTTGCGTCGCTTTCTGACGTCACAGGCGATAAAGGTTCCATGTCGACGTCCGGTGGGGAGTTCTGGATCCCCCCTGTTCCGGTCCCTGCCGGGCGTCGGCGCCCCTTCCCAACCCGGCTCCGGCCGGGTTTTTCATTGGCCGACGCGGTATCCTTCGCGCACAAAAAAAGGGCCGGCAGTCCCCCGACTACCGGCCCCCGGCATCCCCGCTGTGCGCATGGCTGGCCCCTGTTCCAATCCCAGCCCACGCCCCTGTCGCTTGCCACATCGGGTGCCGTGGGTATTTCGCAGGAAGCGTGCCAATCCGGCACCACCCGGTCCGGCGTCCTCCATCCGAACGCCGGCCTCCCAGGCTGAACACGAACCATGAACCACGATTTCTATCGCTACGACGTCATCATCATCGGCGGTGGCCACGCCGGCACCGAGGCCGCGCTCGCCGCGGCCCGCGCCGGCGCGCGCACGCTGCTGCTGACCCACAACGTCGAGACGGTCGGCGCGATGAGCTGCAATCCGGCCATTGGCGGCATCGGCAAGGGCCACCTGGTCAAGGAAATCGACGCCCTGGGCGGGGTGATGGCGTGGGCGGCCGATCGCGCCGGCATCCAGTGGCGCACCCTCAACGCCTCCAAGGGACCGGCGGTGCGGGCGACCCGCTGCCAGGCCGATCGCGCGCTGTATCGCCGCGCCATCCGCAGCGCGGTGGAGGCGCAGCCCAACCTGACCGTGTTCCAGGCGGCGGTGGACGATCTGATCATCGAGAACGAAAGCGTGCAGGGCGCGGTTACCCAGACCGGACTGCGCTTCCATGCGCCGGCGGTGGTGCTGACCGCCGGTACCTTCCTGGCCGGCAAGATCCACGTCGGCGAAACCCAGTACGCGGCCGGCCGCGCCGGCGACCCGCCGGCGACGGCGCTGGCGCACAAGCTGCGCGAAGGCCGCTTCGTCGTCGATCGGCTGAAGACCGGCACGCCGCCGCGCATCGACGGCCGCACGCTGGATTATTCGGTGATGGAGGAACAGCCCGGCGACAGTCCGATGCCGGTGATGTCCTTCGTCGGCGACGTCGCCGACCATCCCGCGCAGGTGTCGTGCTGGATCACCCATACCAGCGAGCGCACCCACGAAATCATCCGCAACGCGCTGCACCGCTCGCCGCTGTACACCGGCCAGATCGAGGGCATCGGCCCGCGCTACTGCCCGTCCATCGAGGACAAGGTGGTGCGTTTCGCCGAGAAGGCCAGCCACCAGATCTTCGTCGAGCCGGAAGGCCTGGACGTGGTGGAGATCTATCCCAACGGCATTTCCACTTCGCTGCCGTTCGACGTACAGCTGGATCTGGTGCGCAGCATCCGTGGCTTCGAGCAGGCCCACATCACCCGTGCCGGCTACGCCATCGAATACGATTTCTTCGATCCGCGCGGATTGAAATCCTCGCTGGAAACCAAGGCCGTCGCCGGCCTGTTCTTCGCCGGCCAGATCAACGGCACCACCGGTTACGAGGAAGCGGCCGCGCAGGGCCTGATCGCCGGCCTCAACGCCGCCCGTTTCGTGCAGCAGCAGGAGGCGTGGTCGCCGCGCCGCGACGAGGCCTACATCGGCGTGCTGATCGACGATCTGATCACCCACGGCACCAACGAGCCCTACCGCATGTTCACCAGCCGCGCCGAATACCGGCTGCAACTGCGCGAGGACAATGCCGACCAGCGCCTGACCGGCGTCGGCCGCGAACTCCGCCTAGTCGACGACGGGCGCTGGGCGCGCTTCAGCGCCAAGCAGGAAGCGGTCGAGCGCGAGACCGCGCGCCTGCGCGCGTTGTGGGCCACGCCGAACAACGCGCTGGGTCGCGATCTGGAAATGGTGCTGGGCGTGGCGGTGAGCCGCGAGACCAACGCGCTGGATCTGATCAAGCGTCCCGAGCTGGACTATGCCAAGCTGATGCAGGTGCCCGCGCTGGGCCCGGCGGTGGATGACGCCAAGGTCGCCGAGCAGGTGGAAATCGGGGTCAAGTACGCCGGTTACCTGGATCGCCAGCGCGAGGAAATCGAACGCCAGCAGCGCAATGAATCCACCCCGATTCCAGCCGGCTTCGACTTCGCCGGCGTGCATGGCCTCTCGGCCGAGGTGCAGCAGAAACTGGCCCGCGTGCAGCCGCAAACCGTTGGCCAGGCCCAGCGCATCCCCGGCATGACCCCCGCCGCCATCTCGCTGCTGCTGGTGCATCTCACCCGCGCGCGACGCGCGCAGGTGGCGTGAAGCGCGAGGCTTGATTGCAAACCTATTGCCCGACTTCGGTTGGGCTTTTTCGTCCTACCGCCGCATGACCGGCGGCTCATGGACGTGTTGGGCCGGTTGTTCGGCCTGCGCGCGGTCCTGGCGGGCCGGCATAGACATCGCTTCCTGCCGCTCCAGCCGTTCCTGCGCCTGCGCCACCGCCTCGCGGAACCCGAGGCTGACCGGACTGCGCAGGTAGTCGTCGATGGCCGCCGACATGCCGCGGTCGTCCCCGCTCAGCACGCTGCGGTACAACCGGCCCACCACCCCGTCCAGGAACGCGGCGTCCGGCCCGC
>OFCZ01000017.1_pt1 | contig 74876 bp, 66 predicted proteins | sample 1521011 | NCBI WGS metagenome assembly OFCZ01 (sample SAMEA2532532, study PRJEB24079) | metagenome | biome: bacteria; feature: seaside; material: soil | place: India | collected 2012-02-01 | depth 0.1 m | reverse complement strand
AGTGGACCGTTCCTGGAGGAGTCGTGGCGCGCATCGTTCCCCGCCGGCTGGCCGGCGCCCTGCTGTTTTGTTCACTGGCCGCGGCGGTCCAGGCGAGCGGGGCGTCCACGACGCCGGACAGCGCGGGGAGGCGGACCTACGCCAATCCGATCGACATCGACTACCGCTACAACTTCGAACAGCTGAACCAGGGGATTTCCTATCGCACCGGCGCCGATCCGGTCGTGGTCCGGCATGGCGATGCCTACTACCTGTTCCAGACCTTGGCCGATGGCTACTGGCGCTCGACCGATCTGGTGGATTGGCGCTTCATCGAGCCGAGCCGCTGGCCCTTCGACAGCATGGTCGCGCCGGCGGCGATTTCCGATGGCGGCCGGCTGCTGCTGATGCGTTCGATGTTCGGTCCCGGCGCGGTACTGGTCAGTCGCGATCCGGAACACGGCGTTTTCGATTTCTTTACCCGTCGGACGCCGGAGCTACCCAACGCGGTGCGTCCCGGAATGGATCAGTTCATGCAGCCCTGGCGCGTCGGTGATCCGCAGCCCACCGAGGTTCCGCCCGGACCGTGGGATCCGAGTTTCTTCAAGGACGACGATGGCCGCTGGTACCTGTACTGGGGATCTTCCGATACGTTTCCGCTTTACGGCATCGAGCTCGACATGGACCGCGGCATGCGTTACCTCGGCACGCCACGCGCGCTGATCCTGTTGGATCCGAAACAGCACGGCTGGGAACGCTTCGGCCAGGACCATCGCGAGGAGAACAGCCCCACCTACATCGAGGGCGCGTGGATGAACAAGGTCGGTGGCCGCTACTATCTGCAATACGGCGCGCCCGGCACCGAGTACAACGCCTATGCGACCGGCGTCTACGTCGGCGATGGTCCGCTGGGGCCGTTCGAGTACGCGCCCTACAACCCGGTCGGTTACAAGCCCGGCGGGTTCGTGCACGGCGCCGGCCACGGCTCCACTTTCCAGGATGCGCATGGCAACTGGTGGAACACCGGTACACCCTGGATTGGCTACAACTGGACCTTCGAGCGGCGGATCGCGATGTTCCCGGCGGCGTTCGACGCGGACGGGCAGATGTCCGTGTCCACGCGCTTCGGCGACTTCCCTCACTACGTGCCGGAGGGGGCGAACGCGGATCCGGAAAGCCTGTTCACCGGCTGGATGCTGTTGTCCTACCGCAAGCGCGCCAGCGCGTCGTCGGTACACGGGGATTTCTCCGCCGCCAACGTCACCGACGAGAATCCACGCACGTTCTGGGTTGCCGCGAACAACGCGGCCGGACAGACGCTGAGCGTGGATCTGGGCGGCGAGCGCAGCGTGCGCGCGGTGCAGGTCAATTTCGCCGACTACCAGTCCGGACGCTATGGCGATTCGGATGATATCTATACCGAGTTCCGCCTGGAGTACTCGCTCGACGGTCGCCACTGGCAGCGGCTGGCCGCCACCGGCGGACCGCGCCGGGATCGCCCCAACGCCTATCTGCCCCTGGCCGCACCGGTGCGCGCGCGGCACGTGCGCTACGTGCATGGCCATGTCGGCGCGGCGCATCTGGCGATCAGCGATTTGCGGGTGTTCGGTAATGCAGACGGAAAATCTCCCGCGACCCCGCAACGCGTGCGGGCCAGGCGCGATGCCGATCCGCGCCAGATGAGCGTGCAATGGCGGCCGGTGGCCGGCGCGGTGGGCTACAACGTCCGCTGGGGGATCGCCCCGGATCGCCTGCATTCCAGCTACCAGGTGTTCGCGGATCAGCCGGCGCGGCTGGAGGTCCGGGCACTGAACGCGGGTGTTTCCTACCACGTCGCGGTCGAGGCATTCGATGAGAACGGGGTCTCTTCCCTGAGCGAAACGGTTCCGATCCCGTAGCGCGGAAATCCTGCGCGCGTATGCTTAGGGGCTCGGACGCCAAGGAAGCCCCTGCCGATGCCCCTGTACCGCTACAAGGCCCTGAACCCGCGCGGCGAATTGCTGGAAGGCCAGATGGAAGCCACCAGCGACGCCGAGGTGGCGACGCGCCTGCAGGAACAGGGGCATCTGCCGGTCGAGGCGCGGCTGGCTTCCGAAGTCCAGGGCGGGACTTCGCTGCGCGGGCTGCTGCGCCAGCAGCCGCTGGCGGGGGAGCGCCTGGTCCAGTTCACCCAGCAACTGGCGACCCTGCTGGGTGCCGGGCAGCCGCTGGACAGGGCGCTGTCGATCCTGCTGGACATGCCGGAAGAAGGACGCGCGCGCGACATCATCGCCGACGTGCGCGACGCGGTCCGTGGCGGCGCGCCGTTGTCGACCGCGCTCGAACGCCAGCACGGCGTGTTCAGTCGCCTCTACATCAACATGGTCCGCGCCGGCGAGGCCGGCGGCAGCCTGCAGGACACCCTGGCCCGACTGGCCGATTACCTCGAACGCAGCCGCAACCTGCGCGGCCGGGTGATCAACGCACTGATCTATCCGGCGATCCTGGTGGTGGTGGTCGGGTTCGCGCTGCTGTTCCTGCTGGGCTATGTGGTGCCGCAGTTCTCGCAGATGTACGAGAGCCTGGATGTCGAATTGTCCTGGTTCACCCGCGGGGTGATGGCGACGGGCGCGTTCGTGCAGCAGGGCTGGTTCGTGCTGATCGCCGTGCCGGCGGTGCTGCTGTTGTGGTTCGACCGCAAGCGCCGGGATCCGGCGTTCCGCGATCGCTTCGATCGCTGGATCCTCGAACGGAAACTGGTCGGACCGCTGGTGGCCCGGCTGGAGACCGCCCGCCTGGCGCGCACCCTTGGCACGCTGCTGCGCAATGGCGTGCCGCTGCTGGCCGCGCTGGGCATCTCCCGCAACGTGCTGTTCAACCGGGCGTTGTGGGCGGACGTGGACGCCGCCGCCGAACAGGTCAAGAACGGCCACGGCCTGGCCGCCTCGCTGGGCAAGGGCAAGCGGTTTCCGCGCCTGGCCCTGCAGATGATCCAGGTCGGCGAGGAATCCGGCGCGCTCGACAGCATGCTGCTCAAGACCGCCGATACCTTCGAGCAGGAAACCGGACAGGCCATGGAACGCTTGCTGGCGCTGCTGGTCCCAGTCATCACCCTGGTGCTGGCGCTGGTCGTGGGCCTGGTCATATTGGCGGTGCTGTTGCCGTTGTATGGTCTGACCAACGCCATCGGCTGAGCCCGGTTGGACGAACAACCGGTTCAGGCACCATCCACCAGACTTTTTCCCCTCACTCCATCAACGCATACGACAGGAATACACCGATGCGCCAGCCCTTCCGAACCCGTTCCGGCCCCCGCTTCCGTTCGCCGGCCTCGCAGTCCGGCTTCAGCCTGCTGGAAATCATCATCGTGCTGATCCTGATCGGCGGGATCATGGCGCTGGTCGGCAGCCGCCTGCTGGGTGGCGCCGATCGCGGCAAGGCCAACCTCGCCAAGACCCAGATCCAGACCCTGGCCGGCAAGGTCGAGAACTACCAGCTCGACACCGGCAGCCTGCCTTCGCGGCTGGACGATCTGGTCGCGGCGCCGGCGAACACCGCGGGCTGGCTCGGTCCGTATGCCAAGCCGGCCGAACTGAAGGACCCGTGGGGCCATGCCATCGAATATCGCGCGCCGGGCGAATCCCAGCCGTTCGATCTGATGAGTTACGGCAAGGACGGCAAACCCGGCGGCGAGAGCTACGACGCCGACATCCAGTTCCAGTAAGCCGGATACAGCCCGATGCGTGGCGGCATTCGCACTTCCTTCCGAGCGCCGCGCGATGCCCGCGGCGTTTCGCTGTTGGAAATGCTGCTGGTGGTGATGCTGATCGCGATCGCCGGCACGCTGGCGGCGATGGTGCTGACCGGTGGGCTCGACGGCATGCGCCTGCGTTCGGAAGCACGCGAGATCGCCGCGCAGTTGCGCTACACGCGTGCACAGGCGATGGCGACCGGCAAGCCGCAGCGCTTCGTCATCGATCCGGAGAACCGCCGCTGGCAGGCGCCCAACCAGCATCGCGGCACGGTGCCGGCTTCGCTGCGCATCGCTTTCGTCGGGGCGCGCCAGGTCCAGCCCAAACCGGGCGTGGGCGCGATCATGTTCTTCCACGACGGCGGTTCCAGCGGCGGCCAGATCCGGCTGAGCAGCGGCCAGGCGGTGTGGCGCGTCGACGTGGCGTGGCTGACCGGCGAGGTCCAGGTGGTGCGCGGAGGCGGCGGCACATGAGGCGTCCGCACGGGTTCACCCTGCTGGAGGTGATCGTCGCGTTCGCGCTGATGGCGCTCGCGCTGACGCTGCTGCTGGGTTCCCTGTCCGGCGCCACCCGCCAGATCCGCGCCGCCGATGATGCGACCCGCGCGTCGCTGCACACCCAGTCGCTGCTGGCGCAGATCGGCGTGGGCGAGTTCCTGCAGCCGGGCCACCGCGAGGGTGAGTTCGAGAATGGCCGCTATCGCTGGGATCTGGAGATCGCGCCGTACGACGATCCGATCAAGGCGCTGACGCCGATCCGGGATCCTTCGGCGCCGGAACTGCTGCATCTGCGCCTGACCACCCGCTGGGGCGATGAACCGCGACAGCGGATCGTGTGGGACACGCTGCGGCTGGTACCACCGGATCCCAACCGCAGCCGGAGCGTGCAGTGAACCGCCGCGCGCACGGGTTCACCCTGCTGGAGATGTTGCTGGCGCTGGTGCTGCTGGCGGCGGGACTCGCACTGGCGTTCGCCACCGTGCGCGCCTCGACCACGATGGTCGAGCGCGGCGAAATCCGCGCGCAGCACAACGAACGCGCGCGCGCGGTGGAAGGCTTCCTGCGCCAGCGCATCGGTGCCGCGTTGCCGGTGGTGTTCGCCACCGATCCGGGCACGTTCCGGCAATCGCGCTTTCTCGGCGAGCCGCGGCGCATCCGCTTCGTCGCGGATCTGCCCAACTATCTGGGGCGCGGCGGACCGCACCTGTACGACCTGGCATTCGACGAACAGGGACGCCTGATGGCGCGGTTCGCGGTCGTGCAGGCAGGTCAGGCGGTGGAGACGGCGGACCCGATCGCCCCCGAGCTGATGGCCGACGGCCTGCGCAACGCGCGTTTCCGCTATCGCGGCCTGGATGAGAAGGGGCAGCCCGGCCCGTGGCAGGAAGCCTGGCGCACCGCGGAAGTCCTGCCTTTGCAGGTGGCGGTGAACGTGGAAACCGACACCGGCGCGCGCTGGCCGGAACTGATCGTCACCCTGGTGCACAGCGAAGGCGGCGCAGGGGGCGGCGCGCAGCCGCCGGGAGGCCTGTGATGCGCGAACGCGGCGCGGCCCTGTTGCTGGTGCTGTGGTTGACCGCCCTGCTGGCGGCGCTGATTGGCGCGTTCGCGGTCACGGCCCGGATGGAATCGCTGCAGGGGCAGGTCGCGCGTGACGGCACCGTCGCCCGCGAACTCGCCCGCGCCGGCATCGAGTACGCACTGGTGCGGATTGCCGATCAGCAGCCGCAGACCCGCTGGATGCCCGATGGACGTGGTTACGACTGGACGTTTTCAGGCAGTCGCCTGCGGATCAGCGCGATCGACGAAAGCGGCAAGGTCGATCTGAACCAGGCCGACGCCCGCCTGCTGGAGCAACTGCTGCGGGTGCGCGGCGTGCCCGAGGAAACCGCGCCCCAGCTGGCCGCCGCGATCCTCGACTGGCGCGACGCCGATTCGCTCGGCCAGCCGCGCGGCGGCGCCGAGGATCCCGATTACGCCGCGGCGGGTCTCGAATACGGCGCCAAGGACGCGCCCTTCGAGAGTATCGCGGAACTGCAGCAGGTGCTGGGCATGACGCCGGAGTTCTACGACCGGGTGGCGCCCTACCTGACCCTGTACTCCGGCCGCACGATGCCGGACGCCAATTACGCGCCCGGACCGGTGCTGGTCGCGATGGGGCTGGACGCCGAACGGATCCTCGCCCAGCGCGAGTTGCCTCCCGATCAGGCCGGCGGCCAACTCGTCGGCAGCGGAAGCGGCACGTATAGTATCGAGAGCCACGCGACGCTTCGCGATGGACGGGGAGCGACGTTGCGCACGGTGATACGGGCCGGCGGCGGCCCCGTGCCGGGGTCGGCGTACACCGTTTTGCGCTGGGAAGAAGGAACTGCAACGCCATGAGCACCCTCCGCGACAGCATGGACAGTCTGCGCGCGCGCCTGTTGCCGGGAGCGGGCGGATTGCTCGATTGGTGGGGCAGGGCGCTGGCCAGCTGGCTGCCGCACCGGTGGCGCTCGCTGCTGGGACTGACCCAGGACCGCCTGCTGCTCAGCCGGCGGGACGAACAGCTGACGCTCGCCTGGCAAAGCACGGAGGGCGTGCGCGAGCTCGCGCAACTGCCGCTGCCGCTGGAAGCCGGTGATCTGGACGCCCTGCTCGGCAAGCGCATGGCCGGTTTGCCGCGCTGGCTGCTGCTGCCCGCCGATGCGGTGCTGCGCCGGTCGCTGATCCTGCCGGCCGCGGCGGCCGAACGCCTGCGCGACGTGGTGCGGTTCGAAATCGACCGGCAGACGCCGTTCGCCGCCGACGATGTCTGCTATGACGCCAGCCTGCGCCAGCGGCGCGAGGACGGCCAACTGGAAGTTGACCTGGTGGTCATCCCGAGAGCGCGCTTCGACGCCGCGCTCGCACCGCTGGGCAGCCTGACCGGCGAACTCGCCGGCGTCGATGTCGCGAGCGCCGATGGCCGGCCACTGGGCGTGAACCTGCTGGCGCCCGCCGAACGCCGGATGCGGCAGGCGCCGATGCGCGGCTGGCACCTGGCCCTGGCGTCGCTCGCGCTGGTGGCGGTGCTGTTTTCCGCCTGGACCGTGTTGCAGAACCGGCGCGCGGCGGCGGACGAGTTCGAGGCTTCGCTGCGCACGCGTACCGAACAGGCGCGCAAGGTGGCGACCCAGCGCCAGCAGTTGATCGATCTGGTCGAAGGCATGAACGCACTGGAGCGCGCGCGCGCGCAGCGACCGACCGCGCTGGAGGTGCTGGACGAGGTGAGCCGGCGCCTGCCCGACGGCACCCACCTGGAAAAGATGTCCATCGAAGGCGACCGGTTGGTCCTGATTGGCTTGAGTTCGGAGGCTTCCTCGCTGGTCGGCAAACTGCAGGGATCCCCGCTGTGGCGCTCTCCCGCGCTGAGCGGCGCGCTGCAGCCGGATCAGACCCGTCGGCGGGATCGCTTCACCCTGACCGCGCAATTGGCGGGCAGCGCCGCGCCTTCCACCACGCCCGCCACGGGAGGGTCGAATGGCAACGGCGCCGAGTGATCGCGATCGCTGGCTCGCGCTGGGCCTGTTGGCGGCGGTGCTGCTGCTGGGCTATTTCGTGCTGGTGCATCCCTGGTGGACCCAGCCGATGCTGGAGGTGAACGAACGCATCCAGGCGTTGCGCGAGCGCGAACTGCGCGTGCGCACGCAGTTGCAGCAGGCGCCGGCGGTGGAGAAGCAACTGGCGGCGGCGCTGACTCGGCAGGCGCAGCGCCCCGGCTTCCTGGGCGAAACCAGCACCGAACTGGCGACCGCCGGCCTGGTCCAGCGGCTGGAAGGCGTGGTCAAGGAAGCCAGCCCCGGCAACCGCAGCTGCGGCATCGTCAACCAGTCACCGTTGCCGCAGAACACCGGCGAGCGCTTCGCGCGGGTGGCGGTGCAGGTACGCCTGCGCTGCGGCACGCCGGAACTGGCGGCGGTGCTGCACGCACTGGAGTCGGGCAGTCCACGCCTGTTCGTGGACAACTTCAACATCCTGTCCAGCAATTACGCCTACATGGCGCCGGAAGGCGGCGCCGGCGGCCTTGATGTCACCTTCGATCTCTACGGTTACCTCAAGCCCGGCGTGATCGCGCCGGCTTCCCCGGCGGCGCCCGCGGCCACGACGATGCCGGAGGCCGGCGATGCGCGTTGAATCGCTCGGTCCGCGCACGCTGTTGCTGGCCACGCTCGCCGGATGGGCCGTGCTGGTGGCGATCCTGGCCCTGGCCGGACTGGGGAGCCGGATCACCCCGCTGGCCGATGATCCGGGCAGCGCACCGCGCCTGCCCGCAGTGCCCAAGGCCGCGCCGGAACGGCTCGGCACGCTGGCGCAGTACGCCGAGTTCACCGCGCGCCCACCGTTCTACGAAAGCCGGCGTCCGCAGCCGTTCTACCTGACCAACGAGGCCGAGGCGCAGGCGCCGAGTTTCGATTACGTGCTGACCAGCGTGCTGATCACGCCCGGCTTCCGCATGGCCATCCTCCAGCCCAGCCAGGGCGGGGAAGGCATCCGGATCAAGCAGGGCGAGGCGGCCAGCGCCGCGCCGCAGTGGACGCTGGTGGATCTGCAACCGCGCGCGGCGGTGTTCGAAGGACCGGAAGGGCGTCGCACCCTGGAACTGCGGGTGTTCGACGGCAGCGGCGGCCAGCCGCCGAGCGTTTCGGGCACGCCGCCGCCGGTGCCGGTACCGGTCCCCGTGGCGCCGCCCACCGGCGGAAACGCGCCCGCGCAACCGGTCGCCGGCGGTACGCCCGCCGTGCCGCCGGCCAAGCCGGCGCAGACACCACCGCCGGCCGAGCAGCCGGCGATGACGACCGAACAGCAGATGGAAGCGATCCGCAAACGCATCGAGGCGCGCCGCGCGCAGATGCGCCAGCAACAGGGCCAGGCGGTTCCTCCGCCGCCGGCACCCACCCCCAATCAGAATCAGTAGAGTGCCCGGCATGAAGTCACGCCTATTCCTCTTTTCCCTCTGCGTGGGCCTGTTGGCAGGATGCGCGAGCGCGCCCACGCCGGACATCCGGCGCTCCGGCGCCGCCACGGCGGAAACCCCGGGGGCGGCGCAGACCTCGCCGCTGGCGGAGACCGAGGAGCCGGAGAGCGGTCCCCGCCCGGTGATCCGCCGCGGCAGCGGCCAGATGATCAACCGTGGCGCGGCGGCGGCGCCGATGCCATCGCTGGGAGGGGCCAGCTCGGGTTCGGCCAGCTTCAATTTCGAAGGCGAATCCGTACACGCGGTGGTCAAGGCGATTTTGGGCGACATGCTCGGCCAGAACTACGTGATCGCGCCAGGCGTGCAGGGCACCGTCACCCTGGGTACGCCCAAGCCGGTCTCGCCGGCGCAGGCGATGACCCTGCTGGAGCAGGTGCTGGCGCAGAACAACGCGCGCATGGTCTACAGCGACGGCCGCTACAACATCATGCCGGCCGACCAGGCGATGGTCGGCACGGTCGCGCCACGCACCGGTGGCGCCGCCACCGCGCGCGGCTACGAAGTACGGGTGGTGCCATTGCGCTTCATCGGCGCGACCGAGATGAAGAAGGTGCTGGAGCCCTATGCGCGGCCCAATGCCATCGTCAACATCGACACCACCCGCAATCTGATCACCCTGGCCGGCACCCGCTCGGAGCTGGAGAACTACCTGCGCACCGTCGAGGTGTTCGACGTCGACTGGCTGTCGGGCATGTCGGTGGGCGTGTTCCCGCTGGAAACCGGACAAGCCACCAAGGTGGTCGCGGATCTGGAAAAGGTGTTCGGCGAGGCCAGCAAGACCCCGAGCGCCGGCATGTTCCGCTTCATGCCACTGGAAGGCGCCAATGCGGTACTGGTGATCACGCCGCAGCCGGCCTACCTGGATCAGATCCAGCAATGGCTGGAACGCATCGACAGCGCGGGCGAGGGCGCGCGGCTGTATTCGTACGAGCTGAAGTACGTCAAGGCCAAGGACCTGGCGCAGCGGTTGTCCGAAGTGTTCGGCTCCGGTGGCGGGAACCGCGGCGATGGCACCGGCGGCAACGGCAATGCGTCGCTGATGCCCGGCACCGACCCGGTACAGATCAACGATGGCGGCATGAGCGACCGCAACAGCAGTGTCGATTTCGGCACGCTCGGCGGCGGCAGCACCGGCACCAGCGGCGGCGGTGCCGGGGGAGGCAGCCTGAGCCTGGGACCACGCACCGACGGCAACGCCGGAGTCACCCTGCAGGTGGATGGCGATCGGGTCGGCGTGGCGGCGGTCGAGGAGACCAATACCCTGCTGGTCCGTTCCAGCGCGAGCGCCTGGAAGTCGATCAGGGAAGTCGTCGAACGGCTCGACGTCATGCCCATGCAGGTCCACATCGAAGCACAGGTGGCCGAGGTCAAGCTGACCGGCAAGCTGAGCTACGGCGTTTCCTGGTTCTTCGAAAACGCGGTGACCCAGGAAACCGACCCGGCCCTTCCCAGCGCGCTGGGACGCCGTATCTGGGGTTCCATCGGCGGCAGCATTCGTCCGGATACCGGTATCGGCTGGACATTCCTCGGCAACAACGCGGCCGCCATCATCAGTGCGCTTGACCAGGCCACCGACGTGCAACTGCTCCAGACGCCGTCCCTGCTGATCCGCAACAACGCGGAAGCCACGCTCAATGTCGGTACCCGGATTCCGATCGATTCGGTCACGATCGACAACGGCCAGAACACGAACACCTACTCCCAGGTGCAGTACCTGGATACCGGTACGCTGCTGAAGGTCCGGCCCCGCATTGCGCGGGACGGCATGGTGTTCCTCGATATCGTCCAGGAACTGAGCGTGCCCGGATCCCGCCCTGCCACCTGCGGCGGCACCACCGGCCGCTCGTGCAACGTCGACATCGATACGCGCCGGATGAAGACCGAAGCCGCCGTGCGCAGTGGCGATACCATCATGCTGGCGGGCCTGATCAGCGACAGCCTCGACAAGGGATCGTCCGGCATCCCGGGCCTGAGCAAGATTCCCGTGCTGGGCGCCTTGTTCGGTTCGCAGAGCCAGAACCGGAACCGCCAGGAGGTCATCATCCTGTTGACGCCGACCATCATCCGCGACCCGCAGGAAGCCAGAGACCTGACCGATGAGTACGGCCAGCGCTTCCGGGCGATGAAGCCGTTGAACCAGCCCGACACTAAGTGAGCGCAGCCGCAGCCGCCCTGCCCGTCATCCTGCTGCCGATAGGCGCGGATGACGACGCGCTGGACGCCTGCCTGGGTTCGCTGGACGCGGGCACGCCGGAGGGAACGCGGATCTGGCTGGCCGACGACGGCCAGGCCGGTCCGCGCGGACTGGCCATCGTCGAGCGCTGGCTGCAGCGCACCCGTTTGCAGGCGGACTACACGCGGCGCCCGCGCCCGGTCGGCGAGGTCGCGCACCTGGACGAAATGCTGCGCGCCTGCGGCGATGCCGACGTGGTGGTGCTGGCGCCGGATGCGCAGCCGCTGCCGGGCTGGCTGCAACAGCTGGCCGCCTGCCTGGCACGTGATGCTTCCATCGCCACCGCCACGCCCTGGTGCAACGCGGGCGAAGCCGCCGCCTGGCCGCGGTTGGGCGAAATCTCGCCACCTCCCGCCGACTTCGAACGTACCGCGCAGGCGTGTGCGGCGATGCCTCCGATGCATCCGGAACTTCCCGCGGGCATCGCCCACGCCGTCGCCATCCGCGGCAGCGCCCGCAAGCGGGCCGGTGGACTGGACGCCAGCAGCTATGCCTCGTGGTATGCGGCGCTGATCGATCTCTCGCTGCGCCTGTCGGGGCTGGGCTGGCGCAACGCCCTGTGCGAGACCGCCTTCGTCGCCCGCGGTGGCGAAGGACTGCCCGGCGATGGCGACATGGACGCCATCAACGCGCGCTGGCCGGCCTGGCACGCTCGGCTGGCGAATTTCCTGATGGAAGATCCCGTGCGCGCCCTGCGCGAGCAATTGACATCGCTTTACCTGGAGGCCGGTGCGCCGGAACCGCAACGTGAACTCTTCGACTGATTCGCGCGCCATCGCCGCGATCGTCGTCACCCATGAAAGCGGCAGCACCATCGACGACTGCCTGCAGCGCCTGCGTGATGCGGCGGACGTGGCGGAAATCCGGGTGGTGGACAACGCGTCCGGCGACGACACCGTGAGCGTGGTCCAGCGGCACGCGCTGGCGGATCCGCGGGTGCGCTTCGTCGCCAATCCCGACAATCCGGGTTTTTCGATGGGCTGCAACCAGGGCGCGGATGATTCGACGTCGCCCTGGCTGGCATTCGTGAATCCGGATCTGCAGGTGCAGCCGGACAGCCTGAGCCGGTTGCGGGACCTCGCCGCCGCCACCGGCAGACAGGCCCTGCTGGGCGCGGATCTGGTGGACGAAGCCGGGGTGCGGGATACCGCCGCGCGCCGCCGGGATCCGGATTTCGCCGCGATGCTGGGCGCTCCGGGCGCGGCCTCGCGGCTGGGTGTGGAAGCGGACGACCGCCAGGTCCTGCAGCCGCTGGATGCGCTGTCGGGGGCGTTGATGCTGATGCCGCGCGCGCTGTTCCAGCGCATCGGTGGCTTCGACGAGGGCTATCGGCTGCATGCCGAGGATCTGGATCTGTGCCGGCGCGCGCGCATGGCCGGCGCGCTGGTGGCGGTCGCCAACGGCGTGCGCGTGGTGCATATCCGCGGCGTCTCCAGTCGCTCGCGGCCGTTCTTCGTGGAATGGCACAAACACCGCGGGTTGTGGCGGTACTTCGGCAAGTTCGAGGCTGGCGAGCGTGGCCTGTGGGTGCGCATCGGCGTCTTCGGCGCGATCTGGGCGCATTTCGCCGTGGTCGCGCTGAAGCTGTTGTTCCGTCGTCGCTGAGCATCGCCGCCATCGCCTGCACGGTGGCGGGGATGCCGGAGGCGCCGCGCCCGCGTGGAGTATGCTGGCGGCGCTCCCGCAGGGCCCCGCCCGATGATCATCACTTCGCTGCTCGACACCGATCTCTACAAGTTCACGATGATGCAGGCCGTCCTGCATCACCATCCGGCCGCGCAGGTGCAGTACCGTTTCAAATGCCGGACGCCGGGGGTCGCGCTGGCCGACCAGTTGGAGGAGATCTCGGCGGAGATCGATGCGCTGTGCACGCTGCGCTTCCGCGCCGACGAACTCGATTACCTGCGCGGGCTGCGTTTCATCAAATCGGATTTCGTCGATTTCCTTGGTCTGTTCCACCTCGATCGCAAGTACATCCAGCTGCGCGCCTCGCCGACGGTACCCGGTGAAATCGAACTCGATATCGCCGGCCCCTGGCTGCACACCATCCTGTTCGAGGTGCCGCTGCTGGCAATCATCAACGAGGTCTGGTTCCGCCATGCCGGCACCGCCGATGCCGCCGAAGGCGAACGCCGGCTGGATGCCAAGATCGCCCGCCTGCGCGAAGGCGGCGAGGATTGCGTCGTCGCCGACTACGGCACCCGGCGCCGCTACTCGCGGCAGTGGCACGCCCGCGTGCTGCCGGCGCTCAAGGACGGGCTGGGCGCGCAGTTCGCCGGCACCAGCAACGTGTACTTCGCGCGCGAATACGGCATGACCCCGCTGGGCACGATGGCGCACGAATGGTTGCAGGCATTCCAGGCGCTGGGCCCGCGCCTGCGCGATTCGCAGGCGGTCGCCTTCGACGTCTGGGCCAAGGAATATCGCGGGGATCTGGGCATCGCGCTGTCGGACGTGGTGGGCCTGAAGGCATTCCTGCGCGATTTCGATCTGTATTTCTGCAAGCTGTTCGACGGCATGCGCCACGATTCGGGCGATCCGTTCCGGTGGGGCGAGGAGATCCTCGCGCACCTGGAGCGTATGCGCATCGACCCGCGAAGCAAGACGCTGGTGTTCAGCGACGGCCTGGACGTGGAGAAGGTGCTGCGGCTGCACGAACGCTTCCGTGGCCGCTGCCGGCTGGCGTTCGGCATCGGCACCAACCTGACCAACGATCTGGGGCCGACGCCTTTGCAGATTGTCATCAAAATGATCCGCTGCAACGGCCAGCCGGTCGCCAAACTGAGCGATTCGCCCGGCAAGAGCATGTGCGAGGATGAAGGCTACGTGCGCTACCTGAGGCAGGTCTTCGAACTGCCGGATGAGGAGGAAACCCCATGATCTATCCCATCCTGAAAATGGGCGACCCGCGGTTGTTGAAGGTTGCCCGTCCGGTGGAGCGGTTCGACACGCCGGAACTGCACGCGCTGATCGCCGACATGTTCCAGACCATGGCCGCGGCCGGCGGTGTCGGCCTGGCCGCGCCGCAGATCGGCGTGGACCTGCAACTGGTCATCTTCGGCTTCGACAACAGCGATCGTTATCCGGACGCGCCGCCGGTGCCGCGTACCATCCTGCTCAACCCGGTCATCGAACCGTTGTCCGACGAGATGGAGGATGGCTGGGAAGGCTGCCTGTCGGTGCCGGGGCTGCGCGGCGTGGTGCCACGCCATCGCGCGATCCGCTATCGCGGTTTCGATCCGCAGGGCCATCCGATCGATCGCGAGGCCGAAGGCTTCCATGCGCGGGTGGTGCAGCACGAGTGCGATCACCTGATCGGCCGGTTGTATCCCTCGCGCATCCGCGACTTCAGCCAGTTCGGCTATACCGAAATCCTGTTCCCTGGTTTGCAGGGCGACGACTGAGGCGAGGGTTCGGGATGTCCGCCAAGGGCCCGCGCCGGGACGGCGCTCCTACACCGTGAGGTGGAACCCAAGGTAGGAGCGGCCTTCGGCCGCGAGCTTTTCCTTGCCGGGACATGAAAGCTCGCGCCGGGACGGCGCTCCTACACCGTGAAGTGGAACTCAGGGTAGGAGCGGCCTCCGGCCGCGAGCGCTTCCGCCGGTTCCCGCAACAACATCGCCGCCTTACGCCAAGGCGTAGCGCAGAATGAACAATCCCGCCACCAGCCACACCGCCGGGTGCACTTCGCGCCAGCGGCCGGTGCCGAGTTTGAGCGCGGCGTAGGCGATGAAACCGAAGGCCAGGCCGTTGGCGATGGAATAGGTGAACGGCATCGCCAGCGCGCACAGCGCGGCCGGCACCGATTCGGTCAGATCGCTCCAGTCCACGTCGACCAGTTCGCGCAGCATCAGGCCGGCCACGTAGAGCAGCGCCGGCGCGGTCGCATATCCCGGCACCATCGCCGCCAGCGGCGAGAACAGCAGGGCGACCAGGAACAGCAGCGCCACCACCAGCGCGGTCAGGCCGGTGCGTCCACCCACCTGTACGCCTGAGGCGCTCTCGGCGTAGGCGGTGGTGCTGCTGGTGCCCAGCAGCGAACCGGCGATGATCGCGCCGCTGTCGGCCAGCAGCGCACGGCCGAAGCGTGCCTGTCCGTCAGGCAACTTCAGCAGGCCGGCGCGGCCGGTCACGCCGTAGAGCGTGCCGGTGGCGTCGAACACTTCCACCAGCACGAACACCAGCACCAACTGCAACAGCACCGCGATGGGCGTGCCGTCGTCGCGATGCAGCAGGCCGGGCAGGTCCAGTTGCAGCCAGGTCGGTGCCAGGCTGGGCGGTGCGGCGACGATGCCCTGATAGTCGACATGGCCGAGCAGGCCGGCGAAGGCGGTGACCACCAGGATGCCGATCAGGATCGCGCCGCGCACGCGGCGTGCTTCCAGTACCGCGATCAGCAGGAATCCGCCGAGCGCCAGCAACGGTTCGTGCGAATGCAGCGACCCGAGTGCGACGAGGGTGTCGGGATCGCCGACGATGACCTGCGATTTCTGCAACGCGATGATCGCCAGGAACAGACCGATGCCGGCGACGATCGCCGCGCGCAGCGACGGCGGAATGCCGGCCACCAGCCAGGCGCGCACCCCGGTGAGACTGAGCAGCAGGAACACGAGGCCGGAGACGAACACCGCCGCCAGCGCCTGCTGCCAGGGCAGGCCGGCCGTGCCGACCACGGTGAAGGCGAAGAACGCGTTCAGGCCCATGCCCGGCGCCATGCCGACCGGGAAATTCGCGGCGAACGCCATGATCAGCGATCCCAGCGCCGCGGCCAGGCAGGTGGCGACGAACACCGCGCCCGCGTCCATGCCGGTGGTCGAGAGGATTTCCGGATTGACGAAGACGATGTAGGACATCGTCAGGAAAGTGGTGGCGCCGGCCAGCAGTTCGGTGCGGACGGTGGTGCCGTGCTCGCTCAGGCGGAACAGGCGATCGATGGACATGGGGCTACCTCTTCATCCGGGGACAGGGTATCGCGGGCAGGCGTCGCAGCGGACAGGGTGGCCCGGCGGACCGGGATGGAAAAAGAAAGGGCCGGATTCGCGGGAATCCGGCCCTTCGGGTTCATTGCCGGTCGGTGGATCCCCGCTCTCGCGGGGATGACGGTTCGGCAAAGCCGTGGCCGCGAGCGGCCACGGGCCGAAACGTCACTTCAACGCCTTGAAGCGCAGGCGATGCGGCTGCGCGCCCTCGGCGCCGAGACGACGCTTCTTGTCTTCCTCGTACTCGCGGTAGTTGCCCTGGAAGAACTCCACGTGCGAGTCGCCTTCGAAGGCGAGGATGTGGGTGGCGATGCGATCCAGGAACCAGCGATCATGCGAGATCACGAACGTGTTGCCGGGGAACTCCAGCAGCGCATCTTCCAGCGCGCGCAGCGTTTCGATGTCCAGGTCGTTGGACGGTTCGTCGAGCAGCAGCACGTTGCCGCCCTGCAGCAGGGTCTTGGCCATGTGCAGGCGGCCGCGCTCGCCACCGGACAGCGAACCGACCAGCTTCTGCTGATCCTGGCCCTTGAAGTTGAAGCGGCCGATGTAGGCGCGCGACTGGATTTCCACGCCGTTGATGTTGAGGATGTCCAGGCCGCCGGAGACTTCCTGGAACACGTTGTGGTTGCCTTCCAGCTTGTCGCGGCTCTGGTCGACGTAGGCCAGTTTGACGGTCGGACCGATGTTGATGGTGCCGGAGTCGGGCTTTTCCTGTCCGGTGATCATCTTGAACAGGGTCGACTTGCCGGCGCCGTTGGGGCCGATGATGCCGACGATCGCGCCGGCCGGGACCAGGAAGCTCAGGTCATCGATCAGCAGGCGGTCGCCGAATTTCTTGGAAACGTTCTTGAACTCGATGACGCTGTTGCCCAGGCGCTCGCCCGGCGGGATGAAGATTTCGTTGGTCTCGTTGCGCTTCTGGTAGTCGACCGACTGCAGCTCGTCCAGGCGGGCCAGGCGTGCCTTGCCCTTGGAGCGGCCGCCCTTGGCGTTCTGGCGCGACCATTCCAGTTCCTTGGCGATTGCCTTCTGGCGCGCCTTTTCCTGGTTCTCTTCCTGCTTCAGGCGCTCTTCCTTCTGCACCAGCCAGTCGGTGTAGTTGCCCTTCCACGGAATGCCGCGGCCGCGATCCAGTTCCAGGATCCACTCGGCGGCGTTGTCGAGGAAGTAGCGATCGTGGGTGACCGCCACCACGGTGCCGGTGTAGCGGGCCAGGAACTGTTCCAGCCATTCCACCGACTCGGCGTCCAGGTGGTTGGTCGGTTCATCGAGCAGCAGCATGTCCGGCTTCTGCAGCAGCAGGCGGCACAGCGCGACGCGGCGCTTCTCGCCGCCGGACAGCTTGCCGACGATGGCCTCCCACGGCGGCAGGCGCAGCGCGTCGGCGGCCACTTCCAGTTGCTGCTCCAGCATGTGCGCGTCACCGGCGGCGAGGATCGCCTCCAGGCGCTGCTGCTCGGCGGCCAGCTTGTCGAAGTCGGCGCCTTCCTCGGCGTAGGCGGCGTAGACGGCGTCCAGCGCGGCCTGTGCCTGCAGCACTTCGCCGACGCCTTCCTCGACCGCTTCGCGCACGGTCTTGTTCGGATCCAGCTCCGGTTCCTGCGCCAGGTAACCCACCTTGATGCCCGGCTGCGGGCGCGCCTCGCCCTGGAAGTCGGTGTCCACGCCGGCCATAATCTTCAGCACGGTGGACTTGCCGGCGCCGTTCAGGCCGAGCAGGCCGATCTTCGCGCCCGGGAAGAACGACAGCGAGATGTCCTTGATGATCTGGCGCTTGGGAGGAACGATCTTGCTTACACCGTTCATGGTGTAGATGTATTGCGACATGGGGATCTCCGGAACCGGGACGCGCCGAGCCCGGCCGGATGGCCTGGGACAGGGCGGGAAGAGGGGGATTATCCCGCAGGGTGGGGGCGGGTTGCCAGCGCGGAAGGGCCCGGCCGGGCTTCCCGCACCGGCCGTTCAGGCCGGGAACCGCCGGACCCGGCGGCGCGGAACCGGCCGGGGCCGGCTCAGATCCAGATGATCAGGGCCACCACCAGCGCCACGCCCAGGTACTTGAGCGTGTAGTACAGGCCCTTGCTGCGCTCGCGCAGGGCCTTGCTCTTCAGGCGCAGGGCATAGAAGTACTTGAACGCCCGGTTGAAGCCGCCGGTCTTGTCGCCCTCCTGGTTGGGCGAGGCGCCGGCGGCGATCAGGTTGCGGGCGACGAAGCGGTTGAGCGCCGCCGCCCAGCGGTACTTCATCGGCCGCTCGATGTCGCAGAACAGGATGATCCGGTTGCCGGCGCTGTCGTTGCGGGCGCTGTGGATGTAGGTCTCGTCGAACATGGTCCACTCGCCGTCGCGCCAGCTGTAGCGCTGGCCGTCCACGTCGATGAAGCAGGCATCGTCGTTGGGGGTTTCCAGGCCCAGGTGGAGGCGCAGCGAACCGGCGTAGGGATCACGGTGCGGCCGCAGCTCGCTGCCCGGCGGCAGCTCGGTGAACATGGCCGCCTTCACCCCCGGCAGATCGCGCAGCAGCGCGGTGGTGGCCGGACACAGCTCGGCGGCGGAGGGATGGGCGTCGTCGTACCACTTCAGGTAGAAGCGCTTCCAGCCGCGCCGGAAGAACGAATTGAAGCCGACGTCGGTATAGCCGTCGGCGGCCTTGATCTGCTGCATTTCGCGCAGGTGCCGGGCCTCGGCGCGGATTTCCTGCCAGCGCGCGCGCAGCGGCGCCAGTTCGGGGAAATGCTTGTCCGGATCGAGGAACGGCGTGGTCGGCACGCGCGAGCAGGCGTACATCAGCACGTTGATCGGGGCCATGAAGGTCGAGTGATCCAGCAATTGCCGGCCAATCCGGTGACGCACGCGTCCGCGGAAGTGCACGTAGACGGCACTGGCGACGAACAGGAAGACAAGAATCCATTTCACGGGCGGGGACATCCAGGGGGTGGGGACCGGCTGGCCGGAGGACGGGGAGGGCGCTGGCGGGTCGGGCTGGCGGGTCGAATCGGCCCATTGTCAGTCAGAACGGGCCCGGAGGCACCTTCCAAGGTTGGCCGCCATACGCCCGTGGGCTAATATTTCAAGTCTTGACCCGACCGCCTGAATGCCGGTCCGCCGGCCCGGCCCGGTCTCATCTTTTCTTCAGCTTCCCCTTGCGAGGCCCCGCGAATGTTCCCCAGCACCACCCGTATTGCCGGATTCGATGACGAACTCGCCCAGGCCATCGCCGCCGAGGCCCGCCGCCAGGAGGACCACGTCGAGTTGATCGCCAGCGAGAACTACGCCAGCCCGCGGGTGATGGAAGCCCAGGGCAGCGTGCTCACCAACAAGTACGCCGAAGGCTATCCGGGCAAGCGCTACTACGGCGGCTGCGAGTACGTCGACATCGCCGAACAACTGGCGATCGACCGGGTCAAGCAGCTGTTCGGCGCCGACTACGCCAACGTGCAGCCGCACTCCGGCTCGCAGGCCAACCAGGCGGTCTACTTCGCGCTGCTACAGCCGGGTGACACCATCCTGGGCATGTCGCTGGCGCACGGCGGACACCTCACCCATGGCGCCAAGGTCAATGCCTCGGGCAAGCTGTTCAACGCCGTGCAGTACGGCGTCAACGATCAGGGTCTGATCGACTACGACGAAGTCGAGAAGCTGGCGCTGGAGCACAAGCCGAAGATGGTGGTGGCCGGTTTCTCCGCCTATTCGCAGGTGATCGACTGGGCGCGCTTCCGCGCCATCGCCGACAAGATCGGCGCCTACCTGTTCGTGGACATGGCGCACGTGGCCGGCCTGGTCGCCGCCGGCGTGTATCCGAATCCGCTGCCGCACGCCCACGTGGTCACCTCGACCACCCACAAGACCCTGCGCGGTCCGCGCGGCGGCATCATCCTGGCCAAGGGCGCCGGCGAGGACATCGAGAAGAAGCTGCAGAGCATCGTGTTCCCGGGCATCCAGGGCGGTCCGCTGATGCACGTCATCGCCGCCAAGGCGGTGGCCTTCAAGGAAGCGCTGGAACCGGAATTCACCACCTACCAGCAGCAGGTGGTGAAGAACGCGCAGGCGATGGCCGCGACCATCATCCAGCGTGGTTACAAGATCGTCTCCGGCGGCACCCAGAACCACCTGATGCTGGTCGACATGATCGGCAAGGGCATCACCGGCAAGGCCGCCGAGGAAGCACTGGGCAAGGCGCACATCACCGTCAACAAGAACGCGGTGCCCAACGATCCGCAGAAGCCGTTCGTGACCTCCGGCCTGCGCATCGGCACCCCGGCGGTGACCACCCGCGGCTACAAGGAAGCCGACTGCGTGGCCCTGGCCAACTGGATCTGCGACGTGCTGGACGCACCCAACGACGACCAGGTGATCGCCGGCGTGCGCGAGAACGTCACCCAGCAGTGCCGGCAGTTCCCGGTCTACGGCTGAGCCCGATCCATCGGGCCTGATCGGACTGGCCCGCGTCCCCTGGACCGGACCGACGCCGCCGGTCGCCACCTCCGGGTGACGATCGGCGAACCCCGGAATCCGGTCCAGGTGCCGGAAAACCCGCAAACGCCCCGGCCGTCCTGGCCGGATGGCGTGTCCGCTTCGCGCCGGACCGTGACCCGGAACGGCGGCGGCAGTACACTCGGAACGATCGGCAGGGCCCCGCGCCCGCCGTCACCGCGCCGACGCCCCGTCCGGCGCCCAGAGTCCTCCCGAGCCGATGCACTGCCCCTTCTGCCAGCACACCGACACCCGCGTCATCGATTCGCGCGTCTCCGAAGACGGCGCGACGATTCGTCGCCGGCGTGAATGCGAGGCCTGCGGCGAGCGCTTCAGCACGCTGGAGAACATCGAAATCAAACTGCCCGCGGTCATCAAGAGCGATGGCCGCCGGGATGCGTTCGACGCACGCAAGCTGCGCGCCGGCTTCGACCGCGCGCTGCAGAAGCGCCCGGTCTCGGAAGAGCAGATCGAGGCGGCGGTGCGCGCGGTGGTGCACAGCATCCGCATGAGCGGCGAGCGCGAAATTCCCTCGCGGCGGATTGGCGAGTTCGTGATGAACGAGCTGCGCAAGCTGGATCACGTGGGATATGTCCGCTTCGCCTCGGTCTATCGCAGCTTCGAGGACGTGGCCGATTTCCGCGAGGAAATCGAGAAGCTGGAACGCGACCTGCCGGCCGGCGCCGGCCAGCTGTCGCTGCTGGGCGGCGAAGTGGTGCCGTTCGACAAGAACCTCGAAAAACACAAGAAGCGCTGAGCCATGCGAATCGAATGGATCGGACGCCACCCGCGGCACGTGGCGGCGCTGGCGCGTTGGCATCACGCCGAATGGGGTGCGCTCTACGACGACTGGACCCTGCCGGTGGCGACCGCCGAGCTGGAAGATCACACCCGTCGCGAGTCGCTGCCGACCACGCTGGTGCTGATGGACGGTGAGACCTTGCTGGGCTCGGTCAGCCTGCTGCTGGAGGACGCGCCGGAACTGCAGGATCGCGGCAGTCCCTGGCTGGCCAGCCTGTTCGTGTCGCCGGACGCGCGCGGGCGCGGCGGTGGCAAGCGACTGGTCGAAGCGGCGGTGGCCCACGCGGCGACGCTGGGCGTGCCGCGCTTGCGCCTGTTCACGCTGTGGCACGAGGACTTCTATGCCGATCTCGGCTGGGAGCTGGAAGAGCGCACGCAGTTGCACGGCGTGTCGATCGCGGTGATGGGCATCGTGCCGGCGCAGCGTGCCGGCGAGCGGGACATCCAGCGGGACCTCCGGGCGTGAGGCAATCGTGGAGCCGGTGCTAGGATGCACCCGGCCGCCGTTCCCCCGATGCCGTCACCACGGCGTGCGCCGCAAGGAGCCCCGATGTTCCTGAAATTCCGCCTTCCGCGTGCATTGCTGGTCGCATGCGCCGCCGCGACGACTGCGTTCGCCGCCACCGCCGCCGAGCCGGATCTCGCCGGTCACTACTACCTGGGTGGCGTGCATGAAGTCGGTTCCGAGCTGTTGTTGCGCCCGGATGGCAGCTTCGAATGGATGCTCGCCTATGGCGCGATGGATCAGCAGGCGCGTGGGCGGTGGCGGCGCGAGGACGGGCGGGTCCTGTTGATCGCCGATCGCGCCGAGGCCGGTAAGAACGTGTTCGCCCGGGATCCGGTGATTGCCTGGAACGGCGAAGCCGAGCGCCGCCTGCTGGGTGCCGAGAACGACGCGCTGGCGGAACAGGTCCTGCAACGCTGCCCGTTCCTGGAGGCTGCGGAATACGCATCGTCGCCCGCCCTGGCGGAGGCGAACCCGCCTTCGCAGGCCGATCTGGCGCGCGACGCGCAGGCCACGCTGCCGGTGCTGCGCGCGTCGATCGCCGCCCTGGAAGCGGCGGCGCGCGCGGTGGCGGAACATCCGGCCGACGGGGCCGCGAAGGAAACCGCGCGGCAGGCGATGGATCGCTATCTGGGTGCGCAGGCCGCGGCCCGCGATGCCCACGCCAGCGCCGGTCTGGATACCGCGCAATTGCCCGAGCCCCGCTATCCGCCGGCCTGCCAACTGCCGGAACCGGTTTCCGACGAGCCGCCGGCGTCGGCGTGGCGTGGCGGCTACGGCGTGCTGGTCGGCGATCCCGAGGTGGGCCTGCGTTTCAGCGGCATCCGGGTGGCTTTCGAATTCGCCGACGGTTCCCGCGTGCAGGCCGAAACCGATCGCGGCGGCTGGGCCGGCGTCCGCCGCGCCCCGGCCGCGTTGCGCGGAGTGACGCTCGCGCTGCGCGACGAGGCCCATCCGGCCGAGACATTCGCGATCGCGGGCATGGGTGATCAGGTATTCCCGTTCCGCATCGACAGCCGCAGCCTGGCGCCGGCGCCGTTCCGGCAAATGGAACTGCGCGTGGAGGGCGACGCGCTGGTGCCGACCTGGCCCGACGGCGACGAGCGCGGCCGCTACGAACGCCAATGATGACGCCCGCAACCGATCACATCCATCGAATCCGGAACCCATCCATGAGTGACACCTTCACCCCCACCGATCACGCGCTGATGGCACAGGCCCTGCGTCTGGCCGAGCGCGGCGCCTACACCACGCGGCCCAATCCGATGGTGGGCTGCGTGCTCGCGAAGGATGGCGAGGTGGTGGGCGAGGGCTGGCACCAGCGCGCCGGCGAGCCGCATGCCGAAGTGCTCGCCCTGCAGGCGGCCGGCGAGCGCGCCAGGGGCGCGACCGCCTACGTCACCCTCGAACCCTGCGCGCACACCGGCCGCACCGGTCCGTGCGCGGATGCGCTGATCGCGGCGGGCGTGACCCGCGTCGTCGCGGCGATGCGGGATCCGTTCCCGCAGGTCGACGGAGCGGGCTTCGACAAGCTGCGCGCCGCCGGCATCGCGGTGCAGGCCGGGCTGATGGAAACGCAGGCGCGCCAGCTCAATCGCGGTTTCCTGTCGCGGGTCGAGCGCGGCCGGCCGTTCGTGCGGGTCAAGCTGGCGACCAGCCTGGACGGGCGCACCGCGATGGCCAACGGCGATTCCAAGTGGATCAGCGGCGATGCCTCGCGCCTGGACGTGCAGCGCTGGCGTGCGCGTGCCGGCGCCATCCTGACCGGCGCCGGCACCGTGCTGGCCGACGATCCCTCGCTGACCGTGCGGCTGGAGGACGACACCCCGTTCGTGCCGCCGCTGCGGGTGGTGCTGGATCCGGGACTGGCGACGATTGCACGCGGCCGGGTCCGCGAAGGCGACGCGCCCACCCTCTACATCCATACCGCCGACGCCAAGCCGCCGCGCGAAATCGCCGCGCAGCGCGCGGTGGCGCCGGCCGACGGCAGCAACTTCGATCTGCGCGCGGTGCTGGAACTGCTGGCCGCGCGCGGCGTCAACGAAGTCCAGGTCGAAGCCGGCGCCACCCTGGCCGGCGCGTTCATCGCCGCCGGCCTGGCCGACGAAATCCTGCTCTATGTCGCGCCGGTGCTGCTGGGCGACCAGGCCCGGCCGCTGTTTGCCGGCCTGGGCATCCAGAGCATGGCCGAGCGCGCGCGACTGAAGATTGTCGACGCGCGCGCGATTGGCGAGGATCAGCGCATCCTCCTGCAACCCGTGCCCGCCACCTGAGCCAGCCCCGACCATGGCCGCCTTCAAGGATCATTTCTCGGCGCTCGCCGACACCTACGCCAGTTCGCGGCCAACCTACCCGGACGCGCTGTACGACGCCATCGGCAGGGTGGTGCCGGCCAGCGCGCGGGTGTGGGAACCGGGCTGCGGCAGCGGCCAGGCAACCCGTGGCCTGGCCGCACACTTCGCCCACGTCCACGCCACCGATCCCAGCGCCGCCCAGATCGCGCGCCACTGGGCGCAGCACGAACCGATCGGCAACGTGACCGTCGCGGTCGAACTGGCCGAAACCCCTTCGCTGGCCGATGCCAGCGTCGAGCTGATCGCGGTGGCGCAGGCGCTGCACTGGTTCGACCGGCGGGCGTTCTTCGCCAGTTGCGAGCGCGTGCTGGCGCCGGGCGGCGTGCTGGCCGCCTGGACCTACCAGGACATCGTGTTCTCCGACGATCTCGCCGACGTGGCCGAGGCGGTGCGTGACGATATCGATCCGTACTGGCCGCCGGAGCGCAACGACGTGGACGTCGGTTACACCGGCTACGACTGGCCGTTCGAGGCGATGCCGGCGCCGACCGATCTCTGGCTGACCGCGGACTGGACCCTGCCGCAGTTGCTGGGCTACTTCGCCAGCCTGTCCGCGACGGCGTGCTTCCAGGCCGCCACCGGCCGCGACGCCATCGAAATCCACGGCCCCGAACTGGCCGCCGCCTGGGGCGACCCGCAGCGCGTGCGGCGGATGCGCTGGCCGCTGGTCCTGCATCTGCGGCGCAAGCCCGCCTGATCCGGGCTGCGTGTCGCGCAGGCTGGCGCGACACAGCGTTCGGCCGGGCGTGGCGTATGGCGGTGCTACAATGCGCGCGCCGGTTCGCCGGCAACCAAGACGTCTTCAGGGCGGGGCGAAACTCCCCACCGGCGGTAGGTGCGCAAGCACGAGCCCGCGAGCGCCTCCGGCCACGCCGGAGGGTCAGCAGACCCGGTCCAATGCCGGGGCCGACGGTTACAGTCCGGATGAAAGAAGACGGCAACGCAGGCACCGCGAGGTGTGCGATGGCCTGCGCCTGCCTCGATGCCTTGGGGCGTTTTTCGCTTTTTTCATTTTCGCGAGAAACGTTCATGCTCCCAGTATTCCCCGTTGTTGTTCCCGCTCCGGCCGCGCGCGCGGAGGTGCCCTGATGTTCACCGGCATCATCGAGGGCGTGGGCGCGCTGGCCGCGTCCGAAATCCGTGGCGGCGATGTCCGCCTGACCGTCCGGGTCGGAACCCTGCCGTTCGACCACGTGCAGCCCGGCGAAAGCATCGCGGTCAACGGCGTCTGCCTGACCGTGATCGATTTCGACGCCGGTTCGTTCCAGGCCGATGCCTCCAACGAGACCCTGGCGTTGACCACCCTGGGCCGGCTCAAGCCTGGCGCACCGGTCAACCTGGAGCGCGCGATGCGTCCGACCGATCGCCTCGGCGGCCATCTGGTCAGCGGCCACGTCGACGGCATGGGCCAGGTGCTCGACATCCGCGAGGACGCGCGCGCGCAGCGCTGGCGCTTCGCCGCCCCGTCCGTGCTGCTGCGCTACATCGCCAAGAAGGGATCGATCTGCGTCGACGGCGTCAGCCTGACCGTCAACGAGGTCGATGACGCCGGCTTCGAAGTCGCGCTGATCCCGCACACGGTCTCGCATACCGCCTTCGCGCAGACGCGGGTGGGCGATGCGGTGAACCTGGAAATCGATCTGGTCGCGCGTTACGTCGAGCGCCTGCTCGGTGCGCGCGACGTGGAGGCGCAGGCATGAGTTTCGCCACCATCCCCGAACTGCTGGAAGAAATCCGCAACGGCCGCATGGTCGTCATCGTCGACGACGAGGATCGCGAAAACGAGGGCGATCTGATCATGGCGGCCGAACTGGTCAAGCCGTCCGACATCAACTTCATGGTCACCCACGCGCGCGGCCTGGTCTGCCTGTCGCTGACCCGCGAGCGCTGCCGGCAACTGGGCCTGCCGCCGATGGTCCAGGACAACACCTCGCCGCACCATACCAACTTCACCGTCAGCATCGAGGCGGCCGAAGGCGTCACCACCGGCATTTCCGCCTACGACCGCGCGCATACCGTGCGCACCGCCGTGCGCCCCGATGCCAAGCCGCGGGATCTGGCCCAGCCGGGGCACATCTTTCCGCTGGCGTCGCAGCCCGGCGGCGTGCTCAATCGCGCCGGCCATACCGAAGCGGCCAGCGACCTCGCGCTGATGGCCGGGCTGGAACCGGCCGGCGTGCTGGTGGAGATCCTCAACCCCGACGGCAGCATGGCCCGTCGCCCGGAACTGGAAACCTTCGCGCGCGAGCATGGCCTGAAGATGGGATCGATCGAGGACCTGATCCGCTATCGCCTGAGCACCGAGCACACGGTCGAGCGCGTGGACGAGCGCGACATCCAGACCGAGCACGGCCCGTTCCGCCTGTTCACCTATCGGGATCGGTTGAGCCACGGACTGCACTTCGCGCTGCTGCGCGGCACCGCCGCGGCCGACCAGCCCACGCTGGTGCGCGTGCACATGCAGAACCCGCTCGCCGACGCCCTGCATTGGCGCCGCGCCGATTTCGGCCCGGCGATCGGCGACGTGCTGCGCCGGATCGCCGCCGAGGAGCGCGGCGCGCTGGTGCTGCTGGGCGACGCGGCGACCCCGGACGCGCTGCTGGACCGCATCCGGGAGTGCCCGGAGCCTCCCGCCAGCCGCGCCGGCGCGCTGGCCGAGTGGCGTCGCAACGGCGCCGGCAGCCAGATCCTGGCCGATCTGGGCCTGGGTCGCCTGCGCGTGCTGGGCACGCCGCGCCGCCAGGTCGGGCTGGCCGGCTTCGGCCTGGACGTGGTCGAGTACGTCGAACCCTGACGCCCCTCGAACCGGCCGGCCCCGGTGCGCGGGGCCGGCCCTGCTAAACTTCCCAACCCCCAAGGAAATCCTGCCCATGGCCCACTACGAAGGCGATCTGCGTGCCCCCGCGGGCGCCCGCTTCGCGATCATCGCCAGTCGCTGGAACGCCCGCATCACCGACGTGCTGGTGGCCGGCGCGCGTGAAAGCCTGGCCGGCAACGGCGTGGGCGAGGACGCCATCGACGTCATCCGCGTGCCCGGCGCCTGGGAAATCCCGGTGGCCGCCGCGCGCGTGGCCGCGGGCAGCGGACATGCCGCGATCATCGCGCTGGGCTGCGTGATCCGCGGCGACACCCGCCACTACGAACACGTCGCCGACAGCTGCGCCGAGGGCCTGATGCGGGTGCAGCTGGATTTCGGCGTGCCGGTGCTCAACGGCGTGCTGGCGGTCGAGCGCATCGAGGACGCCGAGGCGCGCGCCGGCGGCAGCCATGGCAACAAGGGCGAGGAGGTCGCGCTCGCGGCCGTCGAGATGGCGCAACTGCTGGAACAGTTGCCGTAACCACATTCAGGCTGGAGAACCCGTGAGCCGACAGTACCGAAAAGATGGCGTCGATCCCGTGACCCGCGCGCGCGCGCGCCGTCGCGCCCTGCAGGCGCTGTACGCGTGGCAGCTGTCGGGGGGCGAGGTCGGGCAGGTGATCGCCCAGTTCGCGCACGAACAGGCGCACGAAATCGCCGACCTGGAATACTTCGAGGATCTGGTGCGTGGCGTGGTGAAGCACCGCGCGCAGCTCGACGAGGCGCTGGTGCCGTATCTGGACCGCACCGTGGAGGAGGTCGATCCGATCGAACGCGCGGTGCTGCGCATCGCCGCCTACGAACTGCTGCACCGCCTCGACGTGCCGTACCGGGTGGTCCTGAACGAGGCCATCGAAACGGCCAAGCGTTTCGGTGCCGAGCACGGTCACACCTACGTCAACGGCGTGCTGGATCACGCCGCGGTGGCTTGGCGTCCGGCCGAGACCTCGGCCAAGACGCGCTGATCCCGACGCGATGTGGAGCGGGGCCATCCGCACCTCGCAATCCCGTGCCCGCGTCAAGGTAGGAGCGCCGTCCCGGCGCGAGCTCTTCGCCGGATCGTGTGGTTCGCCGGATCCGGCCACAACCCGTTTTCGATTCTCCGGCATGTCCGGGGAAGAGTTCGCAGAAGATCTCGCAGAAGATCTCGCAGAAGAGCTCGCAGAAGAGCTCGCAGAAGAGCTCGCGGCCGGAGGCCGCTCCTACCTTTTTTTGAGAGGGCATTCCGGCCCAAGGGCAGCATGAACACCGGCGAATTCGATCTGATTGCCCATATCCGCGCGCGCGCCGGCCAGCGTGCGGACGTGGTGCTGGGTATCGGCGACGACGCGGCGCTGCTGCAAGCGCCGGCCGGCCGGCAACTGGTCGTCACTGCCGACACGCTCAACGCGGGCGTGCACTTTCCCGAAGCCACCACGGCGCACGACATCGGCTGGAAATCGCTGGCGGTGAACCTGTCGGACCTGGCCGCGATGGGCGCGGAACCGGCCTGGTGCACGCTGTCGCTGTCGTTGCCGGCAAGCGATCCGGCATGGCTGGATGCTTTTCTTGATGGCTTCCTGGGGCTGGCACGGCGGCATGGCGTCGCGCTGATCGGCGGCGATACCACCCGCGGCCCGCTCGCGATCGCGGTGACCGCGATCGGCACGGTCGAACCCGATCGCGCGCTGCGGCGCGATGGCGCCAGGGCCGGCGACGACGTCTGGGTCAGCGGCACGCTCGGCGACGCGGCGGCTGCGCTGCATCTGTTGCCCGCGTCGCCCGCCGACCTGCGCGAGCGCCTGGATCGTCCGGTTCCGCGTGTGGAACTGGGCCGCCGCCTCGCCGGCCTCGCGCATGCCGCGCTGGATGTCTCCGATGGCCTGCTCGCCGATCTGGGCCACCTCTGCCGCGCCAGCGGCGTGGGCGCGGAGGTGGAACTGGATCGCCTGCCGGCTTCCGCCACGCTGTGCGCGTATCCGGCATCGGAGCGCTTCGGGTGGCAGGCGACTGGCGGCGACGACTACGAACTCTGTTTCACCGCGCCGGTTTCGTCCCGGAATGCACTGGCCGAAATCGGCGTATCGCTCGCCCTGCCGCTGACACGCATCGGCCGGATCGTGGACGGCGCGGGCGTGCTGGCCCTCGACGCCGAAGGACGCCCCTGGCAGCCGCCACGCGCCGGTTACACCCACTTCTGATCCAACGCACCGGGTAGAGCGGAGCTCGCTCCGCTGCTTTTTCCGGCCTCACGCACCGCCGAGCAAGCCCGGCGCTACAGGGCCGGTTCGGCAGCTTCCAGCAAGGGAGGCAATTCACCTGCACCAAGGGTCACCGGACGCGTCAGCGCGTTGAGCGCTTCGTTGCGCTCCAGCGGCAGGTTGTCGTCCATGCGGCTGCCGGGTGGCAGCAGCGGAAAATCCAGGCGCAGGTCCATCGCGCGCGCGCTGTGTCCGGCCATCTCGCGATACAGCGCCGCCGTCACGATCAAGGACGCGCGCAGCGAGGGATGCAGACTGTCGTCGGTGAACAGGATGACGTCACGATGCGCCTGCTGGTAGGCGCGCAGGCGATTGCCGGCGAACACCGGCACGGCTTTTGTCCCGCGCGCGGCCTGGCGCAATCCGCGATCCAGATTGTCCTGCCAGGTCGCATCCGGTCCCCAGGTTCCCAGCAGCAGCACCCGCGCGCCGGCCTTTTCCGCCAGATCGGCGAACTGCCGGTGCGCACGCAGGCTGTTGCGGCAGACGTCCTCTTCTTTCTGCGCGGGACTGGCGGCGCAGGCCAGCACGCCGCCGCGCTCCTGCAGCACGACCACATCCCAGTGCCGCTCCCGCAACGCTTTCGCCGCGGCACCCCGCTTCCAGTGCTGCGCCAGCTCGGCGCCGGGCATCACGTAGGTCTCGGTTTCGATCAGCGGGCCGTCGTGCTGCGCGCGCGCCAGGCTGCGCAGCAGGCCGGGCAGGTTGTTGACGTAGATCAGGCTGTTGCCGATCAGCAGGACCCGCAGGGTGGGTCGTTCCGTCGGCGCATGGGCCGGAGACTGCGCGGCGGCATGGGCGATGGTCGCGCCCAGCAGCATGAGCAGCAGCCCCAGGCGCTTCACGGGGGCAGCACCTTGCCCGGATTGAGGATGCCGTCCGGATCCAGCGCGCGCTTGATCGCATGCATCGCCGCCAGCGTCGCCGGGCTGAAGGCCTGCGGCATGAAATCGCGCTTGGCCACGCCGATGCCGTGTTCGCCGGACAGGGTGCCGCCGAGCGACAGCGTCAGCTCGAACAGGCGCGGGAGCGCCGCGCGCGCGCGCGCGGTCTGGGCCGGATCCTGCGGGTCGTAAAGGATGTTGACGTGCAGGTTGCCGTTGCCGGCGTGGCCGAACGCGACGATGGGCAGATCGAATTCCACCGCCAGCCTTTCCACTCCGCCGACCAGATCCGGGATGCGGGACACGGGCACCACGACGTCTTCGTTGATCTTGCCGTCCGCGATCGTGCGCAGCGCCGGCGAGAGCGACTTGCGCGCCGCCCACAGGCGTTCGCGCGCGATTTCATCCGGCGCTTCGTCCAGCGCGATCAGTCCGTCACCCGCGGCTGCGGCGGCAACGGCCTCCAATGCATGCGGGAGGGTTTCCTGTTCGCCGTCGACTTCGATCATCAGCAACGCGCCGGCGTCGGGAATGTCGGCGCCGCCGACTTCGCGCGCCAGCCGGATGCAGGCGCGATCCATGAACTCCAGCATCGCCGGCGCGACCGGCTGCGCCATCACCCGCGATACCGCCGCCGCGGCCTGGGTGACGTCGTGATAGAGCGCGCGCAGGCTGGCGCGGCGCGGCGGCCTGGGCAGCAGGCGCAGGGTGGCCTCCACGATCAGCCCCAGCGTGCCCTCGCTGCCGACCAGCAGATGGGTGAGGTCGTATCCGGTCGCGTCCTTGGTGGTCACGCTGCCGCAGGCGATCAAATCGCCGGTACCGGTCACCGCCTGCAGGCCCAGCACGTTGTCGCGGCTGGTGCCGTACTTCACCGCGTGCGGGCCGCCGGCGTTGCAGGCGAGGTTGCCGCCGATGGTGGAAACGTCGGCGCTGGCCGGGTCCGGTGCCCAGAACAGGCCGTGCGGCGCCAGCGCGGCCTGCAGCTCGCCGTTCAGCACACCGGGCTCCACCACCGCATAGCGATCGCCTGCCTCGATGCGCAGGATCCGGTTCATCCGTTCGAATGAAACCGCGACGCCGCCGGAGTAGGGAATCGCCGCACCGGTACTGCTGGTGCCGCTGCCGCGGGCCACGATCGGCACGCCATGTTCGCGGCACGCCCGCACGATCGCCTGGACCTGTTCGCGGGTGCGGGGCAGGGCGACGGCGTCGGCGAGGGCGAAACGGCGCGAGTTGTCTTCGCCGTAGCGGCGGCGAGCGTCGGCGTCGGTCAGCCAGCCATCGCCGAGCAGTTCGCCCAGCGCGGCATCCAGGGAAGCGGGAAGGGAAGGATTCACCGGCCCATTCTAAGGGAGCGGGTGGTACGGGATTCAGGTGTCGTCGGCGCGGAAGGCATCCGCGATCCAGTCCAGACGCGGGGAATCCGGGTCGCCGCTGGCGTCGATCACGTCGAAGCGGCAGGGCAGGTCGGCGTGGCGGGGATGGGCGGCGAGAAATCGCGAAGCGGCATGGATCAGCCGGCGACGCTTGCCGGCGTCGACCGAGCCGGCGCCACCGCCGAACGCATCCGAACGGCGATGGCGCACTTCGACGAACACCAGCGTCGCTTCGCCACGGCGTTCGTCGCACATCACCAGATCCAGCTCGCCGCCGCGATAGTTCACGTTCGCGGCCAGCGGACGCAGGCCGGCGCGGATCAGGAACTCGCGGGCGGCCTGTTCGATCCGCGCACCCTGTGCGCGGCGATCAACCGCCATCGGCGACGGGAACCACCGCGCCGCTGCGGAAGGTCGACCAGGCCGGGGAGCGCAGCACGTTGCCGAAACCGTCCAGGCGCAGGACACCGGTGGCGCCGCGCAGGCCCTCGTTGGTGTCGTTGGTCAGCTTTTCCAGATAAGCGGTCAGCAGCCAGGCGTCGTAGCCGAACGAGAACAGGCGCGCGGCCGGGCCGCGCGCGGTCGCCAGGCGTTCGCCGGTCACGCTGGCCGGCGGCAGGCCGGGAACGCCGCGGGTGGTCCAGGCTTCGGTCGGGAACACGATGCCGTCCAGCGCCACGTCGTCCAGCGCCTTGCCGGTGCCGGACAGCAACTGCGAAGTCGCCACCCGGCTCTTGCCGCCGAGGCCGGCCAGCGCCAGTTGCGGCGCCAGCAGGCGCGCGGTCGCGCCCTTCACCGCCAGGAACACCGCATCCACGTTCGCCTGCGCGGCCGAGGCGAGCGCCGCCGACAGATCGCCGGGCGTGTCGCCGACGCTGAGGTTGGCCGCGACCTTGCCGCCGCGCTCGCTGAAGCGTTCGGCGAACGCCTGCGCCGCGCGCCGGCCGTTGTCGTCGGCACCGCCGATCACCAGCACGTTTCGACGCTCGCGCTCGAGCAGGTATTCGGCGGCCATGATGCCGTCGTCTTCCGGAGTCAGCGAGAAGCCGGCCATGCCGTTCGGCGGCGGCACGTTGCCGCGGTTGAGCACCAGCGTGGGCACCTTGAGCGCGGGCTCGCGGAACAGCGCGCTGACCTCGTCGCGGCCGAGCGGGCCGACCACGAAATCGGCGCCGGCGGCGACCGCGCGGCCGTAGGCGGCAATCGCGCCACCGGCGGTTCCGCTGGTGTCGAAGAACTCCACGTCCGGCCGGCGCCGGCTCTCGCCGTAGTAGCCGGCCATCAGGCCGTCGCGGACCGGCTGCGCGGCGGTGGCCATATCGCCGGACAGCGGCAGCAGCACGGCCAGTTTCACCGGCGGACGGTAACCGTCGCGCTCGGCCGGAGGACGGTTGCCGAACTGCCACTGGTCGCGATCGAACGGACGGGGCAGCGGCAGGCCGCGCCGCAGCAGGGCGCGACCGGCGAATTTGTACAGCGGATCGCCGGCCGGCAGGGCGGCGGCGTCGCGCGCCAGGGTGGTGTCGTCCAGCCCGGACAGCAGCCGATCGATCTCGCGCGCGTTGTCGGCGCGGGCCTGGCCGGTGAGGACCGCATCCTGCCGCGCCAGCTCCGCGGCGCGGGCGATGGCGGCGGAGGCCTGTCCCTTCGGCGTGGTCGGACCGCTGACCTGGGTGGTGGCGCAACCGGCGAACAGCACGGCCAGCAGCAGCGGGGCGAGAATCCTTGCGAAGCGCATTTCCATAGGCATCGGCGGCGACGGGACGGAGGAACCGGCTACGATTCTACCCCTGCCGAAGGATCCCCACTGAATGCCCGCCGGAACCCTGTTCATCGTCGCCACGCCCATCGGCAACCTGGCCGATCTGTCGCCCCGGGCGCTGGAGACCCTCCGCCAGGTCGCCGCCGTCTGTGCCGAGGACACCCGCCGCAGCGGCCAGCTGCTGGCCCATTTCGGCATCGAGCGGCCGCTGATCGCCCTGCACGAACACAACGAGGACGCGCTGGCCCAGCGCATCGTGGCGCGCCTGCAGGCCGGCGAATCGCTGGCGCTGGTCAGTGACGCCGGCACCCCGCTGGTCAGCGATCCCGGCTATCGGGTGGTGCGCGCGGCGCGCGCAGCCGGCGTGCCGGTCAGCCCGGTGCCCGGCGCCTGCGCGGCGATCGCCGCGCTGAGCGTGGCCGGGTTGCCCAGTGATCGTTTCGTGTTCGAGGGATTCCTGCCGTCCAAGGCATCGGCGCGCCGCGATCATCTCGCGCGGCTGGCCGGCGAAACCCGCACGCTGGTGTTCTACGAATCCTCCCACCGCATCGCCGAGTCGCTGGCCGACATGCGCGTGGCGTTCGGCGACGAACGCCCGGCGGTGCTGGCCCGCGAGCTGACCAAACTGTTCGAGACCGTACTGGACGGCAACCTGGCCGATCTGCAGCGGAAGGTCGAAACCGACGACAACCAGCGCAAGGGTGAATTCGTGGTCATCGTGCAGGGCGCCGGCGAGGACGCCGATGCGCAGATCGCCGAGGGTCGCCGTGTCTATGCGCTGCTCAACGCGCACCTGCCTCCGTCGGCGGCCGCCAAGCTGGCGGCGGAAATCACCGGCGCGCCGCGCAAGGCGCTGTACGGGCAGAAGGACTGAGGAAGCATCGGCGGGAGCGCCATCCTGTCGTCGCCGGGAAACTGCTAACGTGCGGTCGACTTCCGGGGAAGCTGCCATGATCAGGATCCGATCCGCGTTCGCGATGCTGGTGTTCTGCCTTGTCGCGTGGACGGCGCACGCGGCCGAGCCGGCCCCCCCGAAACAGCACTTCGTCGACAGGGAACAGGGCCAGCGCCTGCGGCTGGATGTGTTCGAACCGCGGACCGGATCCGCGCCACGCGCGGCCATCGTGCTGTTCCATGGCGGCGGTTGGTCGGTGGGCGAAGCGTCCTGGATCCATCCCACCGCGCGCCTGCTGATGGAGCAGGGCCTGGTCGCCATTTCGGTGGAGTACCGACTCTCGGATCAGAAGACGGTCACGCCGTTCGACGCGGTGGCGGATGCGCGCGCGGCGATCCGCTGGGTCCGCGCCAATGCCGCGTCGCTGGGCGTGGATCCGGCGCGGGTGGCGGCGGGAGGCATTTCCGCGGGCGGCCATCTGGCGGCGTCGACGGCCGTGTTCGACGAGCCGGGAAGCGCGCCGCCGTCCGCGCGCCCGGATCTGCTGGTGCTGTGGTCACCGGCCGTGGCGGTGGGAAACGATGGCTGGTTCACCCGGCTCAGTGGCGGTCCCGCACAGGCGGCGGCGCTGTCGCCGGATCGGCATGTCCGTGCCGGGCTGCCGCCGGCGATCCTGCTGCAGGGCGCGGAGGACAGCGTCACGCCGGCCGCGGGCGCAACCCGCTTCTGCGAGCGCATGCGGCGGGCCGGAAACGTCTGCGAACTGGTGATCTACCCGGGCGTGGGGCACTTGTTCACGCGCAACCTGCAGCAACAGGAAGAACCGGATTACAAGGCGATCGACATGGCGATCGACGCCGACGCCGATCACAGGGCGATCGCGTTCCTGCAACAGCACGGGTTCATCACCAAACCGCGCGCGCCATGAGACAATGCGCGCGGCGGAGCCGGCCAGACAGTCGCGTCATGCGCAAGCATGCCGAGGAAAGTCCGGGCTCCACAGGGCACGGTGCCAGGTAACGCCTGGGCGGCGCGAGCTGACGGAAAGTGCAACAGAAAGATACCGCCGAACGGCTCTCCGGAGCGCGTGGCAAGGGTGAAATGGTGCGGTAAGAGCGCACCGCGAGTCCGGCAACGGACCGGCACGGCAAACCCCACCGGGAGCAAGACCAAATAGGGAGGCTATGCCGCGGCCCGCGGTGCCTCCGGGTAGGTTGCTTGAGCGTAGCGGTGACGCTGCGCCTAGAGGAATGACTGTCCAAGACAGAACCCGGCTTATCGGCCGGCTCCGCCTCATGTTTACTGGGCTGGTGCCCAGTAAACCCCAAAGTTCGCTGCGCGAACTTCGGGCCCCGATGCGCACTTCCACACCCCCGTCGTTCGCGCCGTTGGCGCGAACTCGCCCCCTGACTCAGGGGGCTTTTGAGTTTTGACGGATCAACGTGTGTGTACGTGAGCAGGTGCGGTGCCCGGGACCGCGTAGAGCGGAGCTTGCTCCGCTGCTTTTGGGCCCCACGGTACGGCCTCGCGCTACGAAGGCATCCGGTTGGAGAGGGTGGTCTCGCCCAGCAGGTGGCCGTCGGGGCCGAAGCGGCGTTCGCTGATCCAGCCGTGGCCCTGGTGGTCGATGGCGATGAGGGTGCTGGCCCGGGTGCCATAGACCGGGTTGCGGATGAAGGCGGCCGAGAGCAGGCGTTCGCGTTCCAGGCCGACGCCGGTGTCGGGCAGGTCCGGGTCGGGGGCGAGGCGGTCGTCGGCCAGGCCGTGCCAGAGCAGGTCCACGTCTTCCGTCTCGCGTGACACCCAGTCGGACATCACCTGCATCAGGCGCAGGGTCTTGGGCCAAGGCTCGTCGAGGTCGCCGTTGGACAGCCCATGCACGCCATCGGCCAGGGCGATTCGGCGTGGATGAGGGTAGTTGCTGACATATTCGCAGACGTTGGCGTCGGCAACCAGCAGGTTGAAAGGGGCGTAGGCGTCTGCCGCCGACCCGGTCGCGCCGGCATAGGCGGACGCGGACAGCCCGCTGCCAAGGAAATCCGCCGCCAGCGCACCCCGCGACGGGGCCTGCGGGATCACGATGCGGGGATCCCGCACGTTGGTCACCACCGTCATCCGCCCCGAGACATCCAACCCGGCCCAGGTACCGCCGGACCGCAGATCGCGCCCGGCCAGCACTTCCGGACGGTCGGACCAGCGCGCCAGGGCGGCGGTCGGCCGCTCATGGGCCTCGTCGCGGTTGCCGGCCATGACCAGCCGCCAGCGGCGATGAACGTTCCAGGCAATGGCGAGCAGGCACATGCGCCCATTCTGGCCGCGCGGCATGCCCTCTGGCCACCCGTCTCATCCATCGCTGATACCCGGATCACGCCACCCTCACGTCGGTGAATCTCCCCGTAATCTCAAAATGTGAGACGAAACAGCAACTTGTGGATAAGGCTTGAACAAGTCTCTGAAGTTCGCTGCAAGCCCTTGATACATCAAGCGATTTTTTGTCGATCTGCCTGTTGACAACCCTGTGCGCGATGCTAATGTGGGCATCCGAGGGAAAACCGGGTTTTTAGTGGTTTTTCGTGGTTCAATTACCGCCTTCGTGCGGACGGGCAAGGGCAGGATTCGTGTTTCAGGGTGAGACCGCCATCACGGTTGACGACAAGGGACGGCTAGCGGTGCCCACCGCTTACCGCGACCTCGTCGCGCGCGAGTGCGGCAACCGGCTGGTCATCACCTACAACCCGTTCGAGGCCGGCAGCCTGTACCTGTATCCCGAGCGCGAGTGGCAGCGGGTCAAGGACGAGGTCAGCAAGCTGCCGAGCACCCAGCGTGCCCACCGCAGCCTGCAGCTGAAGCTGATCGGCGCCGCCGCGGTGGTGGAGCTGGATGGCAATGGCCGCATCAGCATCCCGGCGAGCCACCGCAGCGCGGTCGGCATCGAGAAGAAAGCGGTGCTGCTGGGCATGGGCGACAAGTTCGAATTGTGGAGCGAGCAGGCACACCACGCGCAGATCCGCCAGACCATCGGCGACGAGGATCTCAGCGCGCACATGCTCGAGTTGCGCTTGTGAGGACCGGTGACGGCACGCGGCAGTCCGCGCAGGCCGGTCACCTTTCAGCGCTGCACTTGCCGGTGTTGTACACGCAGGTCATGGAAGGGCTGCAGGTGAAACGGGATGGGACGTATCTGGACGGCACGTTCGGGCGTGGAGGACACGCGCGCGGAGTGCTGGAACGACTGGGGCCGGGAGGTCGGCTGCTGCTGATGGACAAGGATCCCGAAGCGATCGCGCATGCCGAACGCACGTTCGCGGGCGATGCGCGCGTCGCGATCCGCCGCGGCAGCTTCGCCGGGATGGCGGAATGGGACGCCACCGCCGCCGGCCTCGACGGCGTGCTGCTGGATCTCGGGGTCTCCTCGCCGCAGCTGGACGTGGCCGAGCGCGGCTTCAGTTTCGGCAAGGACGGCCCGCTGGACATGCGCATGGATCCCGAATCCGGCGAGAGCGCCGCGCAATGGCTGGCGCGCGCCGACGAGCGCGAAATCGCCGACGTGCTGTGGACCTACGGCGAGGAGCGCATGAGCCGCCGGATCGCCCGCGCCATCGTCGCCCGCCGCGCAACGCAGCCGTTCGCCCGCACCGCGGACCTGGCCGAGGTCATTGCTTCGGCGATGCCGCGCGGCAAGCAGGACATCCATCCGGCCACCCGCAGCTTCCAGGCCATCCGCATCCACATCAATCGCGAACTGGCCGATCTGGAAACCGGACTCGACGCCGCGCTCTCGCGGCTGAAGACCGGTGGCCGGCTGGCCGTGATCAGCTTCCACTCGCTGGAAGATCGCATCGTCAAGCGCTTCATCGCCGCGCACGCCAAGGCGCCGCCGGCCAACCGCCGGCTGCCGGTGCAGGAAGCGTTCGTGCCGACCCTGCGCATGATCGGCGATGCCCAGAAGGGCACGGCCGAGGAAATCGCCGGCAACCCGCGCGCCCGCAGCGCGGTGCTGCGCGTGGCCGAGAAGCTGGAGGCCGCCGCATGATGCGCTTCCTGATCGCCGTGCTGCTGGTGGCGAACGTGGCTTCGGCCATCGGCGTGATCTACGCGCGCCACCGCCATCGCCAGCTGTTCGTCGAACTGTCGCGGCTGGAACGCTCGCGCGACGAACTGAACGTCGAATTCGGCCGGCTCCAGCTGGAGCAGGCCACCGTGGCCGAGAGCACCCGCATCGACCAGATCGCGCGGGTGCGGCTGGGCATGAAGTTCCCTGAAACCAATGACGTCGTGGTGGTGCGCCCGTGAACTCGCGCAGCACGCCGCCGCTGAAGAACCGCAATCGCGCCCGCTTCAACCTGCGCGGGCGGCTGGCGCTGGTCATCGGCGCGCTGGGCCTGTGCTCGGTGAGCCTGATCGGACGCGCCGCCTACGTGCAGCTGATCAACCACGACTTCTACCAGCGCCAGGGCGATTCACGCTTCCTGCGCGAGATTCCGATCCCGACCTCGCGCGGCATGATCACCGACCGCAACGGCGAGCCGGTGGCGGTGTCCTCGCCGGTGGAATCGGTGTGGGCCAATCCGCGCGAGCTGCTGAAGACGCCGGACCGCCTGCCGGAACTGGCGCAGGCGCTGGGCGTGCCGCAGGAGCACCTGACCAACCGGCTGTCGCAGCGCGCCGACAAGGAATTCGTCTACCTCAAGCGCCGGATCAATCCGGACGAGGCGCACCGCATCCTGGCGCACAAGATTCCCGGCGTGTTCTCGCAGCGCGAATTCCGTCGCTTCTACCCGCAGGGTGAGGCGATGGCGCACGTGCTCGGCTTCACCAACATCGACGATCGCGGCCAGGAAGGACTGGAACTGGCGTTCGACGAATGGCTGCGCGGCAAGCCCGGCGCCAAGAAGGTGATCCGCGACAACCGCGGCCGCATCGTCGAGAACGTCGACCTGGTGCGTTCGGCGGAGCCGGGCAAGGATCTGACCCTCAGCATCGACCGCCGCATCCAGTTCTTGGCGTTCCGCGAACTGCGCAACGCGCTGATCGAACACCAGGCCAGCAGCGGCTCGATGGTGATCATGGACGTGACCACCGGCGAAGTGGTGGCGATGGTGAGCCTGCCGACCTACAACCCCAACGCGGTCGGCCAGGCCGGTGCCGAGACCCGCCGCAACCGCGCGGTGACCGACATCGTCGAACCGGGTTCGACGATGAAGCCGATCACCGTTTCGGCCGCGCTCAAGGCGGGCGCGGTGACGCCGGCCACCCTGATCAACACCTCGCCGGGCTACATGTCGCTGGGCCGTTACACCATCCGCGACGTGCCCCGCAACAACGGCGTGCTGACGGTCACCGGCATCATCACCAAGAGCTCCAACATCGGCTCGGTGAAGCTGGCCGAGAAGCTGCCCAACGACTATTTTTATTCGGTGGTCCGCAGCTTCGGCTATGGCAGCGCGCCCGGCAGCGGCTTCCCCGGCGAAGGCGTCGGCATCCTCGCGCCGCCGGCGCGCTGGAACGGCCTGCAGAAGGCCACCATGTCCTATGGCTATGGCCTGTCGGTGACGCCGCTGCAGATCGCGCGCGCGTACGCGGCACTGGGCAACGGCGGCCGGCTGGTGACTCCAACCTTCGTCAAGGGCGAACACCACGACGCGCCGCAGGTGCTGGATCCGGCCATCGCCCGCGAGGTCGTGGGGATGATGGAAACCGTGGTCACCCAGGGCGGCGCCAAGCGCGCCGGCGTGCTGGGTTATCGCGTCGCCGGCAAGACCGGCACCGCGCGCCTGGCGTCCGGCGGTGGCTACGCCCGTGGCCGCTACGCCTCGCTGTTCGCCGGCCTGGTGCCGGCGAGCAATCCGCGTTTCGCCGCGGTGGTGGTGATCAGTGATTCGCAGGAAGGCGGTTACTACGGCGGCCTGGTCGCCGCGCCCGTCTTCCACAACGTCATGGATGGCGCGCTGCGCCTGATGGACGTGCCGCCGGACGACATCGAGACCTGGCTGGCCGTGCAGGCCAAGGCCGAGGCGAAGCTGGGCGGCAACAAGCCGACGGCGCCCGCGGCGATGCCCGTCAGCCTGGACGACGCCACCGACATGACCGATTCGCCCACCTTCGACGCGCCCGCGCCGGTGGCCGTGCAGGGCACGGGAGGCGTGCGATGAGGCGCATGATGGCGCTGGCCGAACTGCTGCCCGACGTGGACGTGCCACGCGACATCGTCGTGCGCGGGCTGGTCCAGGACAGCCGCACGATCGAGCCGGGCGACGCCTTCGTGGCGATCGCCGGTTTCGGCGCGCACGGACTCAACTTCGTCGAGCAGGCCCGTCAGAAGGGCGCCAGCGCGATCCTGTACGAACCCCCGGCGCCGCCGGAAATGGACGTGCCGCGCGACGCCATCGCCGTGCCCGGCCTGCGCGCGCGCATGGGCGCGATGGCCGACCGCTTCCACGCCTTCCCGTCGCGCGACATGAAGCTGGTCGGCGTCACCGGTACCAACGGCAAGACCTCCACCGTGCAGTTGCTGGCGCAGGCCTGGCATATCCGCGGCACCCGCTGCGGCAGCATCGGCACGCTGGGCGCGGGCATGTACGGCGAAGTCGTGCCGACCGGATTCACCACCCCGCTGGTGCTGCAGATGCATGCGCTGCTGGCGCAGCTGCGCGACGCCGGCGCCAAGGCCGTGGCGATGGAAGTCAGCTCGCACGCGCTGGATCAGGGCCGCGTGGACGGCGTGCATTTCGACGTCGGCGTGTTCACCAATCTCACCCGCGATCACCTCGACTACCACGGTGACATGGCGACCTACGGCGCGGCCAAGGCGCGCCTGTTCGCCTGGCCGGAGCTCAAGGCGGCGGTGATCAATCTGGACGACGAATACGGCCGCGTCCTGTATCCGCACCTGCCCGGCGCGGTGCAGGGCGTGGGTGTCAGTTCGCGTGGCCAGGAAACGGCCACCCTGCGCGCGGATGCGCTGCGCCTGGACGCCAGCGGCATCGCCTTCGATCTGGCGACGGGGGGCGAATCCCATCCGGTGCAATCGCGCCTGCTCGGCCGTTTCAACGTCGACAACCTGCTGGCGGTGGCCGGCGTGCTGTACGCGCTGGGCGAGGCGCCGCAGGAAATCGCCCGCACCCTGTCGCGGCTGCAGCCGATCCACGGGCGCATGAACCGCCTGGGCGGCAGCGTCGACGAACAGGGCCGCCGGCTGCCGTTGATCGTGATCGACTACGCGCATACGCCCGACGCGCTGGAACAGGCGTTGTCCAGCCTGCGCGACCATGCCGGTGGCCGGCTGATCTGCGTGTTCGGCTGTGGTGGCGAGCGCGATGCGGGCAAGCGTCCGCAGATGGCCGCGGCCGCCGAACGGTTGGCGGACCGCGTGTTCGTCACCGACGACAACCCCCGGGGCGAGGACGGCGACCGCATCGTCGCCGACATCGTGGCCGGGTTCACCCGGCCGGATGCCGTCACCGTGCTGCGTGATCGCCGCCAGGCGATCGAGCGCGCGGTCGGCGAGGCCGGCGAGAACGACATCGTGCTGATTGCCGGCAAGGGGCATGAGCCGTACCAGGAAATCAATGGCGTGAAGTATCCGTTCGACGACACCGCGGTGGCCCGCCAGGCACTGGAGGCGCGCGCATGAAGCGGTTGCCGCTCTCGCTGCTCGCGCACTGGGCCGGTGGCGAACTCCACGGCGACGATGCCATGGTGGACGCGATGACCCAGGATACCCGCGCCCTGCAGCCGGGCAGCCTGTACGTGGCCCTGCGCGGCGAGCGCTTCGACGGGCACGACTTCGCCTACGACGCCGCGATGCGCGGTGCCAGCGCGGTGCTGGTCGAACACGCCGTCAAGGTCGACCTGCCGCAGATCGTGGTCGGCGACAGCCAGCTCGCACTGGCCCGGATCGCCGCCGGCATCCACCAGGATCAGTCAGGCCGCGTGGTCGCCATTACCGGCAGCAACGGCAAGACCTCGGTCAAGACGCTGGTGGTCGCGATCCTGCAGCGCGCGGGCGTGACCTATTTCAACCCAGGCAACCGCAACAACGAGATCGGCCTGCCGCTGGCGGTCATCGACGCGCCGGACGACGCCGACTTCGCGGTCTACGAAATGGGCGCCGGCCAGCCGGGCGACATCGCCTACCTGACCGACATCGTCGCCCCCGACGTGGCGCTGGTGAACAACGTAGCCGCCGCGCACCTGGAGCGGATGGGATCGCTGCTGGGCGTGGCCGAGACCAAGGGCGCGATCTACGACGCCCTGCCGGCGTCCGGCACCGCGGTGATCAACGCCGACGATGCCTTCGCCGAATACTTCGCCGAGCGGGTCGCCGATCGCCGGATCCTGCGCTTCGGCCTGGAGGCCAGCGCCGACGTGACGGCGCGCGATATCCGCGCCGGCGCGACGGGGTCGAGTTTCACGCTGGTCGCGCCGCAGGGCGAAGTGGCGGTCGAACTGCACCTGCCCGGACGCCACAACGTACTCAATGCCCTGGCCGCCGCTTCGCTGGCGCTGGCCTGCGACGTGTCGCTGGCGACGATCGCCGAGGGCCTGGGCGCGGCGCAGCCGGTGGCGGGTCGCCAGGTCGCGCGCATGCTGGGCAACGGCGCGGTGCTCATCGACGACAGTTACAACGCCAATCCCGGTTCGCTGGCCGCGGCCATCGACGCGCTGGTCGCGGGCGAGGGTGAAGCCTGGCTGGTGCTGGGCGACATGCGCGAACTCGGCGCCGACGCCGAGACGTTGCACGCCGATGCCGGCCGCCGCGCGCGTACCGCCGGCGTCCGCCGCCTCTACACATTGGGCCCGCTCAGCCAGCACGCCGCGCAGGCGTTCGGCGAGGGCGCCCTGCATTTCGAAACACACAAGACCCTGGCCGAAGCGCTGCGCGCCGATCTGCATGCCGGTGTGCGCTGCCTGGTGAAGGGATCGCGCGGCAGCGCCATGGACAAGATCGTCACTGCGCTGCTGGCCGAAGGGGAGGGGAAATCGCATGTTGCTTGAGCTCGCACGCTGGCTGCAGAGCCTGGAGAACTTCTTCGGACTGTTCGGCTACCTGACCTTCCGCGGCATCCTCGCCGCGCTGACCGCGCTGTTCCTGTCGCTGTGGTGGGGACCGGCGGTGATCCGCCGCCTGGCGCAGTTCAAGGGCGGCCAGCCGATTCGCCAGGACGGCCCGCAGACGCATTTCTCCAAGGCCGGCACGCCGACCATGGGGGGCGGCCTGATCCTGATGACCGTGCTGGCTGCGGTGCTGCTGTGGGGCGACCTGCGCAACAAGTACGTGTGGACGGTGGTGCTGGTGATGCTGGCGTTCGGCGCGATCGGCTGGTACGACGACTGGATCAAGATCGTCAAGCGCGATCCCAACGGCCTGAAGTCACGCTGGAAGTACCTGCTGCAGTCGATCTTCGGCCTGGCCGCCGGCCTGTACCTGTACCTGTACGCCGACGTGCCGGCGGCCACGACCTTCTACGTGCCGTTCTTCAAGTCGATCGCGCTGCCGCTGGCCGGCATCGGCTTCGTCGCCATCGCCTACTTCTGGATCGTCGGCTTCTCCAACGCGGTCAACCTGACCGACGGCCTGGACGGGCTGGCGATCATGCCGACCGTGCTGGTCGCCTGCGCGCTGGGCATCTTCGCCTACGCCTCGGGCAACGCGGTGTTCTCCAACTACCTGCAGATTCCGCAGGTGCCGGGCGCCGGTGAACTGGTGATCATCTGTGCCGCGATCGCCGGCGCGGGCCTGGGCTTCCTGTGGTTCAACACCTACCCGGCGATGGTGTTCATGGGCGACATTGGCGCACTGGCGCTGGGCGCCGTGCTTGGCACCATCGCGGTGATCGTGCGCCAGGAACTGGTGCTGGTGATCATGGGCGGCATCTTCGTCATCGAGACGCTCTCGGTGATGATCCAGGTCGCCTCGTTCAAGCTGACCGGCAAGCGCGTGTTCCGGATGGCGCCGATCCACCATCACTTCGAACTGAAGGGATGGCCGGAGCCGCGCGTGATCGTGCGCTTCTGGATCATCTCGGTGGTGCTGGTCCTGGTCGGACTGGCCACGTTGAAGGTGCGCTGATGAACGACCGCGCCCGCCAGGCGACACGACTGGAGGCCATCGGTGGCCGCTATGACCCGTGGCTGCTGGGCGCGGCGCTGGCGCTCGCCTCGCTGGGCGTGGTGATGGTCGCGTCGAGCTCGATCTCGCAGACCGCCACGCCGTTCTACTACCTGGTGCGCCACCTGATGTTCCTCGCCGGCGGCCTGGGCCTGGCGATCTGGGCGATGCGCACCGAGCTGAAGACCGTCGAACACTACAACCAGCTGCTGCTGCTGGGCTGCGTCGGCCTGCTGCTGCTGGTGTTCGTGCCCGGACTGGGCGTGAGCGTGAAGGGCGCGCACCGCTGGATCAACCTGGGCGTATCCAACTTCCAGGTGGTCGAAGCGGTCAAGGTGTTCTTCATCGTCTGGCTGGCCAGCTACCTGGTGCGGTTCCGCGACGAGGTCAATGCGACCTGGATCGCGATGCTCAAGCCGCTGGGCGTGGTGGTGGTGCTGGTCGCGCTGCTGCTGATGCAGCCGGACTTCGGTTCGTCCTCGCTGCTGCTGGCGATCACCGCCGGCATGCTGGTGCTGGGCGGCGTCAACATGCCGCGCATGTTCGGCCCGGTGCTGGTCGGCCTGCCCGTGCTGGCGGTGATCGCCATCGCCGAGCCCTACCGCATGCGTCGCCTGACCTCGTTCGCCGATCCGTGGGCGGACCCGTTCGGTTCCGGCTACCAGCTGACCAATGCGCTGATGGCGATCGGCCGCGGCGAATGGTCCGGCATCGGCCTGGGCGGCTCGGTGCTGAAGCTGAACTACCTGCCGGAAGTGCACACCGACTTCATCTTCTCGGTCATCGGCGAGGAACTGGGCTTCGTCGGGATCTGCCTGGTCATCGGTCTGTACGCGCTGCTGGTCGGCCGCGCGTTCTGGGTGGGCCTGCGCTGCGTCGAGATGCGCCGCCACTTCGCCGGCTACTGCGCGTTCGGCATCGCCCTGTGGATCGGCCTGCAGAGCTTCGTTTCGATGGGCGTGAACCTGGGCCTGCTGCCGACCAAGGGACTGACCCTGCCGCTGATCTCTTCCGGCGGCTCCAGCGTGCTGATGACCTGCGCGGCGATGGGCCTGCTGCTGCGGGTGTCCTACGAACTGGATCGCGCCCAGCGGCAGGTCGCGCTGCGCGGCGAATTGCAGGCGGGCGCGGAACCGGCACCGGCCGTTTCCGACACTCCCGCGGCCGCGCCGCCGGCGCCTGCACCCGCGGCGACACCCGCGCCCGCGGCCGTGCGCGGTACCAGCCGCCTGCGCCAGCGCATCGAACCCTTTTTCGGGAGGACCGCATGACCGCGTCGGTCCAGCCCGTGATGATTCTCGCCGGCGGTACCGGCGGCCATATCTTTCCCGCGCTGGCGGTGGCGAAGGTGCTGCGCGCGCGCGGTGTGCCGGTGACCTGGCTGGGCGCCGATGGCGCGATGGAAACGCGGCTGGTGCCGCCGCACGGCATTCCGCTGGATACGCTTCCGATCTCGGCCCTGCGCGGCAAGGGCAAGCTGGCGCTGCTGGGCGCGCCGCTGCGGGTGGGGCGCGCGATTGCCGGCGCGATGGGCCTGCTGCGCGCGCGTCGTCCGCGCGCGGTGGTCAGCTTCGGTGGTTTCGCCGCCGGTCCCGGCGGCATGGCCGCGCGGCTGTCCGGCAAACCCTTGCTGGTGCACGAACAGAATCGCGCGCCCGGTTTCACCAATCGCGTGCTGGCGCGGTTCTCGCGCCGCGTGCTGACCGGTTTCCCCGGCAGCTTCGCCCATGGCGAGGAATACGTCGGCAATCCGGTGCGCGAAGAGATCGCCGCGATCGCGCCGCCCGCACAGCGCATGGGCGGGCGCGAGGGTTCGCTGCGCCTGCTGGTGCTGGGCGGCAGCCAGGGCGCGCGTGCGCTCAACCAGTCGGTGCCGCGCGCGGTGGCGATGCTGGGCGCCGAAATGCCGATCGAGATTCGCCACCAGTGCGGCGAGAAGCTGCGCGAGGAAGCGGTCCAGGCCTACGCCGATGCCGGCGTGCCGGCCAGCGTGGAGGCCTTCATCACCGACATGGCCGCCGCCTATGCCTGGGCGGACCTGGTGGTGTGCCGCGCCGGCGCGTCCACCCTGGCCGAAGTCTGCGCGGTGGGCGTGGGCAGCGTGCTGGTGCCGTTCCCGCAGGCGGTGGACGACCACCAGACCCGCAACGCCGAATTCCTGGTCGAGCGCGACGCCGCGATCCTGCTGAAGCAGGACACCTATCTGGCCGAGCGCCTGCATGGCGTGCTGAGCGATCTCGCCCAGCACCCGGACAAACGAAAAGCCATGGCCGAGGCCGCGCGCGGCCTGGCCAAGACCGATGCGGCCGATCGCATCGCCGACATCATTCTGGAGGAAAGCCGTGATTCGTGATTGGGCAATGGAGATTCGCAACAGCAACGCCACCGGCGACGTCCGGCGGTGCGCGCAAGCGTGCACGAATCCCCAATCCCCAATCCCCAATCCCGGCACTGGGGGTGCCGCATGATGGCTGCCGCACGCGAACGCCGCCTGCAGCACACCGGCAACCTGGCGCGCGAGTTCCGCCGGGTCCACTTCGTCGGCATCGGCGGCTCCGGCATGAGCGGCATCGCCGAGGTGCTGTGCACGCTGGGCTATGAAGTCTCCGGATCGGACAACGCCGACAATGCGGCGACCCGCCGGCTGGCTTCGCTGGGCGCGCGCGTGATGCGCGGCCACAACGCCTCCAACGTGCTCGGCACCGACTGCGTGGTCGTGTCCAGCGCGATCAAGCACGACAATCCGGAACTGATGGAAGCGCGTTCGCAGCGCATCCCGATCGTGCCGCGCGCGGCGATGCTGGCGGAACTGATGCGCTTCCGTCGCGGCATCGCGGTGGCCGGCACCCACGGCAAGACCACCACCACCAGCCTGACCGCGGCGGTGTTGAGCGAGGGCGGGCTGGATCCGACCTTCGTGATCGGCGGGCAGCTGCTGGCCGCCGGCGCCAACGCCAAGCTGGGCGATGGCCAGTGGCTGGTGGCCGAGGCCGACGAGAGCGATGGCAGCTTCCTGCGCCTGAATCCGCTGATCTCGATCGTCACCAATATCGATGCGGATCACCTGGAGAACTACGGCAACGATTTCGAACGGGTCAAGGCCGCGTTCGCCGAGTTCCTCCAGCGCCTGCCGTTCTACGGCCTGGCGGTGCTGTGCATCGACGACGCCGAAGTGGCCGCGCTGGCCGCGGAGACGCCGCGTCACGTGATGACCTACGGCTTCGCCGACAACGCCGACGTGCGCGCCGAGGACGTGGTGCAGGAAGCCGGGCGCATGCGCTTCACCCTGCGCCTGCCCGAGGACGTCAGCATCGCGGTGACGCTGGCGTTGCCGGGCCGCCACAACGTGCAGAACGCGCTGGCCGCCGCCGCTGTCGGCTGGCAGCTCGGGGTGTCGCCGGAGAACATCGCCGCCGCGCTGGAAAAGTTCGCCGGCATCGGCCGCCGCTTCAACGATCTGGGCGAAGTCGCCACCGCCGCCGGCGCGCGCGTGCGCCTGGTGGACGACTACGGTCACCACCCGAAGGAACTGGCCGCGGTGTTCGCCGCGGCGCGTGGCGGCTGGCCGGACAAGCGCCTGGTGGTCGCGTTCCAGCCGCACCGCTACAGCCGTACCCGGGACCAGTTCGATGCATTCGCCGCGGTGCTGTCGGAAGCCGACGCGCTGGTGCTGAGCGAGGTGTATCCGGCCGGCGAGGCGCCGATTGCCGGCGCCGACGCCAAGTCGCTGGCGCGCGCCATCCGCGCGCGCGGCCGCAACGAGCCGGTAGTGGTCAGCCAGGTCGCGGACCTGATCGACGTATTGCCGGATGTGCTGCGTGACGGCGACCTGCTGCTGCTGATGGGGGCCGGCGATATCGGCCACATCTCCCAGCAGATCGCGGCGCACGGTTTCGTGGACCCCAACGGCGCGAAGGCGCAACAACACTCATGAGCAAGTTTTCGTTCCCGCCACCGCGCGTCACCGACCCGGCCCGTTTCGGTCGCGTCGCCGTGCTGCTCGGCGGCACCTCCAGCGAAGCCGAGGTTTCGCGCGACTCCGGGCGCAACGTGCTGGATGCGCTGCGCGCGCGCGGCGTCGACGCTACCGCCGTGGACGGCATTCCCGCCCTGGCCGAGGCGCTGGTGCAGCGCCGCTTCGATCGCGTCTTCAATATCCTGCACGGCCACAAGGGTGGCGGCGAGGACGGCGTGGTGCAGGGCCTGATGGAAGCCTTCGGCATGCCGTACACCGGATCGCCGGTACTCGGTTCCGCGCTGAGCATGGACAAGGTGCGCACCAAGCAGGTCTGGCTGGCGCTGGGACTGCCGACGCCGCGCTACGTGCGCCTGCTGAAAGGCGACGACGTGCATGCCGCCGCCCGCGAACTGGGCCTGCCGGTGATCGTCAAGCCGGCCAACGAAGGCTCCAGCGTGGGCGTGACCCGCGTGTTCCAGGACAGCGATCTGGACGCGGCGGTGGAGCTGGCCATCCGCTATGACGGCGAGCTGCTGATGGAGCAGCTGATCGAAGGCGACGAACTCACCGTGGGCATCCTCGGCGGCGTCGCGCTGCCGTCGATCCGGATCGTGCCCAAGGGCCAGTGGTACGATTACCACGCCAAGTACGTGGCCGAGGACACCCAATACCTGTGTCCCGGGCTGGAAGGCGACGACGAGATCGAGATCCGGCGCATTGCGCTGGCCGCGTTCCAGGCGGCCGGTTGCCGTGGCTGGGGCCGCGTCGACGTCATGCGCGATCGCGCCAGCGGTCGCTTCTACCTGCTGGAAGTGAACACCGCGCCGGGCATGACCAGCCATTCGCTGGTGCCGAAGGCGGCCGGGCAGGCCGGACTCGATTTCCAGGAACTGTGCTGGCGCATCCTGGAACAGACGCTGCCGGAGGTGGACGGCTGATGAACGCCGTGCTGCGCATCCTCGCCTGGCTGCTGGCCGTCGCGCTTGTCGCGCTGCCGGTGGTGGCGGTGGTCAACGGCTGGATCGGCGCCGATCGCTGGCCGCTGACCCGGCTGCGCGTGCACGGCGAGTTCGAGCGCGTGGATCCGGCGCAGCTGCGCGCGGTAGTGCTGCCGTATGCCCAGCGCGGCTTCTTCGCGGTGCGCTTGCAGGAAGCGCAGGACGCGGTGGAACAGTTGCCCTGGGTCGAGCGCGCGGAAGTGCGCAAGCGCTGGCCCGACGTGATGGAGATCAGCATCGTCGAACACCGGCCGTTCGCGCGCTGGGGCAAGGATCGCCTGCTGTCCGAGCATGGCCGCCTGTTCCCCACGCCGAAGGCCCTGCAAGACCTGAAGCTGCCGCAGCTCGGTGGCCCGGATTCGCAGGTGCAGGAAGTGGTCTCGCTGTACAACGAAGCCCGCCAGCTGTTCGCGCCGCTGGGCCTGAACGTGGAAACACTGACCATGGATCGGCGCGGCAGCTGGACGCTCACCCTGGGCAACGGCACCGAAGTGGTGATCGGACGCGCCGACGCCCGCCCGCGCCTGAGCCGCTTCGTGCGCATGCTCCCGCAGATCCTCGCCCGCCAGGGCCAACCGCTGCTGCGCGCCGACCTGCGCTACACCAACGGCTTCGCGCTCAGCTGGGGCGCGGTGAAGCCGGCCGTCGGGAATAGGGAATCGGGAATCGAAGCACCGATCCCCGATCCCACGCCAACCATCGCGCGCATCGTTCCCGATCCTGGAGCGCTTCCCTCCATTCCCCATTCCCCATTCCCCATTCCCGGTCTCGCAACATGAATCGCAAGGGCGACAAATCGCTGATCGTCGGTCTCGACATCGGCACCTCCAAGGTCACCGCGCTGGTGGGCGAGTACGCCCCCGGCAATCCGATCGAGGTGATCGGCATCGGCTCGCACGAATCGCGCGGGTTGAAGCGGGGCGTGGTGGTCGACATCGAATCGACCGTGCAGTCGATCCAGCGCGCGGTCGAGGAAGCCGAGCTGATGGCCGGCTGCGAGATCCGATCGGTCTACGCCTCGATCTCCGGCAACCACGTGCAGTGCCGCAATTCGCCCGGCATCGTGCCGATCCGCGACGGCGAAGTGACCTGGGGCGATCTGGACCGCGTGCTGGAAGCGGCCAAGGCGGTGGCGATCCCGGCCGACCAGAAAATCCTCCACGCCATCCCGCGCGAGTACAAGCTGGACAATTCGCAGGAAGGCATCCGCAATCCGGTCGGCATGACCGGCGTGCGCCTGGAGGTGGACGCGCACCTGGTGTTCTGCGCGCAGTCGGCCGCGGCCAACATCAGCAAGTGCGTGCAGCGTTGCGGCCTTCAGATCGATGACCTGATCTTCTCGTCACTGGCCTCCAGCGTCGCCGTGCTGACCAGCGACGAGCGCGAGCTCGGCGTGGTGCTGGTCGACCTGGGCGCGGGCACCACCGACCTGGCGGTGTTCATGCAGGGAGCGATCTGCCATACGGCCTCGCTGCCGATCGCCGGTGACCAGGTCACCAACGACATCGCGCACATGCTGCGCACGCCGACCCCGGAAGCCGAGCAGATCAAGGTGCGCTACGCCTGCGCGCTGGCCCAGCTGGCCACCGCCGAGGAAAGCATCCAGGTGCCGAGCGTGGGCGATCGTCCGCCGCGCCGCCTGCCGCGCCATTCGCTGGCGCAGGCGGTGCAGCAGCGCTACGAGGAAATCTTTGAGATGGTCCAGGCCGAATTGCGCCGCTCCGGTTTCGAGGAGCGCGTGCGCGCGGGCATGGTCCTGACCGGCGGCGCTTCCAAGATGGAAGGCGTGGTCGAACTGGCCGAGGAAATGCTGCAGATGCCGGTGCGCGTGGGCATCCCCCAGCACGTCACCGGCCTGGGCGAAGTCGTCGGCAACCCGGTCCACGCCACCGGCGTGGGCCTGCTGCTGATGGGCAGTCAGATCGAACACCCGCGACGTCCGTCCCTGCCCACCGGCAAGGCGGGCAGCTGGTTCAAGAAGATCCAGAACTGGTATCGCGGTGAATTCTGACAGCCGGGAATCGGGAATAGGGAATCGACAGTCGTAGAAGCAAGAGCAAGACAGCGGCAGGTTGGAAAAGAAGCAAGGCGCGGCAGGCAGGCAGAGACGTAGTTCATTGGCGGTACGCAACACCACTTAAAACACAACAACTCGCCGGAAACGGCATGGGTACAGGGAAGCACTTTCGATTCCCGATTCCCCATTCCCGATTACCGGCCCAAAGAGGACAACGGACATGGCACATTTTGAACTGGTTGAAAAGATGGCTCCGAATGCGGTGATCAAGGTCATTGGCGTGGGCGGCGGCGGCGGCAACGCGGTGGCGCACATGGTCAACGGCAGCGTGGACGGTGTGGAATTCATCACCGCCAATACCGATTCGCAGGCGATCAAGAACTGCGGCGCCAAGCTGCAGCTGCAACTTGGCGGCAACGTCACCAAGGGCCTGGGCGCGGGCGCGAATCCGGAAGTCGGCCGCCAGGCCGCGCTGGAAGATCGCGAGCGCATCATCGAAGCGCTGGACGGCGCCGACATGGTGTTCATCACCGCGGGCATGGGCGGCGGCACCGGTACCGGCGCCGCGCCGGTGGTGGCGCAGCTGGCCAAGGAGATGGGCATCCTGACCGTGGCCGTGGTCACCAAGCCGTTCCCGTTCGAAGGCCGCCGCCGCATGCAGGTGGCGCTGAAGGGCATCGAGGAACTGAGCCACCACTGCGACTCGCTGATCACCATCCCGAACGAAAAGCTGATCACCGTGCTGGGCCGCAACGCGACGATGATCCAGGCATTCCGCGCCGCCAACGACGTGCTGCTCGGCGCCGTGCAGGGCATCGCCGACCTGATCGTGCGTCCGGGCCTGATCAACGTCGACTTCGCCGACGTGCGCACCGTGATGAGTGAAATGGGCCTGGCGATGATGGGCACCGGCCACGCCCGCGGCGATGACCGCGCGCAGGCCGCCGCCGAAAGCGCCATCCAGAACCCGCTGCTGGACGACGTCAACCTGTCCGGCGCCAACGGCATCCTGGTCAACATCACCGCCGGTCCGGATTTCACCATGGCCGAGTTCGACGAAGTCGGCCGCACCATCGAAGGCTTCGCCTCCGAGGACGCGACCGTGGTGGTCGGCACCGTGCTGGATCCGGACATGCAGGACGAGGTCCGGGTGACCGTGGTCGCCACCGGCCTGAACCGCGCCGTTGCCCGCCAGCCGGTGGGCCGTGGCCTGGATCGCGAGCCGGTGCGCGCGCCGATCAAGCTGGTCCGCGACGCCACCACCGGTCTGCCGGCGTTCGACGCGATGGCCAACGTCGATCCGGTGGCCGACGCCGTCGGCGGCCTGGGCCTGCGTCGTGGTTCGGCGGCTCCGGCGAGCGCGCCGGCCGCGTCGTCCGCCCCGGCGGCGGCCGACCTGCCCGCGGACTACCTGGACATCCCGGCGTTCCTGCGCCGGCAGGCGGACTGACCTCCGCCTCCTGAAACACCCTCCCGCCGGTCCGGGGGAGGGCGCGGTACCGCCATGTCCCTTCGCTGCCGGGCCTGCCCGGCCCGGCAGCCGTTTCCGTCCCCGTCGGGGAACCGGACAGGTTCGCGCAACATTGTTTCAGCCGTGGGACAAAGCAATTCTTCCGTTAAGATTCAGCTAATTGCGTGCTATTCTCGCCGCTCTTGGTCAGCACCTTCACCTCGGTCCCCCTCCGATGGCCCAGCAACGCACCCTCAAGAACGTGATCCGCGCCACCGGCGTGGGCCTGCACAGCGGCGAAAAGGTCTACATGACGCTGCGTCCGGCTCCGGTGAACACCGGCGTCGTGTTCCGGCGCGTGGATCTGGAGCCGGTGGTGGAAATGCCGGCCAGTGCCGAACTGGTCACCGAGACCACGCTGTGCACGGGCCTGAGCTGCGACGGCGCCAAGGTGCAGACGGTGGAACACCTGATGTCCGCGCTGGCGGGCCTGGGCGTGGACAACGTCTATGTCGAGCTGTCCTCGGCCGAACTGCCGATCATGGACGGTTCCGCCGGTCCCTTCGTGTTCCTGCTGCAATCCGCGGGCATCGCCGAGCAGAATGCGCCCAAGCGCTTCATCCGCATCAAGTCGCCGGTGGAAGTCACCGAGGGCGACAAGGTGGCGCGTTTCGATCCCTATGAAGGCTTCCGGGTCGGCTTCACGGTCAAGTTCGATCATCCGATGATTCCGGCCTCGCAGTCGCGGGCCGAAGTCGAGTTCTCCACCGGCGCCTACATCAAGGAAGTCGCGCGCGCGCGCACCTTCGGCTTCATGCGCGACCTGGAGTACATGCGCGAGCGCAACCTGGGCCTGGGCGGTTCGATGGACAACGCCATCGTGCTGGACGAGTTCCGCGTGCTCAACGACGACGGCCTGCGCTACGCCGACGAGTTCGTCCGCCACAAGATCCTCGACGCCATCGGCGATCTGTATCTCGCCGGCCGTCCCATCCTGGGCGCCTACGAGGGCTACAAGTCCGGGCACGCCCTGAACAACAAACTGGTGCGGGCCCTGCTGGCCCAGCCGGAGGCGTGGGAAGAAGTCACCTTCGAGGATGCCCGCCATCCTTCACCGGTGCTGTACGGCACCCCCGCCACCGCCGCGGCCTGAGTCCCCTCCCAAGCGCCTCCCATCGCTTTCCGATGCAACCGTATTCGAAAGGATGCGGCGTCGCCGTATTGTCATTTGTGTGATTAAGGTCAAATTTCTGGCCTGAATTTAACCTTTTATTAACTCCCATCTAACGACCCGGGCCGCCATGCCCGGTACCATGCCTTGCCTTCGCGTCGCGGGCCCTAGCGCTTACGCCCGCCGCGCCGGTTGTCAGGAGCAGTACCTCCTCCGGCGGAGTCCGGAGATTCCAAGGACGCCAGGACAGCCGCCAGCGCCTTGCGCGAGGCTTCCGGAACAGGTGGTGCCGTTGTTTCTGTCCGAAGAATCGGGTGGAGCGGGGCGGTTGTTGTTTTGACAGTCACCTCGGTGACTGTCAGTCCGACGGATCGGGCGGCATCAAGCAGTTCGACGGAGGCGAGCCGGAGTTTGGCGCGCCACACGGGGGAGTCGACGATAAAAACGAGCCGTTCGCCGGCCACATTCGCCAATCGGCAATGGGGAGCCAAGGCGGGCGGGAGATAGGGGCGAAGTTGCTGTTCAAGGGCGTCGAGCCACAGGGCACGACGCACCGGGTCGGCGGCAGCATCCGTCAGCGCGGCCTGGAGGGCCGGTTGCGGAGTGCTTGCGCCACGCGGCTTGGACTTCGAATCAGACATTGGTATCTATGGCTTTTCAAAACATCGTAAACAATTCGCGCGCCTGGTTGGCCAATCATCTTGCCGGCCCCGCTTACAAGGCACGCAGTCTGGTCCACGCAAGACCGCTCAGCACCGCCGCCTGTCTGCTCGCCGTTGGCCTGTTCGCCGGCCTGGCCGGACGCAGCGCGATGGGCATGGGTCAGGTCTCGCTACTGCAGGCCAAGACCGAACGCCAGGACGCCGAACTCGAACAGGTCCGCCGCGGCGCCCAGCAGGAAATCAACGCCATGGCCGCGCGCCTGGGCGAACTGCAGGCGCAGGCCAACCGCCTCAACGCGCTCGGCGATCGCCTGACCCGCATGGGCCAGTTGCAGGACGGCGAGTTCGACTTCGAGGAACCGGTGGGCGTGGGCGGCAACGATGCGGTCTACGACATGTCGCCGGCCGAACTGGACCAGGGCGTCAGCCAGCTCGAACGCCAGTTCGCCGCTTCCGGTCAGCAACTGTCCGTGCTGGAAGCGTTGCTGTTCAACCGTGAGCTGGACAAGAACGCGACCCCGTCGCGCATGCCCATCGCCAACAGCTACATCACCTCCGGCTTCGGTGGCCGCGCCGATCCGTTCGGTGGCGGTGGCCAGTACCACAAGGGCATCGATTTCAAGGCCAGCGTGGGCGATCCGGTGCTGGCCGTGGCCGACGGCGTGGTCAGCTTTGCCGGCATCAAGGGCGGCTACGGCAACGTGGTCGACGTCGATCACGGCAACGGTTATGTCACCCGCTATGCGCACAACTCGCGCCTGGTGGTGAAGTCCGGCGACCTGGTTCGGGTCGGCCAGGAAGTGGCCAAGGCCGGTTCCACCGGCCGCTCGACCGGCGCCCACGTGCACTTCGAGGTCTGGGAAAACGGCCGCGTGGTCAACCCGCGCAAGTTCCTCGGCGACGGGCCCACTCCGGTTGGCAAGATCAAGCGGGGCTGAGCTTCGGGCGGGCCTTCCGGCAGGGTTGATTCCCCCGGGGGCGCCCCAAGCTACAATACGGTGTTGCCAGACAGGGCGCGGTGCGCCCTGTTTCGTTTTGGGGTCCTCCTCGCCGGCCTGCCCGCGACGGCCCCGACGCTCATTTCCAACCGGTTCCTTACATGATCAACAACTTGCTTACCCGTGTCTTTGGCAGCCGCAACGAACGCCTGCTGAAGCAGCTCCAGCGCAGCGTCGGCAAAATCAATGCCCTGGAACCGGAGATGGAGAAGCTCTCCGACGACGAGCTCAAGGCCAAGACCCCGGAATTCCAGAAGCGCATCGCCGATGGCGAGTCGCTGGACAAGATCCTGCCCGAAGCATTCGCCGTCTGCCGTGAAGCCAGCCGCCGCGTGCTGGGCATGCGCCACTACGACGTGCAGCTGATCGGCGGCATGGTCCTGCACCTGGGCAAGATCGCGGAAATGCGCACCGGCGAAGGCAAGACCCTGGTCGCGACCCTGCCGGTCTACCTCAACGCGCTGGAAGGCAAGGGCGTTCACGTGGTGACCGTCAATGACTACCTGGCCCGCCGCGACTCGGCCTGGATGGGCCGCCTGTACAACTGGCTGGGCCTGTCGGTCGGCGTGGTCTACCCGGGCATGCCGCACAGCGACAAGCACTCGGCGTATGCGGCCGACATCACCTACGGCACCAACAACGAATTCGGTTTCGACTATCTGCGCGACAACATGGCGATGGCCAAGGAGGACCGCTTCCAGCGCGGCCTGCACTACGCCATCGTCGACGAAGTCGACTCCATCCTGATCGACGAGGCGCGCACCCCGCTGATCATCTCCGGTCCGGCCGACGAATCCCCCGAGCTGTACCTGCGCGTCAACCAGATCGTGCCGAAGCTGGTCAAGCAGGAAAGCGAGGAAGGCGAGGGCGACTTCTGGGTCGACGAGAAGGGCAAGCAGGTCCACCTGTCCGAAGCGGGCATGGGGCACGCCGAAGCGCTGCTGCTGCAGGCCGGCATCCTGAAGGACGAGGAAGACAGCCTGTACGGCGCCAACAACCTGACGATCGTCCACCATCTCAACGCGGCGCTGCGCGCGCATGCGATCTACCAGCGCGACGTCGACTACATCGTGCGCGATGGCGAAGTGGTGATCGTCGACGAATTCACCGGCCGCACCCTGCCGGGACGCCGCTGGTCCGACGGCCTGCACCAGGCGGTGGAAGCGAAGGAAGGCGTGCCGGTCCAGCGCGAGAACCAGACGCTGGCCAGCATCACCTTCCAGAACCTGTTCCGCATGTACAAGAAGCTGTCCGGCATGACCGGTACGGCGGACACCGAAGCCTACGAATTCCAGAGCATCTACGGCCTGGAAGTGATCGTCATCCCGACCCACCGCCCGACCGTGCGCAAGGATTCGCCCGATCAGGTGTTCCTCAACCGAAAGGGCAAGTTCAACGCGGTGCTGGCCGACATCCAGGACTGCTACCAGCGCGGCCAGCCGGTCCTGGTCGGTACGACCTCCATCGAAACCTCCGAGATGCTGTCGGAGTTCCTGACCAAGTCCGGCGTCCCGCACGAGGTGCTCAACGCCAAGCAGCACGAGCGCGAAGCGCACATCGTGGCGCAGGCGGGTCGTTCCGGCGCGGTCACCATCGCCACCAACATGGCCGGCCGCGGTACCGACATCGTGCTGGGCGGTTCGCTGGAAGTGGAACTGGAGCAGTTGCCGGAAGACGCCACCGACGCCGATCGCCAGCGCGTCAAGGCCGAATGGCAGCAGCGCCACGAGGCGGTCAAGGCCGCCGGCGGCCTGCACATCATCGGCACCGAGCGCCACGAATCCCGCCGCATCGACAACCAGCTGCGTGGCCGTTCTGGCCGCCAGGGCGATCCGGGCTCGTCCCGCTTCTACCTGTCGCTGGAAGATAACCTGATGCGCATCTTCGCCTCGGACTGGGTCCAGAAGGCGATGAAGCTGATCGGCATGAAGGAAGACGACGTGATCGAGGATCGCCTCGTCAGCCGCCAGATCGAAAAGGCCCAGCGCAAGGTCGAGGCGCACAACTTCGATATCCGCAAGAACCTGCTGGACTTCGACGACGTCAACAACGACCAGCGCAAGGTCATCTATTCCCAGCGCGACGAGCTGCTGGAAGCCGATTCGGTGAAGGACAACATCGACGGCATCCGCGGCGACGTGGTCGCCGAGACGGTCGGCCGCTTCGTGCCGCCGAACTCGGTGGATGATCAGTGGGATCTCGCCGGCCTGGAGCGCGAGCTGGGCGAGGAAATGGCGCTGGCCCTGCCGGTCACCGCCTGGCCGAAGGAAGCCGAGGAACTGGACGCCGAAGCCATCGAGCAGCGCGTGCAGGACGCGATGAACCGCCACTTCGAAGAGAAGGAAACGGTCATCGGCGGCGAGACCATGCGCGCGCTGGAAAAGCACATCATGCTGACCGTGCTGGACAAGAACTGGAAGGAACATCTGGCGCGCATGGACTACCTGCGCCAGGGCATCCATCTGCGTGGATACGCGCAGAAGCAGCCGAAGCAGGAGTACAAGAAGGAAGCCTTCGAGCTGTTCTCGGACATGCTGGAGCGGGTCAAGCGCGAAGTCGTGACCCTGCTGGCGCGCGTGCGCATCCGCACCGAGGAGGAAGTGGCGGAGCTGGAAGCGCAGGAGCGCGCGATGGCCGAAGCGCAGGCCCGGCAGATGCAGTTCCAGCATGCCGACGTCGGCGGCTACGGCGCCGACGAGGAAGCCGCGCAGGCCCAGGCCGCGCAAGGCGGCCGCCCAGTGGCGATGCCGGCCGACGCCGGTCCCAAGGTCGGCCGCAACGATCCCTGCCCCTGCGGCAGCGGCAAGAAGTTCAAGCACTGCCACGGCCAGCTGGCCTGATACGCCGGCAGTCAGTGACGAAAAACAGGCGCCGCGAGGCGCCTGTTTTTTTGGGGGGGCTATCCCGTGTTTGCCCCCATCCGCCTTCGGCACCTTCCCCCGCGGAGGCGGGGGAAGGGGGGCGGGCAGATCGCGCGTGGGGGGAATCGGGGAACAGGCGCGCCGGCCGGCAGATATCGTTGGCTTCCGCTTCCGCTTCCGTCTGCTGGCTGCTCCCGTCCCGTCCAGCTCCTCGTGCCAGTTTCCTTTCCGCGCGAAGTCGTCCCGCCACCCCTTCCCCCGCTTGCGGGGGAAGGTGCCGAAGGCGGATGGGGGCAAGCCCTGAAACCATGACCCACCGCATTTGCATTTGCGCGGAAATACCCGGCAAGCTTCGGTCATGTCCTCCGAACCTCTGCGATCCATCCATGTCGTGGCCGGCGTCATCAGCGACGCCCGCGGCCGCATCCTGCTCGCCCGGCGCACCGAGGGCCGTGATCTGGCGGGTCGCTGGGAGTTTCCCGGTGGCAAGCGCGAGCCGGGCGAGAGCGAGGCCGAGGCGCTGATCCGCGAATTGCAGGAAGAACTCGGCATCACCGCCGAAATCGGCGAACCCGTCATCAACGTGCCCCAGCAGTACCCCGACAAGCGCCTGCGCCTGGACGTACGCCGGGTGCTGTCCTGGAAAGGCAATCCACGGGGGCACGAAGGACAGGCGCTGGCCTGGGTGGCACCGGAGAAACTGCAGCGCTATGTGATGCCGCCGGCCGATCGCCCGGTGGTGGCGGCGCTGCTGCACCCGGACCGCTACCTGGTGACTCCGTCACCGGCCGAGGTCAGCGACGAGACCTGGCTCGGCGCGCTGCAGCAGGCGCTGGAGGCGGGCGTCCGCCGCCTGCAATTGAGGATGCCGGGCATCGACGCGGAACGCCGTCGCCGGCTGGCGCAAGCCGCGGTGGAAGCCAGCCAGCGCGCCGGTGTCGAGGTGCTGATCAATTCCGACATCGGCCTGGCGCGTGAACTGGGAACGGGTGTGCACCTGCGCGCGGCACAGCTGCCGGAACTGTCGGTGCGGCCTTTGCCCGATTCCCAACCGGTTGCCGCGTCCTGCCATACCGGCGAGGAACTGCGCCGTGCCGAGGACCTGGGATGCGACTTCGCGGCGCTGGGCAGCGTGCGGGAAACGGCCAGCCATCCCGGGGGCAGCGTGCTGGGCTGGGAAGGCTTTGCCCGTCTGCGTGAAGTGGTATCGCTGCCCATCTACGCCATCGGCGGCCTGCAGCCGGACCATATCCTGGAGGCCCGCCAGCACGGTGCGCAGGGAATCGCGGCGATCCGCGGACTTTGGGCGTACTAAGGGACTTGCCGGGCGATCCGCCCGTTGCAAGCCGAGGGTGACTAGTCGGACTGGCTGACAGACGCCGCCGCCAGGCGGCGATAGCGGGCATCCAGTTCCGCCACCGCGGCATCCAGTTGGTCGATATGACCGTCGTTGACCACGATGTCGTCGGCCAGGGCCAGGCGTTCGTCACGATGCGCCTGTGCATCCAGCATGCGTTCGGCGAGCGCGGCGTCGATGCCGTCGCGCTGCATCAACCGCTCCTTCTGCACCGCGCGCGGCACGTCGACCACCAGGATGCGTGAAAGCCACGGATAAGCGGACCGCCCGCCGCCCTCGGTCAGGAGCGGGATGGTGGCGATGGCATAGGGACTTTCCGCCGCTTGGCAGATCACCTGCATGCGCTGGCGGATGCGCGGATGGAGGATGGCTTCGAGCGCGCGTCGTTCGTCTTCATTGCCGAACACGCGTGCACGCAGGGCGGCCCGGTCCAGCCGGCCATCGACCTGCAACACGTCCGCTCCGAAGTGGGCCACGACCTCGGCCAGCGCGGGCTGACCGGGCTCGACGATTTCCCGCGCCACCCGATCGGCATCGGCGATGCCCACCCCGCGTGCCGCGAAGGCCTGTTCCAGCGCACTTTTGCCCGACGCCACGCCGCCGGTCAGTCCAATCACGTATTCGCTCATGTGCCCATTATTGGCCGTAACCCGCCCAATGTAGAGCCGAGCTTGCTCCGCCGTCGTGGTCCTAGCCGAGCAAGCTCGGCTCTACAAGGGGGCCCTTCCCCGCATGCGAGGGAAGGTGCCGAAGGCGGATGGGGGCAGCCCGGAAAAGTGGGTTACCCGCTCAGCCGAGCAAGCTCGGCTCTACAAGGGGTCCCTTCCCCCGCATGCGAGGGAAGGTGCCGAAGGCGGATGGGGGCAGCCCGGAAACGTGGGTTACCCGCCGCCGAGCACGCCCGGCTCTACCGGAGCCCGGCGAAACGCAGGTAGGCGTCGATCAGATCCTGACCCCAGAAGAACACCACCCAGCCGGCGATGGCCAGATAGGGGCCGAACGGGATGGGCGTCGCCCGGTCGCGGCCCTTCGCCGCCAGCCAGATGGAACCGATGATGGCGCCCACCAGCGAGGACAGCAGGATGGCGGGCAGAACGCCCTTCAGGCCGACCCAGGCGCCGATGGCCGCCAGCAGCTTGAAGTCGCCATGGCCCATGCCTTCCTTGCCGGTCAGCTGCTTGAACAGCCACCACACCGACCACAGCGACACGTAGCCGGCAATCGCGCCCAGCACCGCCGCCTTGGGCACCATGTAGAGGTTTTCCAGGCTGGCAATCAGGCCCAGCCACATCAGCGGCAGGGTCAACTGGTCGGGCAGCAGGCGGGTACGCAGGTCGATGCCCGACAGCGCCACCAGGAAGCAACTGAGCAGTGAAGCCCCGAACCCCTGCCAGCCGAAGCCGAAGCGCCACACCGACGCAACCACCAACAGGGCCGTGAGCAGTTCGACCAGAGGGTACTGAATGGAAATGGGGGCCTTGCAGTGCCGACACTTGCCACGCAACGCCAGCCAGCTGATCAGCGGGATGTTCTCGAACCAGGCCAGCTTGTGCTTGCAGTGCGGGCAATGCGAACTCTCGACCACGATGCCGGGCGGCGGCGGGTCGTAGATTTCAGGCTCTTCGAGGATTTCGCGCGCATCGCGCCGCCATTGCCAGTCCAGCTTGCGCGGCAGGCGCAGGATGACCACGTTGAGGAAGCTGCCTACCAGCAGGCCCAAGCCGGCCGCGACCGGAAAGCCGAGGCCGGGGTGTTGATCGAGAAATGCCATCGGGCGAGTTTATACGGTCGAGGCGAGCTTGAAGATGGGCAGGTACATGCCGATGACCATGCCGCCGACCAGGACACCGATGACGACCATGATGAACGGCTCGATCAGGCTCGACAGCGCGTCCACCGCGTTGTTGACCTCCTGTTCGAAGTACTCGGCCACCTTGAACAGCATGGTATCCAGGGCGCCGGCCTCTTCGCCGATCGCGGTCATCTGGATCACCATGTGCGGGAACAGGTTGACCTGCTTCATCGACATGTTGAGCGGGTAGCCGACGGCGACGTCGTCACGGATGCGATGGATGGCCTTCTCGTAGACGGTATTGCCGGTGGCGCCGGCGACCGTGTCCAGGGCTTCCACCAGCGGCACGCCGGCTTTGAACGTGACCGCCGTGGTGCGCGCGAACCGCGCCACCGCCGACTGGTGCATGATCTGGCCAATCACCGGTATCTTCAGGATCGCGCGGTCGACGAAGTGCTGGAACGCCGGTGAGCGCTTGAACATGAAGATGGTAAAGAAAAGCGAGCCCGCCACGAGGATCAGGATCAGCCACCACCAGCTGACCATGAAGCGCGACATGGCGACGATCATCTTGGTAAAGGCCGGCAGTTCGGCGCCGAAGCCCTTGAAGGTCTCCTCGAACTGCGGCACCACGAAGATCAGCAGGATCGCGCTGACGATGATCGCCACCGCGATCACCATGGCCGGATAGAACAGCGCCTTCTTGATCTTGCCCTTCAGGGTTTCGATGTTCTCCTTGTAGTTGGCGATGGTATCGAGCACGGTTTCCAATACGCCCGCGCTCTCGCCGGCCCGGACTAGGTTGCGGTAGAGTTCGTCGAACTGCACCGGATGCTTGCTGATGGCTTCGGTCATCGACGAACCGCCTTCGATGTCGGCCCTGACCTGGCCAACCATCTTCCTCATGCGCGGGTTCTTCTGGCCGCCTTCGATGATCTCCAGCGCGCTCACGATCGGTACGCCGGATTTCATCATCGTCGCCATCTGCCGGCTGAAGAAGGCAATCTCCTTCGGCGTGATGGTGCGTCCGGCACCGCCGAACATCGGCTTGGGCTTGACTTTGACGACGTTCGGGGTGATGCCCTGTTTGCGCAGTTCCGCGCGCAGCATGTTGGCGTTCTTGGACGCCTGCTCGCCCTTCATCTTGATGCCGCGCTTGTCGACGCCTTCCCAGACAAAGGTGCTGAGCGGGTTTTCCCGTGCGACCGGGCTTGCGGCGGTTTTCTTGGCGGCAGAACGGCTGATGGCCATCAGGGTATCCCCGTCCGGTTTCCCCGACCGGACTTCATTCCGCATGGTAGCGGTTTATGGCCTGAAGGGAACTCCCCCGGCCTGTGACGCGAGGCAGGATTTGGCAACCTGCCCCGCGCCAATCGGGGAAGAAGCAACGCCCCGGGCCGTTTCCGGGGAAGTCAGTCCTTGGTGACCCGGTTGATCTCGGCCAGGCTGGTGACGCCGTTGCGGACCTTCATCAGGGCCGATTGGCGCAGATCCCGGACTCCGGCATGCTGGGCGGCCTCGGCGATCTGCAGGGCGTTGCCGCCCTCCAGCACGATGGTGGCGATTTCTTCGGTCATCGGCATGACCTGGTAGATGCCGGTACGGCCCTTGTAGCCTTCCGTGCATTCTTCGCAGCCGACGGCATCGTACAGGACGAAACCGGCGCCGATTTCGGCCTCGCTGAAGCCTTCGGCGATCAGGGCGTGGTGGGGCAGTTCCACCGGTTGCTTGCACTTGGAACACAGCCGCCGGGCCAAGCGCTGGGCGATGACCAGGGTCACCGAGCTGGTGATGTTGTACGGCGCGATGCCCATGTTCATCAGGCGCGCGATGGTCTGCGGCGCATCGTTGGTATGCAGGGTGGACAGGACCATGTGACCGGTCTGGGCCGCTTTGATGGCGATCTCGGCGGTTTCCAGGTCGCGGATTTCGCCGACCATGATGATGTCCGGATCCTGGCGCAGGAAGCTGCGCAGGGCCGCGGCGAAGGTCATGCCGCGCTTGGTGTTCTGCTGCACCTGGTTGACGCCCGGCAAGCGGATTTCCACCGGATCCTCGACCGTGGAGATGTTGCGGACCTCGTCGTTCAGGATGCCCAGCGCGGTATACAGCGACACCGTCTTGCCCGAGCCGGTCGGACCGGTGACCAGCACCATGCCATAGGGCTTGTGGATGGCATCCTCGAACAGTTTCTGCTGGTCCTTCTCGTAGCCCAGCTTGTCGATGCCCAGCTTGGCCGCGCTGCCGTCCAGGATACGCAGCACCACCTTCTCGCCGAACAGGGTGGGCAGGGTGCTGACGCGGAAGTCCACTTGCTTGGTCTTGCTGAGATTCAGCTTGATGCGGCCGTCCTGCGGCACCCGCTTTTCGGCGATGTCCAGCTGCGCCATCACCTTGAGGCGGGCGGCGATGCGCTGATTGAGCTTGGTCGGCGCCTTGGCGACCTGCTTGAGGATGCCGTCGATGCGCAGGCGCACCCGGTAGTCGTTCTCGTAGGGTTCGAAGTGGATGTCCGACGCGCCTCGCTTGATGGCGTCGATCAGGACCTTGTTGACGAACTTGACCACCGGGGTGTCGTCGCCCTTGGCATCGACGCCGGATTCGTTGGCGACGTCTTCGTCACCGCCACCGATCTCGAGATTCTCCAGCCCTTCGTCATCGTCCCCCCCCAAGGTGTTGCTGAGGTTGCTGCTGGCGCTAATCCAATGATCCAGGGCGCGGCGCAGGGAATCGTCGTCGACGAGAATAGGTTCCACTACCAGATTGGTGTGGAACTTGATCTCGTCCAGCGCCTGCATCTTGTTGGTCGGGTCCGAGACTCCGACGAACAGCTTGCTGCCGCGCTTGAAGATGGGCAGCACCTGGTGCTTCTGCAACAGTTCCTCGCTGACCAGCTTGACCGCATTATGGGCAACGTCAAACGAGCCGACATCCAGCAGTGGCATGCCGAACTCGACCGCGTTGGCGGCGGCCATCTGAGAGGGAGAAGCCAACTTCTTCTCGACAATCCACTGTGCCAGCGGCACCTTGGCCGCCTGCGCATCGGTCATGGCGGCGCGGGCGGAGGTTTCGTCAAGCGCGCCGTCCATGACCAGGCGGCGCGCGATACCAGTGATACCAACCAGATTGGCAGTGGGGACGGCACTCATGCGCGTTCTCCTGAAATTCCGTTAAATACTAGCCAGACGGGGGAATCCGGAGCAAGTAAACCGCACGGGGCAGCCTAGTCAGCCCAGGCTTCGGATGAGCCGGGCATAGTGATCCGCACAGGATTGCCATGACCATTGGCCGGCCAAGCGATGGGCGGCGGCTCGCAGGGACCGGAGCTGTTCGGGAACAGCGGTCACCGAGGCTAGCTGGGCCCGTAATGCCTGCGCCTGATTTACGTGATTCTCATCATGTATGAACACGGCGTCCGGACGATCTTCGGCGAAACTGCCGGCGACTTCGGAGCTCACCAGTACGGGTAGACCACAGGCGAGAGCCTCTTGCACCACGAGTGGAAAACCCTCGCCCACGCTGGGCAGCACCATCAAATCCGCCGTCCGGTACAAAACCGCCAATTGTGCCGGGGTAAGGTCACTCAGCAGGGTCACGTTGTCCAAGGGGATGCCCCAAGATGCGGGGCTTTGCGGGCCCTTGCCGACGAAGGTCCAATCTGTGCCGGGGAGGTCCGTGCACTCACGCAGCAGGTGAATGCCTTTCTTCTCCACGAAGCGGCCGACAAACAGCAACTTCAGCTGCTCATCCCGGGGTTGCTCTGGGGCGGCGGGATGGAATGTTTCATGGTCGACGCCATTGAAGATGACTTCGTGGCCGTTCCTGAAACGCACGAATTCCGAAAAATAGGCCTGCACAGCAGGTGAAACGAATGCAACCGCATCCGCGAAAGCCAGCATTCCGCGTGAGACCGTGCGATTGGCGAGTCCATGCAGCAGACGGAGCAGGCCGGATCGGAAGGGAATCATGCCGATATGCTGGGTAATCAGGACTTTCTTGCGCCAGCGTTTGGCAAATGCGAAGGCGGCGATCGATGACATGTAGAGGCAGTCATGGATATGGACTACCTGGGTTTCGCCGATGGCGTGATACAGCAGCCGCAGGCTGGAAAGACTCCATAGCGGTGCGGGCAGGCCGACCGTTTTTTCGAGAAAGTCGATGGACGAAGCATGTGTAACATGCGGGCCAGAGGTGGAAACTGGCGGGGCTTCTCCGGGGGGGCCACCCGCGAACCAGCGCACGGGGAAACCGGCCTGGGCCAGCTGTTCTGACAAATGGCCGGCAACCCGCTCAATCCCTCCACCATGACGGGGGAAGAAGGCGCTGACGACCACGATGCCGGGAAAGTCAGTAGACGTCATGCGCCAGCCTGAGGACCTGTAGCCACAATGACGTACACCGCCGAGTTTGATTCCCGAATGGATGAAGGAGTCAGCCAGTCTTCCAACTTCATGCGCAGATGCATGAAGCCGCAGATGGCGGCGGACACCCACTTGCCTGGCACGCCAAAGCGGGACAGCGCGGTGTGATAACCGATTGCCCTGAACTGGGTGGTCCAGGCCAACGGCCCCACCAATGCCTGCACGCTCTCGGGTATGAAGCCACGTTCGGTCAGTTCCCTGATCAGCCCGTCACGGGTCCAGCGCCGATAGTCGGTCGGGTGCGGGTGATAGAGCCACGTCCCATGCGTACTCAGCACCAGGCGACCACCCGGCTTCAATACCCGGCCGCATTCACGCAGATAGCCATCGACGTCCCAGACATGTTCCAGTACCTGGACGGAGAGGACGCAATCAACCGTAGCGTCCTCGAATGGCAGCCGCTGGTCGGAGGCAAGGACCACGTCCACGCCGTCGCCTGCAACGATGTCGCAGGCGACATAGTCGCTGAAAAGCGGTGAAACCACCTCTCGATACGGCGCGGTTCCGGAACCGTAGTCGACCACGGTTCCCGAAGGCCTGGCAACCCGCCGACAGCCCGTTGTGAGCGCATCCCGCAGCAGGTTCAGCGTATAGGCATCGTGCTTCCAGAAAGGAGGCTTCAATCTGCTATCGTCGTGCATCGGAAATCTCCCCTCCAGGCCCGCCAGATCCATGGTTCCGCACAGTTCCGCCCCCAGATTCCTCATCGTAGGCGGCCTTTGCTATGCCTTGAATTTTGTCATTCTTCTCGTCGCCACCGAAGTCGCGAACCTCCACTACCTGCCCTCGATGGTGATCTCCATCCTGGTCGTCAACCTGGTGGGGTGGTGGATCAACCGAACCTGGACCTTCGATGCGGGGACGACAGGGCTTGTCGCAAGTTTCATCCGGTACACCACTGCCTCGATGGCGAGCATGCTGTCCGCCCTGGGCGCCATGATCGTGATGGTTTCCCTGCTGGGCATTCATCCGCTGATCGCCAACGTGCTGGTGGCGGTCGCAATGGTGGTGGTCAATTTCTTCCTGCACCGGAATTGGTCCTTCAGGAAGAAAGCGGATTCCTGCGAAACAGGGAAACATACTGGAGGCGGTTGGTAAGCGCCCCAAGCAGTCCTCGATGGCATCTGGCCGGCCAGGTCCTGTGTATCTCCGACCAGCCCAATGATTCGAGTACCGATTTCCACTCCCACTCGCGCTGATAGTTGTGCGGAGATGGAATGCCGAAGCGACGGTTTCCCAGCTCATCGAGTACAGCGAGTGCGTACTCGCCCACACGTGTCTGGTAAGTGTGATCCTTGATGAGAATGTACTTGTCCGAGACCCGCGCAAGCTCGTGCAGACTGTCCTGAGGGGATGGGCAGTGATGGAGGACGTCAATGGCATAAGCAATGTCGAATGACCTGTCCCCGTAAGGAAGTGGGCTGTCGCCGTCATAGAGCGTGGGGGTGAAGTGCACGACATCGCGCAGCTTCACGTCGATCGCTTCGATCTGGTCAAAGCACCGCCGCGTCAATAGTTGGGCGGCATACCAGCCGTCGCCGGACCCGAAATCCAAAGCATTTCTTGCACCGTCCGCCATCGACAGCACGGACTGGAATTCCTGCAGCGTTCTTTCCTTGTAGCCGGTCATGATGCCAGCCTCCTGCGTGCTGGAATTCGGATCGCTTCCAGCAGGAATGATGTAATGAAGAGTTCGCTGCCAAGCGACAGAAAGGTGGTCGATGGAACCACCAGTCGCATGGTTTCCCTGGGGTCCAGTGCGCCGAATCCAGACTGCGCCCAGTCGATGAAAGCCGAGACGGTGATGCCCAAGCCTGCAAGCAGGAGGATCAGTGAGCAGACTATCAGGAATTCCAGCGACGGCTGGGTCATCGCACGGTTGCTGGCGGGCGGCAACCATCCGTTCCGGATGCCGATGGATGTTGAGAGGAAAGAGAACATGATCATCTGAAAGCCCACCACGACCATGACACCCGCGTAGGCCATGGTATGGATGTCCAGGCCGATATGGCCAATCACTACCAGATTAGAATAAATAATCAGCATCAGGACCGCACCCAGTGCGCTGAGTCCAATGCCAGGAAACAGGAACAGCCACCTAGGACTGTGCAGTAACAGGAACTTGAGGTGGCGCCAGCCGTCCCGCCAAGTGCGCAGATGGGGAGGGCGGCTGCGGCCGTCCTTGCGCAACGTGGTGGGAACTTCGGCAATTCTGAGGCCGTGCATCGAACTCTTGACCACCATTTCACTGGCGAATTCCATGCCGTCTGAATTCAGGTCAAGGCCCAGGACTGCATCGCGTCGGAAACCACGGAGGCCGCAGTGGAAATCGCCGATGTCGTTGCGATAGAACAATCGCCCGACTGCGCTTAGTACGGGATTACCGAGATACCGGTGAAGAAAGGGCATGGCTCCAGGTTCAATACCTCCCCTGAATCGATTGCCCATCACCAATTCGTTGCCGTCCCGTAACGCTTGCAGCATTAGCTCGAGGCGAGAGAAGTCATAACTGTCGTCGGCATCACCCATAATCACATAAGTGCCACGCGCCGCCGCGATACCTCCCTTGAGGGCTGCGCCATAGCCCTTGGCTGGGATATGGACAACCCGGGCGCCAGCAGATTCGGCCAATTGCTGGGAACCGTCGGAAGAGCCATTGTCCGCAACGATCACTTCACCGACGACTGAAAAACTATTCAGGAAACGAAGTGCATGGCTGACACAGGTTGCCACTGTCTCGGCTTCATTGAGGCAGGGAATGACGATGGATAGCTCGCAAGTGCTAGCGTTGGAGGTATGCATCACCATACGGCGCTCTCTTCGTTCGTATTGAAAAAGTCGATTCCACGCTCGCCCCGTGCTGGCAGTTGGCATTCAAATCGGGCCACAGCGTCTTCCCATTGGGAGGCTTTCCCGAGATAGGTGATGGAGCTTTGCCCACTTAGACCGTACTGAATCCTGTCCTTGTCGAACCTCACGCTGAAACCTATCCCGTCGTAGTTGAAGTAGCTGCGAGACCACACTTGTCCGGAACCTTCCGTCTGAGGTCTTGAAGGCACGAAAAGCTCAGGGCATTTGTCCTCAAAGGCGTTCATGATTTCGCTCGCTCGCGCCCGCAAGCGTGCCAATTCCGGATTGGCGGGACTAGGTACGGCCGGGCAAGACATCAACAGGACCGGCATGGAGGGACCCAGGTCCCGATTGAACCTTGTTTTCAGTTTTGGCTGTGCATCCAGCAATATCTTGTGGCACTGATCGATCTGCAGGCGTAAGGAAACCCTGTCGACAAACGCGCTGTAATAGCGTGTCATCGAAGTGATATCCGCTGTGTATCCCTGAATACGGGGAACCGCAAATAGAACCTGGGTACGCCCTGCATATTGGGAAATCAGCGATGCGACCTTGGCCGCCGCCGGTCCCTGGCTTGGAATCGAGTAGGCGCTGCGCAGATTGACGAAGGCCGAGTCGGGGTGGAGGTGCGGGACCAGATCGGAATACGATGGATTGGACAGTGACAGAAAAAGGTGCGGGGTCCGGCTCAGTTCTTCAGGAATCCGTACCGACATCAGTTGAGGAGTCCATTGGGTCGAGCCCCAGCGGACTACGCCATCATAGCTAAAAGTAAGAAATTGAAAGGCGCTCAAGCCGATCAACAGAAGCAAGGCATAGCGTTGCGCCATCAGTCGCAGGGCCACCCAAGCAGTCATGGGGCCCAGTAGCAGGAATAGGGAAATTCCATAGCGTCCGTTGGAGGAACTCGCAATCCAGAGAAGGCTCGCGACAAGGACGAATGCAGCCAACCTGAGACCGCCCTCTTGCGGACGTTCCTGCGGACGTCTGGTTACGGCCTTCCATAGATACTTCAGGCCTGCTGCGATGGAAAGGACACACAGGACCAGAGGAATCGGTGTTGGCGCGAGCATCTCCAGATAGGTCCAGGAGTTAGACAGGGCGATCCGATAGGGTAGAGTGACTAGATCGGTCAGTGTAGCCGGCTGGAACCGGAAAGCGCCTACACTCTCGGTGGTGAAGTACGGAGAGTGGAACACGCCGTTGAACATCGGAAAGAATGGGTTGCCCATCGTTTCGTGAAGGCGCCAGCTCCAATACCCCTGGGCCAAGATGAACCCCCCCAGCATGCCGGCGGCACCGGTACCGACGCGAGCCAGCCATTGACGGGGAGACTCCGTACGCCATGGCAGGCAGATGGCGATGGCGATCGCGATGGCGAATGGGGCATTGCTCAACTTCACCGCCATCGAAAGGCCCGCAAGTGACCCGGCTAGCAAAGTCCATCGGCGTGCGTTACGCGAAATGACCAGCCACACTGAAGCAAGGACAAGCACAGATCCGATGGGGTCCACGAAAGTGGAACCCAAGTGAATCAGGAAGACAGGAGTGCTCACTCCTAGCAGCCAGCCCAGTGCCATTGCCCATTGCGAAGCACGAGGCAGGCCCGAGGCCAGATTCCTGCATATCAAGTACAGGAAAAAAGCGTTCAGTGAATGGAGGCAGGCAAGCAGTACCTCGGTACCCATGCTGTCGAGATGAAGTCGCAGAATGAGCGCCAGCGGAACAAATCCAATCGGATTCAGGTAGCCCTGCAATCCGGCGGGAAAGAAGTCCTGCGAAAGACGGTCATGCGTGAGGATGTGGACCGCGTACGCATGATAATTGTGGTAATCCCAGGGGACATCTCTCCCATAGGTGAGTGTCAGCCACGAAAAGAAGACGGCGCAAGCGAGCAGCATGCCCGCATTCGTGATTGACCTGCTCATTCGTCTTCCCCGTCTCCCCGGGTTCTATTGCAGCCCTTGAGGCACGGCCTTCGTTCCATGTCGCGTGAGGACATCGGAACTCGCTGCATTGTCGAGCCATGCTCCCGAGGCTAAAAGATAGCTACAAAAAACCCCGCAGATGCGGGGTCTTTTGCCGAATGCCTTTGCTTGCGCAAGGGCATGCGCAGGATCAGGTGCCCTGGCAGGTTGCCGGACGATACTTGGCGGGAACCGTGGTGCCAGCGCCACCACAGACCCAGCGGACCTGGCCATTCGTCTGCTTGGTACCCACCAGCGTGATGACGTCGGTTGCGGCAACGGAACCGCCGACCGCCGCAGTCGCGGTGACAGTGATGGTGCCGCCGGCGTAGGTAACGTTGCTCACGTAGGCAGAAGACTGCGTTTCAACCGCCACGGTGGTCGGCATGACGGTACCGCCGGTGGTCGCTGCGGCTTCCGAAACCGTGGTGCGAGCCGAGGAGGCCGCCAGAATCATTTCCGAGACACGTGACTTGACCAGATAGTCCTGGTAAGCCGGCAGCGCGATGGCGGCCAGGATGGCGATGATGGCGACCACGATCATCAGTTCGATGAGGGTGAAACCCTGCATGTTCTTCTTCATGAACTTTCCCCTTTCAGGATTGGCTTGGATGGTTAAGGACACACCAGCCCCGTGTCCCTAAGCGGTGGACCGTGGGCGCCGTGCAAGACGACGCACGTGCTTTAAGTCACGTGCAGGATGTGTGCCAACTGTAAGCGCCTCTCTCCCTTCGCCCGACGGCTCGCGGGAAAGACCCCAGACACCTAAGTCGAGATAACTATGACATCAATCTCTTTGGACCGGTATCGGGGAAAGGGGGGATCAACCGCGGGAATGATCACAGTCTGACAATTTGGCCCCTGGAGTCACCCCTCCCACGCGACCGAGTATGAGTGATGAAAAATGTCAATAAGTGACAATTTACGTCACTCTCATGGTCAGAAGATTGACGTTTGACTGCTCGTGAAAGTGGCAGAAGAGCCAAGAAGGCTCTTTCACGGCCATTGGCCGGAGCATTGCAGGAAAGGCGCCATCAGGTGTTTGGCGCGGAAAAGGCGCAGTACCCGTCTCCCCAGGAGCGGTTACGCGCTACTTGCTAAGGGCAATGGAGGAGGATTACCAGTGGCGTTCGAGCGGGGAAGTGGTCTTGCCGCCGCGACCTTAGCTCCTTGTCAGGTATTGAAGGAATGCAGGGGAGGAGTGTCCTGCCGAGCGTTCGGAGGCCACAGGGGGATCTGAAGCGAAGTCGGTACACGACTCAATTGCCACTCCATATAGTGGAATAGCCAGAACGACCTACAGGTCGGGAAGAACTGGCCACAAACTCAAAATGCCAAACCGCCCTGCCGTACGGCAGGGCGGTCTGGTAGTGAAAAACTGCGGTGCGCAGAAGTGTTAGTCCACGCCCACACATTTGCCCGGCGCAAACTTCTTTTTCAGCGTGGTCGTGCAGCTCCACACGCCCGTGCCCGCAGAGCGCGTCAGGGAAATGTCAAGATCGTTAAAGGCAGTATTACCACCTTGGGTCAAGCAGCTGATCTTTCCATCAGTCTTGGCATCGGGGATGGTAATGCTGACTGTCTTGCAATAAGAGGTCGTTGAGCCAATGCCGATAAAACCAGGAGCAGATGACGTAACAGACGGATCCCTGCCATCAGTCATTGCTTGCTCGAAGCCAATCTTACCGGGCGTGATTTCCGCCAACGCCGCCGCCGCCTGCGAGCGGGTCGTATAGTCCTGATAGTTCGGCAGCGCGATGGCAGCCAGAACGGCGATGATCGCCACGACGATCATCAGTTCGATCAGGGAAAAACCCTGCATGTTCTTCTTCATGTGAAACTTCCCCGTGTTGCTTTTCTTGGTGAATGAAGGCGTATCCGTTCGCTGTTCTAGACAAGGCCGGTGACGCGGCATCGCTGGGCAATGCCCTGGGAACATCGAACGGGAGCCTGGTTAGCGCCTTCAATCGCATCCGATGGATGTGCATGGTTCGGGATACGAACGTCCGGCGCGGCGCGAAGATATCGATGGCGCGACGCGTGATTGACGGGAGAGTTCACACTCTCTTCCAGAGTGAGAGAGGTCGCGCTTGTGACGACAAGAAGCGTCAATTGAAGTGGGTTGATCCGCGCTTCGGTTGAGCGATTAGGTGAGTTGCGTGATTGAAGTTGGTTGGCGGGTGGTTGTGGGAAGAGCGGAAAAGCAAATCCCCCTCTGTCCCCCTTTTTCAAAGGGGGAGGTGCTCTTTTTTCAGGGGATCAGGGAGGGGGTGGGTTCTTCGGGATCATGGAGGCAGGCGCATTCCAGGGACGCGCCTGGGAGGCGAAGGGGCCCGAAGGCGCGTGCCTGAAAGAGTGCCGGTGGTGCCTGTGAAGAAGGCAGGCGGCCCGCGAGGCCGCTATTCCATGCCGAGCTTTTTCAGCTTGTAGCGCAGGGCGCGGAAGGTGATGCCGAGCTGGGCGGCGGCGCGGGTCTTGTTCCAGCGGTTTTCTTCCAGCGCTTTCTGGATGGCCGCGCGTTCCAGCTGCTCGATGTAGTTGGGCAGCGGGCCGCCGGCGGGATCGATGTCGATCGGGGCGCCGCCGGGGGGAGGCGCGGCGACCGGAGTGGCGTCGGCGGGTGTCGAGCGGGGCGTGGCGGTGGACTGCGGCAGGTAGAGGTCACCGACCTCGACGCTGTGGCCATCGGCCATCGCCAGTGCGCGTTCCAGGATGTTCTCCAGTTCGCGGACGTTGCCGGGGAAGGGGTACCGGCGCAGTTCGGCCATGGCGTCCGGGGACACCGAAGGGGCGTTGCGGCCGTGCTGGTCCGCCAGCCGGTCGAGGATGGCGCTGGTCAGTTGCGGGAGATCGCTGGCGCGTTCGCGCAGGGGCGGTACCCGCAGTTCGATGACGTTGATGCGGTAGTAGAGGTCGTGACGGAAGCGGCCATCGCTGGCCAGTTCGCCCAGATCCTTGTGGGTGGCCGAGAGGATGCGCACGTCCACCTGCACTTCCTGGGAGGCGCCAACCGGGCGCACGGCCTTTTCCTGGATGGCGCGCAGCAGCTTGACCTGCATCGGCAGGGGCAGCTCGGCGACCTCGTCCAGGAACAGGGTGCCGCCGTTGGCGGCCTGGAACAGGCCGGCCTTGTCGGCGTGGGCGCCCGTGAAGCTGCCCTTCTTGTGGCCGAAGAATTCGCTTTCCATCAGTTCGGCCGGGATCGCGCCGCAGTTGACCGGCACGAACGGGCCGCTGGCGCGGGCGCCCTGCTCGTGGATGGTGCGGGCGACCAGTTCCTTGCCCACGCCGGACTCGCCGCGGATGTAGACCGGGGCCTGGCTGCGGGCGACCTTGCCGATGGTGTCGCGCAGGGTGGCCATGGCGGGTGAACTGCCAAGCAGCCGGCTGGCCTGTTCCGGCGGCGGCGGCGGTGCGGGCGCGCGCTCGGCGTTGTTCAGTTCCAGCGCATGCTTGACCAGCCCGCGCAGGACCGTCAGGTCCACGGGCTTGCTGACGAAATCGAACGCGCCGGCCTTCAGTGCCTCGACCGCCAGTTCGATGTTGCCGAAGGCGGTGATCATGGCGACCGGGGTGCGCGGGTAGTTGCGGGAGATCTCGCCGACCAGCTCGATGCCGTTGCCGTCGGGCAGGCGCATGTCGGTGAAGCACAGGTCGTAGCTGTTGCGCGACAGGAGTTCGCGCGCTTCGCCGAGATTGGCTGCGGTGTCGATGCGCAGGCCCATGCGGCCCAGCGTCAGTACCAGCAGTTCGCGGATGTCGCGTTCATCGTCGACGATCAGGGCGCTACGGTTTTCGCTCATGGATCCCCCTTCTGCCCCTGTCCATTCAGTGTACCGGCTGAACAGGAGTGCCGGCTAGTGTGACCCTGTTGATATGAAGGTTATGGCAGGGCGGGCCTGCGGCGCACGTCGAGCGCCGGGCTTGTGACGGCGGACACTGTTGGCTACGGTCGTTGCGGTGGATGTTCCAGGACGGTTGCCACCCATTGTGATCGACAACTTCCTGTCGCCCGCGCAGATCCCCCGTCGCCCGCTGACGCGGGCGCCCGTCCTCTTTTCTACTTTCAACAGCCGAATGGCTGGTCAAGGGGGCTGTCAGGTGTTGAAACACCCGCTTTGCCTCCCCCTTCGAAGAAGGGGACCGAGGGGATTTGCTCTTTGCTGTCACCGAGCGCAAATCCCCCGTCGCCCG